>ERZ941671.112-NODE-112-length-43788-cov-10.941532_pt1 | contig 43788 bp, 37 predicted proteins | sample MGYA00521093_ERZ941671 | MGnify/ENA primary metagenome ERZ941671 (study PRJEB32759, sample SAMN07749878) | skin metagenome | biome: transportation; feature: city; material: polyester macromolecule | host: Homo sapiens | place: Hong Kong:MOS line | collected... | reverse complement strand
TCGCGGCCGAATCAGCCTCATCGCGAGCTCCCTCAGCCACCGCGATGACCGAGAAGTTCAACCCCTGCTTCTGCCGGTTTTCTACCGCTTGGACGATGGAGCCCAGCTTGTAGGGCACCTCGGGCAGCAAGATGACGTCAGCACCACCAGCGATGCCCGAGCCGAGGGCCAGCCACCCGGCACGGTGACCCATGATCTCAGCAAGGATGATGCGGTGATGAGAATGAGCTGTGGAGTGCAGCCGGTCGATGGCCTCCGTGGCAATCTCCAGTGCTGTCGAAAACCCGAAGGAGTCATCGGTACCGACGATGTCGTTGTCGATCGTCTTGGGTAGATGCAAGACGTTGAGCCCGGCCTTAGCGAGCTTGCACGCGTTCTTGGCGGTGCCGCCCCCACCCAAGGTCACCAGAGCATCAAGTCCGAGCTTCTCGTAGTTCTCGACGATGGTGGAGACCATATCTCGTTCCTCGCCGTTGATAATCATGCGATTAACCTTGTCACGGCTGGTTCCGAGGACGGTTCCGCCTACCGTCAGGATACCCGAGAGGGCACGTTGGTCGAGGGTGGTGGTGCGACTCTGCGCCAACCCAAGGAAACCGTCCTGAATACCGATGAGTTCCATGTCATGCTGACGGATAGCAGCCTTGCCAAAACCACGAATCGCGGCGTTGAGGCCGGGACAGTCACCGCCTGCGGTAAGGATGCCGACCTTTTTCTTTTTGGACATGACAACTCCTGCTCTGTGTCGGGTGGTACCCATCCTTCCATGAATGACGCCAACGACGCTGCGGTCCACTGTGGCAATCATGTGCGTCACTGGACGACTGCCATTCGTTATGACAACTGGCGCCCTCCTCAGCAGGATTGCCACAGCGTCGGTGGGACGAGGCCTCGGTCAGATAACCCGCTGGGTGGAGGAGCCACTCGTCGTCGGCTTACGGAGTACCGATAAGGCGGAGCGCATGAGTGGCGACGCAAGAGGGGGACGCGGCGTCCACCTCGGCCAGTACCATCCTTGGCCATAAACTCACCGCCTTCGCGTTAGTAACAAAACGTCCGAGTTCGAGGCCGGGGGTACGTGGCCGATGTTTGGCTTTGCAAAAGATTTCAGCCATACATACACGCATTGGGTAGAACTAATTTCCGGTTTCGCGACCGCATCAGGGGCTCTGCTCTTTACTATTGGAGTTGCCCCAGCCAACACACCATTATGAATAGCGCCCACAGCTGGACAAACCTTAAGGTGAAACTTTGAAAGGTAGTTCAGCACACACCGCCACGTCGATACTTTAACCCATGTCACTACCCCTCCACTTGAGACTGGATCTTTTCCGGACGCATAGTTTGCAAGATTACGCGCAACTCCTCAAATCGATTTTCAAGAGCCCCGACGAGATCAGGAAAATCCAAATTCTTGTAGCCTCCTGAGGACCCAGCACACACTGTCGAGCAGGCAGTCACACGTCCTAAATAGGCAACTCGGTCGAGATCCCACTTACCGTGATATCCACTGATCTCGTGGAACTGGCCGTAATTCCACTTATACGGGATCGGGAAACCGATATTACCTGAGAAGCCGGTGGACATATCGGACCCAAACGCGCTACTGGCATAGCCTGCATTGATGGAGCTCGCACATAGGCTCGCACGCCGTAACCGCCGCCCAGACTCTGAGCCACCGGCTTGAAGTAGGGAAAGATTGTGCTTGTGATTTCCGGATCGGTTGCGTCATATCCACAACGAAATAGATTACTGTAGGTGGCGCTCCGAGACGCTGGGCTGCCGCTTGTGCCTCCTGAGCATGGCGGTGCCCGTTGTCAATACTGAAATGTTCTATTTTGGTCGAGTATTCTTGGAAGATCGGGAAATATTTAACCCATGGTTGATAATCCGCTCCAATCGGGCAACCTGGGCGAGACGACGCTTCTCAGCGGATCGGCGTGGGATCCAGCCTCCACACCTGCTCGGCGTAGTCACGGATAGTGCGATCCGAGGAGAACCGGCCAGACTTGGTGATATTCACCCACGTCTTGCGCGCCCAACCATGGGCGTCGGCATGATCGGCGGCCATCTTGTCCTTGACATCCCGGTACGACTCGAAGTCGCCCAGCACATAGTAGACATCCGGCCCCTCCCAGCCAGGCTCCATAAGGCTTTGACGCAAGTCGTGGAACCAGCCGGAACCATTGTCGTCGAGGGTGCCGTCGGTCAGCGCATCAATAACCCGCTTAAGTCCCGACACATTCTCGTAATGCCAGCGCGGGTCATAATCCTGCTTGAGGGAGGTCAACTGCTCCTCGGTGGCACCAAAAATGTAGGCGTTATCGTCACCGACGGCGTCGCGGATCTCGACGTTGGCCCCGTCCAAGGTACCCAGGGTGAGAGCGCCATTCATCATGAACTTCATATTTGAGGTACCCGAGGCCTCCTTGCCAGCCATCGAGATCTGCTCGGAAACATCAGCCGCCGGGATGATGTGCTCGGCCGGGGAAACGTTGTAATTATGGACGAAGACGACCTTGATCCGGTCGTCAATGCCCTCGTCGTTATTGACCAGGCGCGCCACCTCGCTGATGAACTTGATGATCGCTTTAGCGCGGATGTAGCCGGGAGCGGCCTTAGCGCCGAAGACGAAAACCCGCTTCGGAACGTCGAGGGTCGGGTCGCCCTTAATGCGGAAATACAGGTCAAGGATGTAGAAGGCATTGAGTAACTGGCGCTTGTACTCGTGCAGGCGCTTGATCTGAACGTCAAAAATGGCATCCGGATCAATCTCGACACCCTCACGCTCGGCCACCCAGGCCGCAAAGTCAGCCTTGTTGGCATGCTTGATCTCGTTAAGGCGATCGTAAACCGAATCGTCCACAGAATCGGTGTAGTCAGCGAGCACTGAAAGGTCCTTGACCCAGGCGTCAGAGCTGGTGACCTCGGTTAGCAGGGACGCCAATCGCGGGTTGCACTGGTTGAGCCAGCGACGCGGGGTGACGCCGTTAGTCTTATTGTTAAACCGTTCCGGCCAGATAGCGTGCCACTCCCTGAGGGTCTCGCGCTTGATGATCTCCGTGTGTAAGGCGGCGACACCGTTAATGGAGTAGGAGGCGTAGCAGGCGATCCACGCCATCCGCACCTGATTGCCACTCACCGGAGCCATGTACTCGATGGTCTGGCCGTCCAGACCGCGCTTGTTCATGTCCTCGCGGAAACGACGGTCAATCTCACGGACGATTTCGGAAATGCGCGGGAACAGTCGATCGAAAATCTGCATTTCCCACTTCTCGAGGGCCTCAGCCAGCACGGTGTGGTTGGTGTAGGCGAAGGTATGAGTGACGACCTCCCACGCCTCGTCCCAACCCATGCCATGCTCGTCGAGGAGAATGCGCATGAGCTCGGGGATGGACAGCACCGGGTGGGTGTCGTTGAGCTGAATCGAGTTGTATCTGGCGAAGTTGGTGAGATCCTCGCCGTGGTGCTCGATGTAGTTGTCGACGATCTCCTGTAGGGATGCCGAGCAGAAAAAATACTGCTGACGCACCCGCAACACCTTGCCCTCAAAGGTGGTGTCGTTGGGGTAAAGAACGCGCGAGATATCGGAGGTGCGCTCCCGCTCGACAATGGCGTCAGTGAAGTGCTGAGAGTTGAAGGCTTGGTAGTCGAACTGCTCCATCGGCTCAGCCTTCCACAGCCGCAACGTGCCGACGTTGCAAGTCCCATAACCAGTGATCGGCATGTCATGGGGGATGGCACGCACCCACATGTCGGCGTAGCGGACGATGCGCTGCTGCTCTTCGCGGCGAATGACGAAGGGGTAGCCCTCCTCCATCCATGGGTCGGGATGCTCGGTCTGGAAGCCGTTGTCGAAGAGCTGCTTGAACAGGCCGTAACGGTAGAGGATTCCGTAACCAGTGACAGGCAATTCCAGGGTGGCGCAGGAGTCGAGGAAACAGGCAGCCAGACGTCCGAGACCACCGTTACCGAGAGCGGCGTCGGGCTCCCGCTCAAGCACCTGGGACAGATCGATGCCGAAACTGGCGAGGGCGCCACGGGCCTCATCGACCAGTCCGAGGTTCGACAAGTTATTGAGCAGGGCTCGTCCCATCAGGAATTCAGCGGAGAAATAGTGCTCCTGACGTCCGGCTTTGTAAGCTGCGTCAGTGGCCTGCCAGTCATCTGCGATACGGCCTACGACGGAGGCCGACAGCCCCTGCCACACCTCCATGGGGGTCGACGCGGTGACGGAACGTCCTGAGGTCGATCGCACCTGGAATGCGATTACTGAAGCCAGGTCCTGACTCATGTGCCTTCCTTGGATATGGGGGGTGCCGCACGGCGGCTGGTACGCCCAAGTCAGACTATCGCGAATCTGATGTATTCCCCGGAGCGCGACCGATCCCGCCGTGGATCCCCAGTCCCCGTTTGTCGATGAGGACGAAGCCAGCCCACCCCAGCAGAACCGCCACGACAACGACCGGAATGCCCAGTGCCCCGGCACGGGTCAACTCCAGGGCGAAGGCGGCCGCGAACAGCGGCGCGCGCTGTGTCATGGACAGCACACAACCGGCTCCCACGATGGCCATCATTGCGGCTTGGGAAAGGGACTCAATTCCCGCCGCTGCCGCAATGAGGGTGCCGACGAGGGCACCGGACGCCAGGGACGGGGTGAGCAGACCACCGGCTGCTCCCGACCTCAGAGCCACCGTGGTGGCGAGGACTTTCCCGACGAGCAGAATCGCCAACGTAACCGGGGCGACGGGGTGAGCCAGCACCAGATTGACGATGACCTGACCGTTCCCGACCACCTGAGGAGCCATCAGGGCGATGACAGTTACTCCGACTGATCCGAGCGGCACCGTCCACCACAGTCGAGAGGTCACCGAAACGCGACGTTTCATCTGCCCAAAGAGCACCCCCACCCCGGCTCCCACCAGGGTGGACACCGCGACGACAAGAACCACCCAGCCAAGGCCGGCACCCGTCACTGTGACGGCCGGCGAGGAGTAAATGGGCCGATCATGGTTAAACAACCATGCCGTCACCGTTGATAGGGCCGAGATGATGACGGCGATTCCCACCTGTCCCCAGCCCCGCTTGGTGTGAAGGTTGGGGCGGACCGTCAGTTCCAGGGCGTACAGCGCGCCAGCAGCGGGCACGTTGTAGACCGAGGCCAGGCCGGCCCCGGCAGCACTGGCCAGCAGAACCCGCCGGGTGGCGGCATCGACGTCGAAGGTCTCAGACAGTCCCTGGGCAGCCAACGCGGCCATCTGGCGCGGTGCCGCCTCTCGGCCTAGGGAGCTTCCGGAGCCGACGACGACGAGCTGGGCAAGAGCGTCAGCGATCGTCTCGCTTGGGCGTAGCCGCGTCGCGGAGTCGACGGCTTGTCGCACTGAGGTAATCGACCCAGACGGGCGAGGACGCAGCCACCACCACGTCAAACCCGCGATGAGAGCGCCCACGATCGGCGCGGCAAGTCGTCGCCACATGACGACCTTTCCGACACCCGTCGTCGACGAAGAGAAAGGTGTGCCAAAGGCGCAGGACTCAAGGAGGTGGGACACTTCACTCGTAAGGCCACCAATAAGCCCCGATGCCAATCCCGTCAGTACGACGGCGGCGATGCATCGGAGACGTGAGGTGCCCACCTGACAGACGCTACCGTCCCACCCTCGAGATCACGTCCGTTGACTCACGCCTGAAAAGCAACGTAGATCGTCTCCAGGAATTCCTCAATGCCCTGGTAGGAGCCTTCTCGACCCAGACCAGACTCCTTGACGCCGCCAAATGGGGCAGCTGCGTTGGAAAAGACACCGAGATTGGCACCGATCATGCCGGTCTCCAGCTCCTGACCCATCCGCAGGATTCGCGCGGTGTCGCCGGTGAAAACGTAACCGGCCAGTCCGACGGGGACGGAGTTGGCGATGGCCAGAGCCTCTTCCTCGGTGCTGAAGGTGGTGATCGGGGCGACCGGTCCGAAGATCTCGGTCTGCATGATCTCGGCATCGGCGGGCACACCGGAGAGCACCGTCGGTGGGTAGAACCAACCCTTACCCTCAGGAATCTCACCGCCACACCGCGCAGTAGCACCGGCCTCAACAGCCAAACGCACCAGGCCGTCAACCTTCTCACGGTCACGCTCGGTGATCATGGGCCCAACTTCGGACCTTTCATCCAACCCGTCCCCGACGACCAGACCGGACATCATCTCCACCATCTTGTCGGTGAACTCCTCGGCCACCGACTCGTGAACGATAAAGCGGTTCGCAGCAATGCAGGCCTCGCCCATATTGCGCATCTTGGCGCCCTTGGCCCCAACGATGGCCTGATCAAGGTCAGCGTCGTCAAAAACGATAAAAGAAAGGGGCATTGCCACCGAGCTCCATCGAGGTGCGCAACACATGCTTAGCAGCCTTACCCAGCAGGTTTGCACCCACCCCAGTAGACCCGGTGAAGGAGAGCTTACGCAGTCGAGGGTCCTCCAGGATGGCGTCGGTGACGGCGTGGTCACGACCGGTGATGACGTTGACAACTCCGGCGGGCAGACCGGCGTCGACGAGGGTCTTAGCGAAGAGCAGGGTGGTCAGCGGGGTGGCCGAGGCCGGGCGGATGACCACGGTACAGCCGGCAGCGAGGGCTGGGGCAATCTTGCGGGTGGCCATGGCCAGTGGGAAGTTCCATGGCGTAATAAACAGGCACGGACCGACGGGACGCTTGGTGACCAACTGGCGGATCTTGCCCTCCGGCAGCAGACCGTAATCACCACGGATGCGCACCGCCTCCTCCGAGAACCAGCGCAGAAACTCGGAGCCATAAGTGACCTCTCCGTAGGACTCGGCCAGCGGCTTGCCCATCTCGAGGGTGATGAGTTTGGCGAAGTCGTCCTTGCGCTCGGTGACGAGCTCGAAAGCCTTGCGCAGGATCTCACCACGCTCCCGCGGGGCGGTATTGGCCCAGGACCGCTGGGCACGAACAGCAGCGTCAAGGGCATCGGTGCCTTGGTCAACAGAAGCATCGGCGACGGCGACAAGGGGTTTCTCGGTAGCGGGATCGATGACGTCGAAGGTGCGGGACGCCTCAGCGCCCACCCATTCCCCGTCAATGAGCAACTGGGTTGGAAGATCGGGGGAGCGAACGGTCGTTGGTCGTCATAAATCAACCCTACGACGTGGTCTCGACGCTTTGAGGGAGTTCGATGTTCACGGGGAGGGGAACACGGCCGGCACCACCGACAATCACAAGACGGTTACTTGAACAGCGCCACTCGGGTGTCGACCGAGATGGGTGTACACTTTGTAGACGTCGTCCAGGATTCCCGGAGACAGCACGGCCGATGGTGCACCAGCTGCCACACATTTGCCCTTCGACATCAGTACAAGGGTGTCGCAGAATCGTGCCGCCAGACTGATGTCGTGAAGTGCCACCACCACCGTCGACCTGAGGCGCCGCGACAGCTCCACCACCTTGAGTTGATGATGAATGTCAAGGTGGTTCGTCGGTTCATCCATGATCAGCAGGCCGGTTTGCTGCGCCAGCGCCCTCGCGATTGTCACCCGCTGCCGTTCTCCTCCAGAAATCCGTGAGAATGTCGACGTCGCGAGATCTCCAACCTCCATAAGCTCCATGGCTGCGCCGCACAGCGCAAGGTCGCCCTCACTCAGCGACCGCCACGACTTCTTGTGAGGTGTCCTCCCCATCCTGACGATTTCCCCGCAAGTCAGCGGGAACTCCGCGGAAGTCTCTTGGAGAACCACCGAAATGTGCTGGGAGGACCACTTCGTGTCTCGCGACCAGACATCGACACCATCGACGGTCACTGTCCCCTTCGTAGGGCGTCTCGAGTGGAAGATTGAGCGCAGCATCGTCGACTTGCCACTCCCATTGGGGCCGAGGATCCCCACCACCTGACCGGGATGGGCGACGAAGTCGACATCCTGGACGATGTGGCGCCCCTCGATATCGACACCCAAGCCCGCGACCACCAGTTCTGCACCACTGACAATCATGACGTCTCCCCCAAGGTGCGTCGCAGCAGGAACAGGAAGAATGGAGCCCCAATAAACGCGGTCACAATACCTACCGGCAATTCCTGCGGCTCAATGGCCATCCGCGCCCCAACATCCGCCAGCACGGTGAAAATCGCGCCCAGAAGCAGTCCTACGGGAAGAGTTCGGCGGTGATCTGCACCAACCAGCATCCTCGTAATATGTGGCATCACCAGGCCGACGAAGCCTATGACGCCACACACCGCAACTGTCACACCGACAATTGCAGCCGCCACAACGAACATCCAGGTTCGGAACCGATTAACGTCCAAACCGAGGGAACCCGCTGTCTGTTCCCCACCAAGAAGGAGATTGAGATTTGACGCCTCAGCCAGGCAGAAGAGCATTCCCACAGCAAGAACGAGAGTGGGGACAAGAAGGTTCTCCCACTTGGCGGCCCCGAAACCTCCGAGACTCCAAAAGAGGACTTGCGACGCCAATTGCGGATCCGGGGAGGTCAGAACCATGAAGTTGTTGACCGCCGACAACAGGGCCGAAACCGCCATGCCGGTAAGAACCAACGTGCCTGCAGAAAGGGTTTGCCTCCGTCTGGCGATCACCAAGACGAGTAGAAGTGTCAGGAACGCGCCTGCGAACGCGGCCAACCCGAAAGAGACCGCACCGCCGAGGAGCAGACCAAACCGCATGACGGTAATGGCTCCAGTTGCAGCTCCTGACGACACGCCGAGCACCGTGGGGCTCGCCAGTGGGTTGCGAAGCAGCGCCTGCACGACCGTGCCGACAGTAGTCAGCGCCATCCCTGCGACTGCCGCCAGAAGCACACGAGGAAGCCGAACATCAGCAACGATCCTGTCGATCGACGAAGTCCAATCAACAGTAACGACACCTGCCGGCAGAGCCCGGTGCGCAACGACCTTCCATACTTGGACGAAGGGAACATGAACCGAGCCAATTGAAAGCGCGAGTCCCAAAACAAGAATCAAAGTGACGGCCAGTACGGACAAGACTATGACTAGGTGCCCACGATGCGAATCGCCACGCCACCTGCCTTCCCCGACAGATCCCGACTCGGATGGAAGAGCATTGAGGACAGCAACGAGTTCGTCCTGCCGTTTCACAGCCGTGGATGACTCATCACTGCCACCACGTGCACTCATCATCAGCCGTGGAACTGCTTGGCAAGCTGCTCGATACCTTCAGCCGAACGCGGGCCGGGCTGTGCCAACGAAAGACTGATAACCGGGAAAGCATTGTTCTTGACGGCCTTGGTGTCCTTCAGTGCCGGAATTGACTTCAACGTCTTGATCTTCTGATCGACACTCGGGGTCTTGTAGTCGTAAATCAGAATCAGGTCTGGATCAGCCCTTGCAACCTGCTCCCACGACATCTTTCCCCACCGCAGCGGCTCATTGGCGAAGATGTTCTCACCTCCCGCCGCATCGATCATCACCGATGCATAGGCCCACCCACCAACGGTCGTTGGGGCGTCCTCACCTGAGTTGTAGAGGAACACCTTGGGGCGCTCCTTCCCCTTCACGGACTCCTTGACGGCATTGACCTTGTCGTTGAACTTCCGAATCGATGCCTCAGCTCGGTCATTCACATCGAAGATCTGGCCGATGGTCCTGATCTCTTTGGTCTCATCATCCAAGGTCTTGACCTCATTGGTGCATCCCACAGGGCTGAGATGCGTCTTGATCCCCATCTTCTGTAGGTCTTCCCGGGTATGACCGTTGCTCTTTGAGAAACCGTCCGGGTACCCGGAATATACGAAATCAGGGTTTACAGACAAAAGCTTCTCCATGGAGGGCTGCCCAACGGCCAAAACCGGCACCGAGTTGTACGCCTTCTTGTATTGAGCACCGATGGGGCGAGTGCGTTGGTATGCCGTCCCGACCATGCTCTTCTCCAGCCCTAGCTCGAGCATCGTCTCAGTCGCCGTCGACGTCAATGTCACTGCGCGTTTCGGGGCGGAATCGAACGTCTGCTTCACCCCACAGCTCTCCACCGTCAGCGGGTATGACGTGTGCCCGGCCTTCGAACCGGTTGCGTAGGACGACGCCGTCGAGGCGTTCTGCTCCGTGACGGCGCTCCCACAACCAGCCATAAATGAGACAGGAATTACTAATGCAGTGACAAGAGCGACCCTCCGCGTGTACCTTCGCGCCATCGCAATGGTCCTTCCGTTCCGTTCTCACGCCAACGGTCACAGATGGGCCCCACGTAAGGGTTTCCAACCAAAAGCCATGACGCGAGCTTGTGTCGAGTGGATTTTCATCGGCAGATCTTCGGACTGGGGTTCAACCCGTTTCAGCACCTTCCCAGGTCTCACTGGCCCAGTGGCATGCGCTGAGACGGTCACCGTCACCGCTGCGCGTCAGCCCCGGAATCACACCGGAGTTCCCTCACACCCATTTGGGTTACCGATACACATATCCTATCAATAAAGACCTTAAACTGATCAACACTCCCGTCACACAGGCATGTCGGGCACGACCCTCACAAGGCCCTTCGTATCTACATGCACCAGACCAATTGTGCGTCTACACCTCCATCCACGAGGGAATTTAATTGCATAGGAATCCATTATCCTGGTCGCCTCGGGAAAATCACCTTCTCGAGTCTGAACCTCACGGTATAATTCATCTTCAGAAACAACTCGATATTCCTCAAGAATTCTAATTTCTGCCGGAATCCCCAATTGCGCGAGACCGCCCGCAAATAGTAAATGACGAGCTTGTGAAACACTGACCTTTTCTCCCTGTGCTGCTGCGAGGGCATGATCCCAGGCCGTCGGTAATCCAGTGGTGTCAATAATGATGACGTGCCGTCGAGCCTGCCGAACCAATGCCCGCAAGGACGCCGCCAGATCGAGATTCCAGTACAAGGACCACGCAGCGAGAACGGTGTCGAAAACCTTTCCTGTGTCCATGGGCCATTGCCCCTGGATCGTCTCGATCTTGACTTCCTCGATTTCAGCATTCTCCGAAAGCACACGGAGCATGTCCTCTGAGCGGTCTACGACAGTCACACGGCAGCCGCGTTGTGCCAGCGGAATCGCGAACCGTCCGGTTCCGCCGCCAACGTCAAGGATTGATGACTCAGGTTCGACGATACTGGTCACAGCGCCGACCTGAGCCAGGGAACTGCACGTCAAACCTGCGTGCTGGTCGTAGACCGCTGCGTGCCCATGCCAAAACGCCTTTTCCTGTTCCAAAGATCTGCGCGCGGGGTCCGATCTCCTATCGTTCTCCCACAGCCCGAAGTAATCACTAATCCTCATCGGCGCCTCCCATGTTCATCGGGACCAATCCTGTGGCATTGCCATCCTCCTACTACGGGAGGACACTCCGATTCGACCGCCAGCACGATGTGCGACGAGGGGCCTGGACAGCACAGTGGATGCCATGTTAACGACAACCCGCCCCAACCCTCACGCCGTCGCCGAATCTGTCCGCGGCGCTGACCTGCGCGCCCTCGAACTGACGAAGACCTACGGGACGACTCGTGCCCTCGACCACGTCGGCATCGCCATCCCGGCCGGCCAGTCGGTCGCCGTCATGGGGCCGTCCGGATCGGGCAAGACCACCCTGCTGCACTGCTTGTCGGGGATCCTCTCGACCGACTCCGGAAGCATCGAGCTGGGTCTGCCCGACCGCGTCGTCAACGTCGAGAGCCTCTCCAATGAGAGTCGGGCGCAGCTGCGTCGTCAATCCCTGGGGTTCGTCTTCCAGCAGGGGATGCTCGTCCCCGAACTCACCGCCGTCGAGAACACCGCCCTCCCCCTCATGCTCAATGGTGCCTCTCGATCGCAGGCCATCGGGTACGCGGCGCAGTGGCTGAACTCAATGGGGCTGGGAGGCATGGGGGACCGACGCATCGGTCAGCTGTCGGGTGGCCAGGCCCAGCGGGTCGCCATCGCGCGGTCCCAGGTCATCGATCCGGCCATCGTCTTCGCCGACGAACCGACCGGCGCTCTCGACTCAGCGACCGCCGTCGAGGTGATGTCCATCCTGCTTTCCGCGACGACCGGGCGGGGACGGACCCTCGTCGTCGTCACCCATGACGAGGACGTCGCCCGCCGCTGCCAACGCATCCTGCGCCTGCAGGATGGCCGGATCGTCTCCGACGAGATGCGTCACTCCGACGGGAGGTGGTGACCATGACCACGACGCCCGCCATTGAACCAGGAACCGCAGATCAGCAGATCCCGTCGATCTCCATCCCCGAACCACTCGGGACCACAGCGGGACGCCCGGCGACCTCGTCGATCCTCAGCATGACCCTGCGTGCCTCGGCCGCTGACCACTCCACCTGGCGGCTCCCGGTAGTCGCCTTCGCGGTCATCACGACGATCATCCTTGACGTCACCGGCGGTGCCGTCATGATGTGGCACCTGCCTGGGGAGAACGCCGCCTTCTACCGGCTGACGTCCTCGATCGCCGTCATCCTGCTGGTGTTGCCGCTGACGACCCTGGCCTCCTCAGCCGCACGGTTGTCCGCCCGACGCCGCGACGACCGGCTGTCCTCCCTGCGACTCGTCGACGCGTCCTCCCATCTGCTGCGAGTCATCACCCTGGCCGAGGCTGGCCTGCAGGCCCTCGTCGGATCCCTGCTCGGCATCATCGGCTACCTCATCTGCGTACCACTACTGGGACGGTTGTCCTTCAACGGCAGCCAGATCGGGGCGGGATCGGTCCTGCTCGAACCTGCGCCGGTGGCCGGGGTCATCCTGGCCCTGGTACTCCTCGCCCTCACCAGTTCCGCCATTGGCTTGCGCCGCGTCGACGTCTCTCCCCTCGGGGTGCGGATGCGCAGTCAACCCCGCTCGGTGTCGTGGATTCGGCTGGCCATCGGGGGTGCCATTGTCCTCGTCATTTTCTCCTCGAAGGCTGTGCTCAGCGTCCTGGGAAGTCAGACCGGCGTGGTCGGTGCGTATGTCTTCCTCGCCATCGTGCTGGCGGCCGTCGTCGAGCTCGCCAACATCATCGGCCCCAAACTGCTGTCGATGTACTTCAATCACCGCCTCAACAAGGCCAGGAGCGCGACCGATCTGGTCGCGGCCCGTCAGGTGCTGGAGAACCCGCGCTCTGCCTGGACCCAGGTCGCCTCTCTGGCAGCGGTATGCGTGGTAGGAATGCTCGCAGGAACCGGGGCCGCCATGATGCAGGCGACGAACACCAGCGCTGACCCGACTGCCCAGTTCATCGGGCAGGACTTGCAAACCGGCACCATCCTGCTCATCGTCTTCGCCTTCGCCACGGTGGCCTGCTCAGTGGGGGTCAATCAGGCCTCTGCGATCCTCGACCGTCGCTCGGTCGAGGTGGGTCTGGACGTCGTTGGGGTGGATCTGGCCGCCCAGGACAAGGTGCGACGGATCACCGTCATCTCACCGATGAGGTTCGCCATGGTGACGGGCCTGGTCGCCACCGGACTATTGGTCGTCCCGATGGTGGGGGTAGCCCTCGTCGTGAGGCCGGTGACGATCCTCGTGACGGTCGGCACCATTCTCATCGGTTCAGGCATGGTGCGACTTGGTCTGTGGGCTACCCGTCCGACTCTGCGTCGGGTCCTCAACGACGGGCTAGCCCGGACCGAATAAGAAGAAGGTTAGCGCCACTGCTCGTCGCCGGGGCGCTGCTCGATCCCGTCCATACCGAATCGCCAGACCTCGTCGATCCAATCCCTCCTTATGGAATTGATCTTGCTGGCCACGGCCATGGTGCCAGCCACCATGACGAGACCCACGAGGAGGGGCTTATTCATGGCACCATGATAGGCGTCCTCGACCGACTCTACCCTGACCCCAGGAGTGCCTTCGCGCTGGTCTGACGATGCCGCTTTACCGCCAGCAGGCTAGCCACCAAGGCCGCCAAAGCCCAAGCCACCACGGTTAGCAGGGATTCGAAGGTGGGATTGTGGCCGGCTACCACGGCCTGCACCGCCCGCAGGGCCGGGTTGAGTGGGGAGACGGCATCGGCCCAGCGCACCGAAGCCGGAACCGTGCTAGCCAGCCCAGAAGCTACCGTCGCGGTGACCAGGACGACGCCGAGGAGGCGCCCCAGCCCGTGCAGCCATGCCGCCAGGAAGTGATTGACCAGCCCAAACATGACCCCGACGAGCAACAACAGACTCCCCAGACCGATTGTCCTCGGCACCGAGAGTTCCAGAGCCGTACCACCGATAATGGCAAGGCCGATACTCACCGCGACGCTCACCACCGCCCCAACCGACATCGTCCGGGCTAGCAGCCCCAGAGTTGAGCGTGAAGAGGTGAGTGCCCCCGACGGCACCGTCCGGGCCACCAACCACGTCGCTAGAGCGGCGATCCAGGCACCCAGGACGAGCAGTACTGCGACGACGGCTACCGAGGTCGCGATAGCCGGTCCATCCCCATTGACAGGTGAAGATACGACGTCGGCAAGCCTGGTGCGGTCATCCTGAGAGTATGTCGGCACTTTCTTAGCCCCGGCTGCCAACTGGTTGGAGAACTTGCCGGTGCCCTCAGCGAGTTTTCGGGCTCCTGAGTCGAGCTTGGCCATCCCGGAGGCAAAAGTTCCAGCCCCCGTCGAAGCCTTCACCAGACCGTCGGAGAGACGATCCACCCCGCCAACATACCGGTCGACGCCATCCTGGAGTTTCGAAGTCGAGCCAGCGGCCTTGTTCACCCCAGCGGTATAGGCGTCGACCCCGTGCGCAAGGGTGGTGGCCCCCGACGACAGCTTCGCCCCACCGGTTTTAAGCTGCTGGGATCGGTTGGCGAGAGCCTGGGCCCCGGTAGCGGCCTGGTGGATGCCATCACGCAACTCGGTAACTTGCTCGACCATCCTCGGTAAACCGATGCGCAGTCGCGTGGTGAACTCATCGACCCCTCGGGACAGTCGTGAGGAACCATCGGCTAGTTCATCGATACCGTCATCGATGCTCCTGCCAGAATTCGGGTCCTTGATCGCCATCGCCTTGACGGCCACTTCAGACCCTACCCGCACACCCAGGGCGTATCCGTCGGTCATCGCGTCACGGACGATAGGCAACAGGTCATGGCACTCCTGTGCGGTGTGGCGTCGCATGCACCGATGCAGGAAATTGGCCTCCCCCCGGGCCAGAGACTCCTCGTTAAGCTCAGCGGTTTTCTTGCCTGAGGCGTATTGACGAATCTCGGTGCGGTAACCCACCAGGCTGCCGGTGAACTGGTTGATGCCATCAGCAAGCTGCCGGGCCCCACCGGTGAGCCGGTTGAGCTGGGAGGGATCGATCTTCCCAGTAGCGGCAGTGATCTTGTCGTCCATGGCCGTCAGACCGGCCGACAGCTGCCCGATCCCGTCGACGACTTTCCCGGTGCCGTCAGTGTAGGTCGCCACCCCACTGGCCAGCCCATTGGCCCCTCGGCTGAGCTGCTGACCCTTATTGGACAGGGTCGTGAGTCCCCCGGAGAGCTGAGAGACACCGTTGGTGAGCTTGCCGCCGTTGGCCGACAGCTGCCGGGCTCCCCCGCTGAGCTTCGTCAAGCCCGAGGTGAGAGTGGCCGCCCCGGCGGAGGAACGCCTGGTGCCGTCGGCGAGTTTCGTGGCCCCGTCGTTAAGTTTCACGGCCGCACCGGCCATCCTGCCGATCTGTTGAGCGAACCGGTTGAAACCGATGTAGACGTTATCCAGGTAACTCGAGGTCAAGGTAGTGTTGAGGGAACGTCGCGCCACCTGGGCAGTGAGCTCGGCGATCGTGGTGTCGGTGACCGGAGAGGTCTGGGAGGCCGTCACGTCAATAAGGGCTTTTCTGGCCTCGCCGGCATCGTTGGCGGAGAAGGACGTGGCATCAGCCGAGAAGGACTCGGGAATCGTCACTACCACCGAGTAGGTGCCGTCCTGCAACCCTTCAGCGGCTCCCTGGGCGTCGGTGAGCGTCCAGTCAATGGTGTGGCCATCTGTGAGATGCGAACCGGAATCCATAAGGGCAGCGGTGAATTCCCGGCCCATCGGCACCAGTTGCCCACGGACCTCGACGGCCCTGTCCTCATTGACGATGGCCGCTCTCACCCGTCCCAGTCGATCGGTGGTGTGCCAGGTCGTTCCAACCAACCCGGCCACCACCAGCAATGGGACGAGGACAAGAGCCACCACCGCCGGCCACCTCAACCTGATCGTGGAGTGGGAACGTTCGGTCATCATCGGGCACCTCCGAGAGACGGCTCAAGTTGAGTTTCGGTCAGGTCATGGGTGGTCTGTGGGCAGAGCCAGTCGATACGGCCGCGACGCTGAGCACCCAGAATCACCGCAGCATCGCCAACCTCACGGGCCAGGGATTTCAGCAGATCACGGGTGGTGGGATCGACGATCCGGTCGGCGTGATCGATGAGGAATAGACGTGGAGGTCTGCCAAAACGTCGAGGCGGATGGGTGACAGCCTTCATGGCTGCCTCCAAATCCTCGACAAAGTTGGGGGAGGAGGAATCGAGGAACCATGCCACCCGACGCACTCTGGAAGCCCGCTCGGGCAGTAGCAGACCACCCGACCTCATCCGGCCGTAATCCAGCGGCAACCGTCCTCCCACCGCTAGCAAGACGGCCGAAACACTGCTCTGAGATCCGACGATGGCCTGCACCTGGCACGGCTCAACGTGGAGGTCGAGGCCTTCGAAAAGTCCGTCCACCCCAATCCCCTCAGCGTGCAGCGCCTCGGTGTGGTCCGATGTGGGCCAGGCGGCCAATTTCTCCTCGTGGGCGATTCCTTCTCCCTCGATGTCAAGACGCGGCAGGCATCGATCCAGCCATCCAGGCAGCCACCAGGCCTTGTCGCCGAGCAGGGCCATTACGGCCGGTACGAGGGTCATTCGCACCAGGAAGGCGTCCGCGACGATGCCAACGGTCAAGGCCAGGGCCATTTCCTTGATGGCGTTCATGCCTTCGGGGATGAAGAAGATGAAGACCGAGACCATGATGACGGCGGCTGCCGTCACCACCTTCCCCGAACCAATGAACCCCCTTGTCACAGCGCCTTTAGCATCACTAGTGTGCACATATTCCTCACGCATCCGCGAGACCAGGAACACCTCGTAATCCATTGCCAGCCCAAACAGGATGCCCATGACGACAATGGGCATGAAGGAGATGATCGGTACCGGACGATCCAGGTTCACCAACTGCAGGCCGAGGCCACGGTTGAAAACGATCTGGCAGACCCCAAAGGCGGCCAGCACCGACAACAGGTACCCAATGGTGGCCTTGACGGGCACTGCGATGGATCGGAACACCACTGTCAACAGCACCAGACATAGCCCGACGACGAGGATCCCGAACGGTACCAGGGCGGCCCCTAGACGCTGCGAAACATCAAGTTTGATAGCGGTCAGCCCGGTGACGGCGGTGTCTACACCGTACGTGTCGCGCCACTGAGCCTCATGGTCACGCAGGACACGTACCAAGTCGTTGGTGGCCTCGTCAGCCGGCCCGGTAGTCGGAAGCACCTGGATCATCGCAGTGTCGGCATCCCGATTCGGCACCGCCAGCGCAACAGTGTCAACCCCGGGGATCTTCTCAATATCAGCCTTCAGCCCGTTGACTATCCTCATCGGGCCGTGAGAGGAGACGACGTCGGCGGTGACGATGACCGGCCCATTGAACCCTGGCCCGAATTTCTGCTCCAGAACGTCGTAGGTCTGCCGCGCGGTGTTGCTGGCCGGCAATTCTGCAGCGGTGGGCAGGGAAAGACGCAGATCCTTCATGGGGATAGCCAGGGCTCCCAGTCCCACCACAACAACAAGGATGGTCGCCAGTGGCACCCGCGTAACGGTCCGCACCCACCACCCGAAGATACCCCCGGGGTGTTCCCCCTTTCCCACAGTCTTATCCTCTGCATCATCGACTTTGCCGGTAGCGGTTGCGATGCGGTTAGTGTTTCTGGCCGATTTCGCCGTCGTCCCGTCCGGCACCTCTACTCGTGCTTCGCGAGATTTTCGGGGGCGCAGCCTCTCCCCCATCAGCCCCATGAAGGCGGGGAGCATCGTTAGGGCAATAACCACGGCCAGAGCCACGCCGATAGCTGCAAAGACACCCATGACGGTGAGGAACGGGATCCTAGCGATGGCCAAGCCAATGAGGGCGATGACGACCGTGGTCCCAGCGAAGACCACTGCCGAACCCGAGGTCGCGACGGCTCGAGCAGCCGATTCCTGCACCTCGGCGCCGTCACGCAGCTGGTCACGGTGACGCGACAGGATGAATAGGGCGTAGTCGATTCCGACGGCCAGCCCAAGCATGACCGCCAGCATCGGTGTGACAGAGTTGACCGTGGTGAATCTGGTGAGGATCGCCATGCCCGAGTAGGTGACCCCGACCCCGAGCACGGCCGTAACGATGGGCATTCCGGCTGCCACCAGGGACCCCAGGGTGACGGAGAGGATGACGAGAGCCACCCCAACTCCAATGACCTCGGTGATTGACAGGGACGGCAGCGTCGCCTCGAAGGCCTGGCCCCCCACATACACATGGGACCCTGAGGGCAGATCCGATTGGATCTCGTTGCCAACCCTGATCAGGTCGTGGCGCCCGGAGTCAGGGAAGGTCACCGAGCTGTTCTGCCCCAGCTCCACCTGGATAACAGCTGCGGTGTGGTCCTTGTTGACCATCCCAGTGACGTACTTGTTCCACGGGGACGTCACCCCGGTAACGAGAGTGAGGTCCTTGAGCTCGCCCACCCCTTTCTCGATCCGGGACCGGATAGGTTTCGACGAGACGTCGGTGCCGCCAGGGACGGTGACGACGACATTGGCGCTCAGCGCAGAGGAGTGCGGGAAGGCCACTCGGAGTTTATCCCAGGCCACCTGGGACGGCGCCCCCGGAATGGTGAAGGAATCGTCGTAGTTACCGTGCAGAGTAGCTACTCCTACACCAAGCAAGGCCAGCAGGACCAGCCACAGTGCCACAACGGTCCTGGCCCTCCGAAAGCACCACACTCCGAGATCGTGAAGGAAGGAGGACATCATCACCCCTCGGTTGGAATCACCTGAACACCACTCAATACACTCATGTATCCGATGTAGCATCGTATCTGATGCATCCACATATTCAACGAGTGGTTGCACGTCAACTCCCCGGAGTTCTCATGACCACAACCAGTGACACTCCTCCAATCTCAGCACGCCGCGCGGCTACCCAAGCCCGGCTGGCCGACGCCGCCGTTGCCGTTTTCGCTCGCAAAGGGGTCCCGGGATCGACCGTCGAGGAGATCTGCGAGGAGGCCGGGTTCACCCGCGGCGCCTTCTACTCCAACTTCGACTCCAAGGACGACCTATGCACCACGGTGCTGCGGCGCTACGCCGAAAAGAACCTTGCCACCCTGGGGTCCTCCTTAGACTTCCCCAACGATGGCCATGAGGCACTGCGTGACCGCATTCACGACATCATCGCTCTGTTCGCCTCAGCGGTCGGTTCCGATCCCCTGACGACCATGGCGATCCTAGAGATCACCATTGAGGCAGCACGAAATCCACAGCTGCGCCAGGTCTACCGACAGGTCGAAGACACCATCACCCCTGCCTTGCGTCAGATGGTCGAACAGGCTCTGCGAGACCACGACGTCACCACCACCATCGCCATCTCCGACCTCGTCGAGGTCACCCAAGCCGTCTTTGACTTCCGGGTGCTGGCGGCGATGGCGTCAGGACGCCAAACCGACATCGACCGCATGACCAACCAGCTGACGACGATGGTGCTGACCTTCGTCCACCCCATGTGACCCCGTGACGAACCCTCCCGGGTACGCCACCGGCCCTGCACTTGTGCAGGGCCGGTGGCGTGTCGGCAAGGAAGAGTCAGTAGCCCAGGATCTTCTTACGCTCGGGCAGCCATGCGATGGCGTCACGAATCCCATCCGCCTGGGTCAGCTGCGCGCTCCAACCAAGCAGTTCTTTGGCCCGACGGGACACCGTGTAGGCGCCTGCGACATCACCAGGACGCGGCGGACCGTAGACGACATTGAGCGATTTTCCAGTGCCCTCTTCGAAAGCCTCAACGAGCTCCTTGACGGTAACTCCGCTTCCGGTACCGACATTGAATACCTGATATGGGTCCTCGGTTGTGACCTCATCGAGATGCTCCAGGGCAGCGACGTGGGCGCGAGCCAGATCCCAGACGTGGATGTAGTCACGGATACCTGAACCGTCGCGAGTCGGCCACTCAACCCCCGTGACGGTGAAAGTGGAATCCTCCATCCAGGCGTCGATCATCTTGCCAAGCACATGGGTGGGATGCTCAATCTGTTGACCGGTACGCAGCTTCGGATCCGAGCCGATCGGGTTAAAGTACCGCAGGCTGAGCGCCTTAAGATCGGAGGCGTGGGCGGCGTCACGCAGGATGAGTTCCACCATGAACTTGGTGGTGGCATAAGGGGAACCGGGGTCCAGAGCGGACTCTTCAGTGACCTTGAACTCCTCGTCGGTGGCATAAATTGACGCCGAGGAAGAAAACAAGATGCGGTGTACCCCGTTGCGCTCCATTCCCTTAAGCAGCGCGACTGTTTTGCCGACGTTGTTGTCGTAATAGGTCAGCGGCTCATCGACTGATTCGGGGACGATGATCTTGGCGGCGCAATGGACGACGGCGCCGATCTGGTTCTCGGTGAAGACGCGATCAAGTAGGTCCTGGTCAGCGATGTCGCCTTCGTAGAACGTGCGGTCGCGAACGAATTCGCGGCGTCCTGCGGATAGGTCGTCCAACACGACAACCCCGTGGCCAGCTTCCTCGCAGGCTGAACCAACCGTCGATCCGATGTAACCGGCCCCGCCGGTGATGAGAATCTTCATGGGAACCTTCCGTAACGTCGAACTCGTTGCAGTCAAGTCTAGGTGCGGCTCACCAGCCTCGATGGCTGGCATGGGCTCTATGTGGTAAATTGGTCACCAACGATGCGCGTTGCCAGCCCACGCATCACTCGCAGCCACGCTCAACCAATATTCCACGGTTGGTTTCGCTTTCTAGACTTGCGGTCATGGAGGACACCGGATCGCACACCCAGCCCACGGAGAACCGTTCCAACGGCTCCCGCGGGGCGGGGGTGCGCGCCCGTCTCAATCGGTTCAATCCGAGCCGCAACAACGTTCCCCAAATCAGCATCCCTGGCATGGAGGAGGTGCTGGACCCTAAGCTCGATGACGGTCGCCCGACCGACACCGAACGGGCATGGTGGGGAGACGTCACCCTGACCCTCGTCATGGCCGTCGTGACAATCGTTCCCTACCTCGTCAGCCTAGTGGAATGGCCGTGCCCGGAGTACGTCGCCGCCCTCTTCTCATCGATGGTCATGGTGGCCTCCCTGCCGATGCGTCGCGAGCAACCTCTCCTCATGATGACCTTGGTCGCCATTGGGGCGGCCATCCAGTTCTTTTTCGTACCTTTCCCTGTGCTGAGCATCTTCGTCGTCCCGATCGCCTCCTACTCGGTGGCAAGGTGGGTCGACGGCCACCAGTCCCGCTGGGTGCTGTGGGTGGGAGCCGTGGGCTCAGTCATCGGGCCAATGAGGTGGAGCCCCACCATTGCCGCCGGTTACGATCCCTCGTCGGGAACGCCGTGGGTGCTACTGGTACTGGCCATGACAGTGTGCGCGGGCCTAGTCCTCACCCCATACGCGGTGGGCCGCCGATTGCGGGAATCCGCCCTCATCGACTCCCAGCAACGCATCGTCAAAGCCCAGCGGTACCGGGCGATCCTCGCCGAACGTGAACAGCAGGCCAGAGTCGCCGAAGAACGCACCCGCAACGAGATCGCCCGGGAACTCCACGACATCGTCGCCCACTCGTTATCGGTCATGATTGTGCAGGCCGAAGGCGGCAAAGCATTAGCAGCAAAAAAACCCGAGAAGGCCCCCGAAGTACTCGACACCATCGCCGAGACCGGGCGTGAGGCCCTCCTTGAGATGAGGAGAATCGTCGGGGTACTGCGTCAGGACACCAACGCCGAGTTCTCCCCTTCCCCCGGTCTGGCTGAGATTCCCGATCTAGTGGAGAAGTCCGGAGTGAAAGTTGAACTGAGGGTGACTGGGGAGGAGCCGGTCGTCTCCCAGACCCTCGGACTCGTGGTCTACCGCGTCGTTCAGGAAGCCCTCACCAACGTCCTTAAACACGCTGGCCCGAGCGCCCACGCCACCGTAACCCTTACTTATTCACCTACCGCGATCCACGTGGAGATTCTCGACGACGGGTATGGTGCTGCCGTCCAGGGGGACGGCCGCGGGCACGGCCTAGAGGGGATGCGGGAGCGCGTGACGTCGATGGGTGGCAGGTTGGAAGCGAGTCCCAGGCCCGAGGCAGGTTTCCGGGTGCACGCCGTCCTACCGGTGAGGACGCAATGACCATGGCTCCCTGGAACCAAACTGGAAAACCACCGGCTAGCGACTGTCGCAAAACCGATCCCTAATACCACTAAGATACCATCAGGCCATGCGAACCCCCGGAATCATGAAATATCCGAGCATCATTCTTGGCGCCTATTCCGCCGCGATTAGTCTTTTAGGATTGATTACTCTGCCGCTCCTGCTTCCATCTCATGCGCCCCTGAGCGAATCTGTGGGGATTCCTGTCGCGTCCTGGCTCGTAACTCTGGTCCTCGGTATACTTGCGCGCCCATTCCCCACAAAGTTGACCGGTAAGATCGACGCCAACACCATGAAAAATTTCATATGCAAGAAGATGTATCTCGCGTTCTACCTGATGGGTTGGTCTTCAATCATCCTCTTCGTGCTGGCGTTCCTGCTGCATCTTTCCAGTGCATTCACCGCCCTGGGCATGATTGCAGACGGCGCGACGATCTTCCTCCTTCTTTATCCAACCGAGCAACGCTGCGAGCGATTTGCCGAGTCCTGGTGCGGCGACCGTTACAATCCGACGGACCCAGAGATCGATAAATTCTTGCACGCCAGGCACCTCCTGACTCCGGGCTACGACGGCCAACCGTCCGCACCAGCCGAGCTATGAGACCTCGTCACCGCCATCACTAATCTGAGGAATCACCCAGCAATTCACCCAAGAACCCGAACCGCTCGCGATCGCATGGCACCCAGGCAAGCAACTCCTCGGGTGTGAGTGGATCGGCAGTTCCGTGCGGTCGCGAGGTAACGATGGCTCCAACGAGAGCGGCGACGTCAAGCTTACGGGCCAACGACACCTGCCACCCCCAGCTCCAGGCCAGACCAGCCAAGGTCGCATCTCCGGCACCTGTGGTGTTGACCGGGTTGATGGCCACCGCCGGGATGCGCGCCTCCTCGCTAGTGCGAGAGTCCACACCGATGATCCCTTCCCCGCCACAGGTGACGACGACCACCGGCACGTGCTCGGCAAGGGCTCGGGCCGCCCGCACCGGGTCGCCGGTGCATGTAAGTTGCATCGCCTCGGCGGCATTGGGCGTATAGCAGGTACATCCCGACACCGCGTCGAGCAATCCCGGGTCGTACCCCTCCTCAAATCCGTGGTCTGCGATCACTGGTATTCCCGCGTCGGCAGCCTCATGCAGCCACGTGTCCGCGGGCACCGACACGTGGGTGACGACGGCGTCGATTCCGTCAAGATCCGGTTCGGGGAGCGGGTCTGGAAGCACGGTTTCCACCGTCGTCATGGCCCGCTCGGTGCCACGCGCCTGGCTCATCGTCACCGGGAGAGCCCAGCCATGGTTGATTGGGCTCGGGGTCAAGTCAATGCCCCAGTCGGCCAATTCCCGACGACACATCTCGGAGTTAGGGTCGTCACCTAGACCCGTCAGCAACTGGACCCGCGCACCCAGGCTTGCCGCGATTCGTGCCGTGTTGGCGACCCCGCCCCAGGTGGCGACAAAGTCGGTACCGTAACGCTCCTCGCCTAATTTGGGCAGCTCGTCAATTCCAGAAATGACAAGGTCACGGAAGGTGATACCGGCGGTAAGCAGCCGAGGATGACGGTTGACGGACATGGGTGTGGCTCCTGAGCGCGATTTGGTCGCCCCCAGCATAGGCAGCCGCTGTCCCCGGTAATCTGTAAAGGTAGGTAATGTCACGAGGAGCGGCGATGTTTACCACCGACACCTTGATCCAGGGTCTGTGCCCCCAGCCCCGCCAGGTGCGACTCGCCAAAGAACGATTCCCCTTGCCGTCGGTGCTCACCTGGGCAGGCCCCGACGAGGTCACCGATGCCGTTACGATCCTCGCCGAGCGACTGGCTCCGGCGCTCGACATCGTGCGAGCACCATCGCACGATGCCTCCCTCGCCGTGAGACTGAATCCTTCCTTGGAAGCGGAGGGCTACCGCATCGAGATTGACGCAAAGATCCGTATCTCCGCCGGCAGCTCACACGGCGCGCGTTGGGCGGTGCAAACCCTGCTCCAACTGCTTACCCCGTGGGTTTACGGGCCCGGAGCGCTAGCCCGCGAGCACCTGTGTCTCCCGACGGGCGTGATCGTCGATGCCCCGCGCTACAGTTGGCGCGGGGCTCACCTGGACGCCTCGCGACACTTCATGCCCGCCTCGTTCATCATGAAGTTCCTGGATGTGCTGGCCATGCATAAGCTCAACCGGTTGCACCTGCACCTCACCGATGACCAGGGGTGGCGCCTGCCGGTACCGGGCTGGCCGCGTCTAACCACGGTGGGGGCGTGGCGTCCGGGGACGGTACGAGGTCACCAACCACCACCCGACGACAACGATTGTGACGACGTCACCGAGCACGACCACATACCCCACGGTGGCGCATACACCGTCGACCAGTTGCGCGCCATCAATGAGCGGGCGAGCATGATGGGCATCACGATTGTGCCGGAAATCGACCTACCGGGACACACCGAATCGGTGGTAGCCGCCTATCCCGCGCTGGGTTGCGGAATACCAGTGCATCATCCACGCACCGCTTTCGGGGTGTCACAACACCACATCAACCTCACCGGCAGCTCCTTGACCTTCTGCCGCGACGCCTTGGACGCCGTAATGGAGGTATTCCCAAACTCACCGATCCACATCGGTGGCGACGAATGTCCCGGTAAGGAGTGGTTTGGACACCCGGCCACCCGCGCCCGGCTGGCCAGGCTAGGTATCACGACCCCACACCAGGCTCAGGCCTGGTTCGAGCGCCAGATCTGTGACCATCTCGCCACCGCAGGGCGTCAGGTCATCGCCTGGGACGAGGTGTTGGAAGCCGGTGCACCCGGGGAGGTCACTGTGATGGTGTGGCGGGACACCGACGACATCGCCCGCGCGGCTGCCGCCGGTCACGATGTCATCGCCGCACCCGCCAGGCACACCTACCTAGATCACGGCATCGAGGCGGGTCCGCAAGCGCCAGTGACGATCGACGCCCCGATGACCATGCACGATGTCGCCAAGCTGCACGATGTGCTAGCCGCGGTAAACTCCCCACGCCTGTTGGGCGGGCAGTTTCAGCTGTGGACCGAATACCTACGCACCCCTGCCCAGGTCGAGGATGCGGCCTTCCCACGTGGCACGTCGATCGCCGAACAATTATGGACCGGCAACCCGGCTCGACCACTGTCGGACTTGGAGGCCCAAACTCGCCGTCTCACCGCGATGGGGGTCAACTGGCACCGGTGATGGCATCGATACCGGCCACTGCCATCATGAGCAAGCAAGCCATCGAGTTCGACCAACTGAACCACCCCCGGGTGAACCGGGTGGGGTCAGTTGGATCGAAACTCTCGTGAGTCCAGCCTGTACCACCATCGGTGGCGAGGATTGTTGCCAAACAGTCGCGGGCCTCAACGTCGTCCCCAGTGAGCCCCTGCACCGCCAAACCAATGTGCCAGATATAGCCCTCTGGGCTGTGCGGGCTGCCAACGCCCCGGGCTGTCGGGCCGCTGAACAGGTACGGGTTAGCCTCGCTGAGCACCCAGCTGCGGGTGGCCTGGTAGAGCGGGTCGTCACGGCCGAGGTCGCTGGTGAGCGGCAGGGAGAGCAGGGACGGCATATTCGCGTCGTCCATCTCCAGCACCGATCCGAGCCCGTCTACCTCGTATGCAAGGTGGTCGTTGACGATGGCGAACTGCCTCACCCCGGCGTCGATCTCGTCGGCTAGTTTCGCGGCACGCTCGGCGAGGTCCTCGTCGTCCCAGACGCGACAGAATTCGCCAATCTGGCGCAGGGCACGCATCGCCATGAACTGAGCCGGAATGTTGTAGCCGTAACGACAGACGTCGTCAGAGGGCCGGAACCCGCTCCAGGTCATCCCTGTGTATCCCACAGGTCCTCCTGACCCGTCGGCACCGAGAGTGTCAACGGGTTCGCTGGGACGCACATGACGGTAGGTCGACCGAGCGTGGTCCTGTTCCAGGCTCCACACCTCAACGAGGCATTTGCACCCCTCATGCACCGCGTTGTCAAGATGGTCTGAACGCGCAGTACGCTGCCAAAACCGCCATGCGAGGTCGACAGGGAAGGCCATCGAATCGACCTCATACTTGCGCTCCCACAACTCGTCGGCCAGGTTGAGGTCATCGGGGTCGAAGTGCGCCCCGGTCGAGCCGGGATTGAAGGCGTTGGCGTAAGGGTCGACGCCGATGCAATGCCACTGGCGGGCGATGACGCCACCGATCTGATGAGCCACCTCGGGGAGGTCGCACATCGTTAGGAATGGCCACAGTTGTGCCGAGGAATCGCGCAGCCACATGGCTGGAATGTCTCCAGTTACGACGAAGACTCCGTGCTCGTCGCGGGTCATGGTGCGAGTCCACGTGTCCGTCATCCACGCCACAAACCGGCTCTCAGCCCGTCGGCCCAGGGCCTCGTCAATGCCTTCGCCTATGCCCTGGGCGATCTGGGCGCCGATCTCGTCTAGACGCCGCTGCAAAGCAGCTGTCAACTCGCAGGCCGTCACGGATGGGGCTCCCAGGTGGTTACCCGCTCATCGTCCAACCCGGGAACCCACATGTTCCCCTGACCCTTGAGTCGGTCGCCGAGCGTGAGAACCCAGGCTCCAGCGGCTCTCCCAGCGCGCAGTCCGAAGGCGGAGTCTTCAATGACGACACATCTAGTCGGGTCGGCCCCTAGCCGTTCCGCTGCAGTCAGGTAGGGGTCGGGAGCCGGTTTGCCGGCGGCGACGTCGTCCACTCCAAGGACGGCGTCGAAAAGGTCCAGCCAACCTTGTAAGGCCAATCCGTCACGCACCAGACGCGTCGGGGAATTCGACACCACCGCGATAGGCACGTGACCGGCGAGCCTCCTCACCAGGCGGTCCGCCCCGGGCATCGGCTCGGTATTGCCAGCCAGGTTGGCGTCAAGAATGTCCATGAAACGCCTTACGGTAGCCTGTGGGTCTGCCTGGGGAAAGTCTCGCAGATACAACTCGAGGATGTCGTCGACAGTGCCCCCGTCAACCTCGGCGCTGTCGACATCAGTCAGAGAAGTTCCCCACAACTGTTCGGATGCCACGCACCAGGCTGGCAGGGTGTTGAGCAGGGTCCCGTCCATGTCGAAGAGGATGGCATCCACCTGCTCGGGCAAGTTCATCGTCACCATTCAAAATCCATCTCTCTACTAGGGCCGATCGGTTCCACGTCACGCAGGACACCGACGGCGCTGGCGTCCATATGACCAGGGCGCACCCCGATCGCCTCCAGCAATAATGGTGTCACCTCGTGGCTGCGGATGGGATCGGTACGCAGCAATGGATCCGGCAGCGTCCCGCCAATGTGGTGAGCGGCCAGGAAACTGCGACGCACTTCGACCTCATCCTCCCCGTGGCCTCCCTCGGGCTTATGCCCGTGGTCGGTAGTGACGGCGATGAGCCATCGTTCCCCGAGCTGCTCGTGACGCTCAGCAACGGCCTTGACCAGGTGACGGGTGAGTTCGTCAATGTGACGCACAGCCTGCCGGTATTGCTCAGATTCCGCCCCAAAGGTGTGCCCGGCGTGGTCGACCCCCTCGAAGTAGACGACGGCGGCGTCCGGGCCTTCGTGCAGCAGGTGCCAGGCGGCCCACGACGACACTTGTTCATCGGCCCGATCGATGCCTTGCGACAGGTCGGGGCCAAAGAGCTGGTGCTGGCCGGTGCGCTGCTGGTCCACCCGCTGGTGGATGATCGGGCCGGGCCCGTAGGGGCTAACGAAGGCGTCCCAGGTGGCTGCGGCGATGGTGCGCGCAGCCGGGTTGGCGAAGAAGACCTGGGAGAGAATGTCGGGGTGACGGGCCAGGTCGTGACCAACAAACTCGTTCCACCACACATTGCACTGCTCATGGGTGGCGCCGGTGAGGATCGTCGTCCAGCCGGGAGCCGAGTCAGTAGGTGGAGTCATCCACATGGGGATGATCGTGCCCTGGGAGTGGTAGTCACCTCGCACCAGACGGGCGAGGGTCGGGGCCAACCCGCTGGGGGCCTGATTGGCAGACAGGGTGTGGTCCAGAGCTGGGGCCGGGTGTTCGGGAACCGGCCCGCCCTCGCCCACCCCGCGCACAAATCGCGGGTCTGCCGCGTGATCAGGCTGGGCGAATCCGGGATTGTGCTGCAGTGCCTCGGGCAGCGCCATGTCAAGGCGTATCCCATCGATGCAGACAAGAAGCAGTTTCATCGTTGGCTCACTCTCAATGTCATGATCTGGAAGGGACGCAGCACGATGTCGATCTCGCTCGCGATCCTCACCGGGAGCTGCTGGGTTGGTTCGCTCACGGGCTCCTCAAGCAGGTCCACCTCGGTGGGTTTGCCGCCTCGGTCCAACAGCAGACGCACCCGGCTGCGGCCTCCGTCAGCCTCATGCAGCCGCACGACGAGATCCCCCGAGCCGTCGAAAGCCTGTTTGACGGCATCAATGACGGCCATGCCGCGCACCGACTCGATTCGGGCTAGGCTGCGCAGACGCAGCGCGCCGTCGCGTACCTCGAGCGGCTGGTTGAGGCGTGCCGCTTCGACGTGCGCCGAGGCGATGTCGGCGTCAACGAGCAGGCTGTAGACGAGATGGTGACGTCCTCGGTCTGGGTGAGGATCTGGGCTCTGGGGGGAACGCAGCAGGGTGAGCCGAGCCATCACTCCACCAGGGGGAGTGTGATCGTCCCCGCCCGCCGGGTTCACATCGTGGCCATAGTTGGACTGGTTGACCAATGCGATGGCGTAGCCGGGCTCGCCCAGCAGCATCCACCGCTGACCGCAACTCTCGAAGTGAGCGTCGTCCCAGGACGTGTTGGCACCAATTGGTCGCTCGATGTGGCCGAACTGGATCTCATCGATGCTGGTACGTGCAGCCACATCGAGGGGGAAGTCCACCTTGAGCACGCGGGCCCGCTCCGCCCAGTCGATGTCGAGGCTGAACTCAACCGCCCGGCTGTCGGCGTTCAGGGTGACAGTCTGGATGAAGTTGGAGTTCTCAGCGCATCGTTCGATCCGCACGGTGCTTCGCAGCGGGTCCTCGACGACGGACAGGTCGGCGACCTCGTCGACCGGGTCGGCGCTGTGCCGGTACTGGCGCTGCAGCTCCCAGGCATCAAAACAGTCGGGGTGGTCGGGGTGCAGGACAAGCCGGTTGGCGCACTGCCCGGGCAGTAAAACTTCGCGGCCAGCCACCAGGTCGACGATCGAGTTTACCAGCCCGTCGCTGGCACCGATACACACCTCGACCAATCCATTGGTCATCCGGATCGTCTTGCGTCCGGACTGCGAATGTACCGAGTGCTCGGGTTCGACCACGGCATCGGTCAGCGGTTCCGCCGCCATGGCTGGCACCTGCACGAGCGTGGGTCGACCGTCGACGGTGACGACATCGCGACGATCCGTCTGGGAGGGATTGACCAGGCTCAGCCCCGCTCTCTCCTCGCCACCTGTCTGTGACAGTGCCTGCCAGGCGTCGTTCATGAGCTGATCCAACTCAGCACGAATGGCGGTGAACTCAGCGATGGCTTCTTGGTTCACCCACGCAATCGAAGACCCGGGCAGGATGTCGTGGAACTGCAGCAACAGGGTGCGCCGCCACAGCTGCTCCAGCTGCTCGTGAGGGTAGGGGTGGCCGACGCGGGCTGCCACGGTCGCTAACCATTCGGCAGCTGCGAGCTTAGCCTCAGCGCATCGGTTACCGTATTTGAGACCATGGACGGAGGTGTAGACGCCTCGATGGAATTCCAGGTACATCTCGCCGCGCCACACTGGGGCCTGCGGGTAGTCATCACGAGCGCCGTCGAAGTAGTCACCGGGCGATCCCAGCTGCACCTGAGGGGCGTCCTCCAAGTCGGCGAACCGGTGGACACGTTCCACCTGTTCGGCGGTGGGCCCACCACCACCGTCTCCGTATCCGAATGGCAAGATCGAGCGCCGGGCCACACCCTTCTCCTTGAAGTTCGCCTCGGCCTTTTTGACCTCTTGGGCGCTGACGATTGAGTCGTAGCAGTCCACCGGCGGAAAATGCGCCCAGATCCGAGTCCCGTCGATGCCCTCCCACCAGAAGGTGTGATGGGGAAGGGTGTTCGCCGTGTTCCAACTAAGTTTTTGGGTGAAGAACCAGTTCATGCCGGCCAATCGGGCGATCTGAGGCAGCGCACCGGTGTAGCCGAAGGAATCTGGCAGCCACAGGCAGTCCGGACGCACCCCAAGGTGGTCGCGCATCCATCGCAGACCGTTGGTGAACTGTCGCACCAATGACTCCCCGGAGGGCAGGTTGGTGTCGGACTCCACCCACATGCCGCTCACCGGGTGCCATTGGCCCCGCTCGATGGCGTCCCTGACGCGCTCAAAAAGTTCCGGAGAGGAGTCTTTGAGCCAGGCGTAATGCTGGGCGCTGGTGCAGGCGAAGTGGAAGTCGGGATACTCCTCGGCCAGGGCGACGACGTTGGAGAAGGTGCGTACCACCTTGCGGCGGGTTTCACGCAATGGCCACAGCCACGCTGAGTCGATGTGCGCGTGTCCGATGGCCGTCATCTGCTGGGCCGACGAGTTGGCCCCTGAATTCAGGTACTCAGCAAGGATCCGGCGGGCCTGCGCGGCACCGGCGATGATCCCATGGTGATCGACCTCGTCAGCAGCCCGTTCCAAGCCGTGGAGCAATCGAGCCCGATGAGTGGAGTCGGCTGGCAGCTGGTGCATGAGCCCGTCGAGGATGTCAACGTCGAGCCACAAACCCCACACCTCATTGCGGCGCACTGAAAGCTCTGCTCCCTTGAACTGCCACAGTGGCTCATTGCCTGCAGTGCGACGGTCTCCCAGCTCGGTGGGGCCACCCAGGTGCAGGGTCATGTTCGGATTGCCGGCGGCCTCCACCCACACCTCGACACGCCCGTCGGCCGCGATAAGGGGTTCACCCTCCTCGGCGAACCGTTTGGCTAGCACCCCGTGGTTGAGCGCGATCCTATGGTTGCGTGGGTTGAGGGCCTTGAGAGGACGCCCTGCGGGGGTGTACACCATCGCCTCGGACTGGTTTCCGGCCCAGTCACCGACGAATCCGAGGTCTATCGATAGGTCAACCTCTTTGTCGGCATGGCCAGCAGGAAGAGTGCCAGTGACGTGCAGCCACCAGGTGCTCCACGGGGCACCCCACCACGTGCCAGGCGGGAACGGCTGGTAGTCGGCGGCGGTAGCCTGCGCGAAACCCACCGGCTCGCCAGGGACCGGCCAGGCTGTCACCTCCAACGGGCAGATCTGCCAGGTAAGTTCTCGTTCGAGACGTTCCTTGAGGTAGCCGATCCGGTCCTGGGTGAGGTCGGTGTGATTATGCATGGTCGTCCACGAGATAGTCCAAGCCGTCGAAAGCGTCGGCGAAGTCGTTGAGGAGTTGCTTGGCGACGTATACCGAGTCGACGAGCGGGTGGTGGCCGAGGGCCAGCAAGGCGTCCGTGCGGCTGTGGTTGACGGCAGCATCGATCGTGCGCTGCTCGACGTACTTGGCGTTGACAACGAGCCCTCGGGCGTGGTCAGGCAGCGGTGGGGCAGGCAATCGATAGATACCTGTACCATCGACCCGACACGGGATCTCCACGACGGCCTCGTCGGGCAGGTCGGGAAGGGCCCCGTGGTTGGCGACATTGAAGACAAGCTCGGCGGGCACGTCGTTGGCGATGGCGTGCATAATCGCGAGGGCAACCTTGTCGTATCCGCCAGTCTCCAAGTCGGCGTCATCGCGCTCGAATTCACCCGAGACCTCGCGGTTGGTGGCCATGTACGTCTCCTCGCGCTCCAAACGGGTGGCCTCCCACAGCCCGGCGACGTCGTCAGCATGTTGGGCCTTGGTGTAGAAGCAACGCTGCTGTGCCTCCAGGAACGCTCCGCGCGGGGCCTCTGCTGCCTTGTCAACGGCGAGGTCGTCGCGTGCGAAGTAGTAGTAGTGCAGGTACTCGTTGGGCACGGCACCCAAGGCTTGCACCAGGTCAGCACCGAAGAGCCGACCCTCCTCGAAATTCTCGATAAGGTCGGGACGCTCAAGCAGACGCGGCAGGACGTCGGTCCCGTCGACCTCCAGACCGGTGATCCAGCCCAGATGGTTGAGCCCGCTGTAGCCGATGTGGACACGTCCGTTTCCGTCGAACAGGGATCCCAGGTCGTCCGGTGCCAGCCCAGCGCCCTGAAGGGTGGTGAGGATGCGACGGGCAAGGCCCACCGGTGAGTCGCAGATGCCCACCACCTGGTCTCCCAGGCGACGCTGCATGACCTCGGTCATCACCCCCGCCGGGTTAGTAAAGTTGATGACCTTGGCGTCGGGGGCGTACTGCGTGATCTGCTCGACGAGATCGAGCACCACCGGGATCCCTCGCAGCGCGTACGAGATACCGCCAGCCCCGACGGTTTCCTGACCGATGACCCCGCGAGCTAGGCATATCGACTCATCAAGGGCGCGTCCGCGAGTACCGGCAACACGGATAGCCGAAAAGATGAAGTCGGTGCCCGCCAAGGCAGTGCGCAGGTCTGTGGTGGCCACGACCAACGGTGGGTGTGGCAAGGTGGGGGTCAGCTGGGCCAAAACTGTTTCGATAACGCCTAGCCGGAGGGAGTCGGTGTCGTAGAGCCGCAGTTCGGTGACTCGCTGCGGTGAGGTGTCGCGCGCAAGAGCCTTGAATACCAACGGGACGCGGAACCCCCCACCACCGAGAATGGTGAGTTTCATGCGGTAATGACCTCCATGCCTGTTAATTCGCAGTGTGCGTCGAAGTCCGGAGGCGGTGGCCCGGACGTGATGATGCCGGTGACCTCGTCGATGGTGAAGGGTGAGTGCGCCCCGGTACCGGGGAACTTTTCGGAGTCGACGAGCAGGTAGCTGCGGCTCGCCGCATCGACGATCGCTTGCTTGATCTGGGCCTGGGAGCGACTCGTGTCACGCACCCGCCCGTTGGCGTTCACCCCTGAACAGCCTAGGAAAGCCAGGTCAGCCTGGTGGTGGGTCAGCGCGTCAGCGACGAACTGGCCGTCAAAGCACTGGTAACGCTCCGACCACGCTCCCCCAAGCACAACCACAGTGACATCCGGGGCGCTCTTGAGGGCCTCAAAGACAGGCAGGGAGGCAGTAAGTACAGTGATGGAGCTCCCGGCGAGCAACCCAGACAAGTGGTGGACGGTAGTGCCAATGTCCATGATGATTGTGTCGCCGTCGCGGACGAGCTCGGCGGCCTTGCGGGCGATCGCGGCTTTGGCTTGAGTGCGATAGTTCATGACGTCACCAAAGTGATCATCCACGTTGAAGGCGAGTTGGATGCTTCCCCAGGAGCGCTCGATGACACCTTTATCCTCCAGGGCAATGCAGTCGCGTCGGACAGTAGCCAGGCTCACGTTCAAATTCCGAGCAATGTCGACGGTGCGCATGGCAGGCCGGTCGCGGAGCAGTTCGACGATCGCGTCATGACGAGCGGCCTTGAGCATGTGCTCCATGGTAGCGATCTATGGGCACCGGTCTATAAGCTTCCGTCAATTCAATCACTTTTCGTCATTCTATCGCCCACTGACCGCTACAGTGATCTCACGAGCCAACCTCTGCCGGTTGGTTTGCCCACCCTCGAATCAAGCTTTGACAAGGTCGTTGCCTGGAGATTACCTACCGTTAACCTCGGTTGCACATAGCCGTGACATCCTGAACCCCTGGTGGGTACACGAGCCACAAATCCCCCGAAAAGGCGTTCGCACCATGACGGGTTGGTTCGCAGCCCACCCCCATCTGAACATTTTTGAGCGATTTTGTCAGTGACGATTCCCGTTCAACCCAAGGAGGAACCTCATGAATTTGTCGCGTCGCCATCTGCTCTCCGGCGGCCTCGCCGGATTGGGCGTGTTGGGAGTGTCGGCGTTGACCGGATGCTCCACCTCCACCGAGCCCACGTCCGACAAGGACGCCGGTGACGCTAAGAAGCTCGTCCTGTGGATCTGGCCGGAAGGCTTCGACAATCAGACACTGGCTGCCGTCTCCAAGGCGCTACCGTCCTATAGCGTGCGTCAGGACGTCATTGGCGGCGATTTCAAGCAGAAGCTCACCACAACCTTCACCGCGGGCTCCGGACTGCCCGACCTCACTGGCGTCAAGGGGGAAGACATCGCCTTCTTCCGTGACCATGCTGACCACTTCGTCGACCTCAATACCTTGGGAGCCAAGGACATCAAGTCCAACTTCCTGGACTGGAAGTGGGCTCAGGCCACCACCACCGATGGCAAACAGCTGGGCATCCCCTCCGATATCGGCCCCACCGTCCTGTTCTACCGCGCCGACATCTTCGAGCAGGCCAAGCTGCCCACCGAACCCGACAAGGTCGCCGCCCAGATCACCACCTGGGACGCCTTCGTAGAGTTTGGCACCAACATGCTGGCCGCCAAGGACAAGACTTACCTGGTACGCAACTCGGCCGGCCTGTTCGATACCGTCTGGCCGCAATCAGGCAAGGGATTCATTGACGAGAAAAAGACCTTTATCGGCGACCAGGACCATATTCGCAACGCCTGGGACATCGCCGTCAAGGCGTTCAAGGCTGGTATCGTCGCCGCAATCAAGTCCAACACATCCGATTCAGCCGCTGCTGTCAACGAGGGGCGTCTACCCGCTGACTTCGGTGCCTCCTGGCACTTGGCTGACCTCATGGTTGACGCCCCGAGCACCAAGGGCAAGTGGCGGGTATGCGCCCACCCCGGCCCAGCTATCAACCAGGGTGGCTCGTTCCTGTCCATCCCAGCCGGTGTATCCGATCCCAAAGCCTCCTTCGCCGCAATCCGTGAGCTGCTCAGCGTGAAGTCTCAGGTGCGTGAGTACGACCACAATGGCAACTTTCCCGTCTCTCCCAAGGCCTACGACGACCCGAAGGTCTCCGGACCGGTAGGGTTCCTCGGCGGCCAGCATGCCGCGAAAGTCTTCGCGGAGGCTGCCGAATCGGTGCGTCCGCTCTTTGAGGACTCGAACTCCGGTACCGTCTCCGCCCCATTCACGGCCCAGTTGGAGCAGGTCGAATCCTCGGGCAAGAATCCCGAAACTGCCTGGCACGATGCCGTCTCTGAGGCCAAGCGGATCGCCAAACAACTACACCTCACCGTCAAGTGACGCAGCTTCCCGAGTGAGTTCTGTGACGAGATGAGTCTTCCCAGCACCATCACCAAGACTGTGCCCGCGGGCGAGTTACGTCGCCCGTCTGTGGGCAGGCGAATGCGCAAGGCCCTGCCGGTCTACACCGCTTTGAGTCCGTATTTCTTCTTTTTTCTCGTCTTCGCGGCTATACCGATGATCTTTACCCTGCTACTAGCCTTCACTGACTGGTCAGGCTTAGGGCGCGCCAACTTCGTTGGTCTGGAGAATTTCAGATATCTGGTGAGCGATCACCTGTTCTACAAGTCGCTGGGTAATACGCTCATCCTGTGGGCGATGGGCACGATTCCAACGCTCATCATTGCCACAATCGTCGCCCTCATACTGAACAAGACGATGCGCTTCTCCACGACCTACCGGGTTATCTACCTGGTACCGAACATCACGTCCATGGTGGCTATGGGCATCCTGTTCAGTTCGATCTTCTCCAGCCAGTTCGGGCTCGCGAACGCCATCCGCAACCTGTTGGGCCAGTCGAACATCGCCTGGTTGCAAAGCAAGTGGGGCATCAAGATCGCTATCTCGTCACTGACGGTGTGGTCGTTCGTCGGGTACAACGCGCTGCTCATCCTTGCCGGTATGCAGGCCATCGACAAGACACAGTACGAAGCGGCAGCCATCGACGGGGCGAACGGATGGCAGACGTTCTTCCACGTCACCCTGCCTCAGCTGCGCGCCATCGTCTTGTTCATCACCCTCATGTCGACGATCGGTTCACTACAGAGTTTTACCGAGGCCCAGGTACTCACCAGCTCGCAGTCCACCGGGGCGGCCTCAGCGGGCGGAGTGAACAACTCCGGCCTGACGATGGTGCTCTACTTCTACTCAGTGGCCTTTCAGGAGAACCGATACGGCTACGGCGCGACGATCGCCTGGGGAGTGTTCGTCGTCGTGCTGTTCTTTTCGATCATCAACTGGCTCGTCACCCGCGAGCACGATCGCAAGGTGGCGCGATGAGACAACGTGTGTGGACTGTTCTGCGGCACTTTTTTCTCGCCTTGGGCGGGTTGGTCTCACTGTTCCCGTTCTACTGGATGTTCGTGCTCGCCAGCCGACCATCCTCGGTGATCTACAAATACCCGCCGGTGCTCACCCCCGGAGACCGTCTGGGTGAGAACATCCGCACCATCACCGAGAAGGTCAACATCTGGGCTGCCATGGCCAATACAGCCGTGGTAGCGATCACGGTCTCCGTGCTCGTGCTGTTCATCTCGTCGCTGGCAGCCTTCGCCTTCGCCAAGTTCGACTTTCCCGGCCGGAAGGTGCTCTTCGCCGTCGTCCTGGCGACCTTTCTGCTGCCCACCCAGTTGGCGACGATCCCGCAGTTCGTCCTCATGAGCAAGATTGGATGGGTCGGCGATCTCAAAGCCGTCATCGTGCCCTCCCTGGCCAGCTCGTTCGGCGTGTTCTGGCTGCGGCAGTACGCCACCAACGCCATCCCAACGGAACTGCTGGAGGCCGCCACGCTGGACGGGTGCGGCTTCTGGCACCAGTACGTGCATGTGTGTCTGCCGATCATCCGCCCGGCCATGGCATTCCTGGGGATCTTCACCTTCATCGGCTCATGGAACGACTTCATGTGGCCCCTCATCGTCCTCAACGATCCGAGCAAACTAACCCTGCAGGTGGCATTGAGTCAGCTCAAGACGGCACACGGCACCGACTACGGCATGCTCATGGCCTCCTCACTCATTGCCATCGTCCCGCTGCTCCTGGTGTTTACCGTCGGTGCCAAGCAACTCATCGCCGGTATCTCGGAGGGAGCTGTCAAAAGTTGAGCCACGCTGCCACAAGTTTCGACCACCACGACCGCGCTATCGATGGAGAGCCACACATCGCCGACGGTATCGCTGTGCTGGCTTGTGACGCTGATCCTTGGCCTAGTGTTGCGTCCGTTCCTTACCAAGCTGACCGGCAAGGTTGACGCTGGGGACATGAAGGTCGCCATCGAGCGAAAGACGTCCATAGCGTTCGCCGTGACGGACCTGCCCGCTTTGATCCTCTTTGTCCTGGCGTTCTCTCAGCATCTACCCGGCACACTCGTCGCCCTCGGCATGGTTGCGAATGCCGTCCATGTTCCTCCTTCTTCGTCCGACCGATCAGCGTTTGGAGCGATTCACCGAAGAGTGGTGTGGCGACCGTTACGACCCGGCGAATCCAGAGACTGACACGTTCCTGCACGGTGCGCCATCTGCGAGCCTGAGCTAACAGTGGTTAACAGCGTCAAAATCCACCCAGTGACGGGAGGAGATGACAGGGCAACGGTCCATCAACTGCTCGACCTATCGGGCATTTACTACGAGCGGCGTTGGTACGCGGTGGTGAAGGATGCCATAGGGCCCTACCATTACTAACAATCAGCTGGAGGTGCCATGCCCGATCCGATCCGCGTCATCCTCGTCGACGACCAGTCCTTGGTCCGTTCAGGGTTTCGCATGCTCATCGAGTCCGAGGATGACATGGAGGTCGTCGCAGAAGCGTCGAACGGTGTTGAGGCCCTTGACGTGCTACGCCGAATGCCTGTGGACGTCGCCCTCATGGATATCCGGATGCCGCAGATGGACGGTGTCGAGGCCACTCGACGCATCACAGCGTCCCCACTCGACACCAAAGTGCTGATTCTCACCACTTTTGACCTCGACGAGTACGTATACGCCGCTCTCAAAGCCGGCGCCTCGGGATTCCTCCTCAAGGACGCCCGCCCCACGGAACTACTGAGCGCTATCCGTAACGTTGCTGACGGCAATGCTGTCGTCGCACCATCAGCTACTCGTCGCTTGCTTGACCACGTCGTCCCCACCCTGCCCAACGATCCCAAGGCCGCAGACAAGAGGCTGTCGGTCCTGACGGATCGCGAACAGGAAGTGCTGGTGGAGATTGCTAAGGGAGCGACGAACGCCGAAATCGCGCAGACCCTTTACATGGCAGAGGGAACTGTAAAAACTCACATCGGCCGACTACTATCGAAACTAGAATGCCGCGATCGGGTTGGCCTCGTGTTATTTGCTCATGAGGTCGGCCTCATTTGAGATACCTAAACCGTACTCAATACTGGGCATCATCAATGTCCGTCTTGATTTTTCACGTCACCTAAGGCGTGAGGGTATCGGCTCTTAGTCGATACCCTTCGGGAACCATGAAAGGCATCATGAGCGACCACGAACGATCTTACGAATCCGACGAACCCCAGAACTCGCCGAGCCATGCAGCACCGAACGAACTGGGACTTTTCGAGTCACCGCGACATGGCACCTCATCGGGCCGGAGGGGCGACTCGCCCCAGCCCGCCGGAGAACCGAATCGGGAACTAGGCCAGCCGTGGGGACGATCACAGATGTCAGCTCATCAGCCCTCCCACGCTGCCGAGTCTTCCTCTGCACAACCAGCTAATATCCAGCCCACAGGTGTCAGCACCGCCGCCTCGACCCGACCTGGCGGCCTCACTCCAGGGCTCCTCAACACTCCTATAGAGACCGACGCCGCAGCCGGCATGCAACTCACCAAGATCTTCGGAGAAGGGGAAACCCGAGTTACCGCCCTGGATTCAATCGACGTTCGCTTCACTCATGGCACCTTCACCGCGATCATGGGCCCATCGGGATCCGGCAAGTCGACCCTCATGCACTGCCTGGCTGGCCTGGACCGCATGACCTCAGGACGGGTGTTCCTGGCTGGCAAAGAGATTTCGAATCTTCCTGACGCCAAGCTGACGACCCTGCGCCGCGACAATGTCGGGTTCATCTTCCAGTCATTCAATTTGCTGCCGATGCTCACCGCTGAGGAAAACATCTTGCTGCCTCTGGACCTGGCCGGACGTAAGCCTGACAAGGCGCTATGGGATCAGTTAATCACCGGTCTGGACATCGGAGACCGGCTCAAGCATCGTCCCTCGGAGCTGTCGGGCGGTCAGCAACAGCGTGTCGCTTGCGCCCGAGCCATGATCACCAAGCCGCACGTCGTCTTTGCTGACGAACCTACTGGCGCGCTGGACTCAAAATCAGGCGCAAATCTGCTGGGTTATCTGCGCCACTGCGTCGACGATCTGGGACAGACGATCATCATGGTCACTCACGACGCGAAGGCCGCTTCCTATGCCGACCGCGCCCTCATGCTGCTAGACGGTCGCATCGTCGACGACATTAACTCCCCCACTGCGGAATCAGTGAGCGAGGCGATGGCCGGGTTGGAGGGCTGATGTTCACTGAGGCACTCAGAGAGTTGCGCCACTATCCAGGCAGGATGGCAGCAACCCTTATCGCGATCGCGGTGTCGGTCGGGTTCCTCGTCGGCATCTCGATGTTCGTACGTACCCAGGGCGTAGCCCTTGGCAAGGAACAGGCCGTCGCCACCTCGAAGGCCGACGTCGTCGTGTACACCGGCCCAATCGACGTCGCCCCCGATGAGGTCACCCGAACTATCAAGAAAACTCATGGCGTCGAGGCCGTTGACGCCGTGCTGTCGACGTCTATGCCGGCGGCTCATGGACATGATTCGGTGATGATCGACCTCCACCAGGTTCCAGCAGAGCCCTTCCGCTGGTCGGCGGTGAAGGAAGGATCCTGGCCATCGAAGGCTGACGAAGTCGCTTTGTCCGAGGACGCTGCCAAACGACTCCAAGCCAACATCGGCGATACCGTCACGTTTAGCGGCCATGACCTCAAGGTGGTCGGCATCACCGACGACCCCGCGGCTCTGCAAACCGCGCCGGCCTATGTGGGCCACCTTCCCAACCAATCCCCTGACACCTGGGTTGTCAAGGCCAAGGGCGGGACGAAACCCGATCAGCTTGTCAGCAACCTTGAGAAAACCATGCCGGAGATCAGGGGCGCTCCACAGTTCAATAAGGACGACAGGGGCGCCACAATCTCGACAGCCGCCTCTTACCAGAAGAAAACCATCACCACTCTCACCCAGGACTTCGACGTCACCAAGTACATGCTCATGATCTTTGGTGCCGTCGCCCTGCTGGTAGGAGCAATCATCATCACGACGACCTTCCTCATTCTATTGGCTCAACGACGCCGTCAGATCGGCCTCATGAGGGCCGTCGGAGCGTCGAGCGGCCAGGTAAGACGACGCGTCCTCGCCGAGGCGATCGTGCTTGGGGTCCTCGGATCGGCGTTGGGGGTCGTCCTCGGCATCTTGTTAACCGTTGCAGGCACGGCCTATACTGGAGCTTTGGCTTTCGGGTTGGCCTGGCCGTGGGGTGACATCGTCATCGAGTTCTTCATCGGCGTCGTCATCACTGTGCTGGCGTCCTTCCTGCCGGCACTGCGGGCAACTCGGGTGGCTCCGCTGGAGGCGCTGCGCCCAGTACCGACCGTGGAGCAGAAGCGTCGCATCGGTATCGCGAGGATCGTCATCTGCTCCCTGCTTGCAGTGGCTGGGATCGCGCTATCTGTGCAGGCTATTGTCGGGACCGGCGCTTCGATCATCGTGATGGCGATTCTGTCAGCAATCTGCCTGTCTTTGGCGTTGCTCATCGCGACCCCGCTATATGTGCCGTGGGTAATCCGTGCCATGGGGTTCCTGCTGCGGCCTCTCGGGCCGACAGCGCGGCTATCCACCTCAAACGCCAACCGCAACCCAACTCGCACTTCCCTGACTGCGGTAGCCCTCATGCTGGCTATCGGTTTGTCGGTCACTTTGCAGGTGGGCATCTCGACGACGCGCACGACGGTCATGGATCAGATCAACGAGCACTTCCCCATCGACCTTACTCTGACGAACCGCCCCTCTTTTGACCCGAATACCCGCCAGGAGAGGGCAAGCACGCTCGACAAGTCAGCCCTTAAGACAGTGCATGACCTGCCAAACGTCAAGGACTCCATCGTCCTCAAGGGTGGGTTCGCCCACAGTGACCTGTCCTCTCATGCCCATGTGCTGTCCGGAAATCCTGATGAGATCGCCAAGATAGCGCCCTCAATCGCCAAGAAAATGAAACCAGGAGTTGCGCTGGTTACCTCTATAAGTAACCCACCGACGACCGTGACCTTCACCTCTTCTAAGGGCAAGGTGACTCTCAATGTCATGAAGGTTCACGGGCTTGCCGAAAACGACGTCGTGGTCAATCAGGACGACTTGAAGAGGATCGTGCCTTCCGTGGGTGACCAGTCCATCTGGGTCCATCTGAATGACCGCAGCAATCTAGCCTCGACCCTGACGGTGATGATGTACATGCCGAGCAGTGATTCGCAGCATATGGACATCGATGGAGGCGCCCTTATCGGCGGTATCATCGAGCTGATCCTCAAGGCCCTGCTGGTGGTCATGACGGCCCTGCTCGGCGTGGCGGTGCTCATCGCCCTTATCGGGGTGGCCAATACGTTGAGCCTGTCAGTGTTGGAGCGGCGTCGAGAGTCTGCGCTGTTGCGAGCGATGGGCATGCAGCGGCGTGGGCTGAGGTTGATGCTGCTGTACGAATCGATCCAGGTCGGAATGGCCGGTGTCATAGTCGGGATGGTCGCTGGATTCTACTTCGCTTGGCTGGGCATCCGGTCGGTGTTCCGGGTCGCCTCGGACACCATCCCAGTACACTTCTCGATCGATTGGTCGTGGACCCTCGGTCTTATCGCGATCTGTCTGGTGGCGGCATGCCTAGCCTCGGTGCTACCGGGCAGGCGGGCTGCTAAGGCAGTTCCAACCGAAGCGCTCGCCGACGAGTGAGACTTCATGTAGAAACCAGCCATGTGCAAGAAACCAGCATGTAAGAAACCGGCCGTGTCCTTCGGGGCACGGCCGGTTTTCACAGCGGCTGGTCGGACAACACTACGCATAACAAGGACAACACTGACGCCGAAAAGGGCAACACCTGGACCGATGCGGGCAACACCGCAAGCAACATCACTTCGATGGACTTAGGGCATCGCTTATCCGAAAGGTGCTGCCATGACCTTCACGTCCACCACACCCTGCCGTCTCCACTCCCTCTGGCAGGAATTGTGCTCCCATCCCTACGCTCGGTGGCGCGCCGACGCGATCTGTCGTGGGTGCCGTCCGGAAGACCTTCCCCAACGACTGCATCAAGACGACGCTGCCGCACTTCGCGCTCTCATTGCGGCCCGCAATGGGGCGACGTCCGAATTCGCCGGAATGGCTTTGATTCAAGCGATTCTTCCTACTCTGGTCATGATCGCCAGCCGCGATCGTCAGGCCTGTCTAGACGACTACATCGGCGAGGCTTGGATGGTCATCACCAACTTCCCGTTGTCCCGTACCAACAAGGTATGCACGAACGTAGCTTTGGACTGTCTGCATGCCATCTCATCTCGACGCCAACGCAGCAGCCCTGAGACCCCTTCCGAATCGATCGACATCAGCGCACCAGAGGTTCAAGAACCAGGGCGGGTGGCGTCGGACATGCTCAGTGCAGCTGAGAAGCTTGGAATCATCACCCCGGCTAGCGCACCAGTATTGCGAAGTGTGTGGGTGGACGCGTTGGATTGCGCTACTGCCGCACAACGTCACAACACCAGTCCCACCGCAGTGCGAGCTCGATGCTCTCGAGCGAGCCGGGCCATGCGACAGCACCGTGACGAGCTGCTCGCCGCGTCGTGAATGAGGTTACGGTGCGTGCAACGTATGCTGTTCGCTGTGACGAAGTTCAAGCGTGTCATGGCTCTGCTCGGGGTGATCTATCTCGCGACCGTGGGGTGCCTGTACCTCGTACTGGCTGACCGCAGCGACAAATTCATCCGTGACGGCCAGATCGTCCAAGGGACCGTTGAGGCCGTCTACTTGCACCACTCCGTCAGTACCGGTGCCACCAGATACCTCATGCACGCCGAAGGCGGCAATGTTGCGCTCATTTCGTACACCTATGACGGGACGACGGACACGATCTCATCGAACCCCTACCGGGACGCTAAGAAGTACCACGTGGGCCAGAAAGTCGATCTGGTTATCCAGGCCACACCGGGCCATCCAGATGAGGCCATCGTGACGGTGCGTGACCACACCATCCTGGGTATGCGTCTGATCCCCTGGGGATTTCTCGCCAGCGCTGTCATCATGACAGCATGGTTTGGACGTGACTATTTGAAATCCAAAAGACGCCATCGCGTCGGTGGTCAGCGTCGCACTCCAGCCACCGTCGAAGCCTAACGGCACAGCCACATCAGGAACTCTTTAAGGTCTCCGGTCTCACCGTCCCGACCGCCTCGTCCGATGTGCATCGGAGGCAGGGAGGGGTGAAGCCTGACCCCGCGCAGTCGCTCGGCAAATCCACCGGGGACGACGAGTTGGTAGTATTCCCCGTTCTCTCCGATGGCGAGGGAATGCTTGGCGTTAAGGTACCAGCCTCGTTTGTCAGTGC
>ERZ941671.110-NODE-110-length-45049-cov-6.637463_pt1 | contig 45049 bp, 42 predicted proteins | sample MGYA00521093_ERZ941671 | MGnify/ENA primary metagenome ERZ941671 (study PRJEB32759, sample SAMN07749878) | skin metagenome | biome: transportation; feature: city; material: polyester macromolecule | host: Homo sapiens | place: Hong Kong:MOS line | collected... | reverse complement strand
CGGTTGCACCGCTGCGGCGCGTTCGCTGTTGCGGCTCGGAGCGGCCCGGACCGCGCGGGTCGGCGTGCGTGTTGGCACGATCCGATGCCGCTGGATCGGGCTTGGCGCCGTCACCGTGACGTCAGGGAGTTGCGTCGGCGTGTCGTCGGCCAGCGCGCCGCCATGCATTGCGCCAAGCAATAGCCAGCTCACGCTCCCGATGTGGAGTGCTCGTTTCTTCTGAAGTGTCATTGTCCCGATCCAGGTCCGTCGACATGACGGATCGATTCCGATGTGCCCCGCTGCAACGGGTCGCGTATGCGACGCGACACTCGTCAGTCAGCTCAGGGCGTGCAGCAATCAGTTGGACGTCAGGACAGCGGCGGTGCGCGGGAATGGAAGGCCGCGGGCGCCGATTTCAGATGGAGGAATTCGGCGCTGGTGGTGCGAAACAGGAGCCCGACGGCTTCGGGGAGCAGCAAGACCGGCGGTGCCGTGAACAGCACGCTGCTCGCGAGCGAGACGACGGCGCAGATCGCGCAATGGTCGGCCGGATGCGGGTCGCGGTCCTGTTCGGTGGGCGGCTGCGTCCCGGTGACCTGGACCGCAAGGTCCGGCGTCGCCGAGGTCCCGATATAGGCGAGATCGGTCAGCGTCAGGCCGTTCTGGATCGCGGGGGCTGCTTGCGCAGCCGCGATCGGATGGAAATGCCCGAACGACAGCACGAACTGGACGGCGAGCGCGAACAGCGCCAGCCGCGAGCCAGTCCTGATGCGTCTCCGGAACCATTTCATGCCGATTGAGCCCCATCGATCGGGACGGCGCTCATCACCCCAGCGGCCCGATGTTACAATATAACATCGGAGGCAGGCCGCGATGTCAACGGTGGTTCAGACACACTGTATCGATCCGTTGCTGGTGTGTGATTGCAGCAACGGCCGTGGTTGGATGTCGGGAGTTCTCAGCGCCCTTCGCGCAGCCAGGTTGCGGCGAATGCGCCGAGCAACAGCAAGAGGCCGACCAGGCCGGCGAACATCGGCAGCACGCCGACGCCCTTCACGACGCTGGCGTCGCGCATCTTGACGCCGAGCCAGCCGTCGCCGCGGAAGATCGAGGACGCACGCACCGGCACGATACGCGGCATGTCGAGGCTCGATCCGTCGACGATGCGCCGCGCGTCGCCGCCGGTCGCCTGCGTCAGCGGCTTCAGGGTCTCGGTCGTCGAGGTGACTTCCGAGAATTCCTTCGGGTTGGTCGGGCCGACATTGATCAGCGCCTTCAGCGTGCCGTCGGTGGCTTGCCAGAGACCGAGCTCGCTTGCCGGCAGCGTGGCGCGCCACTCGCCGGGATCGCCGGCAGTCAGCGTCAGTTCATGGGTGGCGCCGCTCGGCGACGTCACGGTGACCGGCGCGACGGTGTCGGCCATGGTCTGGCGCACCACCATCAGGTCCTTGCCCTGCACCTGCATGCGCAGCGCCTCTTCATCGAGATCGGGCTGCTTCATCAGCCAGTGCGACACTCGTCGCAACAGATCGAGATGCGGGCCGCCGCCCTCATAGCCGCGCGCCCACAGCCAGATGTGGTCGGTGAGCAGCAGCGCAACGCGGCCTTCGCCGAACCGCGACAGCAGCAGCAGCGGCTTGCCGTCGGCGCCGGTCATGACTGGCGGCGTCACCGCGTTGCGGGTGTCGACGGTGCGGAAGAACCGGCTCCAGTGCGGCGGCTCGGCGTTCGAGCCTTCCAGCCCGCGCGTCACCGGATGGCGTTTCCCGGCATCGCTCAAGTGCGCGTAGAACGGCTTCTCGGTGACGCCGACCGGTTCGGCCGGCAGCACCGAATCCAGCGGCGTGCGCCAGATGCTGGTGGTCGAGGCATAGTCGGGGCCGGCCGACACCAGCACCGCTCCGCCGGAGCGGACATAGCGCGCGATGTTGTCGAAATAGGCGATCGGCAGCACACCCTGGCGGGCGTAGCGGTCGAAGATGATCAGCTGGAATTCGTTGATCTTCTGCTGGAACAACTCACGGGTTGGAAACGCGATCAGCGACAGCTCGTTGATCGGCGTGCCGTCCTGCTTCTCCGGCGGCCGCAGGATGGTGAAGTGCACGAGATCGACGCTGGGGTCGGACTTCAGCAGGTTGCGCCAGGTGCGTTCGCCGGCATGCGGCTCGCCGGAGACCAGCAGCACGCGCAGCTTGTCGCGCACCCCGTCGATCGAGACCACGGCGCGGTTGTTGACCGGCGTGAGTTCGTTCTCGAGCGGCGAGGCCTCGATCTCGACGATGTTCGGGCCGGCATGCTTGATGTCGATGTCGACGCTGGAGGTCTGGCCCGAGGTTAGCGTCCGCTCGTTGATCACTTCGCCGTCGCGGCGGACGGTGACCTTGGCGCGCTCGCCGGTGACGCCCTGGTCGTCGAGCCGGTAGGTGATGGTCTGGGTCTGGCCGACGATGCCGAAGCGCGGCGCCGCCGTGATCGCGATGCGGCGGTCGCGCTCGTCCTTGCGGCCGGTGATCAAGGCGTGCACCGGTGCCTGGAAGCCGAGCGCCTGGGTGTTGGCCGGAATATCGTGCACCCGGCCATCGGTGATCATGAAGGCGCCGGCGACGCGCTCGACCGGAACATCCGACAGCGCCGAGGTCAGCGCGCCGAACAGCTTGGTACCGTCGGTTTCGCCGTCGGCCTGGCCGGCTTCGACGACACGGACCTCGAGGCCCTTGATCTGCTTCAGGCTGTCGACCAGCGCCTGCCGCGCCTTCTCGGTCTCCTGGTTGCGCGTGCCGAAGTTCTGGCTCGGGCTCTTGTCGACCACGACGACGGCGACCGAGGACAGCGGTTCGCGGTCCTCGCGGGTGAAGGAGGGATTGGCCAGTGCGAGCAGGATCAGGGCCAGCGCAGCAACGCGCACCGCGGCGCCGCGCGCGCGCGACACCAGCAGCAACAGCGCGATGACGACGATCGCGCCGAGCGCGAGCCACAGCACGAGCGAAGGAACCAGCGGTGTGAACGCGATACCGTAGTTCATGACGCAAACCCATCAGCGTCGTCATGGCCGGGCTTGTCCCGGCCATCCGCGTCTGCCTTTCCTTCTACAGCAAGGAAGACGTGGATGCCCGGGACAAGCCCGGCCATGACGGCGAAGTTGTGGAGACAATGTTTACTCATGATACGCATCATTGTCCCAGCCGCTCGATCAGGGCAGGTGCGTGCACCTGGTCGGCCTTGTAGTTGCCGGTCAGCGTGTACATCACGATGTTGACGCCGGCGCGGAAAGCGAATTCGCGTTGGCGCGGCTCGCCCGGCGTCAGCGGCAGCATCGGCTGGCCGTCGGGACGGATCGCCCAGGCGCCGGCGAGATCGTTCGAGGTGATGATGATCGGCGAGACGCCGTCGCCGCCGCGCGCCGGGCGCTGCGCGGCTTCCTCGTCGTCCTCGCGCGGCAGCGCCTCGACCCAGGTCTGGCCGGTGTTGAAGCGGCCGGGGAAGTCGCGCAGCAGGTAGAATGTCTTGGTCAGCACGTGCTCGCGCGGCACCGGCTCGAGCTCCGGCACGTCGAGGGTCGACAGCAATTCGCGCAGCGTCTGCATGCCCGGCGTTTGCGAGGCCCCGTTGTCGCCCGGCGGCGCTTCGACGGCGTCGCGGGTGTCGAAGATCACGGTGCCGCCTTGCTTCATGTAGGCGTCGATCTTGTTGATGGCGTCCTGTGGCGGCTTCGGCGCGCCCGGCACGATCGGCCAGTAGATCAGCGGGAAGAACGCCAGCTCGTCGCGCGCCGGATCGATGCCGACGGGATCGCCGGCTTCCAGCGCGGTGCGCTGCCCGAGGAACAGCGTCAGTCCGGACATCCCGGCCTTGACGATGGAATCGACGTCGGCGTTGCCGGTGACGACATAGGCGAGCCGGGTCTGCGACACCGCCTTGATGGCGAAGTCGTCGGCAGCGCTGTTCTGCGCGCGCGTCGGCGAGGGCACCATCATCGTCGCGAGCACGAAGGCGAGCGCGAGCACCGCCGGCGCGGCGCGACGCCGGATCAGCGCCGCAAGGCCGCCGCCGAGCATCGCCACCACGATCGCATCGAGCAGGAACAGCGCCAGCGCGGTCGACAGCATGATGCCGCGCAGGTCTCGCGGCTCGGCGTTGGTGTAGCTCGCATGCTTGGCGTGCAGCGCGGAGGTGTCGAGCGGCGCGATGCGATCGGCTGAAGCGAGCGTGTTGACCGCGATCGGGCTCTCGGCGGTGCCGTAGAAGCCGGGCGGATGCTCCGCGGTGCCGCGGTCGCGATAGTCCGCCGACATCGGCCGCGCGGTCGAGGGCGGCGGGCCGAAGGCGCCGAAACCGTCGAGCGTGCGCAGCGGCGCGACCGTCTCGGCGTTGGGGTCGCTGGCGACGCCGGGGCCGGGCTTCGAGGTGTAGCCGGACATGTCGATCAGCCGCCGCAGCATCTCGACGAAGGTGCCGGACATCGGCAGATCCGACCAGCGCATGTCGGCGCCGACATGGAACAGGCTGACCACGCCCTTGCCGCGATGCTCGCCGGTGACCAGCGGCGTGCCGTCTTCCAGCGAGGCCCAGCTCTTGGTCGCGAGCACGGCGTCGGGCTCGGCCAGCACCTGGCGGTTGACGGTGATGTCTTTCGGCACGTTGAGGCCCGCGAACGGACCGTCGGCTGCGAACGAGGCCATGTGCTGCGGCTTCTCCCAGGTCAGGCTGCCGCCGAGCGTGCGGCCGCCGCGGCGCAGCTTGACCGGAACGAGGTCGTCGTCGGCCTGGGCGAGGCGGGGACCGGCGAAGCGCACCAGCACGCCGCCTTGCTCGATCCAGGCGTTGAGACGGTCGCGGATTTCCGGCGACAGCGTGCCGACGTCGGCCATCACGATCATCGGCAGCCGCTGGTCGAGGAATTGCGCGATCACCTGCTGCGGCGCGCCGCGATCGCCGAGCCTGACGTCAGCGAACGGCGACAGCGCGCGCGACAGATAGAAGGTCGAGGCCAACAGCGGCTGCGCGGTGTCGCTGCTCGATCCCGAGACCACGCCGATGGCGCGGCGGCGCCAGCGCCGGTCGAGCAGCTGCACGGCGCCGGCGGAATGCTCGCCGGAAATCTCGAGCCGCGCGATGTCGTTGCGCAATTCGACCGGAAGATCGAAGGCGGCCTCGGTCTCGCGCTCCTGCGGACCGAAATTGTAACGCGCCTCGCCGATCGGCGAGCCCTTGGCATCGACCGCGCGCACCGTGCCGGCCGCGAGGCCGTTCTCGGTGCGCAAGACCTTCACTGTCATCTTCGCCGCCGCGTTCTCGGCCGCGACCAGCGCCTGCGCCGGCTGCGCGCCGCCGGCATAGATCGTCAGGTTGCGGTTCTCGATCACCTTGCCGAGGCCTTCGGTGAACTCGCTGCCGCGGCCAGTATCGACGCCATCCGACAGCCAGGCGATGTCGCAGTCGCCGGTCGATTTGAGGAAACGTTCCAGCGTCGGGAGGGTGTCGACGCGGTCGACCGAGTACGGCTTCGGCGCGAGCTGGCGCAGTGCGACGCGTGCGGTGCCGGCCGGCATCAGCGTGATGTCGCGCGCCGGCTCGGACAGCGGCACCAGCGCGACGCCGCGGCGGTCGCTGTCGGCATTGGCGATCAGCTCGTCGGCGGCCCTGATCCGCGCGTCCCAGCTCGAGGCCGCGCTCCAGCCATCGTCGAGCAGGATCACCAGCGGCTGCTTGCCGGCGGCAACGCCGGTCTGCGGATTCCAGATCGGACCGGCGGCGGCGAGAATGACCAGCGCGGCGGCGGCGAGCCGCAGCAATGTCAGCCACCACGGCGTGCGCGACGGCGTCTCCTCCTTGGGCGCGATGTCGAACAACAGCCGCGTCGGCGGGAATTCGACCCGCCGTGGCCGCGGCGGCATCACCCGCAGCAGCCACCACAGCACCGGCAGGCTGACCAGCCCCAAGAGCAGCAGCGGTTCGGCAAAGGAGAGCGGGAGGCCGGCGATCATGCGCTGCGTCCCGCTTTGACGGGTGAGCGGCCGCCACCCTTGCTGACCATCATGCCGGCGTGCAGGAACAGCAGCAGTTCGGCGGCGGAGCGGCTGGTGGTATGGGTCGAGAACAGCCAGTCGAGCCGATTGGTCTCGGCACGAATCTGGTCGCGATGCAGCGCGACCCGGGCGACGTAATCGCTCGCCCAGCTTTCGGCGCGGCCCGCGGTGATGACGCTGCCGGCCTCGGGCTCGACGAATTCGACGCGGCCGGAATAGGGGAAGGTCTCCTCGGCCGGATCGACCACCTGGACCATCGTGCCATGCGCGCCTGACGAGGCGAGCCCGGCCAGCATGGTTGTGATCTCGGTCAATGGCGACCAGAAGTCGGATAACACCACGATCTCGGCGAGCGACGACGGCACGAATGACGGCGGCAGGCTGGCGCGCGTCGTCTCGTCATGCAGCATCGCCTGCGCCATCTTGTCGATCACGGCGCGGCTGCCGGTCGGATTCATCAGGCCGGGAACGCCGACCCGCTCGCCGCCGGCGACCAGCAGTTCGGCCAGCGCAAAGGCGACGATCAGGCCGCGCTCGAGCTTGCTGTCGCGCGCCTCGCGCGAGGCAAAGGCCATCGACGGCGAGCGGTCGGGCCAGATCCACACCGTGTGCGCGGCCTCCCACTCCTGCTCGCGGACATAGAGATGATCGTCACGCCCGGAGCGGCGCCAGTCGACACGCTGCGCCGGCTCGCCCGAGACGAAGCGGCGATATTGCCAGAAACTCTCGCCGGTGCCGGCGCGACGGCGGCCATGCAGGCCATGGATGACGTTGGCGGCGATGCGGCGGGCTTCGAGCACCAGGCGCGGCAGCGATGCGGCGAGCGTGCGGCTTTCGCCATCTGCACGTCGAACCGCAAGGATCTCCCCGTTCTGTTGCCTGGTGTCAGCGGCCATCAACCAATCCGCGTCTTCAATTGCTTGATCACGTCGGGAATGGTGCGGCCCTCGGCGCGCGCCGCGAAGGTCAGCGCCATGCGGTGCTTCAGCACGGGCTCGGCCAGATCGAGCACGTCGTCGATCGACGGCGCGAGCCGGCCGTCGAGCAACGCGCGGGCGCGCACCGCGAGCATCAGCGACTGGCTGGCGCGGGGACCCGGTCCCCAGGCGATCAGCTTGCCGGCGTCGCCACCCTCGGTGCCGGGACGCGCGGCGCGAACCAGCGTCAGGATCGCCTCGACCACGGAATCGCCGACCGGCAGGCGCCGCACCAGGCGTTGTGCCGTGAGCAGCGTCTCCGCGTCCATCGACGGCTTTGCCGTTGCCTCCTCGGCACCGGTGGTCTCGAACAGGATGCGCCGCTCGGCGTCGCGATCGGGATAGTCGACGTCGATTTCCATCAGGAAGCGATCGAGCTGCGCCTCGGGCAGCGGATAGGTACCCTCCTGCTCGAGCGGATTTTGTGTCGCGAGCACGTGGAACGGCTTCGGCAAATCATGCCGCGCGCCGGCAATGGTGATGTGCTGCTCCTGCATGGCTTGCAGCAGCGCCGACTGGGTGCGCGGGCTGGCGCGGTTGATCTCGTCGGCCATCAAGAGCTGCGCGAACACCGGGCCTGAGATGAAGCGGAACGAACGTTTGCCGGCCGAGCTCTCATCGAGCACTTCGGCGCCGAGAATATCCGACGGCATCAGGTCGGGCGTGAACTGGATGCGCTTGGCATCTAGCCCGAGCGTGACGCCGAGCGTCTCGACCAGCTTGGTCTTGGCGAGGCCGGGCACGCCGATCAGGAGTGCATGGCCGCCGGAGAGGATCGTCACCAGGGTGTTCTCGATCACGCGATCCTGGCCGAAAATCACCGTGGAGACCGCTTCCTTGGCGGCCTTGATCTGGCCGGCGACCTGTTCGGCCGAGCGGACGATCACATCCTCCAGTTTTTCGACGCTGTCTGCACCAGCCATTCGGTCCGCTCCTTACTTGACGATCCGCGTGATTCCCGCGTCGCCATCTGTCGTCATCGCCTGGCCCACATGCTAAACCTGCACGAAGGCCATGTATTCGTTGAATTAAACTATCCCCACCTTATCGGTATTTCAGAGTATGAACGGCATCACGATGTGGCGAGAATGACATCCCGACCACATCTCAGGATACGTGCACCAAATGTGCCAGATTGAGGGTAGGAAATTTAAGGCAAACAATGGCGAAGCAAGGGCAGAGCGATCCCGGCGGTGAAACTACGGGTCTCGGAAAGACGGGTCTCGAAGGGCTCACCACCGCCGCCAATCAAGCTGCGACATCCGGTACGGCCGGACGCAAGGGCCTGCCGCCGGTTCATTTGTGGAATCCGCCATTCTGCGGCGATCTCGACATGCGAATCGCGCCCGACGGCACCTGGTTCTACATGGGAACGCCGATCGGCCGGCCCGCGCTGGTGCGGCTGTTCTCGACGATCCTGAAGCGCGAGGACGGCAAGCACTTTCTCGTGACGCCTGTGGAGAAGGTCGGCATCCGCGTCGACGACGCGCCGTTCCTTGCCGTGGAAATGCAGACCGAGGCCGACGCGCGCGGCCGGCTGCTCAAGTTCCGCACCAATGTCGACGACTGGGTCGATTGCGAGAAGGGGCATGGCCTCCGATTCGAGGCGGCCGAGGATGGCGGATTGACGCCCTATCTGCATGTCCGCGCCGACCTCTGGGCCAAGGTCACCCGCGCGCTTTATTATGATCTGGTTGACATGGGCGAGGAGCGGATGGTCGATGGTCAGCAGATGTTCGGCATCGAGTCCGGCGGCGAGTTCTTCGCGATGGCCGATGCCAGCCAGGTGAGGGACGCACTTTGAACGAGCCGTTGCTGAAGGTGAAGCCGGCGACGATCACCTCGACGGAATTCTTCGCGCGGGCCCATATGCGGCTCAATTTCGAAGTGCCGCCGGGCCTGGTCGATCCGCATATCATTCCGCGCACCGGCGATTCCGGCAACGACCGCATGCTCGAGATCGTGGCGCAGGAGCAGCCGGTGCGGCCGGCCGCGGTGCTGATCCCGGTGGTCGACCATCCCGAGCCGACCGTGCTGCTGACGCAGCGCTCGCCGCATCTGTCGAGCCACGCCGGCCAGATCTCGTTTCCCGGCGGCAAGATCGATGCCACCGACGCCTCGCCGCTGGATGCCGCGCTGCGCGAGGCCTGCGAGGAAGTCGGGCTGAAGCGGGAATTCATCGACCCGGTCGGCTATCTCGACCTCTATGGCACCGCGTTCGGCTTCCGCATCCTGCCGACGGTCGCCAAGGTGAAGCCGGGATTCACCTTGAAGATCAACGAGGCCGAAGTGGTCGATGCATTCGAGGTGCCGCTCGCCTTCCTGATGAACCCCGAGAATCACCAGATCCACACTAAGGAATTCCGCGGCATGGACCGCTCCTATTATGCGATGCCGTTCGCCGAGCGCTACATCTGGGGCGCGACCGCGGGCATCCTGCGTGTGCTCTACGAGCGGATCTATCTGTCATGATCCGCACGGTGTTGACCGAGATCGGAGTCTTTCTGATCCCGTTCGCGGTCTATGCCATCTTCCTCATCGCGACGCGGTCCGGCGTGATGCTGCCGGCATCCTGGCCGCTCGACATGCTGGCGAAGCTGACGCTGGCGGCGCTGGTGCTGGTCATCATCAGCTTCCTGCTGCTCGCCGAATTGACCGGCGCGCCGCCGAACTCGACCTACGTTCCGGCCCATATCGAGAACGGCAGGCTGGTGCCGGGAGCTGAGAGATGAGCGGAGTGCGCCTGCTGTCCGACGCGCCGTGGCTCGCTTCGGGGCCGGCTGCGCGCGTGCTCGGCCTGCTCAATGCCGACGGCGAGGAGGCGCGGGTGATCGGCGGCGCGGTGCGCACCGCGCTGATGCGGATTCCGCTCGCCGACATCGACATCGCCACCACGGCGCTGCCGGAGGAGGTGATCCGGCGCGCCAAGCGGGCGGGCATCAAGACCGTGCCGACCGGCATTGAGCACGGCACGGTGACGCTTGTCGTCGACGGCCAGCCCTTCGAGGTGACGACACTGCGCGAGGACACCGAGACCTATGGTCGCAAGGCCAAGGTGGCGTTCGGGCGCGACTGGGTGCGCGACGCCGAGCGGCGCGACTTCACCATCAACGGCCTGTCGGTCGACGCCTCGGGCGTGGTGCACGATCATGTCGGCGGCCTTGCCGACATCGAGGCAAGGCGGCTCCGCTTCATCGGCGATCCCGCGCAGCGGATCGCCGAAGATTACTTGCGCATCCTGCGCTTCTTCCGTTTCCACGCCGCCTATGGCGCCGGCCAAGTCGATCGCGCCGGCTATCTCGCCTGCATCGGCGGCCGCGCGGGATTAGCCGGCCTCTCGGCCGAGCGCATCCGCATGGAGATGCTCAAGCTCGTGGTCGCGAACGGCGCCGCGGGCGCGGTGGTCGCGATGGCGGATGGCGGGTTGCTGCAACCGCTGTTCGGCGGGGTCGCCTATACCGGACCGTTCGCGGCGATGATCGGGATCGAGGGCCTGCTGGCGCTTGCGCCGAGCGCGATGCGCCGGCTCGCCGCGCTGACGGTCGCCGTCACCGAGGACGCGCGCCGCGTCGCAAGCCGGCTGCGGCTCTCCAACGCGGAGGCCAAGGCGCTGGATTCGATGGGCCATCGCTGGTGGCGCCTGCCCGGCATGGACGAAGCGCATGCCAGGCGTCGGCTCTACCGGCTCGACGAGGGGCCCTATCGTGATCGCCTGCTGCTGGCCTGGGCGCGAACCGGCGCGGGCCCCGATGTCGAGCAGTGGCGCGCGCTCGCGACGTTGCCGCAGCGCTGGCGCGCGCCTCACTTTCCCTTGAGGGCGTCGGATTTCATCGCGCGCGGCATTGCCGAAGGGCCGGCATTGGGGCATGTACTGACCTTGGCCGAGGATGCTTGGCTAGCCGCGGATTTTCCGCTCGATCCGCAGGTGTTGTCTGGCATCGCCGACCAGACCGTTTCCCGTTTCACCCGCGACCATCGGCTTTGAATTTCCTCTCCGGCTTCTCAGACATCTCGCTCCTTCAGCTTGTTCTCGTCGCCGCCGTCGCCCTGTTTGCTTCCGTGATCGGCGGTCTCGCCGGCTATGGTACCGGCGCGTTGATGCCGCTGGTGCTGGTGCCGCTGGTCGGCGCCGAGCCGGTGGTGCCGATCATCGCGATCTCGTCGATCTTCACCAACACCAGCCGCTTCGTCGCCTTCGTCAGGTTTGCCGACCGCCGCAAGGCGATCATCGTGATCGTGGCGGCGTTGCTCACCACGGCGCTCGGCGCCTACGGCTACTCGCGGCTGACCGGCGCCGGCGCGTCGCTGGTGATCGGAAGCATGCTGATCCTGAGCGTGCCGCTGAGGCGGTTGTTGCGCAAGCACAGCGTCAGGATCGGGGAACGGGGATTGGCGGCGGGTGCCGTCGGTTACGGCGTGCTGGTCGGCGGCACCGCGGGCTCCGGCGTCATCCTGCTATCGCTGCTGATGGCGGCGGGGCTCGAAGGCGCCGCGGTGGTCGCGACCGATGCGGTGATTTCGCTGACCAGTGCCGCGGTCAAGATTTCGGTGTTCGGCCTGACCGGCATCATCACCGCGCAAGTCCTGGCGCTCGCATTCCTGATCGGCCTGGTCGCCATTCCCGGCGCGTTCCTGGCCAAGGCCTTTGTCGAGCGGATGCCGGTGCATATCCACACCGCGATCCTCGATGCCGCCGTGATCACCGGCGGCGCGGTGATGATCACGAACGCGCTGCGCGCGTTCTGACACGGACGGCAGACGATGCCGCCGGCGCCTGCCGGGCAGCATCGCGCCAACGAATCTCACGCCGCCTTGCGCTTCTTCTTGCGGTCGCCGTCGTCGTCCTCGTCTTCGTCGTCCTCTTCTTCCTCGTCGTCTTCTTCGTCATCTTCCTCGTCGTCGTCTTCGGGATCGAGCGATTCGAGTGCGACGAGCGGCAGGGTTTCGCGGAACAGGTCGCCGTCCGTGCCCATCCAAAGGCACTCGACCTTGTCCTCGTCGACTTCCACCACCGTGATCGGATGGCCGCCGGATTTCAGCATGACGACATCGCCTGGTTTCAGTTCCATGATTTTCCCTCCGCGCATGATGACGCGAGCGGCACGCTAGCGACCGGTGATGACAGTCAAATCACGGCCGGCGGCGGGATCGATGGAATTGACGTGGAAAACAGCCGCGATGCTTGTTTGGGCATGATCTTCTCGGACAACGAGCTTCCACGTTTCCGGATCATGCTCTATTGCGCGGCAGGAACCAGTTCGGTCAGCGAGCGGATGATGCGGTCGGGCTTGATGGTCGATCCCGGCGGCAGCCCGACACCGTGCACGTCCATCCAGATCGCGTAGATGCCGAGCCGCTGCGGCGCCACGACTTCCCACTCCAGATTGTCGCCGATCATCCAGGTATCCGCCGCGGTGACGCCGAGCGCGTCCATCGCGTGCAGATAGGCGCGCTCCTCCGGCTTGCCGAAGCCGTGCTCGCCTTCGATCTGGATGTGATCGAAGCGATGGCCGAGCGCGAAACGCTCGACCTTGGCGCGCTGCATGTCGGCGGCGCCGTTGGTCACCAGCGCGAGCTTGATGCCGAGCGCCTTGAACCTATCAATTGCCTCATGCGCGCCGGGGAACACGAACATCTCTTCCTCGCGATAGGCGGTGAAGCGATCGGCGATGCGGTCGGCGAGGTCGTCCGGCAGCGCGCGGTGGCCGGCCGCGGCGAGCTGGGCGAAGCCGCCCTTCACGGTCAGCCGGCGCGCTTCGCCGAGCTTGATCCGCCAGATCGGCTCGGCGGTCGACCAGAATTGCCGGGCGTAGGCCAACAGCGCGGTGGCGACCTGATCCGGGGGCAGGGGCGCGAGCTCCGCGGCGAATTCGGTGGTGATCGTGTTCCAGGCGATCTCGGGACGTCCGTAGGCCGACAGGATGGTGTCATCCATGTCGATCAGCATCGCGCGCGGCAGCGTGGTCACGGCCATTTCACCTCCGGCGGCAGCGACGACAGGATCGAATCCACATTGCCGCCGGTCTTCAGCCCGAAGATGGTGCCGCGATCATAGAGCAGGTTGAACTCGACATAGCGCCCGCGGCGGACCAACTGCTCGTCGCGATCCTCCGCGCTCCAGGCCGCCGCGAAATTGCGCCGTACCAGGTCGGGATAGATGTCCAGGAAGCTGCGTCCGACGTCCTGGGTGAAGCCGAGATCGGCTTCCCAGTCGCCGCTGTCGTGCCAGTCGTAGAAGATGCCGCCGATGCCGCGGGCTTCCTTGCGATGGGGCAGATAGAAATATTCGTCGCACCATTTCTTGTACTTGTCGTAGTCGGCGACGCCGTTCGGCCCGCTGCACGCCGCCTTCATCGCGGCATGGAAGGCGACCGTATCGGGGTCTTCCTGGGTGCGCCGCCGGTTCAGCACCGGCGTCAGATCCGCGCCGCCGCCGAACCACGCCTTGGTGGTGACGACGAACCGGGTGTTCATGTGCACCGCTGGCACGTTCGGATTGCGCAAATGCGCGATCAACGAAATGCCCGACGCCCAGAACCTCGGATCATCGGCGGCACCGGGAATCTGGGCGCGAAATTCGGGAGCGAACTCGCCATGCACGGTCGAACAGTGCACGCCGACCTTCTCGAACAGCCGGCCCTTCATGATCGACATCACGCCGCCGCCGCCGGGCTTGCCGGTGTGGTCGGTGCGGTCCCAGGGGGTACGCACGAACCGGCCGGCGTCGCCGGGATAGAGCGCTGCGGGGGCATCGTCCTCGAGCTGCTCGAACGCGGCGCAGATCTGGTTGCGCAGCGTCTCGAACCAGCTGCGCGCACGCGCCTTGCGGTCTTCGATGATGGCAGGGTCTGTGGGCAGCATGACTAACCTTGCGGGCCGAAGTAAGTGCAGCTCTCGTTGCAGCTGTCGCGATGGACGCTGACGCGGGTCAGCTTGCCCGCGTGCTGCAACCGCTCCCAGATGAAGCGCGAGAGGTTCTCCAGCGTCGGTACGCCGATCGCCTCGATCCTGTTCAGGAACTTGTGGTCGAGCGTCTTCTGCACCTCGGCCATCGCGCGCTCGAGCAGGCCGAGATCGACCACCATCCCGGTGTTCGGGTCGGGCGTGCCGCGCACGGTAACCTCAGCGCGAAACGAGTGACCGTGGATCTCCTCGCTGGCAGTGCCAAAGGTCGTTCCGGACAGCGCATGCGCAGCCTCGAACCGAAACGCTTTCGTCAATTCCCACATCTCTCTCAACAATCCAATTCTGTCTCTAGGTTGGTCGCGTTTTCTTAATGCGAACCGGTACCCACTTCGCTTGAAAACGCTCCGGTTGGTTCAACGTATTCCGAGCGTCTTGTGCGTCTGCACGCTGAGGCGCCATTGCGGGTGCTTCAGGCAGTATTCGATCGCGCGCTCGGTATTCTCGATCACGTCGGGGCCGTCCATCGGTTGCAGCGAGAAGCGTTCGAATGACAGCCCCGCGAAATCCTCTGGTCTGTTTTCCGGTTGCGGATAGACCAGCTTCAACTCGTGCCCCCTGCGGACCACGAGTTCGGATGCGGCCTTGGGGCTGACGCAGATCCAGTCGAGCCCGTCGGGCGGCGCGATGGTACCGTTGGTCTCGATCGCGATCGCAAAGCCGTGGCCGTGCAGGGCCTCGATCAGGTCGGTATCGACCTGGAGCAGCGGCTCGCCGCCGGTCAGCACCACATAGCGGTCGGCATCGCCCCCGGTCCATTGCGCCGCGATGGTGCCGGCGAGCTCGGCGGCGTCGGCATAGCGGCCGCCCAGCGTGCCGTCGGTACCGACGAAATCGGTGTCGCAGAACCGGCAGACGGCGCCTGCGCGGTCCTGTTCGCGGCCGCTCCAGAGGTTGCAGCCGGCGAAGCGGCAGAACACGGAAGCCCGGCCCGCATGGGCGCCTTCGCCCTGCAGGGTGAGAAAGATCTCCTTGACCGCGTAGCTCACCAAAAATCCCTTAAATTGCCGAACCTGCGGACGGCGAGCCGGCAAATCCTGAACCCGTCTGCCGCAGCGCCTCGCCGACGGCCATGGCCGCCGAGACGGCCACATTGAGTGAACGCATGGTCGGCCTGATCGGAATCACCAGCCGTGCATCCGCAGCGGTCACCACCGCATCGGTCACGCCAGCCGTTTCGCGCCCGAACAGCAGCACATCGGAGGCCGCATAGGTGAAATCAAGGTATGATTTCGCGGCCTTGGTCGTGAACAGGACCAGCCGGCAGCCGGCCTCGGCCCGCCACTCCTCGAATTTCGACCATGAGTCGTGACGCTTCAACCGCACATGGTCGAGATAGTCCATACCCGCCCGGCGGAAATTCCGGTCCGAGGTGTCGAATCCCGCCGGTTCGATGATATGGGCTGCCACGTCCAGGCAGGCGCAGAGGCGCAGAATCGTCCCTGTATTCTGGGGGATGTCGGGCTGGAACAGCGCGATCTGCATGGTGCGGACGACCTGTGAAATCCGGATGAAATTGTCTCAATAAAACATCGCCCGGCGCGGATTTCGTGCATTGCACGTGTGCGAGCCGATAGCGGGCTTGCGCTCGTCCGGCAAGGGTGCCAATAGAACGATTCTGGACTGCTGTTCCGCCATTTGGGGTGGGGAATAGCAGTTTTCTGCCGCCGCGGGGGCCGCGGGCGCCGGCAGCCTTTCTTGGGGCGCTCTCCGCGTCTCCGGGGCGGTTCCACCGGCTGCAGAAAAGAAAGGGCTAGGAATCGTGACGACAGCGTCTTCGGCGGACCATCCGACACGCCGTGATTTTCTTTACGTAGCAACCGGAGCTGCCGCCGCCGTAGGCGCAGCCGCCACCGTATGGCCGCTGGTTGCCCAGATGAACCCGGACGCCGCGACGATCGCGGCCGGCGCGCCGATCCAGGTCGACCTGACGCCGATCGCCGAGGGCCAGGACATCAAGGTCTTCTGGCGCGGCAAGCCGATCTACATCAGCCATCGCACCAAGAAGCAGATCCAGGAGGCCCAGAGCGTGGCGCTCTCCAGCCTGCCCGATCCGCAGCCCGACTCGGCGCGCGTCAAGGCCGGCCACGACCAGTGGCTGGTGGTGATCGGCATCTGCACCCACCTCGGCTGTATCCCGATCGCCCATGAGGGCAATTACGACGGTTTCTTCTGCCCCTGCCACGGCTCGCAATACGACTCCTCCGGTCGTATCCGCCAGGGGCCGGCGCCCGCCAATCTGGCGGTACCTCCCTACGCCTTCCTTTCCGACACCAAAATCCAGATCGGCTAAGTCCCGGACCCCCCGGGGCTGCGGCTTCCACTTGGACCCATCGCGTCGTTTTTCTTCTTCAGGATCGCATCAATGAGCGGACCATCTGATTTCCAACCGAGCAACCCCGCCTTGAAGTGGATCGAACGGCGCCTTCCGATCTTCGGCCTGATCCACTCTTCGTTCGTGGCCTATCCGACGCCGCGCAACCTGAACTACTGGTGGACCTTCGGCGCCATCCTTTCGATGATGCTGGGTCTACAGATCCTGACCGGCGTGATCCTGGCGATGCACTACACGCCGCATGCCGATCTCGCCTTCAAGTCGGTCGAACTGATCGTTCGCGACGTCAATTACGGCTGGCTGCTGCGCAACATGCATGCCTGCGGCGCGTCGATGTTCTTCTTCGCCGTCTACATCCACATGTTCCGCGGCCTCTATTACGGGTCCTACAAGGAGCCGCGCGAGGTGCTCTGGATCCTTGGCGTCATCATCTACCTCTTGATGATGGCAACCGGCTTCATGGGCTACGTGCTGCCGTGGGGCCAGATGAGCTTCTGGGGCGCCACCGTCATCACCAATCTGTTCTCGGCCGTGCCGTATTTCGGCGAGAGCATCGTGACCCTGCTGTGGGGCGGCTATTCGGTAGGTAACCCGACGCTGAACCGCTTCTTCTCGCTGCACTACCTGCTGCCGTTCGTGATCGCCGGCGTGGTCGTGCTGCACATCTGGGCGCTGCACGTCGCGGGTCAGAACAACCCGGCCGGCGTCGAAGCCAAGACCGAGAAGGACACGGTGCCGTTCACGCCCTATGCGACGATCAAGGACGCGTTCGGTGTGGCCTGCTTCCTGATCTTCTTCGCCTGGTTCATCTTCTACATGCCGAACTATCTTGGCGACGCCGACAACTACATCCCGGCGAACCCCGGCGTGACCCCGGCGCACATCGTGCCCGAATGGTACTACCTGCCGTTCTACGCGATCCTGCGTTCGATCCCGAACAAGCTCGCCGGTGTCGTCGCGATGTTCTCGGCGATCATCATCCTGTGCTTCCTGCCCTGGCTCGACAGCGCACGGACCCGGTCGTCGAAGTATCGTCCGCTGGCCAAGCAGTTCTTCTGGATCTTCGTGGTGGTCTGCATCTTGCTCGGCTATCTCGGCTCGCAGCCGCCGGAAGGCATCTACGTGATCGCCGGCCGCATCCTGACGGTCTGCTATTTCGCCTACTTCCTGATCGTGCTGCCGCTGCTCGCCCGTATCGAGACGCCGCGCCCGGTGCCGAACTCGATCGCCGACGACGTGCTGGCGAAGAGCAAGGGCAGGGCGGCGACCGCGGCTTCGGTGGTGCTCGCGCTGGTGCTGGCCGGTGGCCTGTTCGCCGGCAGCACCCAGAACGCCAAGGCCGAAGAGGGCGGCGACGTCCCGCCGGCGCAGAAATGGTCGTTCTCCGGCCCTTTCGGCAAGTATGACCGCGGCTCGCTGCAGCGTGGCCTGAAGGTCTACAAGGAAGTCTGCTCGGCCTGCCACAGCCTGAACTACATTGCGTTCCGCAACCTCGCCGATCCCGGTGGTCCCGGCTATTCGGAGGCACAGGCCGCCGCCTTCGCGTCCGACTACAAGATCAAGGATGGTCCGAACGACCAGGGCGAGATGTTCGAGCGTCCGGGCCGCACCGCGGACTACTTCCCGGCGCCGTTCCCGAACGAGCAGGCCGCGGCCGCGGCCAATGGCGGCAAGGCGCCGCCGGATCTGTCGCTGATGACCAAGGCGCGGTCCTACAAGCGCGGCTTCCCGCAATTCGTGTTCGACTTCTTCACCCAGTACCAGGAGCAGGGACCGGACTACGTCGACGCCATCCTGCAGGGCTTTGAAGACAAGCCGCCGGCCGGCGTCACCGTCCCGGAGGGCACCTACTACAACAAGTACTTCCCCGGCCACGCCATCAAGATGCCGAAGCCGCTGTCCGATGGTCAGGTGACCTACGACGACGGCTCGCCAGCGACGGTCAAGCAGTACGCCCACGACGTCACCACCTTCCTGATGTGGGCCGCGGAGCCGCGCCTGGAAGAGCGCAAGCGGATCGGCATGCAGGTGTTCGTGTTCCTGATCATCTTCGCGCTGCTGATGTACTTCACCAAGCGCAAGGTCTGGGCCGACGCCCACTGAGTTTCGGTGATCGCGAATTTGAAAAAGCCCCTTCGGGGGCTTTTTTGTTGGCTTGCGTCATTGCAGTGAAGCAATCCACCTATCGTTGATGCGCAGGCATGGATTGCTTCGCTGCGCTCGCAATGACGGCGAATGGATTGCGTCCGCCACCGAGTGCGGACAAAATGCCGGTCAATCAGCCGGCAAACATTGCGGAGGAACCCATGGGTACGATCATCAACTTCAAGCGTCCGGACGGCAAGGAAGCGTCGGGCTATCTCGCCAACGCGGCGCGCGGCAATGCGCCGGGCGTGGTCGTGATCCAGGAATGGTGGGGATTGCAGGACCAGATCAAGGGCATGTGCGACCGCTTCGCGCGGGCCGGTTTCGATGCGCTGGCGCCCGATCTCTACAAGGGGACGGTGGTGCCGTATCACGACACCGACGCGGCGGGCAAAGAGATGAACTCGCTCGATTTCATGGACGCCACCACCCAGACGGTGCGCGGCGCCGCGCAGTACCTCGCCAAGAACGGCGCCAAGGTCGGTCTCACCGGCTTCTGCCTCGGCGGCGCGGTGACCATCATCGGCGCCACCAAGATCCCGGAGTTGACCGCCGGCGTGGTGTTCTACGGCATTCCGCCGGAGCAGGCAGCGAAGCCCGCGGACGTCCGGATTCCGCTGCAAGGGCATTTCGCCACCAAGGACGATTGGTGCACGCCGGCGCTGGTCGATGGTTTCGAGAAGGGGATGAAGGCCGCGGGCAAGTCGCTGGAGCTGTTCCGCTACGATGCCGAGCACGGTTTCGGCAACGAGCAGCGCCTGTCGGTGCACGACCGCCAGTGTGCGGAACTGGCCTGGGACCGCGCGACCGAGTTCTTCCGGAAGCACCTGGGGTAAGCGAGCTAGCCGCAAACTCCGCGTCGTCCCGGCAAAAGCCGGGACCCCTACGCCGCGGCGGCGGTAATGGGTACATTGGCAGTCATCGCGCCAAAACAACTACACTCTGTGGTTGTGGGTCCCGGCCTTCGCCGGGACGACGCAGGTGCTACGAACCGCGCACCCCGTCCCACCACGGGCAGGTGCCCGACATCAACCTGAAATTGCCTTCCATCACCTGCACCGGTGCGCGCTTGCCTTCGGTGGCGGCGCGCATCCGCATCTCGCGCGCGACGGCGCGATCCTCGGACGACAGCCAGACCCGCTCGTGGCCCCACAGGCTCGGACCGTCATGCATCTCGAACGGCGTCCAGTTCGCGGGGGCGATCTCGCGGCCGCCCCAGCCGCACTCGACCATGAAGGCCGACGGCGTCTTGGCGTAGAACGACGTCATCAGGTCATTGGTGTGACGGCCGAGCGTGACGTTGACCCGGTCTTCCTGCTGCGCGATGTCGTAGGCTTGGCCGACATCGTCGAGCGAGAACAGCTCCACCATCAGATGATGCATGCCGTTCGTCCCGGTCTCGATCAGCGCCAGCGAGTGATGCCGCGCATTGACGTGGAAGAAATAGGCGCGGAACGGCTTTTCGATGTAGTCGCTGAGGCCGAAGCCGAGCACATCGACATAGAAGCTCATGACCGGTGGGATCCGTTCGACCGTCAGCACGGCGTGGCCGAGCCCGAGCGGCCCGGTACGGAAGCCGGAGATCGAGCGGCCCGGCTTGAACGGCGTGTCGTCGATCTCGGCGCCGTGGAATGCCTCGAGCCGGTTGCCGGCGGGGTCCCGGAACGAGATCAGGCCGCGCACCCGCCGGTTATCCGCGAGCGCCTGCGGCTCGGCGGTCACAGCCACGCCGGCCTGCTCCAGCCGCGCTGCCAGTGCATCGAGGGCTGTGGCATCCGCCACCTCCCAGCCGAAGAACCTGGTGCCTTCGCCCTGCGCGCGGTCGATCACGATGCGTTGCTTGCGGTCGTCCATCCGGAACGCGAGCAGCGAATTGCCGCGCTCGACCGCCTGCAACCCGACCAGGCCGGTGCCGAATTGTCGCCAGTCGTCGAGCGCGTCGGAGCCGAAGCCGGCATATCCGAGACCCAAAATCGTCATCTGCGCGTCTCCGCCATCTGTCTGTTTTTTGGGCGGCCGATCGGTCGCCATTTCAGCAAATCCTACGCGGAATCCGGTCGCTTCAAACCCCGAAAATGACGTCCCGGTCCGGGGCAGGGCGCCGGGGCCTCCCTTGACACGGCCCGCGCCGGGTGGTGTGTAACTGCTATGAGCACCGTCGCCAGTCCATCCCGTCGTTGGTGGCCCACCTTCTCATAGGTGGCCGGTGCGTTTTCTTTTTTCACAAACGTCGAAGGTCGCCATCGCAGTGCGACGGTACCTTCCCTTGTCCTGTGTGGCGCTCTCTTCCCAAGTCTCGTAAGAGGATCACATGAACAGGACAGTCTTCTCCCTGCCGGCCAAGAGCGAGTATCTGACCAATGGCGGCCTCGCGGTCGCGCGCGTGGTCGAACAGTTCACCGGCGGCGCCAACCGCCTTGACGATCTGATCGCATTGCTCGACCGCCGCCGCGGCGTGGTGCTGTCCTCGGGCACCACGGTGCCGGGCCGCTACGAGAGCTTCGACCTCGGCTTTGCCGATCCGCCGCTGGTGCTGGAGACCTCGGGCACCGACTTCTCGCTACAGGCGCTGAACCCGCGCGGTGAGGTGCTGATCGCCTTCCTCGGCGACGTGCTGCGCGAGCCGTGCGTCGTGATCTCGGAGCGCAGCGCCACAAAGCTCGCCGGCCATATCATCCGCGGCGAGGCGCCGGTCGAGGAAGACCAGCGCACTCGCCGCGCCAGCGTGATGTCGCTGGTGCGCGACATGGTGGCGGCGTTCACCTCCAATGCCGACCCGTTGCTCGGCCTGTTCGGTGCCTTCGCCTACGACCTCGTGTTCCAGATCGAGGACCTCAAGCAGAAGCGCGCCCGCGAGGCCGACCAGCGCGACATCGTGCTCTACGTGCCGGATCGCCTGCTGGCCTATGACCGCGCCACCGGCCGCGGCGTGGCGTTGAATTACGAGTTCGCGTGGAAGGGCAAATCCACCGCCGGCCAGCCGAACGAGACCGCGCCGAGCCTCTATGCAATGGCCGGACGACAGGGCTTTGCCGATCACGCCCCGGGCGAATACCAGGCGACGGTCGAGGTCGCGCGTGCGGCGTTCGCGCGCGGCGACCTGTTCGAGGCGGTGCCCGGGCAGCTGTTCGCCGAGCCTTGCGAGCGCTCGCCGGCGGAAGTGTTCCAGCGGCTGTGCCGCATCAACCCGTCGCCCTATGGCGCGCTGATGAATCTCGGCGACGGCGAGTTCCTGGTCTCAGCCTCGCCCGAGATGTTCGTCCGCTCCGACGGCCGCCGGGTCGAGACCTGCCCGATCTCGGGCACCATCGCGCGCGGCTCGGACTCGATCGGCGACGCCGAACAGATCCGCAAGCTGCTGAACTCGGAAAAAGACGAGTTCGAGCTCAACATGTGCACCGACGTCGACCGCAACGACAAGGCGCGGGTCTGCGTGCCCGGCACCATCAAGGTGCTGGCGCGGCGCCAGATCGAGACCTATTCGAAGTTGTTCCACACCGTCGACCATGTCGAGGGCATGCTGCGGCCGGGCTTCGATTCGCTCGACGCCTTCCTGACCCACGCCTGGGCCGTGACCGTGACCGGTGCGCCGAAGCTCTGGGCGATGCAGTTCGTCGAGGACCATGAGCGGTCGCCGCGGCGCTGGTATGCCGGCGCGATCGGCTGCGTCAATTTCGATGGCAGCATCAACACCGGGCTCACCATCCGCACCATCCGCATGAAGGACGGCCTCGCCGAGGTGCGGGTCGGCGCCACCTGCCTGTTCGATTCCGATCCGGCGGCCGAGGATCGCGAGTGCCAGGTCAAGGCGGCGGCGCTGTTCCAGGCGTTGCGCGGCGATCCGCCGAAGCCGCTGTCAGACTCGGCGCCCGATGCCACCGGCTCCGGCAAGAACGTGCTGCTGATCGACCACGACGACAGCTTCGTGCACATGCTGGCGGATTACTTCCGCCAGGTCGGCGCCAACGTCACCGTGGTCCGGCACATCCATGCCCAGGACATGCTGAAGCGGAAGGGTTGGGACCTTCTGGTGCTGTCGCCCGGACCGGGTCGCCCGGAGGATTTCGGCATCGCGAAGACCATCGACACCGCGCTTCAGGACAAGCTGCCGATCTTCGGCGTCTGCCTCGGCGTGCAGGCGATCGGCGAATATTTCGGCGGCGAGCTCGGCCAGCTCACCCAGCCGGCGCATGGCCGTCCCTCGCGGGTCCAGGTGCGCGGCGGCAGGCTGATGCATAATCTGCCCAATGAGATCGTGATCGGCCGCTACCATTCGCTCTATGTCGAGCGCGACAGCGTGCCCGAGGTACTGGCGGTGACCGCGACCACCGAGGACGGCGTCGCGATGGTGATCGAGCACAAGACCTTGCCGGTGGGCGGCGTCCAGTTCCATCCGGAATCGCTGATGTCGCTCGGCAACGAGGTGGGCCTGCGCATTGTCGAGAATGCATTCCGGCTTAGTCCGCCGGCCAATTGAGGATTGCGAGACCAATGACCTTCGACCACGACCTCAAGGCGACCGTTCGCACCATCCGGGACTACCCGAAGCCGGGCATCCTGTTTCGCGACATCACGACGCTGTTGGCCGATGCCCGCGCGTTCCGCCGGGCGGTCGATGAGCTGGTGCATCCCTGGGCCGGGTCGAAGGTCGACAAGGTCGCGGGCATCGAGGCGCGCGGCTTCATCCTCGGCGGCGCGGTGGCGCACCAGCTTTCGGCCGGCTTCGTGCCGATCCGCAAGAAGGGCAAGCTGCCGCACACCACGGTGCGGATCGCCTATTCGCTGGAGTACGGCATCGACGAGATGGAGATGCATGCCGATGCCGTGCAGCCCGGCGAGCGCGTGATCCTGGTCGACGATCTGATCGCGACCGGCGGCACCGCGGAGGGCGCGGTGAAGCTGCTGCGCCAGATCGGCGCCAATGTGGTCGCCGCCTGCTTCATCGTCGACCTGCCCGATCTCGGCGGCGCCGCCAAGCTGCGCGCGATGGATGTATCCGTGCGCACGCTGATGGCGTTCGAGGGGCATTAGGCCCGCTCTCTCCACACGTCGTCCCGGCCTTCGCCGGGACGACGGCTAACCTCGTTGCAGCAGCATGCTCAGTTCGAGATCCCGGAACGTGGTGTAGTTCCTCCGGACCCACTGGTGCAGCTCGGTCGAGGAATCCTTCTCCTGGCGCAGATAGCCGGTGAAGGAGAAATTCAGCCGGTCGATATAGGTCTTCAGGAACACCGGCAGCGCGCGGAAGCGCAGCACCCGGCTCGCGGTCATGACCGGCGGCAACTCGCCACGCACCACGAATTCATTGTCGATCACGACGAGCCCGTTCGGCGGGATCATGCCGGCCAGCGTCTGGTAGCCGCGCACCGAGGCGCGGTCGGTATCCGCGACATATAGGATGACAGGCGCGACGCGGCGGCGCAGCGCCTCCTTCATCAGCCCGATCTGGTCGCACATTTTGAAGAATTCGTCGAAGGCGTGGTAGCCGAGATCGACCACCTTGGCGATGCCGTCATTGACGATGACGCGGTCCATCAGCTGCATCTTGCCGTAGGTGTCGATCACGTCGGCGGTCTCGGTGATCCGCGGCAAATAGTCGAGCAGCGACGGCTCCTTCAGATTGATGTCGAAGCAGACCACGTCGCCGTTCTTCAGCAGCAGGAATTCGCCGAGCAGCCGCGCGATCAGCGTCTTGCCGACCTGCGGGCGGGGCGAGCAGATGATGTAGACGGGCGTCGATGACATCGCCCGCTATATCAGGCCAAATTTCTACCCAATCCAGCCCCAACGCGGCCGCAGCCGCGACTATTTTTCGCCCTTGGCCGACTTGGCGCCGACCAGGTCGGTCAGCTTGATCCGGTCGTACTCGCTCCAGACATTGGCGAGCCAGTGCCGGACATAACCGCGCAGCACGAAAGAGTAGTTGGCGGCGTCGTCGTTGATGCCCTTGTTCGCCACGAACTTCAGGAACGGGACCGACGAGACCTCGACCTGCTCATAGGCCATTTCGTTGAGCTTGGGGATCGTGAGGTCGGTCGCATCCTTGATGCGGTGGAAGTAGGAGTTGTAGGTCGCCTGGTCCCACTGGAAGAACTGGGTGTCGTTGATGAAGTTCTTCACCAGGAAGTATTTCGCGCCGGTCATGAAGTTGGCGGTCTCGGCGATCTCGTCCAGCGAGGCGATCGAGGGGCCCAGGATGTGGAACACGGCGAAGGTGATCTGGCCGGAGCGCGCCGCATCGAGGAAACCGATGTCGCGCAGCGAGGCCAGCGCGGGCGACAGCAGGCCGGCGCGGACGTCGATCACGGTGACGGCGGGTCCCGAGTTCAGCGTATCGAAGATCTTCATCTGGTCCGCGGTCGTCGTCATGTCGACGATCTCGGTGATGTCAGGATGGAAGCGCTTCAGCGTGCCGCGCGGCGACTCAGTGTCGAACGCCCGGGTCTGCACGTTATTGGCACTGAAATAGTCCAGGAGCGTCCGCGAGACGGTGGTCTTGCCGACCCCGCCCTTGTCTGCGCCCACCACGATCACGACCGGTTTTGCCATGGAAATCCCTTAAAAGCGCGCTCCCGATCGCGATGGCGATCGGCAAGTCCCCACACCTGCTTTGGGCGCGAACATGGCAGAAACGAGGGAGAATTCAATTCCTTAAGGCGCCTACAATCGGTTTGGTAGGGATTTCCTTAATGGACTGAGGTGCCTAGCGCATGATCCGGCTATGTGCGTGACGATTTCCGCCGCGACATGCGCGCAAGCCTGTGCGGGTCGATCAGCGATGCCGGCCCCAAGGTCCCTGAAGCGGTCCAAATGGTCCCTGTGCCGGGCCAGCGCCCGGCAGCGGCGGCGGATTGTTCGACGGCGCCGGCGGCACGTCGCCCCACGGGCCATGGGTCACCGGCGGAGGCTGGCCGCCCCCCACCTGCGCTTCGTCCTTCGTGTCCGTCTCATCCGGCAGCGCCAGTGGTCCGGGATCGTGACCGCCGGCATATTTCACCAGCGCATCGACCCGGGACTTCACCGACGGATGGGTGGCGAACAGGTCGGCGAAACCTTCGCGCGGATTGTCGACGCAGAGTTCCATCACCGCCGATGTGGCGCCCGGCAGCTCGCCGCGGTTCTCGATCTTGCGCAGTGCCGAGATCATCGCATCGGGATTCTTCGTCAGTTCGACCGATCCGGCATCGGCGAGATATTCGCGCGACCGCGACAGCGCGAGCTTGACCACCTGCGACAGCAGCCAGGCCAGCACGATCAGCGCGACCGCGATGATGATCACGATGATCGCGCCGCCGCCCGAGCCCTTGCTGTCGCGGTCCGAGGAGGATGACGACGATCGGGAGGATGACGAGGACGACCAGCCTCCGCCGCTCCACGACAGATTTGTGAACAAGCGGAAGAACAGCTCGCCGAAGAAACCGACCACGCCGGCGATGATCACGGCGACCACCATCAGCTGCACGTCGCCATTCTTGATATGGGTCAGCTCGTGGCCGAGCACGGCCTCGATCTCCTGGTCGTTCAGCGCCTTCAGCAGACCCGTGGTGACCGTGATGGAATACTGCCGCCGGTTCAGGCCGGCCGCGAATGCATTCAGCGCCGGACTGTCCATCACCTTCAGCTTCGGCATCGGGATGCCGCGCGAGATGCAGAGATTTTCCAGGAGATTGTAGAGCCGCGGCTCTTGCTGCCGGGTCACGCTTTCGCCGCCGGTGACGGCATCGATCATGTTCTGGTGGAAGAAATAGGCGATCACGATCCAGGCGACGGCTGCGATCGTCGCCCACGGGAAGGCCGAGACCAGGTCGCGCCAGGCCCGCGCGAGGTAGTAGTCGACCGTGCGGCCGCTATCGGTCATCACCTCCGCGACCAGCGCGCCGGCATAGACCAGCACGTAGATCAGCAGGAACAGGCCGGCGAGCAGCAGCATCGAACGAAACTTGTTCGATGCGATGTGCGTGTAGAGACCATAGGCGGCCATGACGGAGCAGCCTCTCGCCGGCGCGCTGTGCGCCTCAGAACTTCACGCTCGGCGCCGTCTCGACTTCGGCGCGGCTGGCGCCGAGGTCGAAGAAATCCTTGCGGGTGAAGCCGAACATGCCGGCGAACAGCGCGGCTGGCATCTGCTGGATGCCGGTGTTGTATTCCTGGACCGCGTTGTTGAAGAAGCGGCGGCTGGCGGCGATCTTGTTCTCGATGTCGGAGAGCTCCGAGGCGAGCTGCTGGAAGTTGGCATTGGCCTTGAGGTCGGGATAGGCCTCCGACAGCGCGATCAGCCGGCCGAGCGCGCCGGAGAGCTGGTTCTCGGCCGCCGAGACCTGCGCCGGCCCCTGCGCCGAGATCGCCGAATTGCGCGCCTTGATGACATCTTCGAGCGTGCCGCGTTCATGGGAGGCGTAGCCCTTCACGGTCTCGACCAGGTTCGGGATCAGGTCGTGGCGCTGCTTGAGCTGCACGTCGATGTCGGCAAAGGCCTGGCCGACCCGCTGGCTGAGCGCGACGAGGCGGTTGTAGGCGCCGAACGCAAACAGCACGAGAAGAACGATGACGCCGATAACGATCCAGCTGGTCGACATGACAGGGCAGCTCCTGATGGATGAGACGGCGGCACCGTAACCCAGGATCGGGGCACAGGGCAGCCCGCCGCGAAGAGGTGGGCACAGGTTGGTCGGGGATGGACGCGAACTGGTTCAACATCGTCGCCCCGCTGGTTCTGCGTCGTCCCGGCGAAGGCCGGGACCCATACGCCGCGGCCCGTGGAAAGGGCGCAAGCGGCGCCGGCTTCGCTTCAAGATCGGGGTCGGGGGTTATGGGTCCCGGCCTTCGCCGGGACGACGAGCGTCGGACATTTGCACCGCATCGCCCCATCGCCAGCGCCGGGCGCTGGCGTAATCGGCTTTGGCGCGGCGTGGGACCCTTGTCACCGATACGTCCTCCGGCGTGCATAGTTTGACCGCGATCTCGACCTTGCCGACGTCCGGCTGCGCCAACACCCGCGACGGCCGTGCGGCCACCGGTGCACGGCTCAGCGCCATATAGGCGAAGCGCTCGTCCTCGAACGGCAGCTCGGCGCCCTTGACCTGCTTGTGCGCGCGCGAGCGTTGCAGGCGTTGCGAGAAATGGCACCAGTCGGGCGCGACCAGCGGGCAGCCGCGGTCATGCGGGCAGGGGGCGGCGACATGCGCGCCGGCGGCGATCAGTCGGCCGCGCAGTGCGATGATCCGCGCGTAGCCTGCGGGGGTGCCGGGTTCGACGACCAGCAGCGTGTCGCGGGTTTTCGACCACAGCGCATCGGCGAGCGCGGTCCGCTCGGTCTCGCCGAGTTCGCCGATCATGTAGCTGGCGACGACGAGGTCGGCGGGGGCGGCCTTGTCGAGCAGGGCGCGGGCCTCGCCGAGTTCGTAGCTGGTGCTGTGCAGCCGTGCACTGTCGCGAAACAATTCCACCGCCAACGTCCGTAGCGCGCCGTTGGCGTCGAGCAGGGTGAAGCCGCGCAGCGGGGCAAAGGTCTCCGCCGCCGCCCAGGTCGCGGTTCCCGGGCCGGCGCCGACATCGAGCAGGCTCGCCGGCGCGAAGTCGGGCCTGATCTCCGCCAGCGCATTCAGGCTTGCGACCACGGCGGCATAGGTCGCAGGCATCCGCGCCAGTGCGTAGGCCAGTGCATCGGTCTCGGTCCTGATCGTCCCTGAGTTGCCGCCTTCGCGATAGGTCCGCGAGATCGCAGCGGCGCGGCCGGCGGCGTCATTGCGCGACAGGCCGACGAGCCGGGCGTTGAGCGCGGCGCGCAGTTCGACAGGGAGATCAGGTGAGGTCATACGACCGATTATCGCACGTCATCGCGAGCGGGGCGACTTGTCCGCCGAAGCCTTTCGGCGAAGGCGGAAGCAATCCATCACCCGCTTGCTGAGGCATGGATTGCTTCGTCGCTACGCTCCTCGCAATGACGACGCTGAGACGCTTGCGCCCAAAAACTCCGTGGCAACCCTACGCCACGTTCTGGTCGAGGATGTCCACTGCGCCTTGCAGGTCGACCGAGACCAGCTGCGACACGCCGCGTTCGGCCATGGTGACGCCGAACAGCCGGTTCATCCGCGCCATCGTGATCGGATTGTGCGTGATGATGATGAAGCGCGTGTCGGTCGAGCCGGTCATTTCATGCAGCAGGCTACAGAACCGTTCGACGTTGTGGTCGTCGAGCGGCGCGTCGACTTCGTCCAGCACGCAGATCGGCGACGGGTTGGTGAGGAACACCGCGAAGATCAGCGAGAGCGCCGTCAGCGCCTGCTCGCCGCCCGAGAGCAGCGACAGCGTCTGCGGCTTCTTGCCGGGCGGCTTGGCGATGATCTCGAGGCCGGCTTCCAGCGGATCGTCGCTCTCGATCAGATGCAGCGCCGCTTCGCCGCCGCCGAACAGCTCGGTGAACAGCCGCTTGAAGTGGTTGTTGACGGTCTCGAACGAGGTCAGCAGCCGCTCGCGGGCTTCGCGGTTGAGGCTCTGGATGCCCTGGCGCAGCCGCTTGATCGCCTCGACCAGGTCGTCGCGTTCGGTGGTCAGCGCAGTGTGCTGGGTCTCGACTTCCTTGAGCTCTTCCTCGGCGCGCAGGTTGACGGCGCCGAGCCGCTCACGGTCGCGGCGCAGCTTCTCGAGCTCTTCCTCGACCTGGCCGACCGGCGGCAGCTCCGCGCCCGGCTCGATCTCGGCCATGGCGACCACCGCGCTCGGCTCGACCTCGAGCATGTCGTGGATCTCGCGCTCGATATCGGCGAGGCGGCGGCGGGTGCCTTCCATGCGTTCCTCGGCGCGCGCGGTGGCCTCGCGGGAATAGGAGAGGGCTTCGAGCGTGGCCTTGGCGACGCGGTCGGTTTCTGCCATCGCGGCTTCGGCGCTTGCCAGCGCATCGGCGGCGATGCGGCGATCGCCCTCGGCGTGCTCGATCTCCGTGATCAGTGCGCTGCGCTTCTCGGCGAACACTTCCGGCGCGTTGGCGAGCTCTTCGCGCTCGATCGACACCTCGGCGATGCGTGCCTCGATCGTCCCGAGCTGCGAGGCGGCGCTGGTCTTGCGGGTCTGCCACTCGTTGCGCTCGGCGAGGATCGCCTGCACGCGGCGGTCGGCGAGCTCGGCCTCACGGGCCAGTGCCTGCGCCTCGGCGCGGACTTGCGCCGCGGCCCGGCGCTGGTTGTCGATCTCGGAGCGCACTGCGGCGAGCTGGGCCTCGGTCTCGACACCCGGCGGCAATTCGGCGAGCGCCGCAGCAGCGCTCTCATGCGCGGCTTCGGCCTCGGCACGGTCGGCGGCAACGCGGCTGTGGGCCTCGGTTAGCGCCGATTTGCGCGCGGCATGGCGATTGATCTCGCGCTCGGTCGCGGCATGGCGCTCGCGCGCGGCATCGGTCTCGCGCCGGGCGGCGCGCACGGCTTCGCGCGAGGCGCCCTCGGCTGCCGCGGCAGAGCGCAGTTCTTCCTCGGCCGTCTCCAGCGCCTGGCGCTTGGCGGCAGCATCGATGCGGGCCTGTTCCAGCTCATGCTCGATGTCGACCAGGCGGGCGCGCTCGGCGAGGCGGCGGGCTGCGCCGGTCGGGGCATGCGCGTCGGCGACGAAGCCGTCCCAGCGCCAGACGTCGCCTTCGAGCGACACCAGCCGCTGGCCGGTCTTCAGCTGCGACACCAGTGCGGCGCCGCGCTCCTTGGCGATCACGCCGATCTGCGCGAGGCGGCGCGCCAGTTCCGGCGGGGCCTGGACGTGATCGGCCAGCCGCTCGACGCCATCGGGCAGCGCAGGATCCTCGGCAGCTTCGCCGACATTGGTCCAGCGCATCGGCGCCGAGGAATCCACCGGCGCATCGAGGTCGTCGCCGAGCACGGCGCCGATCGCCTTCTCATAACCCTTGGCGACGGTGATGCCGTCGATGATCGGCGGCCACAGATTCTTGGTTTCGCTGGTGACCAGCTTGGAGATGGTGCGGGCTTCGGTCTCGAGCCGCTGCACGCGCTTCTCCGCCTCGGCGAGCGGATTGCGGGAGGCTTCCAGTGTCTGCCGCGCGGCGGCGTGATGCGCCTCGCTGGACTGCACGGCGGCCTCGGATTCGGCGAGCGTCTGCTGCGCCATCTCCATGGCGGCGGCGAGCGCGTCGATGTCACCGAGATTGCCGGTCTCCTGCGCGAGCTTGGACTCCTCGGCCTGGACGCTGGCGATCTCCTGATCCAGCCGCGCCAGCCGGTCGCGATGGGTGCGGACGCCGGCTTCGAGCTGGTTGCGCTTGGCGGTGAGATCGGCGAGCTGCGTGGTCAGCTCGGAGAACTGGCGCTCGGTGGCGGCCAGGATCTCCTCGGCCTCCGAGACGCGCTCGTCGACGCCGGAGCGCTTCTCGACCCGCGACTTGATCTCTTCCTTCAGTTCCGCGTCTTCGGTGTCGAGGCGCTGCAACGCGATGTCGGCGTCGGAGGTCTGCTGCTGCTCGCGCGCGATGTCCTGGGCGAACTGGGTGAGGCGGCGGTCGAGCTCGCCGACGCGCTCCTTGGCGCGCTGCTCCTCGCGGTCGAGCGTCTCGCGCGCATTGGTCAGGCGCTGTAGGCCGGCGGCGGCGCGCGCCTCGGCATCGCGCAGCGCCGGCAGTTCGGTGGCACGGATCGCCTGGATGCGCGCGGCTTCGGCCTGATGCTGGGTACGCTCGGCCATCTCGCGCACGGCGAGATCATGGTTCTGCGCGGCGTCGTTGACGTCGGCATTGGCCCCGATCCAGCGCAGGTGGAACAGCATGGCTTCGGACTTGCGCACCTTGGCCGCGACCTCGCGATAGCGGATCGCCTGGCGGGCCTGCTTCTTCAGGCCTTCCATCTGGCCGGTGAGCTGGCCGATCACGTCCTCGACGCGGGTCAGGTTGGTTTCGGCCGCCTTGAGCCGCAGTTCCGCCTCGTGACGGCGGGCATGCAGACCGGCCACGCCGGCGGCGTCTTCCAGCACGCGGCGGCGCTGCTCCGGCTTGGCCTGGATGATCTCGCCGATCTTGCCCTGGTGGACCAGGGCCGGAGAACGCGCGCCGGTGGCGGCGTCGGCGAACAGGATCTGCACGTCGCGGGCGCGCACGTCGCGGCCATTGATACGATAGACCGAGCCGGCCTCGCGCTCGATGCGGCGGGAGATTTCGAGCAGCTGGCTGTCGTTGACGGCGGCCGGCGCCGAGCGATCGGAATTGTCGATCGTCATCACGACTTCGGCGTGGTTGCGCGCCGGACGGTTGCCGGAACCGGCGAAGATCACTGCATCCATGTCGGCGGCGCGCAGCGATTTGTGCGAGGTCTCGCCCATCGCCCAGCGCAGCGCTTCGACGAGATTGGATTTGCCGCAGCCGTTCGGTCCGACGACGCCGGTCAGGCCCGGCTCGATCATGAAATCGGTGGGTTCAACGAACGACTTGAAACCGTGCAGGCGGAGGCGCGTGAGCTTCATGTACACAAATCTCGCTTGGCCGGGCGCGAATCTCCCTGCCGTGACAATACCATGGATGGCAATGTCGGTGTCTGGGGTGAATAGCTGCGTGCAGCTCTCATGAGCGGCGACAATGGCGATGCCCGCGCGTCAGGGCAACCGCTTGACCCAGCTTTTCCCAAGGGATTTGCAGGGGTTTTGCCCTCGCTGCACGTCCCTGAAGATTCGCATCGCGCGAATCAGGTTTTCAACAACGAAATAGTGCGACCGCTGCATGCCGTGATCGCAAGTCATCCACAACTATCGTGCCCGGCGCGAACGCGGGGCACGGTGACGTCGGATTCGGAAGGCGCGTGATCAGCTCTTCAGCAGCGGGTCGATGTGCTTGCTGAATTCCTCGAACGAGGTCTCGCCCTTCAGCACTTCGCCATTGATGAAGAAGGTCGGCGTCGAATTCACCTTCAGCACCTCGTTGGCGTACTTCTGGTCGGCGGCGATCTTGTCGAGCAGCTTCTGATCCTTCAGGCAGTCCTCGACCTGCTGCTGGCTAAGGCCAGCCTGCTTGCCGATCCGGGTCAGCGTCTCGGTGGTGTTCTTCATCACCCAGTCGTTCTGCTGGCGGAACAGCAGGTCGATCACGGTGAAGTATTTCGGAGCGTCGTCCTTGGCGATGCAGCGCGCCAGCATCGAGCCGGCGGCGGCCTTGATGTCGAGCGGGAATTCGCGGAACACGTAACGGACCTTGCCGCTGTCGATGTAGGTCGACTTGATCTTCGGGAACACGGTCTCGTTAAAATTGGCGCAATGCGGGCAGGTCATCGAGGCGTATTCGACGATCGTCACCTTGGCGTCCTGCGGGCCGAGGCCCATGTCCGGCAGCGACTGCGGCTTGGCGACCTCGGCGGCGGTCTGCGCGAATGCGTCCGAGATCAGGCGCAGCGGCGACAGGCCGGCGAGGGCGGCCAGGCCGGTCAGCGAGAGAGCGGTGTTGAAAGCGCGGCGCGTGATGATCAAGGTCAGCTCCCGGATTGGCGCGTTCACGCCAGAATGAAGGGGTCCCGAAAAGAAGCCTTCGCTAGCTTGAAACGACCATTGTGGCAATGCCGGGGACTTGCGGCAGCGCCATCGAAAAGCGTCAATTTCGCTTGATCGTGGCGCCCAGCCGGGCCAGCGCCGCGCGCAGTTCGTCGTCCTCCACGGCGGCGAGGTTTGCCGCCTCCCGGGCCACGCTCTTGGCGTCAGGCGGGCGCGGCCGCGCCGGGCGGCTGCGGCGCGACAGCGGGGCCTGCCGGATGGTCAGGCGGCCGACCGCGTGCCAGCCGAAGAACTGGTTGACCCGTTCCAGGATGACGTCGGAGGAATGCTGGATCTCCAGCGCCATCGGCCCCTCGACCCGCAGCACCAGCGTCGCCGGCTCCTGCGGCTGCCCTTCGACGGGGCGCGGCCACTGTATCTTCATGGGCTCGCAATAGGGCGCGATCCGGTCGCCGGCGATCTCGGTCCAGCGCGTCACCAATTCGCGCGCGGCAAAGCCCTGCTGGGCATAGGCGTCCTTGAAGACGTCGCTGAGCAGGATCGACAGGGGCTTTGCGCTGATCGGGCCGGGTTTGGACATGGGAGGGTTATAGTGCGGTGGCGACGCCGCTGAAACCGTGTTCATCAATGTGGTGACGCTTCCGGGCCACGCAAAGAAAGACGTGGATGCCCGGGTCGAGCCCGGGCATGACGTGGTGGGATTTGCCTTAAGATACGTCCATGAGCTCTCGCACGGCCGCCAAGACCAAATCGACCGAACAGCCCGCCGATCGCCCGGCGCGGCTGCTCGCCTGGTATGACCGGCATCGCCGGACGCTGCCGTGGCGCGCGAAGGCCGGGGAGCGGGCGGATCCGTACCGGGTGTGGCTGTCGGAGATCATGCTGCAGCAAACCACGGTGCGGGCGGTCGGGCCTTATTTCGAGAAGTTCCTGGCGCGCTGGCCAGATGTCACCGCACTCGGTCGCGCTTCGCTCGACGATGTCCTGAGGATGTGGGCCGGGCTCGGCTATTATTCACGGGCGCGCAATTTGCACGCCTGCGCGGTCGCGGTGCTGGGCGATCATGCCGGCGCTTTTCCGGACACCGAAGAGGGCCTGCGCGAGCTGCCCGGGATCGGGCCCTACACCGCGGCTGCGATCGCCGCGATCGCATTCGACCGCCGCACCATGCCGGTGGACGGCAATATCGAGCGCGTGGTCAGCCGGCTCTACGCCATCGAGGAGGCGCTGCCGCAGGCCAAGCCGCTGATCAAGGAGATGGCCGCGACGTTGCTTGGCCCGGCGCGTGCCGGCGACAGTGCGCAGGCATTGATGGATCTGGGCGCCACGATCTGCACGCCGAAGAAACCGGCCTGTGCATTATGTCCGCTGAATGACGATTGCGCCGGCCGCATCCGCGGCGACCAGGAGACATTTCCGCGCAAGGCGCCGAAAAAGACCGGGACGCTGCGCCGTGGCGCCGCCTTCGTGGTGACGCGGGGCGGCGAACTTCTGGTGCGCTCGCGCCCGGAGAAGGGCCTGCTCGGCGGAATGACCGAAGTGCCGGGATCGCAATGGCTGGCCGGGCAGGAGGAGGCCGCCGCGCTGGCGCAGGCCCCGGAGCTCAGGGGCGTCATGCGCTGGCACCGCAAGGCCGGCATCGTCAGCCACGTCTTCACCCACTTCCCGCTCGAGCTCGTCGTCTACACCGCCAGTGTGCCGCCGCGGACCCGCGCGCCGGAGGGCATGCGCTGGGTGCCCGTGGCAACCCTCGATGGCGAGGCGTTTCCGAATGTGATGCGCAAGGTGGTCGCGCACGGGCTGGGTTTCTGACCTGCTGACACCATGCTGGCAGCAGCGACCGGCTACGACCTCCGTCACAACGGAGGCCGCCATGATCGCAACCGCGCTCGACCAGATTCCGAAACCGCCCTGTGCCAAATTGCTGGGATGGCAGCTTGTCGATGCCCGCCCGCAGGACGGCTGGATCAAGATCGTCTTCGACGGCAAGCCGGAGTTCTGCAATCCCGCCGGCTTCGTCCAGGGCGGCATGCTGTCCTCGATGCTCGACGACACGATGGGGCCGGCGGTGTTCGTGATGACCGAGGGCAGGCTGTTCACCACGACCATCTCGATGACCGTGAACTTCCTGGCGCCGGCCAAGCCCGGACCGATCACCGGCGAGGCGACGGTGACCCAGCTCGGCAAGACCATCGCCTTCGTCGAGGGTCGGCTGACCGCAGCCGACGGCACGTTGCTCGCGACCGCGAGCAGCAGCATCCGCCTGGTGGAAGCGGCGCGGGCGCTGCGGTAGCGCCACGTGCGCTCCACCCAATTCCGTCACTCTGAGAAGCGCGCATCTCGCGCACGTCTCGAAGGGTCGACGGCCACCGGCCGGGCCGTGCATCCTTCGAGACGCGCTACGCGCTCCTCAGGATGACGGGGATAGATTGTATGAGCCCGCCAGCTGCACGATCGGCGGCTTGGCGTTCAGGCCCTCGACCTGGAAGCCGGCGACGCGCTTGTAGTTGGCGGCGATGTCTTCCAGCTCCTGTTGCGACAGCACCTCGGTGACGATCCTGAAGCCATCGGGCGCGCGCTCTTCGACCAGCTGCATCACCTGTTCCGGGCCGTTGCGGCGGTTCAGCATCACGAGATCGGTCGTCGCCGGCCGCCGCTCGGCCTCATAGGCTGACAGCGCCGCCTGCGTCGGGCCATGCGCCAGGATCTCGCGCGTCAGCGTGCGCGCATCCAGGATCGCCTGCGAGGCGCCGTTGGAGCCGATCGGGTACATCGGATGCGCGGCGTCGCCCATCAGCGTGACGCGGCCGAAGGTCCATTGCGGGATCGGATCGCGATCGACCAGCGGATATTCGTAGGCATGCGGGCAGTTCCGGATCAGGCCGGGCACGTCGAGCCAGTCGAAGTTCCAGGTCTCGAACCAGGGCAGGAACTCGTCGAGCTTCGCAGTGCGGTTATAGTCCTCGCGGCGCCATTGATAGGTCGGCGGCATGTGCCGCTCGGCGACCCAGTTGATGTCGAACTTGCCGTCGGCACCGGCCTCCTTCGAGATCGGGTAGCAGACGAATTTCAGGGTCTCGTGCCCGGCCATGATCATGGTGCGGCCGGTCAGGAAGGCGTTCGCCCGCGTGATGCCGCGCCACAGGATGCGGCCGTTCCAGATCGGCGGACCCTCCTGCGGATAGAGCTTCTCGCGCACCGCCGAATGGATGCCGTCGGCGGCGATCAGCACCGCGCCGTCATGGCTGTCCGCCGGCTTGCCGGTTGCCTTGTCGATGAACTCGGCGCGGACACCGTCGGCGGTCTCGGTCCAGCCGGTGAGGTGATGGCTGGTCAGGATGTTGTCGCGTCCCAGCCGTTCGGTGGCGGCATCAAGCAGCAGTTGCTGCAAGCGGCCGCGATGGATCGAGAATTGCGGCCATTTGTAGCCGGCCTCGAGCCCGCGTGGTTCGCTCCAGATCGGCTTGCCGTGCTTGGAGAAATAGGCGAGCTCGCGCGTGCGCACGGCGGTCGCGTCGAGCACGTCGTGGAGGCCGAGCTCGATCAGTTCGCGCACCGCATGCGGCAGCACGTTGATGCCGACGCCGAGCGGCCGCAGCTCCGGCACGCTTTCGAACACGCGGCAGGGCACGCCGATCTGATGCAGGCTGAGCGCCAGCGTCAGCCCGCCAATTCCGCCACCTGCAATGAGTACAGTCATGAAAGGCCCTCTCGATTGGCCATGGTCTTCGCATGGCGGCCCCGCCGCGGGCAAGTCCGCGGCACCGCGCGGGGTGGACGGCGAGGGGTGGTGCCGCTAACGTCCGCCGCATCTCATAAAAAGGCAACGGCCGGGTTCGCCACGAACCGACAAGGCCCGCAGAGGACAACGACATGCTCAAGCTCTACACCGCCCCCGGCACCTGTGCGCTCGCCTCCCACATCGCGCTGGCCGAAGCCGGCGCGCCCTATACGGTCGAGCGGCTCGACTTCAAGAACAACCAGCAGAACAGCCCGGAATATCTCAAGATCAATCCGAAGGGCCGGGTGCCGACGCTGGTGACCGAGCACGGCGTGCTGACCGAGACGCCGGCGATGCTGGCCTATATCGCGCAGACCTATCCGCAGGCGAAGCTTGCGCCGCTCGACGACGCCTTCGCATTCGCCCGGCTACAGTCGTTCAATTCCTATCTCTGCTCGACGGTGCATGTCTGTCACGCCCACAAGATGCGTGGCGCGCGCTGGGCGACCCAGGAGAGCTCGTTCGCCGACATGAAGGCGATGATCCCGAAGACCATGGGCGCCTGCTTCAACCTGATCGAGCGCGACATGCTCAGGGGGCCGTGGGTGATGGGCGAGAACTACACCGTCGGCGATGCCTATCTCTACACGCTCACCCTCTGGCTCGACGGCGACGGTGTCGACATCGCGACCTTGCCCAAGGTCAAGGCGCACCGCGCGGCGATGGAGAGCCGCCCGGCGGTGCAGAAGGTGCTGGCGGAGCAGAGGGCGTAGGGCGGAGCGGTCGTCATACCTCGTTGTCGTCCCGGCGAAGGCCGGGACCCATAACCACCACTGCTAGACGTTTGACAGGGCTGTGGCCCGGCGTCGTGCCATACGAAGATTTGGGGTTATGGGTCCCGGCCTTCGCCGGGACGACGTGAGGATAAAGTTAGGACCTCTACACCTTCCCCGTCTCCAACTCCCGTCCGGTCTCCAGCATCAGCTTGCGCAGCCAGATCGAGCCCGGGTCCATCTGCGCCCGGGTCGGGTAGAACATGTACTGCTCGTCGATCCCGGGATCGAGCGGCGGCGTCACGATCATCAGCGACAATTGCTTCGACAGCGCCGCGATCAGCCGGTGCGGCACGAAGGCGACGAGGTCGGTGCGTGCGGTGACGTGCAGCGCCTCGATATAGCCCGGCACCACCAGCGCGATCCGCCGCTCGATGCCCTTGGCGCGCAGCCAGGTGTCGATCAGATCCTCGTTGTGGCCGCGGATGATCACGGCGACATGGCGTGCGGCGAGGAACGCCTCGCGCTTCCTGAGCTTGGTGCCGACGGGATGGCCGCGGCGCAACGCGAGCGCATCGATGTCGGTGTAGAGCCGCTGGCGGTGAAAGCCCTTGAAGGAGTTGCCGATCGAGATCACGAGATCGATGGTGCGGGCGAAGTCCGGCGTGAAGATCGTCGAGCTCCGCCACGGTACCACGTCGATGGTGACGTTCGACGCCAGCCGGGTCACCTTCTCCATCAGCCGCGGCATCAGGAGCTCGACCGCGAGGTCGGGCATCATCAGGCGGAAGTGCCGGTCGCTGCGTGCGGCGTCGAAATCGTCCGCCACGAACAGCGTGCGCACCTGGTCGAGCGCCTGCGCCAGCGGCGAGCGCAGCGCCTGTGCCCGCGGCGTCAGCTCCATCCGCGCGCCGTTGCGCACCAGCAGCGGATCGCCGATCAGGTCGCGCAGCCGCTGCAACGCATGGCTGGTCGCCGGCTGCGATAGGTTGAGCCGCAGCGCGGCGCGGCTGACGCTGCCGTCGCGCAGCAGCGCGTCGAGCGCGACCAGCAGATTGAGGTCAAGCGAATTCAAATTCATCAGGTGAATATATATCATACCACCTATCGATTGGAAGAATGCGCGTCGCCGCCGCAGGATTGGTGGGCACGGCGCTTCACGCGAAGCGCCTCGATGTCAGCCAATCAATCACAGGAGACGCGCCATGAGCGCAGCCGACAACAAGAAACTGGTGCAGCAGATGTTTACCGTCGCCGGCGATCCCGACCCGGCGGTGCGCGAGAAATCGTTGTTCATAGCAACCCTCGCCGATGACGCGATCTGGACCGTGACCGGGCAATATTCCTGGTCGCGCACCTTCACCGGCAAGCCGTCGATCCTGAAGGATTTGCTCGGCCATGTCCGTTCGAGGCTGACGGAGCGCGGCCGCACCGTCGCCAACCGCATCGTCGCCGACGGTGACATCGTGGTGGTCGAAGCCAAGGGCAACAGTCTCACCAAGGAAGGCCGGCGCTACGACAACGACTATTGCCTGGTGCTCCGCTTCGACGGCGGTCGGATCAAGGAGGTGCGGGAATATTGCGACTCGGTCTTGACCGAGAGGGCGCTCGGTCCGTTTCCGTCGATCGAGGTTCGCGCGGCGGGTTGAGCCGTTGGCGGCCGCGTTGGCGGCACTGGTCTGGTTCAGGCAACGGCGCGAGAACCGGCGTTCGTGGCGGCGGCTCGCTGCGATGAGCGAGCGGGAGTTGCAGGACATCGGCGTCTGCCGCGCCGATGTCTCTCATCATCGCCGGCGCGATCACGGCCTGTACTGGCCGCCGTAGCGAAAATGCGCGGGGTGAGCGACGCGTCAGCGCGCCCACCCCGCGCAGCATCGGGGACGGCTTACGCCACCTTGTTCTTGAGGTGGCCGAACATGATGCCGCGGGCTTCGTCGTCCATCTCGGCCTTGAAGCTGTGCTTGTCCTTCAGCGCGATGGCGCGAGCCGCGGCCGGCCGCGCCGAGATCTCGTCAACCAGACGCTTCACGTTGGGATATTTCGCGTAGTTCTCCTCGCCGAGCACGAACGGCGCCATCCGCGCCCAGCCCCAGAACGCCATGTCGACGATCGTGTAGCTGTCGCCGACCATGTAGCGGGACTTCGCGAGGTGATCGTCGAGGATCTTGTAGTGGCGGTTCGCCTCGTACTGGTAACGATTGTTGGCGTAGTCGAGGTCCTTCGGCGCGAAATGCTTGAAGTGCACCGCCTGGCCGGAATACGGGCCGAGGCCGGTCGCGATGAACATCAGCCACGACAGCGTCGCGGCGCGGTTGGCCGGGGTGTTGGCGGGCAGGAATTTGCCGTTCTCCTCGGCGAGGTAAAGCAGGATGGCGTTGCTATCGAATACCAGCACGCCGTCATCGTCGATCGCCGGCACCTTGCCGTTCGGGTTGACCTTCAGGAACTCCGGCGCGAACTGCTCACCTTTGCGGGTGTCGACCGGGATCGCCTCGAACGGCAGGCCGGATTCTTCCAGGAAGAGTGCAACCTTGTTCGGGTTCGGTGCGCCATTGAAATAGAATTTGATCATGAAGGGGACTCCCTTGGTTCTTGTGGCCGGCGAGATCGGGACACGGCGGGAAAAGCCGCAGCGTCCCTCATGCGCAAAATTCACTGCACGGCGCAAGCGACGAGTTTGTGAAGCAGGGGCGCGCAGCGCGCGGGTCGGCGGGCGTCATCTTTCTCCATGCATCGGGCCGCCGCGAAGCGGCGAGCCCCCCGATGCGCAATCGCGCATCGGGGAATGACGAGTGGAGAGTCAGTGCGGCTTGCTCAGCCCGCCGCCATCTCGGAGCGGATCTCGGCACGCAGCTCGTCGATCAGCCTGAGGCCGGTCTTGGTCTCGACGTGCCAGAAGGTCCAGCCGTTGCAGGCGCCGGCGCCCTGCGCGACCGCGCCGATGCGGTGGATCGAGCCGACCTTGTCGCCGAGCATGATGGCGCCGTCGGCGCGCACCAGCGCGCCATGGCGCTTCTTGGCGTCGACCAATTTGGCACCGGGCACGATCATGCCGCGCTCGATCAGTTCGGAGAATGCCACGCGGGGCGCCTCGCGCGCGGTCATGAACGGGGCGAGCGTCGCCTCCGGCAGCGGCTCGATCGCGGCGATGCGGGCTTCGGCTGCGGCGGCATAGGTTCGGTCGCGCTCGAAGCCGATATAGTTGCGGCCGAGGCGCTTGGCGACGGCGCCGGTGGTGCCGGTGCCGTTGAACGGATCGATCACGAGATCGCCGGGCTTCGACGACGACAGCAGTACGCGGGCGAGCAGCTGCTCGGGCTTCTGGGTCGGATGCACCTTCTTGCCGTCGTCGCCCTTCAGGCGCTCCTCACCGGTGCACAGCGGGATCAGCCAGTCGGAGCGCGCCTGCACGTCCTCGTTGGAGGCTTTCAGCGCTTCATAGTTGAAGGTGTAGCCCTTGGCCTTCTCGTCGCGCGCGGCCCAGATCATGGTCTCGTGCGCGTTGGTGAAGCGACGGCCGCGGAAATTCGGCATCGGATTCGACTTGCGCCACACGATGTCGTTCAGGAGCCAGAAGCCGAGGTCCTGCATGATGGCGCCGACGCGGAAGATGTTGTGATAGGAGCCGATCACCCACAGCGTGGCCGACGGTTTCATCACGCGACGGCAGGCCAGGAGCCAGGCGCGGGTGAAATCGTCATAGGCGGCGAACGACGAGAACTTGTCCCAGTCGTCGTTGACGGCATCGACATGCGACTCGTCGGGGCGCTTGAGGTCGCCCTTGAGCTGCAGATTGTAGGGAGGGTCGGCGAACACCAGGTCGACCGAGCCGGCCTGAAGCTTCGACAACTCGGCCACGCAATCGCCAATGACGATGTGGCTCGACGGGGCACTCTCAAATTTAGTGCGGGGCGCCCTTGCAGACGCCCCGCGACGCGACACTACCATGACTCAAGAACTCTGACTCAGGCGACGCTGTCGGCGACGCGGGACTAAACAACCGACTGGCGCCACATTGACCCGGCAAAGTAAAAATCGACTTAATTGGAAATGTTCATGCAAAAGATTGCAGCAGCTTTTGCGTGAGGTGGCGCAATGCGGTTGGCGTTGTGCTGCAACATCAGCGCGTTCTGCGAAAAATTTCGCGGATCATCGAACCGGCGCGATTCGAAGGGTCGATCGGCTGCCGCTTGCAGCGGGCTGCACCACACTGAATGCACGCCTGCGGGCTAGGCAATTTTTGCCGGGCAGGATATTGATTAACAGAACGGAAATTTTAAGTTGGTGTGTCCCGCATTGGGGCGCCGACTGGAATAAAGGGAAACCGCCATGCGCTATGATGATTTCCGCCGCAGCGACGATATCGAAGACCGTCGCGACGACAGCGGAGGGGGCGGTGGTGGCGGCGGCTTCGGCATTCCGATGGGCGGCGGTGGCGGGCTCGGCATCGGCACCGTGATCGTGCTCGGCCTGCTCGGCTATGCGTTCGGCATCGATCCGCGCATCCTGATCGGCGGCGCCGAGATTCTCACCGGCGGTGGCCAGGCGCCGACCTATCAGACCGATCGGCAGTCGTCGGGCGGCCAGGCCAAGCGCGGCGCGCCGACCGACGAGATGGGCAGCATGATCGCCGGCATCCTCGGCGAGATCGACGATCGCTGGAGCGAGATCTTCCAGGCCTCGGGCCAGAGCTACACCGGCCCGAAGATCGTGCTGTTCCGCAACGCCACCAATGGCGGCCGCTGCGGCATGGCGCAGTCGGCGATGGGACCGTTTTATTGTCCGCCGGACAAGACCATCTTCCTCGACACCGGTTTCTTCCGCGAGGTCGAGACGCGCTTCCGCGGCTGCTCGGGCAACGCCTGCAAATTCACCGCGGCCTATATCATCGCGCATGAAGCCGGCCATCATATCCAGAACCTGCTCGGCATCATCCCGCGTGTGAACCGGTTGCAGCAGCAGGCCGGCAGCAAGGCCGAGGCCAACGCGTTGCAGGTCAAGGTCGAGTTGCAGGCCGATTGCCTCTCCGGCGTCTGGGTCAACCGCGAGGAGAAGAAGCGGCCCGGCTTCCTCGAGGCTGGCGACATCGACGCCGCGCTGACCACGGCGAATGCGATCGGCGACGACACGCTGCAACGCCAGGCCACCGGCCGGGTGGTGCCGGATTCCTTCACCCACGGCTCCGCCGCGCAGCGCAAGCAATGGTTCATGACCGGCTACCAGCAGGGCACCGTGCAGGCCTGCAACACGTTTGCCGGCGGGTAGCCCGGCAGCTTTTCGGCAGCGCGACATCTATAGTGGCGTGCTGCTCGGTGGCGTCATCCTGAGGTGCTCGCCCGCTTGGCGAGCCTCGAAGGATGACGGAGCCCGTGGCCCATCCTTCGAGGCGCACTGCGCGCGCACCTCGGGATGACGTCCGTGTGTGAGGTGCACGATGTCTTCGATCGACGAATCCAAATCATTCATCCCGCTCAACATCGCGGTGCTGACGATTTCCGACACCCGCTCGCTGGCGGATGACAAGTCGGGCACCACGTTGGCCGACCGCCTGACCGCAGCCGGCCACAAGCTCGCGGCGCGCGAGATCGTCACCGACGACGTCGAGGCGATCCGCGCCGTGATCCGGCGCTGGATCGCCGACGCGGGCTGGGAGAGTTGACCAAGCCGGCGGATCGAGACCGGCGCTCGCCCGGTCGTCCGCACCGGCGATGAACGAGAGGCCCCCTCCCAACCCGGGAGGGGGCCTCTCGACTTGGAACGCCGTGGCTCTGGGGCCGTCCGCGCCCTCGGACCTCACGAGGGCGAGCACGCGCTCGACGCGCTCAGCCGTGTCGATGGCCCCCTGCCCCTTCCTCCTCTCCCCCTTTCCCGATGACGTCATCCGGGGGGGGGCGGGGGTCAGGTGGTCGCGAGTTCCAGGACCTGGGCGGCGACCTCGCGGGCGGCGGGGACGGCGGACTCGACGAAGGAGGTGCGGGTGCGGCGTTCGACGAGGTCCTCCACCGTGAGGGCGCCCTCCGCCAGCACGCCGAAGAGCATCTCCGCACCGGTGTAGGCGACGCCCTCGGCGACGGGGCCCGCGAACCGGGGGTACCGACGGCCCAACTCCGCGACACGACCGGCCTCGGTGCCGTAACGGCGCACGAGACGGGTCGGTTCCTCGAGACGGGCCAGCACCTCCCGCGGCGCCGCGCCCACGAGCGGGAGCGTCCTCGTCCGGCACTCCCGGTCCGTCCCGAGACGACGGCAGGCGGCGTCCACGGCGTCCACTGCGGCGTAGACACGCCCGTACGCTCGGGCGGCTTCCGCTCCAAAGGCAATGGGCTCAAACGCCGCCTCCACCCGTTGCAGGCGATCCTGCCGACGGGCTCGCTCGGCGCGGTCCTCGGTGGCCGCGGGACCGGCGGACAGCTCCGCCAGGGTGACCGCACAGATCGCCACCCGCTGCGGCAGCAGCGCGGCGTCCAAGTGGCCCAGGTCGATGACGACGGACGTATCCAGCAGGCCGGCCTCACGCGGCTCAGGCACGAGGTTCCATGTCCTGGTCCGTTGCGGCATCGAGGTCGTTCACGAACCGTCGTCGGTCGATCTCGGGTGCGCCGCGGAAGATCTCCGCCACGACCGCCCGGTCGACCAGTCGATGGCGGCGCAGCGGACGCAGCTCGCCAACGGGGGCTGCATGTCGCGTGACGACGAAGGATCGCCCGGCATCCAGCTCACGCATGATGCGCCCACTGTCGTTGCGCAGCTCCCGCTGGCTGATCGTCTCGGACATGTATCCAGCGTAGCGCCCTGTGCTACGGAGATCGCCACCGTGCAGCCACCAGTTCGGTGACGGCAAGGGGGTCGCAATCTCGAAGCCGGAAGTTCGTCCACGCTCTGCACCGCCGCAGCACGGATCTGCGGCAGGCGACCCGTCGGCGCAGCCCCAAGAGCGGGAAGGTGGCTCACTTCTTACTCCCAGACGTCAGTCCCGTTCGGAACTCGACGACGTCACCGTCCTGCATGACGTAGTCCTTGCCCTCCATGCGCACGCGGCCTGCCTCCTTGGCCTTGACCATCGACCCGGCGGCGTCGAGGTCGTCGAAGGAGACGACCTCGGCCTTGATGAAGCCGCGCTCGAAGTCGGTGTGGATGACGCCGGCGGCCTGCGGCGCGGTCCACCCCCTGCGGATCGTCCACGCGCGCGACTCCTTCGGGCCCGCCGTGAGGTACGTCTGCAGCCCGAGGGTGTGGAACCCCTTGTGCGCGAGCTGGTCGAGGCCCCGCTCGCTGACGCCGACCGACTCGAGCAGCTCCTTCGCCTCGTCCTCGTCGAGCTCGCTCTCCGGCCCGGTGGTGACCAGCAGGATGCGGTCGCCCTTGTCGGGCTTGGCGAAGGTGACGCCCATGGTGGTGCGGCCCTTGGCGGGCACGCCGTCCACGCGCGAGCGCACCACCTTGCCGCGCTCCATGACCACGAGCACCTCGTCGTTCTCGCCCACGATCAACCCGCCCACCTGGCCACCGCGGACCTCGGCGAGTTTGGCAAGGTGCTTGACGCCGCGAACCTGCCCGCGCCGGCCTTCGGCACCGCCACCACTTTCGAAGGCGCCCGCGAGGTTGCGGACCGCGTTGGTTACCCGGTGCTGGTGCGCCCCTCCTACGTGCTCGGCGGCCGCGGC
>ERZ941671.107-NODE-107-length-45528-cov-6.789897_pt1 | contig 45528 bp, 51 predicted proteins | sample MGYA00521093_ERZ941671 | MGnify/ENA primary metagenome ERZ941671 (study PRJEB32759, sample SAMN07749878) | skin metagenome | biome: transportation; feature: city; material: polyester macromolecule | host: Homo sapiens | place: Hong Kong:MOS line | collected... | reverse complement strand
CCCTGGGCCTACCGAGCTCAAGCCTTCAAAGCCGTGGCCTGAGAACGACGCTTACGGTTCTGCTGCATGAAGACGTGGTTGACATAATCTGTCTCTTGCTGCGCGGCGGCCTCGTCCTCGGGGCCGACAGGCTCGAAGCGCACCACCTCGTCGGAGCCGGCAAAGATGTCCATCAGCGACGGCATCAGCCCCTCGATGGTGTCGGCGACGTCTGTCGAGACCGCCCGCGAGCGGCCGTCCTGCGCCGGCATGTCCTTCCGCATGTCGCCGAGATAGTAGTCCATTGCGTCCGCCCGCTCCTCGGCGAGCCGCGCCGCGGACAGCGCCGCCAGCGCATCGGCTTTCTCCGAGGCGAGCATCGCCTTGAGGTCGGAAGTTGACATTTTGGTCATGATTGAAAACCTGGGTATGGGAATGTGACGCCTGAGATCGGTACGCTGACAGGCGGCAGCACCGGTCAAGGCGCACGCTGAGGCAGGTTGATTTCCTCCTCGTTCGGTAAAGAACGAGGACTACCTTCGCTTCACGGCCGGTTCATCAGATCCCAGATCGGGGTCGTGAGAAGCCAATCCGGCATTGGCTCACCGCTGACGAGACCGATCGGCCGCACCGCCTTTCGAGACTCGGTCGCGCGTCCGAAGTTTCGTTGTGCTCCGCGCATTGGTTCTACGTCGCGCCCGGCTGAGTTGTCGCTCCAGGATTCCAATCCACCAGAGATCGACAAGTTTGGGTCAAGGATCGCTGAAGCCGGGCCTCCCGGAGCCGCCGACTTCTTCTCTTGCATGGGCGGTGTATTCGGAAGCTGCGGGTTGACTGGTGAATGTGGATCGCCAGGGTCTACCCACGGCGGATAGACGGGAAAGTCCGTGGAAGGCACGCCTCCGAAAAGCCGCTGCGCAGTTCTCGTCGCATCGAGATATGGAATGGGGCGGGCGGCATCGGATCGAGGAGACCCGAAACGGGCCGGATCGTTCGCGGTGTCGAGCCCTTCGCCAACAGACCGCGAAATTGGCCAAGCAGTCCCCGACCCGAGATTGTTGAATGCGTTCCAGCCAGCGCCAAGCCAACCCATCTTGTTGCCCAGCATTCGCTCGGCAGCCTGGGTTTGCTCGAGATAGGGCACAGGCTGCCCTAACAAGGGAGGCGGCAACGTTCCAAGATCGCCACTCCAGTAGTCCGCAGGGTTTATCAAGCGACCATTCGGATCTCTCATGCCATAGTGGACATGCTGAACGTCGCCGGCTCCCACGCCACCCATTGTTCCGATTACATCACCTGCTCGTATTTGTTGTCCAGGCTGCACAAACTGATCTTGGGTGTGCAGCACATTGTGGACATAGCCATTGCTGTCACGTATCGATATGGTGTTGTACGCATCTCCACCGACTGAGATGACCTTACCGGTAATCGGAGAGCGCACTTTGGGATGGGTCAGGTTTATTCCAGACTGCCCTTGGATATAATTGAAATCGATGCCTCGATGAGGAAAGGATCCACGATCACGGCGGACACCAAACCAACTCGTGGAATGCGCGACCTTCCCATTGGTTGGGGGCAGAACGGCGTTCATCACGTCATTCCAGGTTGTCATGCTTATCTCCGGGGCGGTTGATGCGACAAAATGGCCGTCAGCATCGTGGCGGCCGACGCAAGCTTGGCAGTCGTAGAAGCTGGCTGCTTGAGAAAGTGCGACACTTTCGACCGCGGCATGTTTCGGGTCGATAATTGCAGAACCTGCAGCTGGTACGATACATTGTGCAACATCGAACACGCGGTCCGAGGATCAATGCAATCTCGACGTCAATCTCCGAACATCAAACCGTCGATCGGCTGCCTCGCGATACGGTTTACGCTCGGCATCGCCGTCCTGGTGGGCGCGGCCGAAACAGCGCCTGCGCAAGAGGCCGCAAAGCCCGCGATGGACACCTGGCGCCCGAAGGACGGTGTCTACGCCGTGACTGGACGAAGATTTAGCGACCGCTGCCTGGAATTTGGTGACACCAGTATCGATTGGAAAAACAATAATATCAACGGCGGCGAAGAAGAATGCAAAATCAACCGGACGACGGACACGGCGCCAGGCGAATTGCGGCTCGATCTGACCTGCACTGACATCGAGAGGCCGACGCCTCACAAGGAAATCATCCTGCTCAAGAAGATCAACGAAACGACGCTGTTTCTTCGTGAGACTCAGAACGGAAAATTTGGGCGCCCGGGCGCACAGTTTGCATATTGTCCTGCGGCCATTCAGAACGCATACATCAACGCTCGAAAGAAACGTCAATAAACTCTGCTTCTCCGACAAGCTGATCAGACGACCGCGCACCTGTTGGTTTCGGCGACGCCCGAGCACCACGTCTTCATCTGCTCCTAGCTGCGACCATCATCTGCGGCCAGAGCAACGGTGGCAACGACTACAAAGCCACAGAGCTCACATGCAGCGCGCAAGAAAAAATTCATGAGCTGATCCTCCCGAGCGACGAGGTGTCAAACAAGAACGGCGGTCATCCCCGATCGAAGCCGCGCAATTCGGACAATCACGCACCTCGTTCGACAGGCAAGTAGATCGCATCAACACGCACTGCCGCACGGCACGCACGCTCAACCGCCTCACACCCACCCCTGATCCTGATACCAGACCATTCGGTTGAGTTTGCCTGGACTCCACGGCACTCTTGGCAAAGTAATCGGTCATTCTATTGATCAACCTTGAATTGATCAGGTATCTTCAGTCCGACAACTCTTCGATTTGACGGAGCAGGCACCGTGCGTGAGAGACTCGGACCAGATGCAAGATCGAGGTCAGGTTGGCGCGTGACATACACCGTCTTGGCGCTCGCTTGTGTAGCCGGCCAAATCACTGAAGCCTCGGCACAGAACAAGATCAAATCGACCGTCGAAAAGTGGCGTCCGCCGGATGGCCTTTACGCCAGTCCCGGCAAGGACTTCGAGGCGCAATGTTTGGAGTACGGCAACCTTATTATCGAGCTTTCGCGAAACTCAGTCGGCGGAAACGAATGGGGCTGCAAGGTCGGAACGGTTTCCGACACAGCCGATGGTGCCGTCACACTCGACATGAGCTGCAACGATTACAATCTCGCAGACTCTCTCGGCTTGCGGGGCCGCAAGGCGGAGGACAGGAAATTCCGAGAAACCATGCTAGTAAGGCGGATTGACGAAAGGGCGATCTCGGTCCGGAAAACACTTGATGGGAAATTCAAAGGACCGGCATGGAAGGCCGACTATTGCTCGCCTGAAGCTCAGCGCATGTACGCCGATAACAAAGCGCAAGAGGAGAGGAAGGCCGCCGAGCAAAGCGCGATACAACATCCTTGGCGACCGAAGCCTGGCGTCTACGCGACCCCTGGCAATGATTTCAGCGAGCGCTGTCTGCAGCCCGGAAACACCATCGTCGACCTCGATCAGCGATCAATTTCCAGTGGCACCGACAAGTGCGGCGTGACCTCCATCCGAGATAATCCGGACAACATCCAAGTCTTTGTCGCCTGCAACACGCCACCAAGTCCGGAAACCGTGATCTTGAAACGGATCGATGACAAGACCCTGCTCCTGCGAAAGAGCTCGAACAAGGAATTCAGGGACGATGGCAGTCCACTAGCATACTGCCCGGAAGCGGCGCAGCGGATCCACGACGCGGCTTCAAAACAAGGGAAGTAGCTGAGCTCCAGATGCTGCCTGATGGCGTGACTTATACCCACCCCTGCTCCCGGTACTTGATCACCCGGTTGAAACTCCCCGCCCTGCCCGGCGCCTCGTAGCAGATCGCCATCAGGCCGAGCGCGTCGGCGGCGTGACTTGACCAGTCGTGCTCCGGGCCGAGGCCGACATTGCGCACCTCGTCCTTGCGCTCGTGATAGAAGCCGATCGCGTCGCGTCCCGCTTCGGTCGTGTCTTCGTTCCACCAGATCTGCGGCCCAAGCCTGCGCAGCGCTTCGATCCGCATCATCGCCGCACCGCGGCCCTGGTTCTTGACCGGCGGCTCCACGGCGAAGCCGGCGTCGCGCAGATGGTCTTCGTAGCGCCTGCCGGTGACATTGTTGGTGGCCATGCCGTCGTGCGGCAGATAGAGGATCGCATCCTGATAGCCGCGCGAACGCAGCCAGTTGACGTGATACGCCAGCACCTGGCCGGCGCTCTCATAATAGTCCAGAACCCTGATCTCGCTGCCGGCCCACTGCACGACCCAGATCGTGAAGGCGTCCGCGGTCGCGCCGGCGCCTCCAATGTCGACGAACGCTCGCAGAGGGAGTAACGGGTCTGCGGCAACCTTGCCGATGCGCCCGTCCTTGCGCGCCTGCGACAGCAGCGCCGCGAAATAAGCGCCTTCGAACGCCTGCACATAGCCTCCTTCCCAGATGTGATTGTAGCGATCAGGATATAGTGAGAGGTCGGTACGACGCTCCTCCTCGAGCACGGCCGGAAACCACGGGTTGTCGCGCCAACTCGCGTTGATGACGATCGATCCCGGCGGCTTGCGGCCACGCAGAAAGTCGTCGATCGCATCCGACTTGCGTCGTGGATTCCAGCTCGCCCACAGCTCTGAACCCGGCGCGCGGATCGTTGGCCGCAGCAGCGCAAGACTATGCGCGCTCAGCGACTGCGCTTCGTCGACCCACGCGATCTTGAAACCCTCCAGGCTTTTTATCGAGTCGGCCGTGTGATCCTTCATGCCGCGGAAGATGATTACGCCATCGCCGGGCGTCGCTATCTTGTCGGAGTAGAGCTTGAAGCCCCTTCCAATGCCGAGCGACGCGATCTTGCCTTCGATTAGCCGTTTGGAAGATTGCGCCAGCGTCCGCTGCGCCTCGCGAATGCAGACCGCAAGCGTGCCGCGCCTAGCCTGGCACATCTCGACCAGCAACTCGCCAAAGAAGTGAGATTTACCGGAGCCTCTGCCGCCGAATGCCCCCTTGTAGCGCGCGGGCTGCAACAACGGCTCGAACACTTTTGCGGTTGGAATTCTCAGGATCGACAAGGCTGCTCTCGATAGGCAAAGTGGCTTGCGCCGGGCGTAATCCTCGGCGATCGTGAACTATCACTGACGAGGACGCGGCCGGATCAGGCCGGCAAGCCAATCATCGAAATCCGTCTCCGGAACGTCGGACTTATCCGGAAAGCCAAACACCGATGGCGGCAGAAATCGCATGGGTTGTCCGCTGAACGGACTCAGCGGCCTCATCGCGTCCGAAGGCGTACCCGCCGGCAGAGTGGACGCTGGAAAGCGTTCATCGAACGTAGCGCGCTGGCTGGGAGCAGGCATCGAGCCAGGCGGGACGAACGGCACGGCCGGCGCTCCGGCGTCGAATGCATTTTGCTCCTCGCTTGAGACCGGGACACGAATGAGACGCCGAGGAGACGGTCCATCGCTCCTCGACGCCTGCGAAGGACTGTCAGGTGGTGCGACGAATGATTGCGTCTCATAGAGCGGTTGCGACGATGACGCTGATCCAGGCGAAAATTGCCGACCGGTACCGAAACGACCGAATGCGCCGGTACTCGTTGGCTCTTGATCGAGATAGTTGTAGCGCGGATCCCGCGCTGTCCCGTCGCTTGGTAGCAAACTAGACGGCGGGAAGGCGGGATGATGGCTGGAGTTCAGAGGATCGTTGCCATAGAGCCCCTCCCAATATGACGGATCGGAGTCATAGAGAGCTTGCGCCTGAGAATAATCGCGAAGATGGAACTCTCTCCTTATTCGATCGACGTAGGCTTCTTTGCGATTCGCCTTTGGTATTGAAAGCAAACCGATCAATGTTGCGATCATTCGCCCAGCGATTGCTGCTTGCGACATGCAGTCTCCGTTCAATCAAAATTGATACGCGTGACGGGAATTGCGGGCAATGATTGCGCGCGTCTGGGGTGTTCGCCGACCACCCCCTCGATGCCTCGGCGACGCGTGCACTCAAACCGAGGAAAGATGCAGGAGAAATGCCGATCGGAATCGATTTCAGCGAACGAGAAACAGGATCGTCATCAGTCCGGCACAGAAGCACAACAACCCGATCAGGGTCGCCAAAGTGGCTTCAATTTCGACGCGGCCATCGTCACTGTACCTGTAACCCAACCAATTGAACTTGCGCGAGTCGAGAAATGGACTCACCTGAATTTTCCCGGATGAAACAATCGGCAAGAGCACTCGCGCAATACTGTAACCGATTAGCCACCACACGGCATCAAACGCCCAGATAAGAGCGATCATGCCCACCTCCCAAAATGCACGAAGATGCTTACTTGCCACTCAGCTCTCCCTTATTGCACGAGATACAAGAGCACGCAGACAAACGGGGCGGCCACTCCAGCTAAACATGCCGAGATTGATAGCATGCCGTCGAACAGGCAGGTAGAACGACTCCCTTGGAAGAAGCATACGCTAGGGGCGAACGCCGGCGAAGCCGTCCGACCTCTCATGGATGTGATTGAACCTACCAGGGTGCGCTTCGACAAAGCGACATGACCCAGTCGGGCGACACCCGGCGGCTCTCAGGTCTCTTCCTCTTCAACCTCCTCAGGCGCAACGATGATCCGTTCGATGCGGTGCACAAGTTCGAGTGCGCCGTCGCCATTCTCGATCGCCTGCGGCGCTTTGCCCCAGCCGCGATCGAGGATGGCATTGGCAGCGGAGACCCGGGCAGCCGGGGTTGCGCTGGTCGATCGCATCACGCCGACCAACACGTTGATCGCGCTTCTCGTGTGACTCCTCGCAAGCGAACGGATCTGTGTAATCGTCTTCGCCACCTCACTTCTCCTGCCAATCGGACGGGAGATATTCACTTGGCGCCGTGTCCGCGCGATCCGTATCGGGATCAGGCAACGCCGCGCGAAATGCGATCGTGGGAAAGTCCGTCTGGTCGCGATCCCGGCGCGGTCGTGGGATAAACTGGATGACCTCGGCGCTCATGCCGCCTCCAGCAATGCAATGGCGATCAGACTCACGACCGCGAGCGATATCAGATAGGCCGTCATGCAAACCTCGTTAGTCGGCCAACAGCGCGCGACGCGGCCATGAATGAATGAATGTGCGGCAGATCGCGCAGCGGGCGGCGATCTTTTGGGGCGCGAACCTTATCCCTGACGAGTGGGGCCGCGGGCGACGCCGGCTTTCGCCGCGCCGCAGGACCGGCGCGTTCGCGCGCGCCGGCCAATTCGTGCTTGCTTCAATGGGTTCGGACGGCGGCACGCTGACGACGCTCGGGCGCAGGTGGAGGATGTGGCGTCGTGACGTTGCGGCCGCCGTCCGATTGGTGAAGCGGCAAACAAAAAGCCCGCTGCGGATGGCTCCGCGCGGGCTCAACAATTTCTGATTTTCGGATTATGCCCCTGAGTTGCCCGACGAGTCAACTGTTCTTACAAACTAAGTGCGATCGGTAACATGCGATACGCCAGCACCTGCAGCGGTTCGTAGATGTTTGCAGTGGAAATTTTCAAGATCGACGAAGCTGCTGCCGATAGGGCAAGACCGCATACTCGCCGAGCCGCCGCCTTGCCGAGATGGTCGGCCCGGACGGTCACTGACGAGGACGTGGCCGGATCAGGCTGGCCAGCCAATCACTAGAATCCGTCTCCGGAACACCGGAATTGTCCGGAATGCCAAACACCGACGGCGGCAGATATCGCATAGGCTGTCCGCTGAATGGGCTCGGCGATCTCGTCGAGGCCGAAGGCGTGCCGGCCGGCGGATAAGACGCGGGAAACCGTCCGTCGAATGTCGCGGGCCTGTCGGGAGGCGCGATTGATGCCGACGGAACGAAAGGCACGGCCGGCGCTCCGGCGTCGAATGCAGTTTGCCCCTCACCTGCGATCGGCACACGGACCAGGCGCCGAATAGCGGCTTTCTTGCTGCTTTCCTCTTGCGATGCATCATCAGGTGGCGCAGCGAATGATCGAGCCGCGACGCCCCTCGACGCAGATGCCGGCGCCGCGCTCCAGCGGTCCGCAAAGTCGGCCGGTCCGTCAGCTAACGCCTGCGGCCTGGTTTGCCAGATATGTCGCGCCAGCTCCGTCAGCGCCAATCTGCGGAACGTAGGGAATGCCATGCTGCGCAGCACTCGACTTGCTTCTCAGCACTCGCTCCGGGGTCGGATCTTGCTTGTAAAACTGCACAAGCAACGCCCGTTGCAGTTCCGGGCTCAAGCCGTTCCAGGCGTTGATTCCCGTCGTCGGATCGCCGTCGACGCTCATGTTGGATTGATAAACGCCAAGACCATGCTGCAAATAGGCAGCGATCGTTGATGCTGTCAGCGCCTTGTCGCTGCCATTCTGCAAGGCGACGCCCGCCGAATATAGACTCTCCGTATAGGGCGTGAAGGCGGGATCACCTGGATTTTTCAGAATTGCCTGAATAGCGTTGTGAAATTTCATGCCGGCCGGGCCGTAATCGACCAGCAGCGGGTTGACCAACTTCGTCCAGACATCCGATCCAACCGTTATCGCGTTGGGATTGGCACGATACTCTCCAAGAATGAGGTCCGAAGCTCCCCGCTCCGCATTAAATGGGCTCTTTGCCAGGCCCCGTGCGTACACTTTACCAAGAGACATATTTGCGTAGAGAGACGAGAGATAAGCCTTCATCTCGTTTTCGTAGCTTGCGGTCTGATCGAACTGCTCTTGAGCCAAAGCTCCGGCAATGGCTTCTGCTGGTACTCCATACCTCGCTGCCGCAGCGGTGATCTGGGGGGCCATGGATTGGACCAAGGCCAGAGTTTTCTTGCCGTAGGACGGAGCGGAGGCCATGGTCAAACTCTTTGGGTACGAGCTTCAAGTCAGTGAACGAATGTTTACGAGAGAGCCCAGAAGTAGGCACAAACTCCCGCCCAGTCTAAAATGACGCACGTCAAGACAACCGTGTTCCACAAGACGACGCGAGAGACCCGCTTGATCCCCACAAGAATTGCGGTCAGGACGACGACGAGCGGCGAGAACGACGCAAGTGTAACGACTGCAATACACCGTGCGAACTCGTCCAACGGGCCAACGAACGCCACCATGATTCCGATCGCGAACGTCGAAAGTCCGAAGACGATCCCCACACACAGGATCAATCTGTAAGTCGCCGAACGGAGATGAAGAAAATACGTTGGAAACACGCATCCGATAGCAGCAATCGTAGAGAGATGATTGATCATCGGTAACGCGTTGAAAATCTGCTCGGCGTCCATGAATCGTCCCCGCGAAAGCATTTAGATAAGCCATCACCACTCAACTGCTCGTTATTGAACCAAGCGAGTTCGGAGGATACTCGAGGGTCATCGGAAGCAAATCAGGGGTGCATATCTGCCCTCTAAAAGTTATACGAGAAAGTGCAGCCGGTAGCGTCCATCGACCCGAGCATTTGTTGCGCATGGTTTAGGATTTTTTGTGCAGAAGAGCGGGAGCGACATCAGATGAGCGGTCATGTAACCCCCATTGATTGGCCAATCACGCGCGATGCGACGATGAAATAAACCTGCGGCAGATCGCGCAGCGGGCGGCGATCTTTGGGGCGCGAACCTTATCCCTGACGAGTGGGGCCGCGGGCGGCGCCGGCTTGCGCCGCGCCGCAGGACCGGCGCGTTCGCGCACGCCGGCCAATTTTCGTACTCGTTTCAACGGTTCGGACGGCGGCGCAGACGACGCTCAGGCGACGGTTGGGAGGATGTGGCGTCGTGACGTTGCGGCCGCCGTCCAATTGGTGAAACGGCAAACAAAAAGCCCGTCGCGGATGGCTCCGCGCGGGCTCAACAATTTCTGATTTTCAGATTATGCTCATGAGTTGCCCGACGAGTCAACCGTTTTCACAAGCTGAACGCGATCGGTAAAATTGGATGCGTCGGCTTCGACGGTGGGAAACCGCCCCAATCGAAATTCTCGCGCGTGATCCGGAATCGCAACGCAAGCCAAGGTCAGGCGTCCTATGCTTGTTGCGATGGTGGCGGTGTGCTGCTGAGTTGCCCGACGCGTCAAGGGGGCAACGGCGCATGTATTTGGATCCACATCGATGCGATTTGGCTGGCGCAGGTCAGACAGACCCGCAGCCGCACGTTCATTGCAAGGAGGAAGCGCCGATGTACTTCGTTGCTGCCGTGCTCGCGGTGCTGTCCGGCCTGTTCTACGCCGCGGGTCATCATCAGATCGGTTCGCTCGGCACCACCATGTGCCAGTACGGCGGCATCTTCTGCGACAACCCGGTGCTGGTGCTCGTCGGTGCGGGGCTCGCCGCAGCGTGGGGCATGCTCGTCAGCGTTCGCTGATCACCTCAACCTTCGCCGATGATCGTATCGTGCCGTTGAGGTGCCCCGACGCGTCAATTCAATCCAGGCACCTGCGTCGAGATGCAATCGCACGAGCTCCATCTATTGCGGTGTGCTCGGGTTCGCCGGCTCGGCCGGCCTTGGGCCGGGCGGAACGGGCTCAATCGATGCCTTGGGCTCGGTCGGCAATACCTTTGCGCCAGCCGCACGCGCCGCCTCCCCTGTCGTAGAATAATTGGCGGATGCCGCCGGCTGCAACTTCGGCTTACTCCACGGACCGTGGTCGACGATCAGCATGCCGAGCACACCGAGGATTGCGACCACGGACGCGGCCAGCAGCGGCGTACCGCCGTGCCGATTTCGATGCCCGGCCGAACTGCCTTCCGTCATCCCGCGCGCGTGCGTTGCCATGATCGTCTCCTCCACGGAGACAAGCCGCGACCCGCACGCAAGTTTCCGCATTCCACTCAGAAAGAAAGGCTGGTTGGTGGAACCAATCCATGGCTGCGGCATTGCTACGACGTGTGGCCGTCACCCGCCGTTCATAACGGCGCCTGTCGCGGATAGCCAAAGGTCATCGACCCGCTGTTCAGAACACGCGCACGCGCGGATAGCCAAAGGTGGCGGCCACCTTGCCTTCTGTGAGATCGCGGCACCGCACATGAGTTCCGAAACACCTGAATCCCCACTTCAGCCCAGCCTCGTACAGCCCAGCCTCGGCGAGCGAGCAATTGACGCTGCGACGGACGTTTCACGCACCATCACCGAGGTGTCGGAGGGACTTCGAGCAGCCGCCGATCGCCTCAGCGATGCGATCGCAACCTCGCGCCGACCAGGCGGCGCGCTTGCAACATTGAGTGCGGTGACGCGCGAGGCGCCGCTTGCCAGCCTGTTCGTCGCCTTCCTGCTCGGCGTCGCCGCAGCCCGCCGACGCTAGGTACAGCTTGCCGAAGGCCTGCCCTAGAACTTGCCTTTGGTGGCGTCCTTGGTCGCGGAAATCACACTCCCGCTGATCTGCCGCATATGTTCGCCGGCATTGGTGAACTGGCTGCGCAAGAACTCCGACTGGATCCGCATCGCTTCCTGCAGGTCGGTCGCGTGCACCAGCTTGCGTGCGTGCTCGAACGCTGCCCGCATATTCTGCTCGGTGAACGACAGCGCCTGTTTGGAAATCTCGGTCCCGGTGCCGGGCATCGCCGTCATCGATTTGCTCGCAGCATCGAAGAACAGGCTGAAGGCCTGCTCGGCCTGATCGATGGTCTTTTCCGCGAGATCGCGCAACTCGGCAGGAACTTCAAGCTTCGGCTCAATCATGATCGCGCCCCCTGAAAGATCGTCCGCCCGACGTTAGCATAGATTGTGACGGCGTCAGCGCCGGATCATCAACAACGGCGGTCCCCGCCCGTTCCTGCCGTGAGGAAAAAATACCTGCACCACGTGGCCAGCTCGCCGGCCGATTCCAATCATGTCAGCACTGTGGCATAGTGATTCGAGCACTTCGTTTGGGTCGCGTTCGCGTCTCTTGGGGAATGAGGGGATACGATGCTGCGCGCCTTTCGGCCGACACCGACCTGCACCCGATTTAAGACCAGCATAGAGATGCCGTGCATGAAGTGCGGCAAGCACATGCGCCTGGCCCTGATCGAACCGCGCGATCAAGTCTACGACGTGCTGACCTACCAGTGCACGCCGTGCAATTCCGGCGAGAGCTTTCTGAACGCGCGCTAGCCCATCGGCCTGTTCAGTCGCTCAACACTGCTGCCCCCGCCTCTGTCAGCACCGGCTCGTCGTCGTGCAGTTCGACCAGACCGAGCTCCGTGAGCACCTGCAGATCCTCGTCGCTGACCGGTGACAATTTGAGTCGTCGGGCCTGGATGTCCCGCAAGGTCCAGCGCAAGGCGATCGCGCGTTCGAGTGCAAATTCAGCAAATGGATTATTGGCCATTCGCATCGACTAGTGCGGCAATTGGATCAGACTTTGTCTTTGCCGCGGCAGCTTCAAGGACACCACAGATTGATGGCGAGCTGAAGCGATCAGGGTGCCGCGCGCCCTGATCGCCTCATTGCTCCAAGCGTCTCTCGTAACCGCTCAATAGCGGTACGGCTCGATATCGAGCAGCGGGAATGCGCTGAACACGCTCGGCAGATTGGTCGGCATCGCCGGGTGCAAATAGGACTTGTCCAGTTCGGCGAAGCGAGTCGCTCCGAGCAGACCGAGGCAGCGGATCACCTCATCCTCCAGCAGTTCAAGCATCCGGACAATGCCGGTTTCTCCGGCCGCGGCGAGCGCCAAACACTGCAGGCGGCCGATCCCGACCAGGTCGGCCCCCGAGACGATGGCCTTCACAATGTCGGTGCCGCGGCAGATCGAGCCGTCGACCATGATCTTCGCTCGGCCCGCAACAGCCTGAACGATCTCGGGCAGGACGTGCATGGAGCCACGGCCGTGGTCGAGCTGCCGTCCGCCATGATTTGAGACGTAGATCCAGTCGACCCCGTGATCGAGCGCGATCTTGGCGTCTTCGGCGGTGGCGATCCCCTTGAGGATCAGCGGAATCTTTAACTTGTCCTTGATCAGCTTCACCGTCCGCCATTCCAGTCCCTTCTGGAAATCGCCACCGGTGGCGCGAATGCGGCTTTCGCGGACATAGCGCTTGGCGATGTCGCGCTCCCGCCGGCTGTAATGGGCGGTGTCCACCGTGAGGCAGAAGGCAGCGTAACCATTGTCGATGGTCCGGCTGACCACGTCCTCGACGAAAGCATCGTCGCCGCGCACATAGAGCTGGAAGATGCGCAGCGCATCAGGCGCCGCCTTGGCGGTGTTCTCGAGGCCAGGCTCGGACACCGAGCTCAGCATATGCGCCGCGCCGAATCTGCCAGCCCCGCGCGCGACGGCCGCGCCCGCATCCGGATCGAAGATCTCGAGCGCGCCGACCGGTGCGATCATCACGGGAAGCCGAAGCTTGCGTCCGAAGACCTCGGTCGAGGGATCGACGTTGATGACGTTACGCAGGACGCGCGGCCGGAACGCGATCTCATCCAGCGCCATTCTGTTGCGGCGCATCGTGGTCTCGGTCTCCGAGGCACCGACGATGTAGTCCCAGGCGTTCTGGTTGAGTTTGGCGCGGGCCGTTCGCGCGAATTCGTGCAGGTTCTGGTATTCCTCGCCACTGGCGCCGAGCTCGACATTGCGCGCCTGCTGAATGGGGGTCCCGTCATTCATGGTGTTTCTTCTCCCGATTTGGCCGGCACATTAGCCGCAGACAAACCGGAAAAGCTACCACCTTCAACGCCGAATCCCGCTCGCGAAGGCCTGCTATTCGCTCGTGAGATAGATCGATTTTTCGAAGCGGCCGGTCTGAGCTCGGCCGAGGCGAGCTAGCTGCCCGAAAACCGGTTTCGGTACTCGGTCGGCGACACACCGAGGTGACGCAGGAAGGCTCGCCGCATCCGCTCGTCATCGCCAAACCCCGCGCGCTTGGCGACCTCGACCACACCGCCGATCTGCCGGCTTTCGAGCAGCAGGCGCGCGGTCTCCACGCGCAAGGCTTCGACGCCGCTCGCGGGTGTCATGCCGGTGCGGCTGACATAGGTCCTGGCAAAGGTGCGCGGCGTCATTCCGGCCTTCTCCGCCAGCGTCTCGACCTTGAGGTCACTCGTGATGTTCTCAATGATCCACGCATGCAGCGCGCTGAAACGTCCCTCGACGTCCGACGCCTGGGCTGCAAGGACGGTCGAGAACTGGCTCTGACCACCCGGCCGCTTGAGAAACACCACGAGCCGGCGCGCGACATCGAGCGCTGTGGTGTGGCCGAAATCCTCTTCGATCATGGCGAGCGCGAGATCGATGCCCGCGCTGACGCCGGCCGACGACCAGACCCGTCCATCCTTGACGAAGATCGCATTGGGCTCGACGCGGATGTTGGGAAAGCTGTCCTGCAGGCGGGGACAATAGCGCCAGTGCGTTGCAGCACGCTTGCCATCCAGGATTCCCGTCCACGCCAGCGCGAATGCGCCGAGGCATACCGACGCGATACGACGGGCCTTCGGCAGCGCCTCCGCAATCCAGGCCATCAATTTGGCGTCGTTGCGGATCTTCCAGATGCCCGGTCCACCGGGGATCACCAGCGTATCGACCTCGCCAGGCGCGATACCGTCGATCGGCGCGGTATCGATCATCATGCCAACATCGGTCGGCACCAACCCGCCCGAGGCTGACAAGTAGGCCAGCGAATAGTCCGGCCCCGGCAGCTCGATCGCCTCCAGCTCGGCGAACACCTGCGCCGGCCCCGAGATATCCAGCAAGGTCACGCCCGGAAAGGCAACGATCGCGATCCGCCGCGTCGCTTTCTTGTCGCGCGGCTCAGACCAGGACGGTTTGGCAGTTTTCGAGGGCATATTGTCCTTTAAGCCATTCGAGCCCCCCCTGTATAGCTCGCGATGGAATGCTGGAGTTCTGCGATGTCGCGACATCTGGGCAGCGAGTACGAGGCGATCAAATCGCCGTGGACGGAATACGCGGTCTACAGTCTACCCGATGCCTCCCGGATGGAAATCCGCGACCGTCAACCGCTGATGGATGCCATGAACGGCATCATCGCCATCAACTGGCAGGCTCGCGAACCACACTGGACCGCCACTTCCTCACCCTTCGACAAGAAGTACAGCCTGATCCTCGTCTATGGCGGCGCGGGCCTTGTGGCCTTCTCGGTTTACCGCATCCTGCAGATGTCGGCGGGACTTGGAATCTATCGCAGTGGCACGGAAGTGCTACCGGCGCATCAGGGCCGCGGCTTCTACGGCTTCTTCACATCGGAAGTGCTGAGGTGCTCGGGCGCGGCCGAGCGAGCCGACGGCAACGTGCTCTATGGTTGGCGAACCCGCAATCCGATCGTCTGGGCCGCGAACGCTAAAATTTGCGAAAAAGTGTCACCATCGTTGCTCGACGATGCACAGGATCCTGCACTGCAGGCTGCCTGTGTCGAGATGTGCACCTCGCTCTATCCGGGCAAGCCGCTCGAATTGCCCGACATGATCATGCGTGGCGCTTACGGCCACATTAAACACCATCGACAGGCCTATCATGGCACCGCGTCGCTGGTCGACGCCGCGATGTCGCGCAAGATTCCAAATTCAGCGGACGCCCTTTTCTCAGTCGGTTACGCGAGGGTCTGATGACGATGCTCGGACAGCAAGCAGTTTACGCCCCGACGTCGCGCTTCACCGATCGCGCCTATCTCGCCTGGACGGCAGTGGCGATCGCCTACGCCATCGCGTTTCTGCAGCGCGTGTCGCCGCAGTCCATCAGCCTCAGCTTCATGCATGATTTCAACACCGACGCCGCCGGTGTTGCGATGCTCGCCTCGAGTTACTTCTGGGGCTACACCCTGATGCAGATTCCGGCCGGCCTTCTGGTCGACCGTTTCGGCGTCAAGCGCGTCGTCCTCGCCAGCATGATCGCCTCGTCGCTCGGCAGCGCGGCGTTCGCGCTCGCGCCGAATTTGCTCGACGTCTTTGCCGCGCGCCTGATCGTCGCTTGTGGTGATGCGCTGGTCTTCACCGCGCTCCTGAAGCTCGTGGCGCAGAGCTTCGCCGACGAGCGGTTTGGTATGATGTCGGGCATCTCGCAGGTCTCCGGCTATGTCGGAGGCGTGATTGCCACCACGCCGCTGGCCGCCGCAGTCTCCGGCTTTGGTTGGCGGGCCTGCTTCCTGTTCATCGCCTGTGTCGGACTTGCCAATCTCGCCTTCGCCAAGCTTGCGCTCAAGCCCGATCCGGTCTCGCACAGCAACAAGACGCTGAAAGGCGTCGTGGGTGCCGCGCGGCGATCACTTGCCCACGTCGCGAACTGGGGCTGCGCAATGACGTTCGCCTCGCACTTTGCGGTCGTGACGACGCTGTCGGGCGTTTGGGGCATTCCGATGGTTGCGCACTTCTTCCATATTTCCCCGACCGCCGCCGGCACGCCGCTGCTCGCTTTCATGATCGGCAATGCGCTCGGTTCGGTCTTCCTGGGTCATGTCGCCGATCGCGCGGCAGCTGCACTCGACCGCGCGCTGATCCAGATCTGCGCATTGCGCATGCTGCTGATCGCGCTGCTGCTGCCGCCGATCGCTCAGACATTCGGGCTCGTCTACGTCACCGTCGTGTTCACCGCATTGGGCCTCGTCGCCGGCGGCACGGTCCCGCTGGTGCTGAAATGCGTCAAGAAGCTCTACACAGCCGATCTCATCGGCGTGGGCGCTTCCGTCAACACCACGGCCGCCGGAATCTTCGCCGGCATCTCGCAACCCATCATTGGCTTCGCGATGCTTGCTGCGAGCCATGGCTCCGGGACCGACGCCGTGCACAACGCAGCCGTGATCGGTGACGGCGGCTACTGCGCCTTGATTGTCATTCTGCTCCTCATGTCGCTGCCCGGCATTGCCGGACCGCTGCTGATGAGAAGTAAGTTGATAGCCCGTTAGTGTCGTTATGAGTACAGGGGGTGTTATGGAGCGCTTGTTCTTGAGAAAAGGCGATGTTGCGTCAAGCTTTCCGGTCAGCAGCTGGCAGAGCGTGATGTTCTCCGAGTTTGAAGCACAGATGAGCAGCGAAGCACGGCCGTTCCCTTGCGTGTTCGGGGTCACCGGACATCGCCAGGACCAGCTCCGCTACCTCTTCCTCGATCCGTATGACGTCGCCGTGCTCGGCGAACAGCTCGCGCAATATGTCTCCGAGGCGCGCTCGTTTGGTCCCAACACTTCGTTGATCGTGTTCACGCGGCCGCGCCCCGTACAGACGCTCGACGCCTATTATCGCAAGATGTGGCTGACGCTCGATCAGCTCGCGCGCCTCGACAAGAACCCGTGGCCATCAGAGATTCCCGAACAGATCGACCATCCGATGTGGGAGTTCTCGTTTGCGGGTGAGCCGATCTTCGTCGTGTGCACGACGCCTGCGCATGTGATGCGGCAGAGCCGCCGATCCAGTGCCTTCATGCTCACGTTCCAGCCGCGCTGGGTGTTCGAGAAGATCCTCGGGACGGAGAAAGCGGCGACCGCCGCATTCGCAGAGGTGCGCAAGCGCCTAGTCCCTTATGACAGCGCGAGCCCCTCCCCGCTCCTCGGCCGCTACGGCGCGACCGATGGCCGGGAATATCAGCAGTACTTCCTGCACGACGACAACAATGCGAGCGCCGGCTGCCCCTTCGCCAAACTCGCGCAAAACAAGACGCCAACCATTGCGAACAAGGAACAGGCGGCATGACCCAGATCATCGCAGGCACCAAGACTGATTTTGCCATCGATCCGGCAATCCTGAACTTGCTTCCCGCACAGGGTTCGGTGGAGTTGCAGCATGATGCGGCCGGCAAGGTGCATCACTTCCATACCCATCCGGTCGACGAAATTCTGATGATCGTCAGCGGCCGGCTGAACTTCTCCTGGGATGGTGGCGAACGCGTGGTCGGTGCCGGCGACACGATCCTGCTGCCTGCCGGCACCCGGCATCAATCCGAGGCGCTCGAGGGCGGCGCAATCTACGTGATCGCGACGCAGCCGCCCGCCAAGCCGATCAACACCTGATATCCGGGAGAAAACGCGAACACTTCAGGACAGTGAAGGATCGCGTGGCGGCTCAACCGCCAAACGTTCGACCAGCTCGATGACCTCGCAACGCTGGCCGGGCGCAAGTCGAAGGAAAGCCTTCAACAGTCGCAGGCTTTCCAGTGTTTCGCTCGATGGAGCTCCGAGCTTCTTCTGCAGCTCTGCAACGTATGTGGGATTTTTCATCTCGCACCTTAAGTGAGGATCACGAATGGCATACCCAGGTAAACGTGAAGGCTTGGCCCAGAAGGTCGACACCGCAGCACAAGAGGCCGAACGCCTCGGCCTGACCACGGCAACCCTCATACTTCGGATGGCACGCCTCGAGATCGATCGGGCGGAGCCCGAAGAAGTTGAAAGTATGCCAAGGAACAACCTGCGCAGCAAGCCGAACTGAGACCCGGGGCACGGGCCAGTTCCAGCTCCCTGGCCGTCCGTCGGCACGGGTCGGGGAGTTGCCTGCTTGAGCGACATTCCAGCAGGCGAGAGGCATTGCTCTCGTCTGCCGTCAGCTTGTTGTAAGGATGCTGAATTTACGGCGCAGCCCCGACCGCGTTAGCCTGTATTCCCGGCCTTGCCGAATGCGCCTGCCTCGGCCAATGCCGCGAGGCGGCGGTTGTCGTAGCCGAGCGTCCTGCTCAATACATCACGCGTGTGCTGGCCGAGCAGTGGAGCGGCAACCGGGTCGACCGCCGGCGTCAGGCTCATGCTGACCGGCGACTCGATGTTCGGAACCGAGCCTGCGGTCGGATGCGCGATCTTGCTGAGACGATCCCGGTCGCGCACCTCGGGCGCGTTGAAGCCCTCCTCGACCGTTCGCAGATAGCCAACCGGAATGTTGGCCTTCTTCATCTTCGCCATCCAGTTCTCCAGCGTGTCGCTGGCAAACACGCCGGCAATGATGCCGCGCAGCTTCTCCTTGTTGGCGGTCCGCGCCTTGCGTTGAGCAAACTCGGGATCGGTGATGAGATCCGGGCGCTCCAGCACGTCTGTGACAAGCCGGCGATAGAGCCGGTCATTGGCGCAGGCCATGTAGAGCGGACCATCGGACGCCCGGTAGACGCCGACCGTCGGAGAACCATTCGGAGAGTTTCCGAAGCGGCCCGGGTTGTTACCGTTGATGAGATAAGCCATGCCGTAGAAGCCGGTCATTGACACCGCGGTGTCGATCAACGCGACCTCGACCTGCTGGCCTTGACCGAGCCGATCGCGCGCAATCAACGCCATCAGGATGGCATTGCAGGCCGACATGCCCGTTGCCATGTCCACGATCGGCGGACCAGTGCGCACCGGCTCGCCGTCCGCAAAGCCGTTCAGCGACATGAAGCCGCTTTCAGCTTGCGTGATCGGATCGAAGCCGGGGCGGAGCGCGAAATCGCCCTTGCGGCCATAGGCGGAGATCGAGCAATAAATCAGCCGCGGATTGGTCGGCGCCACCGACGCATAGTCGAGACCGAATTTCTTCATGACGCCGCCGGAGAAGTTTTCTACCACGACGTCGGCCTTGGCAATCAGTTCGCGTGCGACCTCGAGCGCAGCGGGATTGTTGAAATCGAGCACAATGCCGCGTTTGTTGCGGTTGAGGCTCAGATAGGCCGCGCTTTCTCCGCCGATTTCGGCGTGTTCGTAAGCGCGCGTGTCGTCACCGCCGTCCGGATTCTCGATCTTGATGACCTCGGCTCCGAAATCGGCCAACGTTTGCGTGCAGGCCGGCCCCGCGACGACGCGAGTGAAGTCGACAACCAGCAGGCCATCGAGCGCCGTCGGAACTCCCTCCCCGCGCGGCGCGCGCCCTGGCAATTCTGGTCCGGTCATGATCCGACGCTTCCTCTGTTATTTTGTCAGGCGAAATACCGCGACCCTGGCAGGACCGCCGCCGCACGCCTTTTAGCGGAAGCCCATCGTTAAGACCAAACCCGGATTTTGCAGGGCGGGACCTTCGCCTGACATGGCTGCGATCGGCAAGGATTGTCCTGGCGGTGCCGGAGCGCCGATGCGAAAGAATGACTTGAACAGGAGAACGGCAGACTGGCGGGCCGGTCAGGGACCTCCACCCGCGGAAGAGTAGCGGGTGACGACGCGCCGTCGTCACCCGCTCCGTCATGAAGCACCGTCGCGCTACTCTGCGATCATTTCCCCGGAGCCACCGAACTCGGCCGGAAAATCCTTCAACTTCGGCAAGCCATCGCGGATCGGCAGCACTGCCTCGGAATAGTTGACGTGGACGCCCGGGCTGAACTTCAGCGTCGGGATCGTTGCCGTGAACACGTCGACGAGCCCAAGCGTCGGGTGGTTGGTCATCAGGTGACCGCCGCATTTGGTGCAATATTTGCGCTGGCTCATCGCGGTCTTCTCGAAGGTCGCGATGTGGTCGGCGCCCTTGGTGACCTCGACTGCTTCAGGCTTCCACAGGCTGAATGCATTCACCGGGCCACCGGACCATGAACGGCACGAACGGCAGTGGCAGTAACCCATCGCCTCCGGTTCGCCCGTGACCTTGAGTTCGACGGCGCCACAAAAGCAGTTTCCTGTGTGATTCATCGGTCGGTTCTCCTTGGGTGAAGTGGTAGGACTCCGCGCCGGCATCGACCCACGTTACTCGTGATGTTCGCGATGCAGGACAGGACGTAAGCGGGCTTAGTCGCTGCGAACTCCCTGGTGGACGTACCAGACCGTTCCCCGCACAAGAGGGCAATCACGTTGCGCTCGGATGCAGGCAGGTCGTCGACGCGAACGAAGTTACATGAGAGTCCGCGCCGCTGTCGACCATCTTCCGCAAGACATGCTCAAGCACGTCGTCCACCACAATCAGGGATCGAGTTCAGTGTGAGGCAGAGCACAGTGCCGTAACACGATGCGATGTGCCGCGCCGGATGCTTGCGTTGCAACCGGCGCGTGAGCACATCACGCTCAATCAGCATTGCCGGTGCTTCGCGGGAACCCGATGCACCGTGACAAGCCCGTACATCAGCGCCAACCGATCCAGGCATTCCTTGAAACGCCGCGCGAAATAGTCCTGCCAGCGCTGCGTGCGTAGTCCGCGTCGTTGCCCGACCTGTTCCATGGTCATCCCGAGGATCAGAACGTCGTGCACCAGTGCAGAGCCATCGGCGCCAAGCTCATGCTCGGCACGATTCAAGCGAAGCGTCGCCTGGCGCTGTCGTTCCGTGATCGGCTCGCGCAGCTCGCCGCCATCGACATATTCGCGGGTCGTATCCACGGCGCGGGGGCCGCGCTCGGCCTTCTCCCAATCGTTCTGAAAAGCCCGGCCGCTCCGATACTGCGTATCGTCGATCTGGCGGTGGGCATGCAGCCGGCCGAGCGGATCGTTACGTATCGAGCGAAATGCAACGATCTTGTCGCCCGGCTCCAGCGCCATCGGATCGTCGACCTCGACGGTCGCCAGCTCGGCGTTGAACGGCAGATCCTGGGCGCGTCGATCGTGCGCTCCAGCGGGGTCGTATGGCTTCCGGCGTTTGGCGCGAGGCATTGCTGATCTCCAAATGTCTGCTGATGAGCGCGCGGAGGCTTCCGCGCGGTTGCGGATGGAAAGTTCGGAGGTCGGGAGATGAACCGTCTCAGCCGGCCCCGACGGCTCGCAGCCAGCCATCGTTGAGTACCGGTTTCGCCGAGGCCTCGAGGTCGCGGCTCAGGCGAAAATGTGGGGTGCAGTAGCTCGCGCCCGGCCGGCAGGGATGACCGCAGAAGGTCATTGTCTCGACGTCGGCGTCTCCGCCATAGGGATAGCGGCAGTCACCGCGTTCGAGCTCGAGCAGGGAGAGGTGCCGCGGCATAACCCCCGCGCAACGAAGCGGTGGCATCTCCACCGTCTCGGTGAATATCCGTGGCGAACCAAGCAGATCGAGCGTCGGCTCGGCCGGGCGCTCGCGCAGGCATTCGCCTCGTGGCAATTCCGGCGGGGGCGGCTTGGGCGGATCCAGTCGCCCCGGCAGGGACGGCTCGGGCCGATCGAGCCCCGCCAGCCCCATGCGCTGTGCCCGGCTGAGCGCCGCGTTACGCGTATAAGCCGTGTTGAATGCTGCGTTAATCGCGTCGGCGATCTCCGAATAGGACAAGCCGCGGGCGCGCAGGTTTTGCAGGGCTGCCGAGTGCTCCGGCAGCCAGTTCGTCATTTCCATTCCAAATTCCCATTTTTGTCATTCTGCCGGCGCCTCACACAGCTTCCGATATTCCGAAGAAAAAGTCAAGCTTGATTTCTGATAATCGTAACGGTAATGATGTATCCGGGTTTGGAGAGGATGAACCATGCTGGATGCAGCACTGATCGAACGAGCACTGGAAAAGACAGGCAAGAGCAAAGGCGGGCTTGCCCGCGCAATGGGAGTTCGGCCCGGAGCGGTGTCCGAAATCCTATCGGGAATACGGTTGATCAAGGCGTCCGAGATCGCCCCGATCGTCGAGTATCTGGAGCTGAACTCGGTGCCGATCGTGGGCCGGGTCGGCGCCGGCGCCTCGATCGAGCCGGAACTGGAGCAGGTACCGCCGGAAGGTCTTGGCGAAGTCGAACTTCCGTTCCCGATGACCGAGGAGACCGTCGCCTTCGAGGTTTCGGGCGATTCGATGCTGCCGAAATATGAGAATGGCGACGTCATCGTGGTCTATCGCGAACAGCGTTATCCGCTGTCGAGCTTCTATGGGGAGGAAGCTGCGGTTCGGTTGAAGAGCGGCGAGCGCTATCTGAAGACGATCGAACGCGGCAGTTCTTCCGGTACGGTCAACCTCAAGAGCTTCAATGCCAAGCCGATCAACGGCGTAAAGCTCGAATGGATCGGCGAGATTTGCGTCACCCTGCCCCGCGGCCAGATCGAACGACTGCGCGGCAAGACGGCGTCGAAGGGCCGCAAGTCCGGCAAGGCACAGGGCGGACGATCGTCCGAGAAGTAACTGCGTCAGAACCGGACGGACCGATTCGCGTGCCTTCACGCCGAATCGGTCCGGCCAGTTGCGCCGAGTCTCGCATGTCGACAATATCGCTTGACAAACTTACGATTATCCGAAATAATCGCCGGTGACAGTGAAACGCACCGAACGATTGGCAATGCAGTATTTTGTCGTGATGATCGACTATGGCCGCAGAGGCCGGGAGGCGATCGTCGACCCCGAACTGACGCGACGCGAGGTCGTCTCGCGGATCGCATCAGGCGAATACGCAAACATCAGCTTCATCCATGAGATCGTCGAATCATCGGTCGAGGACATCACGGACGACATCCTTGCCGAGGCCGCCCTGCCTGAGATCTCCCTCACCGGGGCGAACCTGCAAGCCAATGCACTTGACCACGCCCGCGATCTGCGCAAACACGAACCGGTCTGATGTCCAGGCCGCCCGCGTGGTGATTTCGAAAACGTGATTTTCCCATGACGGCCCACTTGGCCGGAACCGGAAACGAACTAGATAGGGTTCACGCAAAGTCTATTCGGACTGCGTGTGGGTTCCCTTGTAGATTGGCGATCTCGTTTCCCGGGCCGGTGATTTCTGCTTCCGATGAATCCGACAAAAAATGCCGAGATCGCCGCGGCGGATAGCGATCTCAGGATTGCGCTGCTGCTCGGCATCGCGAACTGGTTTCTGTTCCTCGACCATGTCCCGCACAATGTCGTCAACGCGCTGACGATGCGCAATTTCGGCTTCAGCGGCGCCACCGACCTGTTTGTGTTCGTCGGCGGCTATGCGACGACGCTGATCTATACGAGGATGGCGGTGGAACGCGGGATGCTGGTGGCCGCCACCCGGATCTTCAGGCGTGTGTGGCAGCTCTACGCCGCCTATATCGTTCTGTTCGTCATCTATGTCGAATTGATCAGCTATGTTGCGGCCCGGACCGCGGCCCCCGAGATCATCAGCGAATTCAACATCACCGGCTTCATCGATCACGGAATCCGGACGCTGATCTACGGCCTGTTCCTGCAGGCCAAGCCGCTCAATCTCGATGTCCTGCAACTCATTATCGTCCTGATGGCGTTCCAGCCCATCATCGTGTGCGGGTTGTTCTACGTACCGAACGCAACGCTCGCGGGCTCCACCGCCCTTTATGCGACCGCTCGCGTGCTCGACTGGAACCTGACGTCATACCCGGATGGCCGTTGGTACCTGAACCCGTTTTGCTGGCAATTGCTGTTCGTGATGGGTGGCTGGCTTGCGCTCGTCGGCCAGCGATACGCACCTGCGATCCGTTCGTTGCAGAACATTCCGGCGCTGCGCGCCGCGGCATTGCTGTATCTGGTGCTCGCGCTCGCGATTGTCGTGAGCCGCGATATCCCGGCACTCGCCCAGGCGATGCCGGCCGGGTTGACCGATATGCTCCTGCCGAGCGACAGGGAGGATGTCGCGCCACACCGCATCCTGCATTTCCTTACGCTGACGTTCCTGTTCACTTTGCTGGTGCCGCGCAACTGGGCGTATTTACGATCCTACGCCTTGCAGCCGATCATCAAGTGCGGCGAGGAGTGGCTCGCCGTGTTCTGTGCAGGCGTTTTCCTGTCCTTTGCCGCGCATCTGGTCCTCATCACCGGCCCGAACTCGGTGGCGAGACAGGTCGCGGTCAGCATCGCCGGCCTCGCCGCAATGACTGCGGTCGCCTACTACGTCTCATGGTCGAAGCAGCAGGACAACAAATCGGCGGTCGGAGCTCATTCCTGAGACCCGTTCCAATCGGAACGAAAGAGGCTCTAGTCGATCAACGAGGCCCGCCTTAGCCGCGCCTCGCTGTCGTGCAACATGATAGCGTCGAATCCATCTTGTGCAGCCGCGTCGGTCGCGCACGCAAACAGACGATAGAACTGCGCGCCGTCATAGGCCACCAGCAGGAGATCAACGCCGGCGTTCAGCGCCTCGACAACCGCTGTGCAAACGTTGTGTTGATAGATCGCGCCCATCACAAGGTCGTCCGTCATGACGAGGCCCTGGTAGTTCCAGGTCTTCCTGATCAATCCGTCGATGACCGCCTTTGAATGCGACGCGGGCCGTCGAGGATCGAGAGCACTCACTGCCACGTGCCCGACCATCAAGCGTGCGCTGGTCGTCGACAACACGTCGCGGAACGGACGCCAGTCGCTCGCTTCCAGTTCGCTGACCGGCGTATCGAGATCAGCTGTGAAATGGTGCGTGTCGGCACGCACGCGGCCCAATCCTGGAAAGTGCTTTACGGTCGCGTTGACGCCGGCGGACTCGAGGCCGTGGATGTAGGCGTCCGCGATCGCGCTGACCTTGGCGGGATCGTCTGAAATCGCCCGCTGATTGATGAGCGTGTTGAAATCAAGCCGATTGCGCTTTGCTTCCGGTCGAAGGTCGAGCACGGGGGCAAGATTGAGGTTGACACCGAGCGACGCCAGCTCGCTTCCATGGATACGCCCGAACTCCTCTGCTTTTGCCTTTCGCTGGTCTGGCGCCAGATCGACCAATGAGGCGAGCGCAGGCAGCCGCGTCAGCGGCGGTGCCAGATGAGAGACGATGCCGCCCTCCTGATCCGTCGCCACAATCAGCGGTGGCAGCCCCGCCGCCCGCCGCCTCGCCTGCAAGGCAGCGATTTCTGCCTTCAATGCCTCGGCCGTCCGGCCTGCAACATTGCGCCCTGTGACATAGATCCCCCCAATCAATCCCTTTTCTGCCAGCGGAGCGACCTCGTCCAGCGACCGATAGCCAACGATGAAATGCTGCCCGAGCGACCGCGCGAGCGCCGCCTCGGTCCGCAGAACCCGCTGCTTGCGAAATTCGAACACACCGTGCGCTGCCAGCAGCACGAGCGGCGGCATACACCACAGGATGACCAGGAGCCTTCCTGCCCACGGCCGCCCGCGCCATCCGCCGAGGCGGAGCAACATGAACACGACGGCGCCACTTGCGATCACGAGCATCAGATTGCCCATCCCACGCATCGGCACCAGATACGGATCGTTGCTGTTGATGCCCACAAGCACGAATACAAGCCCGACGATCCAGAGCAACGTAGTACGGACGATTTGCATGGAGCCACGCATGACTGAAGAAGCAGACCTGATGCGTCCGTATCAGACGGGATTCACTGGCGCGAGCCGATAAGTCGCGTCTGCACGCAATCTGCATAAGAATCCTGAACTCTTGCAGATCGTGTTCCCGGCATTTGCACATGTACGCCTCAAGGTTCGTCCGAGCGGCACCTCGATCCCAAACCCAGGCAAGCGGATCGAGACGCTGCGGCCGACGCACCCCAGCGATCCCGAGGTCATCATGACAAGCTTTGCGCCACCGGAGATCGAAACCCGGTCAGTCGACAACAAGCTTCTCCCGGTCAAAATCGCGGCAACGCTCGCTCTTGCGGCATTGGCCGATTGGTTGTTCTACGACCAGCGTCTCGGACTTTCCGTCGTCATTTTTGCAGTCGCGTTCGCTTGCGCGTCGCTGTTCGTCAACCTCGGCAATCTCGACCAACATCAGCTACAGACGGGAAGCCTCGGGCAACGGGGTCAACCTGGATATCGACTATCTGGTCCGGCTCGGGCCACAGGCCCTCCCGGCAATCGATCGAGGGCTCGCGCTCCACGCTTTCGATCCCATCCTTGTTTACCACCGCAATTGCCTTGTAAAAGAGCAGCGCGAGCGGATGGTCTCCTGGCGGAGCTGGGGCTTCCGCAACTGGCGGCTCCAGCGCATGCTGGATCGCCAGCAGGGTTCAGCCGCGAGCTAGATGGCTTCGTATCCGGAGTGAACTTGTGACCAACCGCATTCTTGTCGTCGACGATGACCTCCATATCCGGGAGGTCATCCGCGTCGCTCTGAAAAAGGCGGGTATGAACGTCAGCGAGGCGCGCGATGGGAAGGAGGCCCTGGCCCGGTTTTCCGCCGAGCCACCGGACCTGATCGTGCTCGATATCGGCATGCCGGAATTCGACGGCCTCGATGTCTGCCGGGAGATCCGCAAATCATCCGACGTGCCGATCTTGTTCCTGTCCGCCCGCGACGATGAGATCGATCGCGTCCTCGGGCTCGAGATCGGCGGCGACGACTATGTGACTAAGCCCTTCAGCCCGCGCGAACTCGTCGCGCGGGTCAATGTGATTCTGCGACGGCTGGCGCCACGGCCGGGCGTGCCGGAATCGGGTGCCCTCTCCAAGGGGCAGCTCTCGGTCGATCCCGAACAGCACGTCGCAACATTCGGTGATACGCCACTGCATCTGACCGCGATCGAGTTCGGCATCCTGCGCGCGTTCCTGACGCGACCTACCGCGGTGTTCAACCGTGAGCAGATCATGAGCGCAGCCTATCAGCTCAATATCCAGGTCTCCGACCGCACCATCGACAGCCATATCCGCAACATCAGAGCCAAGCTCGCCGCGGTGAAATGCGACAATGTCATCGAGACCGTGCATGGCGTCGGGTTCAAGCTCGGCAGGTGCGAGCCTCCCGCATGACGTCTTTCCGTGCCCGACAGAAGTGGCGCCCTTCGCTCAGCTTCGTCATCTTCGCCGTGCTTGCCCTGGTCGCCGTGCTCCCGTTGCTCGGACTGTTCTTCTTCCGGCTCTATGACAACCAGCTCATTCGCCAGACCCAGGCCGAACTGATCGCGCAGAGCCGCGTGCTGGCCGTGATCTATGCACGGGACGTGCAGGCGCAGCTTGCCAATGGCATCCCGCTCGGCGCCGCAGTTCCACCCGAGGCGCTTCCCGATCCGGGCGATCAGGTGACGCCGATCCGGCCCGAGCTCGATCTTGCCGGCAACGATCTTCTGCGGCGACGACCCGACGCGCTTCCTGCGCCCAAGCCGGCAGATCCGGCTCACATCGCCATCGGCGCGCGGCTCATGCCTCTCGTGCTGGAGACCCAGAAAGTGACGCTGGCGGGTTTCCGGATTCTCGATCCGCAGGGCGTCGTCATCGCGGGACGCCAGGAGGTCGGACAATCCCTCGCCCATATCGAAGAGGTGGCGGCGGCGCTGCGCGGCCAGTATAGCGCCGCGCTGCGCATCCGTATCCCCGACAAGCCTCCGCCGCCGATCTATTCGATCAGCCGCGGCGTCGGTGTCCACGTCTTCTCGGCAATGCCCGTCATCGTCAACGATCGGGTTGCCGGCGTGATCTATGCGTCGCGGACGCCGAGCAACATTTTCGAGCATCTCTATCGGGAACGCGGCAAGTTTCTGCTGGCCGCGATCGTCGTCGTCCTGGCGACAATCGCCATCGGCTTGGTGTTCTCGCGCACCGTCACGCGGCCGATGCGTGAGCTGGTCGACCGCGCCGTGCAGATCGGCCGTGGCGATCGCGATGCATTCAAGGCGCTGGACCATTATGGCACCCGTGAACTCGCGCAGCTCTCTGACAGCTTCTTCGGCATGGCGCAGCAATTGTCGCGCCGCTCCGACTATATCGCCACCTTCTCCGCGCACCTGACGCATGAGTTGAAATCGCCGCTGACCTCGATCAAGGGCGCCGCCGAGTTGCTCCTGGACTCGCTGCACAGCAAGACGGCGACGCTCACACGGACCGAGCAGACGAACTTCGTGTCGAACATCCTCGGCGATGCCGAGCGCCTGGAGGCCATGAGCCACCGGCTGCGCGAGCTGGCCCGCGCCCAGGGCGTGCCGGAGAACGAGCAGACACAGCTCGCAGACGTCATCGATCGCCTGAGGAACCAGTTTCCAGCTCTCGCCATCAGCACCGGCGGTTGCCTTGAACGTTCGATCGGCATGTCCACCGAAAAGGCCATGATCGTGTTGGCCCATCTGGCCGACAACGCGATCCGTCACAATGCAAAATCGCTGGCCATCGAGGCGGTCGGCGAGACGTCCGGCATCCGTGTCACTGTCGGCAATGACGGCAATCCGATTTCCGAGCCCAATCGCGACCGGATCTTCGACGCGTTCTTCACCACCCGCCGCGATGCGGGCGGCACCGGCATGGGGCTCGCGATCGCGCAGGCGGTGATGGTGAGCCACGGCGGCTCGATCCGCCTCCTGCCCGCCAGCCGCGGCGTCGCCTTCGAGCTGGAATTCCCCGCTATCTGACCCGTCGCAGAACCAGCGACCACACCCAGGCAATTTCCCGCGTGATGGACAAAGCTGAGATTGATATCCCGGTGCTTCCCCAGGGCTTCGTTGTCATCAGGCATGTGCAACCGAGCCATGCTTGACGCGCAATTTCGTTTATGCGCAGCTGCTCAAAACAACATTGATATTCAGGGGCAGGAGATATGGGCGGGCTTCGGCGCGTATTGGCCGGTTACGGCTTCCTCATCGCATCGGTCAATCTGGCGGCAGCGGCGGAACCGATCAAGCTGCGGGTCGCCGACTCCTTTCCGAAGGGGCACTATCTCGTCCGCCTGGTGCTCGAGCCCTGGATGGCCGAAGTCCAGAAGCGTACCAACAATGCGGTAACGTTCGAACACTATCCGGCGCAGCAGCTCGGCAAGGCCGCCGATATGCTCAAGCTGACGCAAACCGGCGTCGCCGATATCGGCTATGTCGCGCCCGCCTATGTCTCGGACAAGATGCCGGTCTCCGAAGTCGCGATGCTCCCCGGCATGTTCGAGCATTCCTGCCAGGGCACACTCGCCTATTGGAAGACCGCGCGGAGCGGCGTAATCGCACAGCAGGATTATACCGCGAACGGCATCCGCCTGCTGCTCGCGGTGAGCCTGCCGCAGTACCGCATCTTCACGGTCAAGCAACCGGTGAAGGAGACCGGCGACGTTACCGGCCTCAAGCTGCGATCGACCGGCGGTGCGCAGGACCTTACCTTGCGTGCCATCGGAGCCGTGCCGGTGCGCATGGCCGCGCCAGATGCCTATGAATCCCTGCAGCGCGGTACCATGGATGGTCTGCTGTTCCCGCTGGAGAGCGTGGTCGCATACGGCGCCGACAAGCTGGTCAAATATTCGACCGACGGGGTCGGCTTTGCCAGCTTCATCGTCGCCTATTCGATCAGCGACACCGTCTGGAAGAAGCTTCCACCCGATGTTCAGAAGGCGATGGCCGACGTTGCCGAGGAGATCATTCCGTCGGCATGCCAGCAGGTCCAGAAATCCGACGATGAGACCAAGAAATCGCTTGAGGCCGCCGGGGTGCGGTTCGAGACCTTGCGGCCGGACGTGAATGCCAAGTTCAAGGATTTGATGAAAGGCGTCGCCAAGACCTGGGCCGACGGCCTCGATGGGCGCGGCAAACACGGCAGCGACGCGGTGAAAGAATTCGATGCGGCGGTTGCAGCCATTCCCGCCAAGTGATCGAGCAGAGCCACTGGGAGAGCAATTTTGTTTGACGGAGTCTTGAGGGCGCTCGCGGCGATAGAGAAGATCGCCTCCACGATCGCCGCCGTGTTCATGTTCGCGATCATGATCATCGTGTTCGGCGATGTCATCATGCGCTACGCATTCAACAAGCCATTCTCCTGGGCCTACGACCTGATCTCGATCTATCTGATGGCCGGCATCTTCTTCCTGGTGCTGTCCGAGGCCTATGCCAACCACGCTCATGTCAGCGTGGATATCCTGCAACAGAAGTTTTCGCCGGCGATGATCCGCATTTCGGAGATCGTGACGTGTGTCGTCGGCATCGCGGTGTTTTCGCTGATCGCCTACCTCGGCTTCCTGCGCGCCGTGGACAGCTTCAGGTCGGCCGACGTGATGGCCGGCGCGATCCCATGGCCGATGTGGCCGTCGATCGGACTGGTACCGCTCGGCGCTGGCCTGATCACGATTCGCCTGACGTTGCACCTCATTGGACACCTCATCTCACTCGCCACCGGACGCAGCCTCATTGCTCTGCCGGCCTCCCATGCTGCCGGAGAAACCTTCGAATGACGCTCGTCCTGACGATGCTCGTGCTGTTCGCGCTGCTCGCGATCGGCACGCCGGTTGGTTTCGCAATGGCGGGGTCCGGTGCTCTGGGCCTCTACATGATCGGCGGCATGCCGATCCTGTCGGGTATTCTGCAAACGGCACCGCTCTCGGCGGTCACCTCCTATGAGCTGATCACCATCCCGATGTTCCTGCTGATGGCGGAATTCGTCCTCGTCAGTGGCATTGCCGACGATCTGTTCAAGGCCACCGCGGCCTGGGTCGGACGCATTCCCGGCGGCCTCGGCATGGCAACGGCGCTGGCGGGTGCCGGCTTCGGCGCGATCTGCGGCACCAGCACCGCATCCGCCGCCACGTTGTCGGCGACGAGCTTGCCGGCGATGCTGAAGCAGGGCTACGAGCCGAAGATGGCGGCCGGCGTCGTCGCGATATCCGGCACGCTCGCCATGCTGATCCCGCCATCGGTCGCGCTCGTGATCTACGGCCTGCTCGCCGAGGTGAACATCGGCGCGCTGCTGATCGGCGGGGTCATCCCCGGCATTCTCGTGACCTTCACGATCATGGCCACGGTCTGGTTCCTGGCCTGGCAGGATCCGTCGCGTGCGCCGGCGGCACCTTCGGTCTCGCTCGCGGAAAAGTTCCGGATGCTTCGCGTGGTCGGCCCGATGCTGTTGCTGTTCGGCATGGTCACCGGCGTCATCTACACGGGTGTCGCCACGCCGACCGAGGCGTCCGCGCTCGGTGCTTTCGGAGCGTTCGTGCTCGCCGTGTGGAAAGGCAAGATCAACCGCAAGACACTGCGCAGCGCATTGATTCGCTCGGCACACGGCACCTGCATGATCGCCATGATCCTGTTCGGCGCATCGATCTTCGGTTACTTCTTCACGCTGACGCAGGTGACGCAGAACCTGGTGAGCTGGGTCGGCAGCCTCGCGGTACCGCCGTGGCTGATCCTGACCATCATCCTGTTCGGCTATATCGTGCTCGGCTCATTCATGGATCAGATCGCGATCCTGGTATTGACCGTTCCGATCGTGCTGCCGCTGATCAAGTCGCTCGGCTACGATCCGCTGTGGTTCGGCGTCATCAAGATCGTCACCGCTGAGGTCGGCATGATCACGCCACCGGTGGGCCTCAACTGCTTTGTCGTAGCGCGCTACTCGGGGCGCCCCGTGGGCGAGGTCTTTCATGGCGTGTTTCCACACTTCGTCGCGCACCTGATTGCAATTGCGATCCTGGTGATCTGGCCGATGATCATTCTCTGGCTGCCGATGAAGATGGGTTACTGACGAACTACAAGGGAGAAGACATAATGTTCGTTCGATTGGGGAAGCCGCTAGCGCTCGCGGCGTTGATGTTCGCGGCGACAGCGGGTGCTGGCAGTGCACAGGAGAAGATCACACTTCGCCTCGTCGACAGCCTGCCGAACGGCCATGTGATTCATGAGCTCGTCGGCAAGCCATTTTCCGAACTCGTCACCAAGCTGACCAACGGCCAGGTCACCTTCCAGCACTTCCCGGCGGAGCAGCTTGGCAAGGCCAAGGACATGGCCCAGCTCACGGCCGTCGGCGTCGCCGACGTCTCCTACATCGTGCCATCCTATTCGTCCGACAAGTTTCCGCTGACCGCGGTCGCCGAACTCCCCGGCATCTTCGACAGCGAATGCCAGGGTTCGCTTGCCTTCTACAAGGTCTCGCACAATGGCGGCATCCTGGAGACCAAGGAGTTCGCGCCGAACCAGCTTCGACCGCTGGTCACGCTGGCGCTGCCGGCCTATCAGATTCAACTGGCGACCAGCCGCGAGGTGAAGACGGCGAAGGACCTCGAGGGGCTGAAGATCCGCACCACCGGCGGCGCCATGGACCTGATGATGCGCTCGATCGGCGGCGTGCCGGTGCGGATGGCCGCGCCCGAAATCTATGAATCGCTGACCCGCGGCACGCTCGACGGGCTGATCTTCTCCTACCAGAGCTCGGCGTCCTACGACTTCGGAAAGATCCTGAAGTCGGGCACCGAGGGGCTGAACTTCGGCACCGCGATCTTCACCTACTCGATCGGCGAGATGAAGTTCAAGTCGCTGCCCGAGAACGTGCGCAAGGCGCTGGTCGAAGCCGGCGAGCAGACCACCCGCGAGGCATGCAAGCGGTTCGAGGACGGCGAGAAGGCCGCGACCGACAAGATCAAGTCGCAGGGCATGAAGGTCATCAACTTCAGCGCCGACGACAAGAAGGTGTTCGACACCGCCTTCAAGTCGGTGGCACAGGATTGGGTGAAGGACGTCGACAAACGCGGCAAGCCAGGCAGCGAAGTCTTCAAAGCCTTCACCGAAGCGCTGGCCACCACCCATTGAGCAACACGCTGACGAGAAAGACACCAACCAAGCCGGCGGGCCCGCTCGCCGGCGTCAGGATCATCGACCTCACCAGCGTGATGATGGGTCCCTACGCGACCATGATCCTCGGCGACTACGGTGCCGACGTGGTCAAGGTCGAGAGTCCGGATGGCGACGTGATGCGCCACGCCGCCCCGATGCGTCATCCCGGGATGGGCGCGATGTACCTGCAGGGCAACCGCAACAAGCGCTCGATCGTGCTGGACCTCAAGAAGGCGAGTGGCCGTGAGGCATTGCTGCGGTTGGCCGCGACGGCCGACGTATTCGTCCACAACGTCCGTCCCGCCGCGATGGCGCGCCTGAAGCTCGGCACCGACGATCTTCTCGCAGCCAACCCGCGGATCGTCTACGCCAGCCTGCACGGCTTCGGTGAGACCGGCCCCTATGCCGGCCGGCCTGCTTATGACGATCTGATCCAAGGACTGACGGCGCTGCCCGCGCTCACCGGCCAGATCACCGGCGAGCCGCGCTACTCGCCGGCCACCATGGCCGACCGCATCGTCGGCCTCAACGCGGTCCACGCCATCCTGGCGGCGCTGTTCCATCGCGAGCGCACCGGCGAGGGCCAGGCCATCGAAATCCCGATGTTCGAGACCATGGCGCAGTTCGTGCTCGGCGATCACATGGCCGGTCGCAGCTTCGATCCGCCGATCGGACCGCCCGGCTACTCCCGTCTGCTATCGCCCGACCGCCGGCCCTACCAGACCAGCGATGGCTACATTTGCGCACTGGTCTACTCCGACAAGCAGTGGAATGCGTTCTTCGCCAAGATCGGCCTTGCCGACGAGGCCGACCGTGATCCGCGGCTGAACAGCATCTCGGCGCGAACCAGGAACTATGACTTCGTCTACGACTGGTTCTCGCAGATGATGAAGACCCGCAGCACCGCCGAATGGATGCGCTTCTTCGCGGAGGCCGACATTCCGCACGCGCCGCTGCATGATCTCGACAGCCTGATCAACGATCCGCATCTGGCCGAGGTCGGATTGATCCAGTCGCTGGACCACCCGACCGAAGGCACGCTGCGGGTTGCCGGCCCGGCGGCGACATGGAGTCGGACGCCGCCGTCGATCCGGACCTATCCGCCGAACCTCGGCGAGCATGGCCGCGAGATTCTGCGCGAAGCCGGCATTGCCGAGACCGAGATCGCCGCCCTCATCGCGGAGGGCGCGCTGATCGAGCCTAACCGCTGATCATTTCCGGCGCGACGCCAGGATCTTCTCGGCGGCGCGCAGATGCGGCTTGTCCAGCATCTTGCCGTCCATCTTGGCGACCCCGGACGGATTGTCGGCGAATGCGGCGATCACCCGCTCCGACCACGCGATCTCCTCGTCGGTCGGCATGAAGGCCGCGTTGACGACATCGACATGCTTGGGATGGATCACGGCCTTGGCCAGGAAGCCGTCCTGCCGCGCGGCGATCGCCTCGGCCTTCAATGCGTCGAGATCGTTGATGTCGGTGGCGATGGTGTCGATCGCGACCACGCCGGCCGCCGCCGCGCCGATCAGGCAGAGATCGCGGGCCAGAATGAACGGAGAATGATAACGGCCATCGGTGCGGTTGCGGGTCGCACCGAGCGAAGCCGCGAGGTCTTCCGCGCCCCACATCATGCCCCAGAGCCGCGGGCTCATACTCTCGAAGTCAAGGATCTTCAGTACTGCTCGCGCCGTCTCGGTCGCGACCGTGACGATCCGCGTCGTCCCCGACGCAATGCCGGAAGCGGCCTCGAACGCGTCGAGATAGAGCGCGAGCTTGTTGACATCGGTGGCGCCGGCGCATTTCGGCAGCACGATGCCGTCGGGCTTCCCGGGCATCACGGCAGCTAAGTCGCCGAGCGTCAGGTCGGTATCGAGCGCGTTGACGCGGATGTAGAGCTTCTGTTCCGGATTGCGCGCGTCGAGCATTTGCCGCGTGATCCCGCGCGCCACCACCTTCTGGTCCGGCGCGATGGAATCCTCGAGATCGAGGATCAGCGCATCGGCCGCGGTCTTCTTGGCGCTCTCATATTTCCGGGGGCTGTCGCCGGGAACGAACAGGAACGATCGCATCGCCTATGCCTTCGGCTTGCAGTGCATTAGCCCGGTGCGCCGGCAGCTTGCCACCACCTCGCCGCGCTGATTGGTCATGGTGTGCTCGAATTCGACGATTCCCTGGGTCGGCCGCGACTTGCTGGCGCGTTTGCCGATGATCTTGGTGTGCGCCTTCAGCGTGTCGCCATGAAACACCGGCTTCGGGAACTTGACGTCGGTCATGCCGAGATTGCCGACCGTCGTGCCCAACGTCGTGTCGTAGACGCTCATGCCGATCATGATGCCGAGCGTATAGAGGCTGTTGAACAGCCGCTGACCGAATTCGGTATTCTCCGAGAAATGCGCGTCGAGATGCAACGGCTGCGGGTTCATGGTCAGGAGGCTGAACATGGTGTTGTCCATCTCCGTCACGGTCCGGCTGAACTCGTGATGGAATTCCCGCCCGACCTCGAACTCTTCGAAATACAATCCAGCCATTTACCGTCCCTTGTAGTTGGGCGTCCGCTTTTCGACGAACGCATTCAGCCCTTCCTGGCAGTCCTCCGTCGAGGCAACCACCACGAAGCTTTCCGCGGTGTTCTCCACCGAACGGCGGAAATCGGCATCGACCGCGCGCATAAACGCATCGCGGCCGATCTTCATCACGATCGGTGACTTCGCCGCCAGCTTGCGCGCGATCTCCCGGGCCCGCTCCAGCGCGGTACCCTTCGGCACCACCTCGCTGAGCAGGCCCATCCGATGGGCGGTCGCCGCATCGAAGGGCTCGCCGAGGAACAGCGGGCCGAACGCCTGGTGCTTGCCGACCAGCCGCGGCAACTGCACGAAATGGATCGCCGGGATCAGGCCGACATCGATCTCGGGATAGCCGAAGGTCGAGCCATCGCCCGCGACGATCATGTCGCAGGAGATCGCGATCGTCATGCCGCCGGCGCGCACCGCGCCGTCGATCGCCGCGATGGTCGGCTTGCCCATCCGGTACTGGGTATCGTTGAGGGCGAAGTACAACCGCTCGAGGAACGTCTTGGTCTCGATCGCGGGCCTGCCCCTGACGATGTCGAGGTCGAGGCCAGCGCAGAACACCTTGTGGGCGCTGCTGACGATGACGGCGCGCACCGCCTCGTCATCGCGGGCTTTTGCCAACGCCGCGAGCAGCGCGTCGATCAGCGGGATGCTGAGGGCGTTGACCGGCGCGCGGTCAAGCACGATCTCCGCGATCTGCCCGGTGACCGAGTAACGAACGAGGTCCGTGCTCATGATGTCTCCCTTTATCTCTTGGCTTGCCGCACCGCGCCTGATTGCAGCAGGCCGTCGATCTCGGCAAAACCAAATCCGGCCTCTGTCAACACAGCGCGGCTGTCCTGTCCGACATCCGGCGCAGCGCAGAGGTGATCCTCGGACAGGCTTGCGATCCCCGGCGTCCGCGGCGAGTACACCGCGCCGACGCCCGGCGTGTCCTGGCGCACCGATGCCTTGATCGCCTCGACATGAGCGTTGCGCAGCCATTCACCGGGATTGAGAATCCTCTCCGCGATGATGTCGGCGGCGTGCAGCCGAGCCAGCCAGGTCTCCGTCGGCTGGGTCAGGAACACCTCGCGCAGCTGCGGAATCAGCGTATCGGCGGCGTCGGCGCGGCGGGCGAAGTCGGCGAAACGCGGATCGCTGGCGAGATCGTCGCGGCCGATCGCAGTGCACAGCCGCTTGTATTGCGGCTCGTTCACCAGCGTCACCATCATCCAGCCGTCCTGTGTCTGGTAGGTGCCGGCCGGCACATTCAGCGCCCGCGGCGCGCCGCCCTCGAGAATGAACTCGGCGACCTTGTGCCCCAGCAGCGCCGACGTCGACTGGCAGAGATTGACGTCGATCCAGCGGCCGGTGCCGACGGTCGCGCGTGCGAACAGCGTCGTCGCGATGGCCTGGAATGCATACACGCCGGTGACGACGTCGGAAATGGTCGTGCCGACCCGATGCGGCACGCCATCGGTGCCGACATTGACCGAGACCAGCCCGGAAAAGGCCTGCGCCACCGAATCAGAGCCCGGCCGCTTGGAGTACGGCCCACTCTGCCCGAAGCCACTGACTGACAGATAGACCAGGCCTCTGTTGTCGCGCGAGAGGCTCTCATAGCCGAGCCCGAGCCGCTCCGCGACGCCAGGACGAAATCCTTCAATGAGCACGTCGGCCTCGCGCGCCAGCCGCTGGGCGACCGCGATCCCGTCCTTGTTCTTCATGTCGAGGCACAGGCTGCGCTTGCCGCGGTTGTAGACCGCCGACAGCGTCGTGTGATTGCCGTAGGTCGTGCCGAGATAGCGCGACCAGTCGCCTTCCGGCGGCTCGACCTTGATGACGTCGGCGCCATAGACCCCGAGCAGCATCGCGCAGTAGGGCGAAGCGATTCCCTGGCCGAAATCGAGCACTTTGAGGCCCCGATACGGCGCCTCATGCGTCGGCGTCAGCTTGCGTTCGACCGCCATTTATCCTCCCGTTCTTCCTGACGAGCCGCATCCTTGGCCGTGATCCGACACCTTTCGGAGCATGCCCTACAGCGCCAGATAGCGCTGCCGGATGTTGTCGTTGGCTTTCAACTCTTCGATGGAGGATGTGTAGACGATCTGTCCCTTGTCGATAACCGTCGCGTGGCTCGCAAGGCCCAGGCAAAAATGCATGTTCTGCTCGGCGATCAACACTGTGGCACCGGTGCCACGGAGCTGCCGCAGCAGCTCGCCGATGCGCTGCACGATGATCGGCGCCAGTCCCTCGCTCGGTTCGTCCAGCAGCAGCAGCACCGGATTGCCCATCAGCGTGCGGGCAATTGCCAGCATCTGTTGCTCGCCGCCCGACAGCCGCCCGGCGATCCGGTGCCGCAGCGGCTCCAACAGCGGAAACACGTCGTAGACGCGCCCGATCGACCATTCATCCTGGCCATCAGGCCCCTTCTTCTGGCCGATCACGAGGTTGTCCTCGACCGTGTGCTCGGGAAAGATCTGGCGATCCTCCGGCACGAAGCCGAGCCCGGCCCGCGCGATGTGATGCGGCTTCAGTCCAGACACCAGTTGGCCGCGCAAGGTCACCTTACCGCGGCGCGCCGGCGTCAGCCCCATGATCGCCTTCATCGTGGTCGACTTGCCGGCGCCGTTGCGGCCGAGCAACGCCATGGTCTCGCCCTTCCGCACCGAGAGGCCGACGCCGAACAGGATCTGGCTGGTGCCGTAATAGACGTCGAGGTCCTCGACCTGCACCACCGGCTGCGCGCTCATGCCACCGCTCCTGCATGGTCGTCACTGCCGAGATAGGCCTCGATGACGGCTTCATTGCTGCGGATCGCGTCCGGCGTCCCGGTTGCCAGGATTCGGCCGTAGCACAGCACGACGATCTGCGGCGCGATCTTGAACACGATGTCCATGTCATGCTCGATGAACACGACCGTGATCTTCTGCTTCTCCCAGAGCTCGCGCACCTTGTCGATCATGCGCCAGCGTTCCTCGGTGCCCATGCCCGCGGTCGGCTCGTCGAGCAGCAGCACCTTGGGCTCGAGCACCAGCGCGAGCGCGATGTCGAGCAGCTTCTGGTCACCATGCGACAGCGTCGCCGCGGTCCGGTTGCGCTTGCTGGCAAGGCCAAGCAGCTCCATCGCATGCTCGGCGCGGTCGCGCGTCTCGGCCAGCGGAAAACGGCGATGCATCACGCTGGCGCGGCGCTGATCGGCACAGACCGCTGCCAGCATCGTCTCCTCCACGGTCAGTGAGGGAAAGATACTCGCGACCTGGAAGGCCCGGCCGATGCCATGGCGCACGATCTCCGGCGGCGCCCGGCCCGCCATGTCGACGCCATTGAGCAGGATCTGCCCGGCATCCGGCCGCAGCGCGCCGGTGATCAGGTTGAAGAAGGTGCTCTTGCCGGCGCCATTGGGACCGATCACGGCGGTGAGCGAACCATCCGGAAAGTCGAGCGAGACGTTGTCGGTCGCCTTGACGCCGCCGAAGGATTTTGAAAGCCCGCGAATCTCCAGCATGCCTAACCGCGCCCCTCGCCGCGACGCTGCGCGAACCATTCGACGGCAAAGTCCATCAGCCCCTTCCGCAAGCCGATGGCAAAGAACAGGATTACGATGCCGAGCACGATGCCGTGATACTCGGTCAGGCGCGTGACGGTGTCGTTGAGGATCAGCAGCAGCACCGTGCCGACCATCGGCCCGAGGAAGGTGGTCACGCCACCGAGCATGTTGATGAAGATGCCCTCGCCCGAAATCGTCCAATAGGCGAACTCGGGATAGGCGCCGGAGACGAACAGCGCCATGATCATGCCGCCAGTCGCCGCGAACAGCGCCGCCAGCACGAAGATCGTCAGTTTGGCGCGCCAAACGTCGATGCCGATGAAGCTCGCCCGCGTGGCGTTGTCGCGGATCATGCGCAGCGTGTAGCCGAACGGCGACTGTGCGATCTGGCGCATCAGCAGCAGTCCGATCACCAGCAGCGCGCAGCTCGTGATGTAGAGATGCACATGGTTCGACAGGTCGATGCCGAGAAATGGCGGCCGCGGGATGCCGCCGCGCAGGCCCTGGTCGCCGCCGGTCAGCGATTGCCACGACAGGATGGTCGAATGGATCAGCATCTGGAAGGCCAGCGTGACGAAAGCGAAGTAGATTTCCTTCAGCCGGACGCAGATCGCACCGATGACGGTCGCGACGACCAGCGTCATCGCCAGCGTGGCGACGAAAGCCACCGGGATCGCAACGCCGGTCTTCTGCATCATCAGGCCGAAGCCATAGGCGCCGAGGCCGAAGAACATGCCGTGCCCGAACGAGATCAACCCGGTGTAGCCGACCAGGAGGTTGAGCGACGTCGCGAACAACCCATAGGCCGCGCAGCGGATCACGAAGTCGAGCAGCTGCTTGCTGCCGAACAGCATCGGCAGCAATGCCAGCAAAGCAAGGGCGATCAGCGCGATCAGCACGTCGCGATAGCGTTGCGGCCTGGCATCGATCCGCGGCGGCACCAGGGTTTGCGCGCCCTGCCCGGCCTGCAACTCGGTCATGCGACCTCCTTGCCGAACAGGCCGGTCGGCCGCGACACCAGCACGATCACCATGAAGAGATACATCAGCCCCTCGGTGAACAGCGGGAAGCCGAGCGAGCCGAACGAGCGGATCAATCCGATCAGCAGCGCACCGATCAGGGCGCCCAGGATCGACCCCATGCCGCCGATCACGGTCACGATGAAAGACTCGATCAGAACCGAGAATCCCATGCCCGGCGTCAGCGAGCGCACCGGCGCCGCCAGCGCGCCGGCCAGTCCGGCCAGCAGGCCGCCAAGCGCGAACACGCCGCCATAGATCAGCCCGGTGTTGATGCCGAGCGCCGACACCATGCCGGGATTGTGCGCAGCCGCCCGGATCACCTTGCCGATCCTGGAGCGCGCCAGCCCCAGTCCGAGGACCACGGCCGCGGCGAGCGCCACGCCGATGAGCAACAGGTAATACGGCGGCACCACGCCGCCAGCGATGAACAGCGGCGGCACCTGGAATGCGGCCGGCATGCCCATCGACTTGAATTCAGGCCCCCAGATCATGCGGACGACATCGTCGAAGATCAGCACGAAGGCATAACAGACCAGGAGCTGCATCAGCACGTCGCGGCCATAGACCTGGCTCATGAACACGCGCTCGAAGATCAGGCCGAGGATCGCGGTGCCGAGGGCGCCGCTCAGCATCGCCAGCGCGAAACTGCCGGTGAGCTGGTAGGCCGTCATCGCGAAATAGGCGCCGAACATGTAGAAAGCGCCGTGGCTGAAATTGACGACCTTGAGCACCCCGAAGATCAAGGTCAGCCCGACGGCAACGAGAAACAGCAGCATGCCGATGATCAGGCCGCTGGTGGTCTGGGTCACCAGGCAAGCGGGGCTGACGAAGCAGCTGGCGAGCGCGTCGAGGTCCACGAGATTCACCCATTACGGCGGGCCGCAACGCCGGCGCGCGACAAACATCAGACAACATCAAGAGAGAGGCGGAGGCAGCCGGTCGCGGCCTCCGCCCCGCATGCGGATCAGGTGTAGCCCTTGCTCTTCTTCCACTCGGCTTCGAGTTCGAAGATGGTCTTCCAGTCACCGGCCTTCATATCCAGCACATAAGGCTCCTGCGGGATCGTGGTGCCCCAGCCGATCGCGTAGCCGACCAGCGTGCGGTCGTCGGCACGCATGGTGACGGTGCCGTCGGCGCCGAACGGACACTTGATGGTCAGTCCGGTCAGGACCTCGGCGAGCTTCTTGCCGTCGGTCGAATTGGCTTTCTTGGCCGCCTCATTGAGGAACATGACCGCGGTCGCATTCTGCCACGACCAGTTGGTCGGGTATTCGTTGTACTTCGCCTTGTAGGCATCGCCCCAAGCCGCATTCTCCGGCGTCGGCGGAAATGTCTTGATGTAACGATCGCCGGAATGGATGCCCTTGGGCAGATTCTTCACCACCGTGAGCGCGGTGTAATCGGCCATGTTGACCGCGAACACCTCCATCTGGGTGAACAGCGCGTAGATATTGGCCTGGTCGATGTAAGACGTGAGATCGCCGCCCCACAGGCACGAATAGAGTGCCTGCGGCTTGGCCTGCAGGATCTTGGTCACGACTTCGGTGTAGTCGGGCTGGAACAGCTTTGGCCAGGACTCGCTGATGATCTCGACGTCAGGCGCGAACTTCTTCAGGTACAGCACGAACTCGCCGGTGGTATCGCGGCCATAGGCATAGTCGGGCGAGCAGGTCGCCCACTTCTTCAGCCCCTTGGCCTTGGCGATGCCTGCGGCGTAACCCGCGCCGACGATCGAGTCATGAATGCCCTGCCGCACGCAGCGGAAGGCGTTCGGAATGTGCTGCTTGGGATCGGCCGTCAGCGACGACGCCTCCGAGCAGGTGTGGATGCAGAGTACGCCGAGATCGCGCGCCACCTCGTGAACCGCGAACGATCCAGACGACGCCTCGCCGTCGAGCAGCATCTCGCAGCCGTCGGTGTTGACGAGCTCGCGCGCGATCCGCGCGGCTTCCTGCGGCTGCCCTTTGGAATCGCGGATCACCATCTCGATCTGCCGCCCGGCGAGGCCGCCGGCGGCATTGACCTTCTCGACTTCCAGCAGCACGGCATTGCGCGAGGATGTGCCGAGCTGTGCGACGCGGCCCGACAGGATCGTCGGCATGCCGATCTTGATGGTCTTGGCCTGTGCGCGAGCCACCCATGGCGCTGCAAAGGTCACTGCACCGGCGCCCATCAGCGCAAGCGTCGAGCGCCGGCTGATGCCCGGTTTCCGGGTCCTGTCCATATTCCCCTCCCTATCGGGTTTCCGTTCCCAAAATCCCTGTCGGAGATCGTGCCGTCTCCGTGACCACGATGTTTTCAGAGCAAGGGGGGTGACGTCAAGCCAAAGATGAATTACGAGTCATAATTCATCTAGGGAGAGAACCGGCGCCGGAACCGGCCCGACGGACGGCAAATGATCAATCTTTCCAGCTTCATCGCATTCCATGCCAAGCGGACCCCGGACCGCTGTGCGCTGAAATATCGCGGCGAGGACGTCTCCTATGCCGACTTTGATCTGCGTATTCGCCAAATCGGCGGCTGGCTTGAGTCACACGGGATTGCACCGGGCGATGTCGTCGCGGTGCTGATGAAGAACAGCACTGCCTTTCTCGAACTGGTGTTTGCGACGAGCCATATCGGCGCGGTGTTCCTGCCGATCAACTATCGGCTGTCGGCCGACGAGGTCGGCTACATCGTTGGCAACTCCGGCGCCCGGCTGCTGGTCGCCGATGACGAATTCGCCGCGATCGCAACCGGTGGCGCGCCGGTGGTGCTGCTCGATGAGGTCGCGCAATCCAGCGTCACCAACCTTGCGCCCGACCTCGCACCCGCCCCGATGCATGTACGCCAGCCGCGCGACTTGATGCGGCTGATGTACACCTCGGGGACGACGGATCGCCCGAAGGGCGTGATGCTCACTTACGAGAACATCTACTGGAAATCCGCCGACCAGACGCTGGTGCTCGGGCTGAACGCCGAGACGCGGCTGCTCGTGGTCGGTCCGCTCTATCATGTCGGCGCGCTCGACTTGCCGGGAATCGCCGTGCTTTGGCACGGCGGCATGCTGTGCATTCACCGCACCTTCGAACCTGAACCCGCGCTTGCCGCGATCGAGCGCGAGAAGCTGAACGCGGCGTGGTTCGCACCGGTCATGACCACGGCCCTCCTCACCTGCCCGAACCGCGTGCGCTACGACGTCTCCAGCCTGCGATGGGCGATCGGCGGCGGCGAGAAGACGCCCGAGGCCCGCATCCGCGCCTTCTCGGACCATTTCAGGAATGCGCGCTACATCGATGCCTACGGCCTCACCGAAAGCTGCGGCGGCGACACTTTCATGGATGCCGGCCGCGAGATCGAGAAGATCGGTTCGACCGGCCGTGCCATCGCCCATGTCGAGATCGAAATCCGCGACGACGCCGGCAAACGCCTGCCGGCGGGCCGGAATGGCGAGATCTGCCTGCGCGGACCCAAGGTGACGCGGGGCTATTGGAAGGACCCCGAGAAGACTGCGTCGGCTTTTTTCGGCGACTGGTTTCGCACCGGCGATATCGGCTATCTCGATGAAGATGGCTTCCTCTATCTGACCGATCGCAAGAAGGACATGATCATCTCCGGCGGCGAGAACATCGCCTCCTCCGAGGTCGAGCGCGTCATCTACGAAATACCTGGAGTGCGCGAGGTCGCGGTGATCGGCCTGCCGGACGATCGCTGGGGCGAGAAGCCGGTCGCCATCGTGGTGCTGGCCGATGACGCCAAACTCGATCTGTCCGACCTCACCGATTTCTGCCGCGCCCGAATCGCCGCCTTCAAGGTGCCGAGGCAACTCATCATCCGCGACAGCCTGCCGCGCAATCCGTCCGGCAAGGTGCTCAAACGCGTGCTCCGCGCCGAACTCGAGGCCACCACATGACACAAGCGACATCCGCCAAGGTGACGAAGCTCAACCGGGTCGAGCGCAATGCCTGGACCAAGCAGAAGATCTTCGACGCCGCGACCAAGATCGTCGGCAAATATGGCTATGCCGAAGCCTCGGTGGCTCGCATCACCGAAGCCGCCGGCGTCGCACAGGGCACCTTCTACAATCATTTCGAGAACCGCCAGGAGCTGCTCGACCAGCTGCTGCCGAAGATCGGCCTCGACATGGTCCGCTTCATCCATGCGCGCACCGGCACCGCCAACGAGGCCCGGCAGGAGATCGAGCGCTTCAGCGCCTTCTTCGACTTCATCCGCGAGGTGCCGGAGTTCCTGCGGATCCTCAACGAGGCCGAGTTCTTCGCGCCGATCGGCTACCAGAAGCATTTCGACAATATCTCGAATGCCTATGTCCGGATCCTGCAGCGCGCGCGGGCGGCAGGCGCGACCGACAAATTCAGCGACGAGGAATTCGAGGCCATCGTCCAGGTCCTGATGGGCGCCCGCGGCTATCTCAGCCGCCGCTATTCCTATTCCGAGGACGGCGTCACCGCGGTGCCCGACTATGTGATCACGGCCTACCAGAAGCTGGTGACCCGCGGCCTGTTCAACGCCAGCAACAAGGGAAACAAGACATGAGCGCTGACGGCACCATCCTCGTCACCGGCGGCAGCCGCGGCATCGGCGCCTCGACCGCAACGCTACTTGCCGATCAGGGCCACCGCGTCGTCATCGTCGACATCGCGCCCGAGCCGATCGTGGGAACGACCGCCATCCTCTGGCCGGCGCCGTTCGACGTCGCAAGCGAGAGCGCCGTGGTCGCCGGCATTGCCGATATCGAGAAGGCGCACGGCCCGATCACCGGCCTCGTCAACGCGGCCGGCGTATTCGGCAAGATGCACACGATCGACCGGGTGCGGATGGAGCAATGGGATCGCGAGGTCAATATCGACCTGCGCGGCACCTTTCTGGTCGCCCGCAGCGTCGGCATCACGATGGCGAAGCGACGGCAGGGCGCGATCGTCAATGTCGCTTCTGTGGCCGGCATGACGTCCGGCCCGATCCACGCCTATACCGCGGCGAAGGCCGGCGTCATCCAGATCACGCAGACCCTTGCCGCCGAATGGGGCCGGACCGGCGTCCGCGTCAATGCGGTGTCACCTGGCTTCACCCGCACGGCCGCGCTCGAGGCCGGCATCGCGTCGGGAGCGCTGAACAAGGATTTGCTGGCCAATCCAACGGCGATGAACCGGCTGGTCGAACCGATGGAAGTGGCGCACGCGATCGCCTGGCTGCTCTCGCCGCAGAGCAGCGGCGTGACCGGCATCAATTTGCCGGTCGATGCCGGCTACATCGCCGGTACCACCTGGGCCGCCTATGGCGGTTTGCCGGACGCACCACGCAGCTGAGGACGACACATGAATATCGAGCTTCCGCGCCAACACCTCGATCTGTCCTCCGCGATCGCCGAGGGTGACATCCGCGTGCTACTGATGGTGCTGGTGCATGTGACTGGCGA
>ERZ941671.106-NODE-106-length-45575-cov-6.375308_pt1 | contig 45575 bp, 43 predicted proteins | sample MGYA00521093_ERZ941671 | MGnify/ENA primary metagenome ERZ941671 (study PRJEB32759, sample SAMN07749878) | skin metagenome | biome: transportation; feature: city; material: polyester macromolecule | host: Homo sapiens | place: Hong Kong:MOS line | collected... | reverse complement strand
CGCGCTCGAGGAGAACCCGAGCCTGGACGACGTCTCCGACTACACGGCCGACTCCGGCGAGGGCCGCTGGACGGTCGAGGAGGCCATCGCCAACTCCGTGCCGATGCCGGTGATCTCCGCGTCGCTCTTCGCGCGGTTCGCCTCGCGCCAGGAGTCGAGCCCGACGATGCAGGCCGTCGCGGCGCTGCGCGGTCAGTTCGGCGGCCACCAGGTGATGACGACCGCGGAGGGCGACGAGCTGCGCGCGCAGGCGCAGGAGGGCCCCCGCAGCGCGAAGGCCGCGGAGCAGGCCGAGGAGAGCAAGACCGCGCCGCCGACGAGCGCGACGGAGGCGGCGGCCGAGGGTCGCCGGGCCGCGGACGCCGGCCCGTCCTCGGTGGGCATCCTCGGGGCGGACGGCTTCGCCGCCTACCAACCCCTGGGGTGGTCGGACCGCTGCGGCGGATACGTCGTCATGGTGCCGGAGTCGGACGCGGAGGACCTGGTGGTGAGCGCCGAGGCCCCCGAGGGCACCCGGTACCGCCTGAGCGTGATCACGGACCACGATCCGGTGGCCGACTGACCCCACCATCCCCGGGGCATCCTCTCCGGCAGGCCCTCCTGGATCCGGCAGGCCCTCCCGGAGCGGGGCCTGCGGACAGGCGGGCGGGGCCGCGTCCCCACGACGCGACCCCGCCCTCCTCCATCCACGGGCCGGCGGCAGGTGCCGGCCCTGGCCGTCAGCGTCCCCACGACGCCCCCGGCCGCCGACCGGGCACCCCTCCCCACGAAGGGCGCCCGGCCGGAGTCTCGTCACACGATCAATGGTCGTGCCCCTCGTGGCCCTCCGAGGGCTCGGCGCCGTGGTCGTGGCCCTCGTGGCCGTCGTCGTCGTGGTCCTCGTCACCGTGCGCGCCCTCCTCGGGCTTCACGGACTCGGGCTCGCCGGTGACCACGGCCATCTCGACCGGGGCGAACTCCAGGTCCTTCTCCAGGACGGTCTCACCGGTCTCCAGGTCGACGGCCACGAGCTTGTGGGCCTCCGCGTCGGTGACGTAGGCGGTGTTCCCGGCCACCTTGAGGATCGGGCCGGGCTCCTGCCACTCGTCCTTCTCCTTCCACGGCTCGATCACCGGGTACTCGGCGGTGACCTCACCGGTCTCCTCGTCGATCACGGTGACCTCGCCGTCGTAGGTCAGCACGACCGCGGAGCCGTCCTCAGCGCGGCCGAGCGAGCGGAACCAGTAGGACGAGCCGAGGTCCACGGTGGTGAGCTCATCGGTGCGGGTGTCGATGAGGGCGATCCCCGTGGGCCGCTCGACGGCTTCCTTCGGCTCCTCCTCGACCTTGTGATCACCCAGGACGATGGGTGAGTCATGCAACCCGAACAGGTTCCCGGAGCGCTGGTACTCGGTCTCGACGTCCACCTTGTGGAACTCGCCGTCCCGGTACACGACGGGCCCGTTCTCGCAGCCCATCACGACGACGTCGCCCGCCTCCGTCGGCTGGGCCGCGGCCTCGCCGTGGCTGCCGGGGCAGTCGTCGGTCTCGGCCGTGACCTCGCCGGTCTTCGGGTCGATCACCTGGAGCGTGTTCCGGGAGTCCTCGGTGCCCTGCGTGGTGAAGAGGGTGCCGTCGGAGAGCTCGAGCGCCACGCCGTGGTGCGGGTCCTCGGTCTCGGCCTCCGTCATGACGGGCATGAGGTCCGGGGTCGCCTTGTCCAGGTGGGTCGAGTCGAAGGTCCGGATCGCGCCCGTGCCGTCCGCGAAGAGGGTGGTCTTGCCGTTGTGGGTGACGACGTGGCCGGGATGCTCACCCGGGAACGTTACGCCGGTCATGCCGGGCGCGGACTCGTAGTTGTGGACGTGATCGCCGTGGGCCTTGGCCTGGATGCCGGTGGAGAACACCTCCCAGCCGTTCCCGGTGGTCACCAGGACGTCCTTGCCGTTGCCGGCGTTGCTCAGCCGCGTGAAGCCCGGGACGTCCTGCTCCTTCACCACCTCACCGGACTCGGCGTCGAGCAGCGTGAGCCCGTCCTCGTGCGAGAGCAGGATGCGCGGGGTCACCGCGGAGACCTCGGTGGTCTGGGTCGGGTCGACGCGGTCCTCCTCGGAGACGGAGGAGGCCGCCCTCGCCTCACCCGACGGCGACTCGGCGCCGTCCGCGGCGGGGGCGGGGGCCGACGTCGGCCCGGACGGGGCGGCGTCCGCGCCACAGGCCGTGAGCGCGATGGCCGCGGCGGCGAGGGTGGCGGAGAAGGTGGCGGTGCGCGTGGAACGGCGCTGCGGGGCGAAGTGGGACACGGGGAGCCTTTCACGAGGGCGAGAAGATGCGACTGATTCACAATAAGAACTGTTGCGGATGGTTCGCAATACTGCGGTGGACCTCACCCCGTCATCCCGGCGGCGCCGACGGCGCGCCCCCGTCGCGGGAACCGGCACGTGACGCCCTCGAGCGCGCGGCGACCCGCCTGTTCGAGGTGGGCGGGGCCTCCGCGACGCTGCGCACGCGCGGGCTGGACCGGCATGGGCGCAATGCGCGGGTGCTGGTCAGCCACAACCCGCTGATCTACCGCGCCCGACTGCTCGGCGACCGGGCCGTCACGGACACGCCGGTCGGGCGGCTGAGGCGTCGGGCGGTGCGGCGCGCGGCGGAGCCCGTCAGGCCAGGCCGCGCGCCGCATGCCAGGCGGCGATCCGCTCGAGCGCCTCGTGGACGGCGTCCGGGCCGGCGGCGAAGGAGAGCCGGACGGACTCGGGCCCGTGGACGGCGTCGAAGTCGTCGCCGGGGGTCAGCGCGACGCCGGCCTCCTCCAGCAGGGCGGCGCAGTAGCCGACGGCGCTGCCGAACTCCGCCAGCATGCCCGGGGCGAGGCGGGCCCACAGGTAGAAGGCGCCGTCGGCGGGGGCGGCGTCGGCCCAGCCGAGCCGGGGCAGGGCGGCCAGCACGACGCCGCGCGTCGCCGTGAAGCCGCCGGCCTGCTCGGCACAGAACGCGTAGGACTCCTCGCTGAACGCGTGGACGGCCGCCTCCTGGGCCGCGGCGGGCGGGCAGAGGGCGACCGAGCCGGCGAGGCCGTCGACCGCGGCGGCGAGGTCGTCCGGCATGAGCATCCAGCCCAGCCGCCAGCCGGGCATGCCCCAGTACTTGGAGAACGAGCTGACCACGAGCGCGGTGCGGGAGGTGCGCCATGCGCAGGCGCCGAGCCCCTCCCCGTCCGTGTGCACGATGCCGTGGTAGATCTCGTCCGAGACGAGCCGCACACCGCGTTCCTCGCACCAGCGGGCGAGTTCGGCGAGCTCGGCGGCGCTGACCATCGTGCCCGTGGGATTGGCCGGGGAGGCGAGCACGAGCCCCGCGACCGGGCCCTCCGCGAGCGCCGCCTCCAGGTGGGCGACCGTGGGCTGGTAGCGGGTGCCGGCGTCGACGTCCACGTCCACCACCTCCACCCCGAGCGCCGTGAGGATGTTGCGGTACGCCGGATAGCCGGGGCGCGGCAGGAGCACGCGGTCCCCCGGGGAGAACGCCGCGAGGAAGCCGAGCATGAACGCCCCCGAGGAGCCCGTGGTGATCGCGACCTGCTCGGGGCGCACGTCGAGCCCGTACCAGCGGCGGTAGTGGCCGGCGACGGCGGCCCGCAGCTCCGGCAGGCCCAGCGCCGGGGTGTAGGTGAGGGCACGGCCGGAGGCGTGGACGGCGGCGGCCGCGGCGTCGACGGCGGGCGGGGCGCCCCCGCCCGGCTCCCCCGCGCACAGGCTGACGACGTCGTGGCCGGCGGCACGCAGCTCGGCGACCCGGCCGAGGATGCTCATCACCGTGAACGGCGGCACCTGCGACCGGGCGGACGGCGCGAAGGCGGGGGTGGCGGTGGGGGCAGGGGCGGCGGTGCTGGCGGGGTCGGCGGTGCTGGAACGGGACGGGCGACGCATGGCCCGAGGCTACCCCCCGCTTTCGTTCGGGAAACGGCGCCCCGGGGACGACTTTCGTTGACGAAACGGGCGGGCGGGCCGCCGTTTCCCGAACGAAAACGTCGCGACACGCCGCCGTTTCCCGAACGAAAACGTCCGGCCCGCCTCGCGCGGCCCTCACTCCTCGGCGCCGAGCATCTCCCGGATGTCCTCGGCGGTGAGGGAGTCGGTGAAGGCGCCGGCGCCGGAGTCGTCGGACTCGTCCATGAGCGCGCCGAACAGCTCGGCCTTGCGCCGCTGCAGCTCGAGCACCTTCTCCTCGATCGTCCCCTCGGACACGAGCCGGTAGACCATCACGGTCCGCTCCTGCCCGATCCGGTGCGCCCGGTCCACGGCCTGCGCCTCCGCGGCGGGGTTCCACCACGGATCCATGAGGAACACGTAGTCCGCCTCGGTCAGGGTCAGGCCGAAGCCGCCCGCCTTCAGGGAGATCAGGAACACCGGCGCCTCGCCCTCGCGGAAGCCGCGGATCACGTCGGCGCGCCCGCGCGTGGAGCCGTCGAGGTACGCGTGCTCGATCTCCAGGTGGTCCAGCTCCTCGGCGATCACCCGCAGGAAGCTCGTGAACTGGCTGAACACGATCACGCGGTGCCCCTCGCCGATCACCTCGGTGAGGTCGTCGAGGAACCGCTCGAGCTTCGAGCTGGGCACGGAGGCGTACTGGTCGTCGACGATCTGCGGCGCCAGCGCGAGCATCCGCAGCAGCGTGAGCGACGTGAAGATGGTGAACCGGTTGCCGTCCATGTCCCCGAGCAGGCCCAACACCTTGCGGCGCTCGCGCTGGAGCACGCGGTCGTAGAGCTTGCGGTGGGCCGGCTCGAGCTCCACCTGGAGGATCTGCTCCTGCTTGGGCGGCAGGTCCTTCGCCACGAGCTCCTTGGAGCGGCGCAGCATGAACGGGCGCACGCGGCGGCGCAGGGCCGCCATCCGCTCGGGGTCCCCCCCGGTCTCGATGGGGGTCACGTAGGTCTCGCGGAACCGGCGGTGGCTCGGGAACAGGCCCGGCACGACGACGCCCAGCAGCGCCCACAGGTCGCTGAGGGAGTTCTCCATCGGCGTGCCGGTGATGGCCAGCCGGAAGGGGGCGCGCAGGTCGCGGGCCACCGTGTGCACCTTCGCGGCGCGGTTCTTCAGGAACTGTGCCTCGTCGAAGACCACCCCGCCCCAGTCGAGTCCGCCGTACTGGCCGGCGTCGATCCTCAGGAGCGTGTAGCTGGTGACCACCACGTCCGCCCCCGCCACCTCGTCCGCCACGGCGGTGCCGCGCTTGCGGGTGGTGGTGTCCAGGACGCGCACGTCGAGGTCCGGGGTGAACTTCTCGGCCTCGGCCGCCCACACGGACACCACGGAGCTCGGCGCGACCACGAGGAACGGCGGCCGCTCGGGCCGGGCCTGGCGCGCGTGGGCGAAGAGCGCGAGGGTCTGGACGGTCTTGCCCAGGCCCATGTCGTCGGCCAGGATCCCGCCGAGGTCCTGCTCCCACAGGAACGCGAGCCAGCGCAGGCCCTCCTCCTGGTAGGGGCGCAGGTCGGCCTTCAGGCCGGCGGGGCGCGGGGCCTCGGGGAGGCGCTCGACGGCGGCCAGACGCCCGACGGCGGCGGTCCACTCCGGGTCCTCGTCCACCTCGTCCGCGAGCTCCTTGAGGTCCTCCCAGAAGCCGACCTGGTGCCGTGAGACGGGGGTGTGCTCCGGGGTCCACTCCTGCAGGGTGGCGGCCTCGGAGAGCAGGGCGCGCAGCCGGTCGAAGGCGGGGTGGTCGAGGCCCAGGTAGGAGCCGTCCGCGAGGATCAGCGTGGTCCTGCCCTGCACGAGCGCGGTGAACAGCTCCACGAACGGCAGCACGTGCCCGTCCACGGAGACCTGCACGCCGAGGTCGAACCAGTCGTTCTGCGTGGCCTTCGTGCCGACCTCGATGCGCGGGGCGGCCTTCAGCTCGCGGTAGTCGGGGCGGTCGCCGGTGACGTCCACGCGCACGTGGTCCGCGCGCTGCAGCAGCGGCAGCACCTGCTCGGAGAACCGGGCGGCGCCCACGCCCTCGAGGACCTGCTCCTCCGCACGGCCGGCGCGCGGCCAGAGCTCGGCCACGGCGCGCAGCACCGCGTCCTCGTGCCGGGTGTCCCGCAGGGGGTCGCCGCCGGCGTCGAGGCCGAGTTCGCGGGGCGGGTCGAAGTAGAGCCAGGACCAGCGCAGCACGAGCTCGTGGCCGGGTCGGAAGTCGGCGCGCAGCCGCAGCACGGGCGGCTCGAACTCGGGCAGCTCCACGGAGGCGTCGCCGCTGGTCACGGGCAGGGCGCCACGCAGCCGCGGGTAGATCCGGCCGAGGAACTCCTCGCGGTCCGCGGCGGGCACGCGCACGGGCCCGCCGGCGAGCACGAGCTGCTGCACGGCCTCGGGGACGGGGCGTGCGGCGGGGATCAGGTGGAGCACGGCCTCCTCGTCCGTGAGCTCCACGCGGTAGAAGCCGATGCCGCCCACGGCGTGCACACCGCTCAGCCCGGGGACGGGCGGGGCCGGGTCGAGGGCCGGGGCCACGTCCAGGCCGCCGTCGGGGGCGCGGGTGACGTCCAGCCCGACGGCGACGGGCGCCTCCAGCACCACGTCCGTCAGCAGCCCCAGCGGCACGAGCTCCACCCCGACCTCGCGGGCCTCCGCGAGCAGCTGCCAGATCCGCGGGGAGTCGAAGACGTGCAGACCGAACCAGGCGTCGCCCGGGTAGGAGTCCTCGGCCTGGACCTGACGCCAGATCAGGCGCATCGCCCGCTCCTGGGCGGGGGCGAACTCGGCGCGCGGGAACTGGAACGCCTTCCACGTCAGCCCGCCCTTGATCCACGTCCCCTTGGCCCCGCGCTTGAGCGGGCGCACGGTCACGTACAGCGGGCGGCCCTCGCGCACCTGCTCCTCCCCGGCGGTCGCCGGGCCCCACTGCTGGAACGCGTTGCGGGAGGACTCGGCCACGAGCTCCACGCCGATCGCCAGCGCGGGCGGCGTGCCCACCCGGCGCGGGCCGTGGAGTCCGGCCAGCGGCTCCATGACCCGTCGCCAGTCCAGGCCGGCAGGGGGTGGGGGTGCCGCCCCGTCCGCGGCCGGGGCGTCGAGGCCGGCCGGGCCGCCGCCGTCGTGGCCCCGGCCGGCGGGCGCGGGCAGCGCGTCCGCCGTGGTGACCATCTCGGCGAGCTTGCGGCGGGCGTCGTCGAGGGCCTGGTCGGCGTCGAGGCGGACCACCTGGTAGAGCGCGGCGGCCACGTGCTTGCAGTCCGTCCCGACCGGGCACGTGCAGCGCCCGCCCACCGGCTCCATGAGGGCGCCGGCGCCGTCCTCGGCGGCGTCGTCGTAGGCCTCCTGCAGCTGCACCTGCACCCGGTAGGGGCTGGGCGCGGTGCCCTGGACGGAGGCGCTCAGACGGCCGGTGGCGGCGTCATAGCGCAGGCGCCCCACGGCACCCGACGCGGCCACGGCGAAGCCGCGGTCCGCACTGGTGGGCCCGACGACGGCGCGGATGGCCTCGGTGCGCAGGTGCGGCAGGACGTCTCCGGAATCTGCAGTGGCCATAGCGAGCAGTCTTTCACGGACCGTGCCGGGCCCGCTCCGACCGACGCAGGTCCGGCGGCGTGCCCACTCACGGGCCCCGGGTCCGCACACCTGAGACCTTCAGCCCGACCCGCCCCGGACCCTAGAGTGCGCCCATGGCGTCCACACAGCCCTCCCCCGTCCCCGCCGGTGCCACGCCGGCGTCCCACACCTCCCCCCTCGGCCTGTCCCTGCCGGACGGCCGGGGCCGTCGCGTCCTCGTCACCGGTGCCACCGGGTACGTGGGCGGGCGCCTCATCCCCGAGCTGCTCGCCGCCGGCTTCGACGTCCGGGCCGGCGCCCGGAACCCCTCCGACCTCGCGGACCGACCGTGGTCGGACAGCATCGAGGCGGTGGAGCTCGACCTCACCGAGGCGGACCTCGTCGAAGCCGCCATGCAGGACGTGCACACCGTGCTCTACCTCGTGCACTCCATGGGCGGGGGCGGCGACTTCGTGGCCCAGGAGCAGCGGATCGCGGACATCGTGGGCACCGCCGCGGACACGGCCGGCGTGGCCCAGCTCGTCTATCTCTCCGGCCTGCACCCGGACACGGTCCCCGTCGCGGAGCTGTCCGACCACATGCGCTCCCGCGCCCTCGTGGCCGAGCGTCTCGAGCGGGCGGCGACCCCGGCGCTGACGTTCGAGGCCGGGGTGATCATCGGCTCGGGCTCCACCTCGTTCGAGATGATCCGCCACCTCGCCGAGCGGCTGCCCGTGATGCCCGGCCCGTCCTGGCTGAGGAACCGGGTGGAGCCGCTGGCCATCCGCGACGTCCTGTACTACCTCCTGCAGGCCTGCGCCCTCCCGGAGCCCGTGCAGCTGAGGGCCCAGATCGGCAACGGACACCCCCAGTCGTTCGCGAGCGTGCTGGTGGACTACGCCAAGGCCGCCGGCCTGTCCCGGCGCATCGTGATCCCCACCCCGTTGCCCTTGAAGACCCTGGCGGGCTTCTGGATCGGCATGGTGACCCCCATCCCGGTCGCGGTGGCCCTGCCCCTGGCCGCATCCCTCGCCGAGGAGGCGGTCGTGGAGGACCGCTCGGTCCGCGACCTCATCCCGGACCCGCCGGGCGGGCTGACCTCCTACATGGACGCCGTGCGGCTGGCGCTGAAGCGGGAGAAGGAGGGTCCCCTGGACGTCACCTTCGACGCGGACCTCCAGAGCTCCGCGGACCCGGCCGCCCCCCTGCCCTCGGATCCCGAGTGGGCCGGCACCACGGTCTACACGGACGAGCGCGAGCGCGAGTCCGACCTGCCCGCGCAGGAGGTGTGGCCGGTGATCGAGTCGGTGGGCGGCGCCAACGGTTGGTATTCCACCCCGCTGCTGTGGAAGATCCGCGGGCTGATGGACAAGTTGGCCGGCGGGCCCGGCCTGACCCGCGGCCGGCGGGACCCGGACCACCTGCGACGCGGCGACGCCGTGGACTGGTGGCGGGTGGAGGACGTGGAGCCGGGGCGGCGGCTGACCCTGCGGGCGGAGATGAAGGCCGGCGGGCGGGCCTGGCTGCAGCTGAGCACCGAGCCGCGGGAGGGCGGAGGCTCCGTCTACCGCCAGCGGGCGGTCTTCATGCCGGACGGCCTGCTCGGACGCGCCTACTGGACCGCCATCCTGCCCTTCCACGCCGTGGTGTTCCCGGAGATGGCCGCGAACATCCTGGCCGAGGCCAGGCGCCGGCACGACGGCGGCGAGCGTCCCCGCACCCGCGGCCTGCTGCGGCCGCTGGTGGACCGGCTGCCCCTGCGTCGCAACCCGTTGGACAGGCGAGCCCGCGGCGCCGGCGGCGCTCAGTCGCGGGACTGACCGTCGGGGCCACGCCCCCAGTGGGGCCGGGGGCGTGACCGGGCCGCCCGGCGCAGCCACCGCCGCCCGGGGGACAGCCGGGCCCAGTTGACCTGCAGGGTGGTGACCGCCATCCGGCCCTGCCGCACCCGCTGGCGCAGGGAGTGGAAGATGCGCCCGGCGACCTCCACCCGCAGGTCCGGATCGAACCGGATCCGGCGGCCGGCCAGGGCCAGCTGGAAGGACAGGTCCAGGTCATCGTGCACGTCCCCGCGCTCGCGGTGGACGCGGGTCCGCACAGCCTGCCACGCCTCGGCGCGCAGGGCGCAGTTGGAGCCCCAGACGGGGGTGGCCGCCACCGCGGCGCCCGCCCCCCAGCGGTACGCGCCGGTGTAGAGCGCCGCCCGCACCCGTCCCCGGAGGCCGGGCTGGTCGTGGAAGGTCCCCGGCCCGGTGAGGGCGTCGAGCCCGGGGTCGGCGTCGAACCGGGCCACGATCCGTTCGAGCCAGTCCGCGGGCATCCGCGTGTCGGCGTCGCAGCGCACCAGCAGCTCCCCGACCGCGGCGTCCAGGCCGGCGGCCGCCGCGGCCGGGACCCCGCGGCGCGGCTCGTGCACCACCCGCGCGCCGGCGGCGCGGGCGAGCACCGCCGAGTCGTCCACGCAGCCGTTGTCCACCACCACCACCTCCAGCGCCGGCCGGCTCTGGGCGGCCAGCAGGGCGAGGCACACGCGCAGGTGCTCGGCGTCGTCGAGCACCGGGACGACCACGGAGACCGTGGGGCGGGCCGGGGTCACCGGGTGCGCTCCCGGCGCACGGCGAGGGCGGCGCCGATCCCGGCGCCGACGAGATCGGCGGCGAGGTCGCCGATGGTGTCCGTGTAGCCCACACCGATCTCGGGGGTCACCGCCGTGTGCCCCCACCATTCGGCCAGCTCCCACACCACGCCCAGGGCCACGGCGGCGGCCGCGATCCCCAGCCCGGCCAGGCCCGGGCCGAGCAGCGCCACGGCCTGCCCGGCCTCGGTCCCCCGACGCCGGAGCCATGCCCCCACCACCAGTGCCGTCAGACAGGCGACCACGGCGGAGGCGGCGGCGTGCACGAGCAGGTCCAGCCACGGCACCCGCGGGTAGAGGCCGATGACGCTCAGCCACCCGGCCAGCAGCAGGACCGCCTGCGCGGCCCAGTCCAGGGCGCCGCCCGGGGCGAGCCAGCGGGTGAGCCACTGGGAGCCGAACACGAGCAGCATCGCCGCCGCGGACGGCCATCCGGCGTGCACCGCCGCGACCGGGACGAGGATCAGGCCGAGCGCGCGCAGCAGGTCTGCGGGGATCAGCGGCAGCATGTCAGCGATCGTCCGGGTGGGGGCGGCGTCCCGGCCGAGGGCCGCGCCGACCGGCACGACCACGGCTCGTCAGCAGCAGCCAGAGCGCCGGCAGCAGCAGGGCGGAGCCGAGCGGGTAGGCGAAGTCCTCCACGGGCGCCTGGCCCACGTAGGCACCCACCAGCAGCTCATGGCCGTAGTCGAAGAGCCCCGCGGCGATCATCACGTTGTCGAAGACCGCCGTGAGGGCCCACAGGGCCACCAGGGTGGCCGCCACGGCCCGCAGGTGCTCGCCCCGCACGCGGCCGACGAGGGCGGCGCCCACGAGCACGGCCAGGGCGAAGCCCACGAAGACGAGGACGAGGTCGAGGAAGGTCACCGGCTGCCCCCGTCGGTCGGATCGGCCGGCGTCGCGGCACGGGCGTCACCTCGCCGGCCGCGCAGCAGGCGCAGCGCCCCGGTGAACAGCACCATCGTGATCTGGCTGAGGAAGAGCAGGAAGAACCCCTCCTCCAGGGGCAGCTGGGGGGCGAGCATCACCCCGGTCATGTAGGGCGACTGCCGGTGCAGGAACACGCCTTCGGCGATCCCCCACAGGTCCCAGGCGAAGAAGTAGGCCACCCCGGCGGCCAGCACCAGCAGCGCCGGGAGCGGGCGATGCCACAGGAACAGCTCGAAGCGCCGGTCCACCAGCAGCATGCAGCCGATGACACCCAGCAGGGCCAGCAGGTAGATCATGCCGCCGCCCCCCGGGTCAGCGCCCACCCGATCAGCAGCAGGGTCACGAGGAAGCCGGTCACGTAGTTCAGGGGGAGGAACAGCTGCCAGCCGCGGTGGGCCGCGCCCGAGGTGGCGTCCGTGATGCGGCGGAAGCGCAGGGTGTTCACCACGTAGGGCACGGCCAGCAGCGCCGCGAGCGGGCCCGGCGGCTCGGTGGCCAGCAGCAGCAGGCCCGCCGCCGCGTACAGGCCGGCGGCGAGCAGGACGGTGCGCCGAGCGCCCAGCACGGTGGCCACCGAGGCCAGGCCCCCCTCCCGGTCCGGCACCACGTCCTGCACCGCCCCGAACATCTGCGAGGCCATGCCCCACAGGAAGAACGCCCCCAGCAGCGCCGCCAGGGCGGGCGTGGGGGTCGCCCCGGCCAGCACGAGGCCGTAGACCGCGGGGGAGACGAAGTGGGTGGCGGAGGTCGCGGCGTCCAGGAAGGGCCGCTCCTTGAACCGCAGCCCCGCCCAGGAGTACGCCACCACCGCGAACAGGCTCACCGCCAGCACCAGCACGGCGGCCCACTCGCCCCGCACGGCGGACCAGCCCGCGAGCACGGCCACGAACGGCACGGGCAGCAGCACCGACCACGCCAGCACCCGGCGGCGCACCGCGGGGTCGCCCAGCACGGAGCCCTCCACGCCCCCCTTGCGGGGGTTGCGCAGGTCCGAGGCGAAGTCGAACACGTCATTGATGCCGTACATGGCCAGGTTGTAGGGCACGAGGAAGAACACGACGCCCAGGACCACCAGCCACGCGGGCAGCCCCCCGGTCAGGATCGCGGCGGCGGCGAACGGGTAGGCCGTGTTCACCCAGCTGACCGGCCGGGACGCCCAGAAGAGGGTGCGGATCATGTGCCGCTCCCCCCGGGGCCCGCGGGCCGGGCCCTGCGCGCGTCGTGGCGCAGTTCGTCCCGGACCACTTCGGCGGAGATCAGGCACATGGGCACCCCGATGCCCGGGCGCACCGAGGAGCCCGCGTACATCAGGCCGGCCACGTCCGCGTCCCGCACCGAGGGGCGGAACATGGCCGACTGCGCCAGCGTGTGCCCGGGGCCCAGCAGCGAACCCCGCCAGGCGTGCACGTCCGCGGCGAAGTCACCGGGCCCGTAGGTGCGCCGCACCACGATGCGCTCGGCCAGGTCGGGGATCCCGGCCCAGCGGGCCAGCTGATCGAGGGCCCGGTCCGCCACGGCCTCCACCTGGGCGTCCCCGGCGCGGTCCACCCGCCAGCCCTGGCCGTCACGGACCCGGATGCCGCCGCGCCCCCACCCCGGCTCGGCGGGGGCCGGGACGAGGATGAAGAGGTTCTCGTCGCCCTCCGGGGCCACGCCCGGGTCCGTGGCGGAGGTGCGCGAGACGTAGATCGACGTGTCCGCGGCGAGGTCCTCTCCCCGTTCGATGCGCCCGAAGTTGTCCTCCCAGTCCGCCGTGAACAGCAGGGTGTGGTGGGCCAGCTGGGGCAGGGATCCGCGCACCCCCACGCACACGAGCACGCCGGAGGGACCGGGGTCGCGCCGGTCCCACGTGGACTCCGCGACGCGCCGGCCGGGAGGCAGCAGACGGGTCTGCACGTGGTGCAGGTCCGCGGCGGCCACCACCACATCGGCGTCGAGGCGTCCCGCGGCGCCGTCGTCGGACCGCCAGGCGACGCCGGTCACCTGGCCCGGGCGGCGACGTCGGCCCTCGTCCCCGCGGGCTGCTCCCGGCCTGGGCAGGCGGGCGGCCAGGCGTCCGAGGCGGCCGGCGGGGGCGGGACGGTCCACCACCTCGACGGCGGTCGCCTCGACCCCGGTGCGGATCTCCACGCCGGCCTCGCGCACGACCTCCGCCATGGCGTCCACGAGGGCCGCGAACCCGCCGAGGGGGTACTGCACGCCGTCGGCGAGGTCCAGATGGGACATCAGGTGGTACATGGCGGGGGCACGGTCGGGGGACGTGCCGAGGAAGACCGCCGGGTAGCCCAGGATCTGGCGCAGCCGGGGGTCCTGGAAGCGGGCCGCGACGTGGGAGCGCAGGCCCCCCAGCAGCTGGGGCCCGAGGGCCGGCAGGGCGCGCAGGACGTCCGGGTGGGCCAGGGCGGCCGGCCGGCGGAAGTCCGTGTAGAGGAAGTGGTCCTTGGCGAGCCCGTAGATCCGGGACGCGGAGTCGAGGTAGGCCCGCAGGCGGCGCCCGGCGCCGGGCTCGAGGGACTCGAACAGCGCCTCCGCGTGGCCGGTGCGCACGTCCACGGGGGGCTCGTGGAGGTGCCCCTCGAAGTACACCCGGTAGCCGGGGTCCAGACGGCGCAGGTCCAGCCGTTCGGCGGCGGAGGTCCCCATGAGGCGGAACCAGCGGTCGATCACCTCGGGCATCAGGTACCAGGAGGGCCCGGTGTCGAAGGTGAACCCCGCCTCGGACCAGCGTCCGGCACGGCCGCCCAGGACGGCGCCGCGCTCCAGCAGCGTCACCCGGTGCCCGTCGCGGGCCAACAGGCCCGCCGTGGCCAGTCCGGCGAACCCGCCGCCCACCACCACGGTGCGCGGGCCGAGAGCGGTGTCCCGGGCGCTCATCGGCGGCCTCCCCGGCGGCCCCGTGCCAGGACGCGGGCGGCGATCCGGGCCTTCTGGCGGTCCGGCACCCGGATACGGCGGTGGGCCAGCTCGGCCGCCGGGGTCGCCTCGATCCGGTCCACCAGGGCCGCGAACAGTCCGTGCGCCAGGGCCACGGCGCGCCCGGCCCCGGGGTCCAGGGCACGGATGCCGGGCAGGGCGGCGTCGAGGTCGGCGCGGACCTCGGCCACGAGTTCGGCCTTGCGCGCCTCGGTGAGCACGCCCGGTGCGGCACCGGGCAGGTAGGTGCGGCCCAGCTCGTGGTGGTCCGCGGCCAGGTCCCTGAGGAAGTTGACCTTCTGGAACGCCGCCCCCAGCCGGGAGGCCTGCGCGCGCAGCTCCTGCCGCTGGCCCGGGGTCCGGGCCCGCGTGCCGGGGAGGGAGAGGAAGACCTGCAGGCACATCAGCCCCACCACCTCGGCCGAGCCGTGGATGTAGGCGTCCAGCGACTCGGCGCCGTGCTCGCGGATCCCCAGGTCCGCGCGCATGGAGGCGAAGAAGGGACGGGTCAGCTCCGGGGTGATGCCGTGGCGACGGGCCACGTCGGCGAAGGCGTGCAGGACCGGGTCGGTGGCGAAGCCCGACGCCATCGCGGCCTCACACGCCCGCTCGTAGTCGTCCAGGGCGGCGCGGACCCCGGCCTCGTCGAGCCCGGCGGCCACCGCGACGCCGTCGACCACCTCGTCGGCGACGCGGACCATGGCGTAGATCGTGGCCACGTCCTGGCGTGCCTGCCGGGGCAGGGTGCGGCAGGCCCAGGAGAAGGACGTGGAGTAGCGGCGGATCACCTGGGCCGCTGCGGCGTGGGCCGTCCGCGTGTACAGCGCGGCAGGGATCGGGGCGGGCGCGGCCATCTCAGGACCTCCGGGTCAGCACGGCGTGGCAGGCGTCGGCGAACTCCGCCCGGACCGTCTCGTCCAGGGGCAGGGCCGCGATGCGCTCGCGGGCGCGGACGGTGAGCTCGGCGGCGACGTCGAGGGCGTGCTCCCGGGCACCGGCCGCCTCGAGGGCGCGGCGGGCGGCCTCGATGTCCGCGGGGGTGGCCGGGCCCGCGTCGAGCAGGGCGCGGACGGCGGGGATGCGGCGGCCGTGGGCGGTGAGCACGGTGGCCTTGCCCTCGCGCAGGTCGCCGTCGGCGGACTTGCCGGTCTCCCCGGGATCGCCGAACACGCCGAGGACGTCGTCGATCACCTGGTAGGCGGCGCCGAGGTCGGCGCCGGCCTCGCCCATCGCCCGGGCGAGGTCGGGATCCGCCCCGGCCAGGAGGGCGCCGGCGCGCAGGGGCGCGCCGACCGTGTAGTGCGCCGTCTTGAGCCGTTGCATGGCGAGGATGCGGTCGGGATCGGGCTCCTCACCGGTGTGGCGGGACAGCCCCAGGAGCACGTCTTCGAGCTCGCCGGCCGCGGTCACGGCGGCGGCGTCGAAGACGACGGCGGCGGCCTCGGCGGCCCGGGCGGTGTCGGCGGCACAGGTGGCGGCGAGCCGGAACGCCTGGGTGAGCAGGACGTCCCCCGCGATGAGGGCGACGGCGACCCCGGCGTGGGCGGCGTCCGCGGCGGGCACCCCGCGGGCCTCGAGGCGGTGCCGGGCGGAGGCGTGCACGGCGGGCTGGCCGCGCCGCAGCACGTCCCGATCGATGACGTCGTCGTGGACGAGCAGCGCGGTGTGCAGCAGTTCGAAGGCGGCCCCGAGTCGGTCGACGGCAGCGCGGCCGGACGGAGGGACCGGGTCGGCGGTCGCCAGGCGCCAGCCGAGCTCGACGAGACGGGGGCGGATGAGCTTGCCGGCGCCCACATGGACGTGGAGCGAGTCGAGCAGCTCGGCGAAGGCGGCGGATCCGGGTGCCTGGGCCGCGGCATGTCGGAGCGCGGCGTCCAGCTCGGCGGTCACCCCGGAGAGCGCGGCCTCGCCGCCCGTCCTCGCTTCACCCATGGCGCCTCCTCGGTGGCGGACACGACGCGGCACCGACCGCCGCATCTGTTCGACCGTCTAACTTCTGGACGCAGAAGACACTACGGGCCGCGCCGGTCCCGCGTCCATCCGCGGCGGTCCCGGGCGGCGCGATCTCACGACGCACGGGGCCGCCGGCGGGATCAGGCGTCGGCGGACGCCGTCTCCAGGGTGATCTCCGGGTCCACGATCTGACCCTCCCACTCACCGGAGACCCCGTACACGACGCAGTGCTTCTCGTCGGTGCCGTAGTTGCCCAGCTCGGAGGAGGTCAGGACGGCCCCGTTCAGCTGGTCCTCCTTCTCCTCGCTCAGGCGCTGGGCCTGGGCGGTGCAGGTCTGGGCGGCGGCCGGGTCGGCCTCCTCACCCTCGGCCACGGCCGGCACGGCCCAGAGGTACTCCGCGGTGTGGGCGCCCTCGCAGTCGGTGGTCTCGAAGGAGGACAGGTCACGGGCGCCGAGCGGGGCGGTGAAGCACGTGCCGGCCTCGTAGTCGGCCGGGGCCGCGGACAGCGACGACGCCGAGGCGGACGACGACTCCGCACCCTGCGCGGACGCGGAGGCGGGCGCCGTCGTCGAGGCGGACGCGTCGGCGTCGGACGAGTCCTGACCGCCGCACGCGGTGAGGGCCAGCAGCGCGGCAGCGGACAGGCCGGCAAGACGGGCGGAACGGGACAGGGCGGCGAAGGCCATGGGGGTGCTCTCCTCGAGTGACGTGGGACGCGCCGGGGTGTGGCGCCGACCTCAGCACTCTAGCCACGCCCGGCCGTCGGGATCGGGCCGAGGTGACGTGGCCCACATCTGATGGGCGGCCCGGCTCGCCTGCCACACTGAGAGGCATGCAGACCCCGGCCACGCCCTCCCCGCACGACCGCCCCTCCCCCGTCGCCCGACCGTGGATGGCGGCCTCGGACGTCCCGGTCGCAGGCCCCGACGACGTCGAGCGCGTGGTCCTGCTGTCCCCGGCGGGCGAGGCCGTGGGCACGGAGGCCAAGGCCACGGTCCACCGCCGCACCGAGGACGGCGGCACGCCCCTGCACCTGGCCTTCTCCTGTCACGTGTACGACGAGGCCGACCGGTTCCTGCTCACCCGCCGGGCGCTGGGCAAGGCGGCGTTCCCCGGGGTGTGGACCAACGGGTTCTGCGGGCACCCCGGCCCCGGCGAGTCCCCCGCGGAGGCCGTGCTGCGCCGCGCCCCGCAGGAGCTGGGCGTGGAGGTGTCCGACGTCGTCGAGGTGCTCCCCGACTTCCGCTACCGGGCCGCAGACGCCTCCGGCATGGAGGAGCACGAGATCTGCCCGGTGTTCCGGGCCCGGATGCACGGCGACCCCGCCCCGGAGCGGGACGAGGTCGCGGAGTGGTGCTGGGTGGAGCCGGCCGATCTGGCCGCCGCCCTGGCCGCCGTCCCCCGGGCGTTCAGCCCGTGGCTCGTGGAGCAGTGGCAGCAGGGGGCGTTCGACCCGCGGTGAGCGGCCGGCGCGGCGACGCCGCGCGGGCCGTCAGCGGCCGTTGACGTCGTCGAGGTGGGCGGCGGTGGACTGCACGGCCTCGTCCTGCCCCGGCTCGGCGTCGCCCTGCTGGCCCTGCTGCTCCTCGGCCAGGCGGCGGACCTCTGCGATGTCGAGGCCCTTGACCTGGTCGAGCAGCTGCTCGAGCGCGGTGCCCGGCAGGGCGCCGGCCTGGGAGAACACGAGCACGCCGCCGCGGAAGGCCATGAGCGTGGGGATGGAGGTGATGCCGGCCATCGCCGCCAGCTGCTGCTGGTCCTCCGTGTCGACCTTGGCGAACACGACGTCCTCGTGCTTCTCCGAGGCGGCCTCGAACACGGGGGCGAACTGGCGGCACGGGCCGCACCAGCCGGCCCAGAAGTCCACGAGCACGGTGTCGTTCTCGGCGACGGTGGAGCCGAACTCCTCGAGGGTCAGGTCCTTGGTGGCCACGGTGGGTCCTTTCGTCAGCGGGGCCGACGCGTTCACGCCGGCGATCGTCCTGCCGACCACAACGGACGCCCCGCCGCACCTATTCCGCCCCACCCCGCTTTCGTTCGGGAAACGGCGGCGTGTCCCGGCACTTTCGTTCGGGAAACGGGCGCCTTCCACGCACTGTCGTGGCCGAGACGGGAGCCGTCGTCGTCGCTTCCTAGACTGACCGCATGACCGCCACTCCCGCCCTGCCCCTGCTCGTGCTCAACGGCCCCAACCTGAACCTGCTCGGCACCCGCGAGCCCGAGGTCTACGGCACGGCCACCCTCGACGACGTCCGTGCGCTCACCGAGGCCCGCGCGGCCGAGCACGGGCTGACCGTGGACTTCCGACAGTCCAACCACGAGGGCGAGCTCATCGACTGGATCCAGGAGGCCCGCACCTCCCACGCGGGCGTCCTCATCAACCCCGCCGCGTACTCGCACACCTCCATCGCCATCCGGGACGCCCTCGCCGCCGTCGACCGGCCGATCGCCGAGGTGCACATCTCCAACGTCCACCGGCGCGAGGCGTTCCGGCACCACTCGCACGTCTCCGCCGTCGCCGACGTCGTGATCGCCGGGGCGGGCGTCCAGGGCTACGCCCTCGCCGTCGACTGGCTCGCCGCGGCTGTGCGCCGCTGAGCGCTGGTCAGGACCCGCCTGGCCGTGCCTAGGGTCGGTGGTACGAGCCGGTGGCCACATCAGGGCGCCGGCACCCGACGACGAAGGAGTCACGCCATGGGCACCCAGGATCCCCGCGCCCGTCTGCTCGAGAAGCTCGCGAAGGTGAACGTCTGCATGCTGACCACCGCTGAGCAGGACGGCACGCTCGTCACCCGCCCGATGGGCCTGCAGCAGGCCGAGGACGGTGGCACGCTCTGGTTCCTCACGCGCGCCACCTCCGACGTCGCCGCGGACGCTCCGCAGCGCCCGGTCAACGTCGCCGTGCAGGACAAGGACTTCTGGGCCTCCCTCGCGGGCCACGGTCAGCTCGTCCGCGACGACGCGCGCAAGAAGGAGTTCTGGAACCCGGCCACCGAGGCGTTCTTCGGTGAGGGCTCGAGCCCCGAGGATCCGCAGATCGTGCTCGTGCGCGTGGACGTGGACACCGCCCAGTTCTGGGAGTCCCCGGGCGCGGTGGCCACCGCCGTCGAGCTGGTGAAGGCCAAGGTCACCGGCGGGACCGCCGAGCCGGGCGACAGCGAGACCGTCCGGTTCTGACGGCGCCGCCCGACGCCGGCTCCGCGGCGTGCCCGCGGACGGGCCGGTGAGCGGACGGGACGAGGGGCGGCCCCGGCATCACGCCGGGGCCGCCCCTGTTCTCGTCAACGAAAGCACCGCTGGAGACGCCCGTTTCGTCAACGAAAGCGAGCGCCGCGCGCGGGGCTTCGGCGGGTCAGTCGACGTCCTCGGCCGCCAGCTGGCCGCATGCGCCGTCGATCTCCTTGCCGCGGGTGTCGCGCAGGGTGGTGGGGATGCCGGCGGCGTTGAGCCGGTCCACGAACTCGCGCGTCACGTCCTTCTCCGAGGCGGTCCAGATGGAGCCCGGCGTCGGGTTCAGCGGGATCGGGTTCACGTGCACCCAGCCCTTGCCCCGGGCGTTGAGCTTCTTGGCCAGCAGGTCGGCGCGCCACGCGTGGTCGTTCATGTCCTTGATGAGCGCGTACTCGATGGACACCCGGCGGCCGGTGGCCACGAAGTAGTCGTACGCGGCGTCGATCGCCTCGTCCGCCTTCCAGCGCGAGTTCACGGGGATCAGCTCGTCGCGCAGCTCGTCGTCCGGCGCGTGCAGGGACAGCGCGAACGTCAGCGGCACGCCCTCCTCGGCCAGCTTCCGGATGGCCGGCACCAGGCCGACGGTGGACAGCGTGATGTTCCGCGCGGACATGCCCAGGCCCTCGGGCGAGGGGTCCACCATGCGGTGCACGGCGGCCATCACGCGCTTGTAGTTGGCCAGGGGCTCACCCATGCCCATGAACACGACGTTGGTGACGCGGTCGGCGTCGTGCCCGCCGTCCTTGCGCTTGCCGCCCAGTCCGCCCTGGGCGATCACCTGGTTGGCCAGCACGATCTGCTCCACGATCTCCGCCGTGGACATGTTGCGGGTCAGCCCGGCCTGGCCCGTGGCGCAGAACGGGCAGTTCATCCCGCAGCCGGCCTGGCTGGACACGCACAGCGTCACGCGGCCGGGGTACCGCATCAGCACGGACTCCACGAGCGCGCCGTCGAACAGCCGCCACAGGAACTTGACGGTGTCCCCGCGGTCGGTCTCCATGCGCCGGACCTCGGTGAGCAGCGGCGGGAAGAACGCCTCCGCGATCGCCTCCCGCTTGTCCTTGGGCAGGTCCGTCATCTGCTCCGGATCGGTGGTGTAGTGCTCGAAGTAGTGCACCGAGAGCTGCTTGGCGCGGAACGCCGGCAGCCCGATCTCCTTGGCCTTCTCCTGCCGTTCCTTCAGCGTGAGGTCGGCCAGGTGGGTGGGCGGCTGGGAGACGCGCGGCTGCTTGAACTGCAGCTGCGGTCGGCCGTCCGGGCCCATCGGCTGGGTCCAGCCCTCGGTCTTCGGCATCACCTGGGGGCGCTCGGCGGTGGCGGCCTCGCGGCGCTTGGGCGCGGAGAGCTGGTGGCCGACGCCGGCGCGGCGCATGCGCTCTCGGTCCTCGGCGAGCTGGCGCGCCTCGGACTCGTCGATCAGGCCGCGCTCGGGGCGGCCGAGGGCCGGCTTGCCGGCGCGGTCCCTCTGGCGGTTCGGGGTGGGCTTCGATCCGGGGCGGCGGGGCTGGTAGTCAGACATCGGCACCATTCTCCCAGACGGGGCGGACTTCGCGGCGGGTCGCCTCCACGTCGACGGCGCCGCGCGGCCCCGGCATCCGGGGCAGCCCCCGCAGGACCCAGCGGACGACGACGCCGCGCACCGTCGCCGGCAGCGGCCGGTACAGGGTGCGCGCCAGCCCCCAGAGGCGTGCCTCCCGGACGGAGTCCCGCCCGGTCCAGGACCAGCCGAGGCCGGCGCGCACGCGCCCCGGGAGGAGGCCGGCGGTGACGAACCGGGCCAGGGGCAGGGCCGCCCGCAGCGGCGCGGGGACGCCCTGGCCGGAGAACAGGTCGGCGGCGATCCGCCGCGCGTCGTCCGTGACCTCGAGCCGGGCCACCCGGTCGTCCCAGTAGTCCGCGAACGCCGCGCGGTCGACCGGCCAGGCGGAGGCGGGGACCTCGAGGCTCGTGGCGAGCGGAGCGTACCCGCGGTAGAGGCGGTCGGCGTCCTCGGCGTCGAGGGCGCCCCACATCCGGCGGCGCACCTGCTCCCCCATCGCGTAGAGGGTGGCGGCCACCCAGAGCTGGGCGTCCGGGTCGGCGGCGTCGTAGGGGTGGCCTCCGGCGTCGACCCCGCGGACCGGGCGGTGCGCCGCCCGCACCCGGTCGACGACCGCGTCTCGCAACGACGCGGCCTCGGGGAGGGTGACCGCGTAGATGTAGGCGAGCGTGTGGCGGAGCCGGCGCATCGGGTCCTCGGTGAACCGGGAGTGGACGGCGACGCCGGCCCCCACCGGCCGGTGCGCCACCTGGAGCAGGATCGCCGCGCCGGCGCCGGCGAGGATCACGGCCTCGCGGGCGAGGGCGGCCGCGGAGGTCGGGGCGGAGTGGCAGTCGGGGCGCATGGTCCCAGCCTCGCACCGGGCCGGGCGGAGGGGCAGGGGGCCGAGATGAACGGTGCCGTTCACCTTCTGTTCATCTTGCTGTTCGCCTGCCGCTCGTGGCACCTCGATCCGAAAACCGCATGATTGCGCCGATTTCGCGGCATACAGGCGGGCGCAACAGGGTGTCACAGGTCACGTTGGTGAACACGGAGTTGCACTCCGGGAGGAAATCTGTAAACTTGTTCACAAGCAGTTCACCTAGCGTTTACGGAACGCGAGGTCGGGACTCCACCGAACTCATCACCCGCGGCCCCGCCGCGACGATCCGCCGGACTCGTGGTCCGGCAACCAAAGGAGGTGCTCACCGTGAGCATCAACACGACCAGCCACCACCTGCCCACCGCCCCGAGCCCCCTCATGCAACGCCACGTGCTCCAGCGCGTCGAGGAGACCCTCCTCCGCCGCTTCGAGGGCACCGTCACCGCCGAGACCGTCCGCTCGGTCGTCCGCGAGGTCGTCGCCGACCTCAAGCGCGGCGCCCGCATCACCACCTTCCTGCCGGCCCTCGCCGAGCGCGAGGCCACCCGCCGCCTCCAGGCCGCGACGCCGGCCCACGAGGCCATGGCCGTCGCCGCCTGATCCCCCATACCGACGCGACGACCCGTCGGCCCGCCCCGCGAGGGGCCGTGGCCGGCGGGTCTTCTCGCCTCCCCGGACGCTTTCGTTCGGGAAACGGCGGGCCCCAGGACGCTTTCGTTCGGGAAACGGCGTCACCGCTCCTTGCTGACGATGTCGTCCGGCACCTCCGCTCCGGAACGCCGTTCCATCGCCGCCCACGCGAATCCGGCGTGCGACGCCGTTTCCCGAACGAAAGCACCGCGACACGCCGCCATTTCCCGAACGAAAGCGCGACCGGCACGGGAGGCCTCAGTCCTCGGCGACGCCCAGCGCTCGGCGCATCGGCAGGAACTTGGCCCGGATCTCCGTGACCTCCTCCTCGGGCACCGCTCCCGGGACCATCCCGCCCCCGGCCTGCAGCCGCACCCCGCCGGGCACCTGCTGGCCACAGCGCAGCGCCAGGGCGATCTCGCCGTCGCCGTCCTGGTCGAGCCACCCGACCGGGCCCGCATAGCGGCCGCGGTCCACGGGCTCGACCTCCGCGATCACCCTCACCGCGTCCGGCGTGGGGGTCCCGCCGACGGCCGCCGTCGGATGCAGCGCGGCCACCACGTCCAGCACGGTCCCCCGCCCGTCCCGCAGCCGGCCGCGCACGGACGTGGCCAGGTGGTGCACGTTCGGCAGGGTCAGGACGGTGGGCGCGGGGTCGTCGTCGGCGAGGTCGACGACGGGCGCCAGCGCGTCCAGCACCGACCGCGCCGCCCAGCGATGCTCCTCCGCCAGCCGCGGATCAGAGGCCAGACGCTCCCGCAGCGCGGCGTCCTCCTCCTCGTCCGCGCCGCGCGGCATGGACCCCGCCAGCACCCGCGAGCCCACGAGCCCCGCGTGCCGCGTGGCGAGGACCTCGGGCGTGGCGCCCAGCAGCCCGCCGACGGCGAACACCCAGGTCTGCGGGTACTCGCGGCGCAGCTCCCCGATCGCCCGCCACAGGTCGGCGTCGTCCGCGGGGACGGTCATCGTGCGGCTGATCACGACCTTCGCCAGCTCCCCGCCCGAGTCGGCCATCCGCGTCAGCAGCTCGCGCACCCCGGCCGCGTAGCCGGCGTCGTCCCAGGCACGGTCGGCGACGTCGGCGGGCAGGGGCACCGCACCGTCGGCCAGCAGCCGGGCTCCGCGGTCCGCGGCGACGGCGGCTGCGAGCGCGTCCGCGTCCACGTGCTGGGCCACGTCCCGCACGCCGGACGGCGTGGCGCGGCGCAGATCCGCGGGGATGCGCAGGACCGCGGGCTCGGGCGAGTCGTCGGCGAAGGTCGAGGAGATCCAGCCCCGCAGCGGGGCCGTCGGGTCCGGTCGCCCGGCGACGGCGGCCTGCCACAGCGCGGAGAGCCGGCGGAGCCGGTCGGTGCCGTCCAGGAGCACGGTCCAGCCGCCCTCGCCCCGCCACGCGTCGTCCCCGTGCGCCCACAGCACCGCCCGGGCGAACGGGGGGACGGCGGCCTCGGGGGCCCCGGTCGCGGGGGCGCCGAGGTCCGGGAGCAGGGAGCGGACAGACATGGCCCCCATTCTCTCCCACCTCGGCGGACCCCCGCTCCGGGCCCGGGCGTCGGCCACCGCCCCGACGACGGCGGCGAGCAGCGTCGTCGGGCGCGGAGGGATCCCGTCAAGGCTTGCGCCGGCACACCCCACGGCGCAGGGTGGGGGCACCCGTTCACCTCGCGCTCAACCGACCGCCTTCCCCGGAGGACTCGCATCATGGCCCCCATCCCCCCGGACCCCCACGCCGATCACGCACCGGCGGTGGACGACATGCCGCTGGACACGACGGCCGCGCCGGACATCCCCGCCGCGGTGGACCCCGTGCCGCACGGGATGGCCGCGCACGTGCTCGAGCGCGAGGTCGGGCCGCTGATGGCGCGCTTCCCCGGCGTGGCCGACGAGGCGACGGTGCGTCAGATCCTGTTCGACTCCTACGCCGAGCTCGCCGCGACGAGCCGCCATCCGGAGATGCTGCCGACCACCGCGGTGCAGCATGCCGCCTCGCGCCTGCGCGCCAAGGCGATCAACCAGGGCAGCATCGAGTCCCGCCACCCGCGTGTGCTGTTCGTCTGCCACGGCAACGCCGGCCGCTCGCAGATGGCCGCGGCCCTGCTCGAGAACCGCACCCACGGCGAGGTCAGGGCCCGCTCGGCCGGCACGGAGCCCGCCGGCGAGGTCATCTCCACCGCGTTCGAGGCGATGAACGAGATCGGCATCCCGCTGCACCACACGTACACCAAGGGTCTGGACCCGGACGTGCTCCGGGCCGCCGAGATCGTGGTGCTCTTCGACGGCGCGGATCCGTTCGAGATCCCCGAGGGCGCGCAGGTGCAGAAGTGGTCCGTGCCGTCGATCCGCGGCATGAGCCTCGAGCAGGTGCGCGGCGTGCGCGACGCCCTGGACCTGGAGGTCCGCGGCCTGATCGCCGATCTGGGCGAAGCCGCCACCCCGCTGCCGGAGGAGGGCACCCGCGTCGGCCGACCCCTTGACCTATACCCCCCTGGGGTATAGAACGGGGGTATGAGCACGGACAGCACGACGACGGCGCCCGCCGCCGCCTCGCCCCTTCCGTCCGCCGCGGCGGACGCCTGCGACGGCCACCGGCCCCCGCACGAGGTCCACCGGGACAAGGCGAAGCACCTGGCGCGACTGCGCCGCATCGAGGGGCAGGTGCGCGGCCTCCACCGCATGGTGGACGAGGACGTGTACTGCATCGACGTCCTCACGCAGGTCGCCGCCGTCACGAAGGCGCTGCAGTCCCTCAGCCTGAACCTCACCTCGGAGCACCTGCGTCACTGCGTGGCGGAGGCCGCGGTGCAGGCCGAGGCAGAAGGCCGCACCGAGCTCATCGACGAGAAGGTCGCCGAGGCGACGGCCGCCCTCGGCCGCCTGCTGCGCTGACCGGCGCCGTCGCCCACCCACCACCGCACGAGGAGCATGAGATGACCACCACCGACCTGAAGATCACCGGCATGACCTGCGGCCACTGCGTCGCCTCCGTCCAGGAGGAGCTCGGCGAGATCGCCGGCGTCTCCGCCGTGGACGTGGACCTGAACGCCGGGGGCGTCTCCACCGCCACCGTCACCTCCGAGGGCCCCCTCGACCCCGCCGCCGCGCGCGCCGCCGTCGAGGAGGCCGGCTACACGCTGGTGGAGGGCTGAGCCCCATGACCCACCCCGCCTCCTCCACCCCGGCCGGCCCGCAGTCCGAGACCACCCGCCGCGTCGACCTGGACGTCACCGGCATGACCTGCGCCTCGTGCGTGGGTCGCGTCGAGCGCAAGCTGGGCAAGCTCGAGGGCGTCACGGCGTCCGTGAACCTGCCGCTCGAACAGGCGACCGTCACCGCGCCCGCCGGCGTCTCGGACGAGGAGCTCGTGGCCGCCGTCGAGAAGGCCGGGTACGGCGCCACCGTGCGCCGTCCCGCCCCGCCGGCCGGACACGCCGGACACGCCGGGCACGCGCACACCTCCGAGCACGGCGAGGAGCATGCCGCGGACCATGACGGCGTGGACCACCACGACCACATGGCCCACGGTCCGAGTGAGGACGTGCTCAAGCCGCGCCTGATCGGCGCGGCGGTGCTGACGGTGCCGCTCGTGCTGATCTCCATGGTCCCGGCGCTGCAGTTCCCGCACTGGGGCTGGGTCGCGTTCGCCCTGGCGGCGCCCGTGGCGCTGTGGGCGGCGTGGCCGTTCCACTCGGCGGCGTTCCGCGCGGCCCGGCACGGCTCGTCCACGATGGACACCCTCGTGTCCCTGGGCGTGCTCGTCTCCTTCTCCTTCTCGGCCGTGGAGCTGATCCTGGCGCCGGACATGACCGCCCACGTGGGCGGGACCATGGCGGAGATGGCCCACCACAGCCTGTACTTCGAGACGGCCGCGGTCATCACCACGTTCCTGCTGCTGGGCCGCTGGCTCGAGGCCCGCGCCAAGCGGGAGGCCGGCGCCGCGCTGCGGGCCCTCCTGGACCTGGGCGCGGCCCAGGCCACCCTCTACGACCCCGAGACCCACGACGAGCGCACGGTGCCCGCCGAGTCCCTCGCGCCGGGCGACGTCGTGCTGATCCGCCCCGGCGAGAAGGTGCCCACGGACGCCGAGGTGCTCGAGGGCACCTCGGCCGTGGACGCTTCCCTGCTCACCGGCGAGTCCGTGCCCGTGGAGGTCGGCCCCGGGGACGCCCTCACCGGCGCCACCCTGAACACCTCGGGCCGACTCGTGGCCCGCGCGACGCGCGTCGGCTCGGACACGACGCTCGCCCAGATGGGGCGGCTCGTCTCCGAGGCGCAGACCGGCAAGGCCCGCGTGGCCCGGCTGGCCGACCGGATCTCCGCCGTGTTCGTGCCGATCGTGCTCGGGATCGCCGTGCTGACCTTCGCGGTGTGGATGCTCGTGACCGGCGACCTGCCGTCCGCGCTGCGCGCCGGCGTGGCCGTGCTCGTGATCGCGTGCCCGTGCGCCCTCGGCCTGGCGACCCCGGTCGGCCTGCTGGCCGGCACCGGCCGCGCCTCGCAGCTGGGCATCCTCATCCGCGGCCCCGAGGTGCTCGAGGACTCGCGCACCGTGGACACGATCGTGCTGGACAAGACCGGCACCGTGACCGAGGGCCGCATGGCGCTGGCGGACGTGCTCGTCCTCGACCCCGCTTTCGTGGCCGAAACGGGCGCCTCCCGGAGCGCTTTCGTGGCCGAGACGGCGCCGGACCAGGCCGCCGACGTCCTGCTGACCCTGGCGGCCGCCGTCGAGCGCGGGTCCGAGCACCCGATCGCCCGCGCGATCGTGGCCGGCGCCGAGGAGCGCGGCCTGACCGTGCCCGGCGTGGCGGACTTCGCCTCCACGGCCGGCGGCGGCGTGTCCGGGCTGGTCGCCCTCCCCCACGACGACGGCGCCCTCGGCTCCGGCGCGCACGACGCCGCCGGCCCGGCCCCGGTCCGCGTGGCCGTCGGCCGCGGCTCCGTCCTCGAGACCGCCCTCGACGGCGGCATCCCCGCCGAGCACCGGGCCGCGTTCGAGGCCGCGGAGCAGGCCGGCGCCACGGCCGTGTGGGTCGCGGTCGGCGGCCGCGTGGCGGGCGTCCTGTCCGTGCGGGACACCGTGAAGGAGACCTCGGCGGACGCCATCGCCCGGCTCAAGGAGCTCGGCCTGCGCCCGCTGCTGGTGACCGGGGACAACGCCGCCGTCGCCACCCAGGTGGCGGCCGCCGTCGGGATCCCGGCCGAGGACGTGGTGGCCGGCGTGCGCCCCGAGGACAAGGTGGACGTGGTGACGCGCCTGCAGTCCGAGGGCGCCGTGGTGGCCATGGTGGGCGACGGCGTCAACGACGCCCCGGCGCTCGCCGCGGCGGACATGGGCATCGCCATGGGCTCGGGGACGGACGTGGCCCGCGAGGCCGCGCAGATCACCGTGATGGGCGACGACCTGCACCAGGTGGTCCAGGCGCTCGACCTGAGCCGCCGCACCCTGGGGATCATCCGGATGAACCTGTTCTGGGCGTTCCTCTACAACGTGCTCGGCATCCCGGTCGCGGCCCTGGGCCTGCTCAACCCGATGATCGCCGGCGGCGCGATGGCGGCCTCGAGCGTGCTCGTGGTGCTGAACTCGCTGCGGCTCACCCGCTACGCGCGCTGAGCCGGGGCGGGGCCGAGCGCGGGCCGGGTCCACCCCGGCCCGGCCGGCCGGTCAGGGCAGGCATTCGCGGGAGTACTCGAGCCACTGCTCGAGCTCCCCGGACTCCTCCCAGAGCTGGTAGAGCTCGGAGCAGGAGGGCTCGCGGATGACCACGCCGATCAGCTCGCGCAGGGTCTCGACGTCCTCGTCCGAGAACTGGTCGATGAAGGCGGTGAGGTCCACCTCGTCCGTCTCCGCGTGCTCGAGCAGGGCCTCGAGGTCCGCGTGGTCCTCGTTCCGGGCGATCCGCACGAGCGCCCCGAGGGTGAGGAGTGCGGCGCCCTGGCTCGCGGTCAGGTGGCCCTCGTCCTCGTCGCGACGGAAGTTCCTGCGGAACTCGTCCAGGTCGAAGGTGCCGTCGAGGACCTCGTCCACGATGTCCAGCGCCGTGTCGTTCTGGAAGACGTTTCTGCCCCATGCGCCCATGACCTGACCCTAGGCCCGGGGCGGGCCCCCGGCAAGAGTGCTGTGGTGTCCCGCCGAGGGGTGCCGTCGCCTCCGCTTCCGGTGTCCGCGGCGGTTCCTAGACTGGGCGGCATGAGCACCGAGCCGACCCCCTCGTCCGCCACCCCCGAGACCGAGTCCGCCGCCGCGCCGTCGTCGTCCGGGCTGCCGCAGGCCGCCCCGCAGGCGGCGTGGCCCGAGCGCGTGGAGACCGGCGAGCACCAGGTGTCCTACCGGGCCACCGTGGCCGCGCCGGCGCACGAGCTGTGGGCGATGCTCGCGGACCCGCACCGCCATCACGAGGCGGACGGGTCCGGGACCGTGCGGCCGAAGGTGAGCGGGCCGCACCGGCTGGCCGTGGGCGACCGGTTCCGCGTGGCCATGCGGAAGTACGGGGTGCCGTACACGATGACGCTGACCGCCACCGCCGTGGACGAGGACGAGCTCGTGGAGTGGGCCCACCCGGGCGGACACCGGTGGCGCTGGGCGTTCCAGGACAACGGGGACGGCACCACCGAGGTCACCGAGACCTTCGACTACTCGTGGGCCCGGCCGGCCGTGCGCCGCGCGTACGAGCTGCTGCGGGTGCCGGCGGACAACGGGCGGGGCATCCAGTCGAGCCTCACGCGGTTGGCCGGCCGTCACCTCTGAACCGACCGCGTCTCAGTCGGCACTTTCGTTCGGGAAACGGCGGCGTGTCGGGCACTTTCGTTCGGGAAACGGTCGGCCCTCGCGCCGTTTCTCGAACGAAAACGCGCCGGGGACCGCCGTTTCCCGAACGAAAACGGGGGGTGCGGGGGTCAGACGGCGGACCAGTGGGTCGCGGCCGGCGGCTGCGCCAGGTGCGGGGTGACGAGCGCACGCCACGCGAGGAACGCGTCGGACTCGCGGAAGGCCACGGTGTGGTCCTCGAGCGTGCGCCAGCCGATCAGCAGCCGGTAGCGCGCCGGGTCCTCCACCTGCCGGGACAGCGCGAAGGACGTCGCGCCCCCGTCCCGGAACAGCGGCTCGGCCTCGGCGACGGCGGCCTCGAACGCCGCCTCCGCCCCCGCGGCCACGTGCAGCTCCACCGACTCGACGACCGGCCCGGCCGTCGTCGCGTCCTGCCCGGCGCTCACGCGTGCACCCGCGGGCTCGTGGAGTGGCCGGTGAACCAGGCGACGAGCTGGCCGTCCGCCTCGATGCCGACCTCGATCATGCGGTCGCGGCCGAACTCCACCGACTGGCGGGCGGTCGCCACGAGGTGCGCGCCGAGCCTGGCGGGCGCCACGTAGGTGATCTCGGCGCGCCGGGTGACGGGGGCGGCGCCGAAGGTCGCCACGCAGTACGCCAGCGCCGAGTCCGCGAGGTGGAACAGGAAGCCGCCGTGGCAGATCTCGTGGGAGTTCACCATGTCCGCGGTGACGTCGCGGTGCAGCACCACGCGCCCCTCGGCCACCTCGCCGAGGGTGACGCCGTGCTCGCGCACCGCGGGGTCGTTCGCGTAGATCTCCTCGAGGCGGGCGAGGATCTCGTCCCGGCTCTGGCCGGACGAGCTCTGGGGGGTCTCAGTCATGGGCCCATTGTGTCGCAGGTCTGTGTCGCAGGTCGCGCCGCCCCGCGCCTAGGGTGGCGGCGTGACGCAGACCACCTCCACCCCCGTGCGCCTCCGCGCCCACGACGGCTTCGTGCTCGCGGCCCGCCACTTCGCCCCCACGACGACGCCCCCGGCCCGGCCCGCCGGCGCGGTGGTGATCGCCTCGGCGACCGGGGTGAAGGCCACGTACTACCGGCGCTACGCCGAGTTCCTCGCCGGCCACGGGTTCCACGCGGTCACGTTCGACTACCGGGGTGTCGGGGAGTCCCGCGAGCCGTTCGCCGTGGCCCGGCGGGCGCGGTGGGCGGACTGGGGCGCCCTCGACGCGGACGCCGTGCTCGGCTGGGCCCGGACGCACCTGCCCGGCCCCCTCCTGACGGTGGGCCACAGCTACGGCGGGTTCGGCATCGGGCTCGCGGACGAGGCGCGGCATGTGGCCCGGCACGTGGCCGTGGGCGGGCAGCACGCCCACTGGCGGGACTACCGGGCGCGGCCGGGGCGGGCGCGGATGTGGGCGCGCTGGCACGCGGCGATGCCGGCGATCACGCTGGCCCGCGGGCACTTCCCGGGGCGGCGGCTCGGCTGGCTCGAGGACCTGCCGCGCGGGGTCGCCCTGGACTGGGCGCGCAGTCGCCGCGACTTCACCGCGAGCGCCCGCACCGCCGCCGGCCGGGACGAGCTGCGCCGTCGTCTGGCCGCGTTCACGGCGGACGCGCTGATCGTGGCGCCCGTGGACGACGACTTCGGCACCGACGCCGCCCTCGACCGCGCGGACGCCTACTCGCCGGGTCGGCGGACGGTGCGCTGGCGGGTGCGGCCGGAGGAGCTCGGTGTCGCGGAGATCGGGCACTTCGGACTGTTCCACGCGCGGTTCGCGCCGACCTTCTGGCCGGCCACGCTGGAGTGGCTGCGCGACGGCGTCGCCCCGGCCGCGGCCCGCTGAGGCTCGCGCACCGGAATCGCTGCGGCCCGCCCCGTCCCCGCGACGACGACGGCGGCCGCCCCGGCCCGGATCTCCGGGTGGGACGACCGCCGTCGCACTGGTGCGCGTGATGTGTCGATACTACCCCGCGCCCAGCCGACGCCCAGGCGACACGTCAGTCCTGCATCGCGTAGTCGATGACGACGCGGCCCTCGATCTTGCCGTGGCGCATCTCGTCGAACACGTCGTTGATCTCGGTGAGCGGGCGGGTGTGGAACGTCGGGTGGATCTTCCCGGCCGCGTAGAACTCGAGTGCCTCGACCATGTCCTGCCGGGTGCCCACGATCGAGCCGCGGATGGTCAGGCCCTTGAGGACGATGTCGAAGATCGGCGCGGGGAAGTCGCCCGGGGGCAGGCCGTTGAACACGATGGTGCCGCCGCGGCGGGTCATCGCGATGGCCTGGCCGAACGCCTGCGGGTGCACGGCCGTGACGAGCACGCCGTGGGCGCCGCCGATCTTCTCCTGGATCTCCACGGAGGGGTCCGCGACGTTCGCGTTCACGGTCAGCTCCGCGCCGTGCCGGGAGGCGAGCGCCAGCTTGTCGTCCGCGACGTCCACGGCCACCACGCGCATGCCCATCGCCACGGCGTACTGCACCGCGATGTGCCCCAGGCCGCCGATGCCGGAGATCACGACCCACTGCCCGGGCCGCACCTCGGTCTGCTTCAGCCCCTTGTACACCGTGACGCCGGCGCACAGGATCGGGCCGACCTCCATCGGGTCCGCGCCCTCGGGGATCAGGGGCGCGTAGCGGGCGTCCACGAGCATGTACTCGCCGAAGGATCCGTTCATGGAGTAGCCGCCGTTGATCTGCTCCTCGCACAGGGTCTCCCACCCGGTGCGGCAGTACTGGCAGTGGCCGCACGCGCCCCACAGCCACGCGTTGCCGACCATGTCCCCGACCTTGAGGTTCTCGACGTCGGGTCCGACCTCCTCGACGATGCCCACGCCCTCGTGGCCCGGGATGAACGGCGGGGTCGGCTTCACCGGCCAGTCGCCCTCCATCGCGTGCAGGTCCGTGTGACAGACGCCCGAGGAGATGAGCTTCACGAGCGCTTGGTGCTGGCCGGGCGTCGGGCGCTCGACCTCCGTGACGTCGGCCTCTGTGCCGAACTGGGTGACGACGGCTGCCTTCATCGTGGTCATGGGGGATCACCTTTCGTGGAGTGGGGAGGGGGTCGTGCCGTGCCGGCGTCGGCTCAGAAGAACCCGAGCTTGTCCTCGGAGTAGGAGACGAGCAGGTTCTTGGTCTGCTGGTAGTGGTCGAGCATCATCAGGTGGTTCTCGCGGCCGATGCCGGAGGACTTGTACCCGCCGAACGCGGCGTGGGCCGGGTAGGCGTGGTAGTTGTTCACCCACACGCGGCCGGCCTGGATCGCCCGGCCCGCGCGGTAGGCGGTGTTGCCGTTCCGGGACCACACGCCGGCGCCGAGCCCGTAGAGCGTGTCGTTGGCGATCCGCATGGCGTCGTCGAAGTCGGTGAACGTGGTCGTCGAGACCACCGGCCCGAAGATCTCCTCCTGGAAGATGCGCATCGAGTTGTCCCCGCGGAAGATCGTGGGCTGCACGTAGTAGCCGCCGGCCAGTTCGCCCTCCATCTCGGCGCGGGCGCCACCGATCAGCACCTCGGCGCCCTCCTGACGGCCGATGTCCAGGTAGGACGTGATCTTCTCGAGCTGGTCGTTGGAGGCCTGGGCGCCCATCATCACGTCCGTGTCGAGGGGGTTGCCGGTGACGATGCGCGAGGTCCGCTCCACGACGGCGTCGAGGAACTTCTCCGCGATCGACTCCTGCACGAGCGCACGCGACGGGCACGTGCAGACCTCGCCCTGGTTCAGCGCGAACAGGGTGAAGCCCTCCTGCGCCTTGTCCCAGTAGGCGTCGTCGTTCGCCATGACGTCCTCGAAGAAGACGTTGGGCGACTTGCCGCCCAGCTCCAGGGTCACCGGGATGATGTTCTCCGAGGCGTACTGCATGATCAGCCGGCCCGTCGTCGTCTCGCCCGTGAACGCGATCTTGCGGATGCGCGGCGACTGCGCGAGCGGCTTGCCGGCCTCGAGGCCGAAGCCGTTGACCACGTTGACGACGCCGGCCGGCAGCAGGTCCGCGATCAGCTCGATGAACACCATGATCGAGGCCGGGGTCTGCTCGGCGGGCTTGATCACGACGGCGTTGCCCGCGGCCAGCGCGGGCGCCAGCTTCCACACCCCCATCAGCAGCGGGAAGTTCCACGGGATGATCTGGCCGACCACGCCGAGCGGCTCGTGGAAGTGATAGGCGACGGTGTCCTCGTCCACCTGGGACAGGCCGCCCTCCTGCGCGCGGATCGCGCCGGCGAAGTACCGGAAGTGGTCGATGGCCAGCGGGACGTCCGCGTTGAGGGTCTCCCGGACGGCCTTGCCGTTGTCCCAGGTCTCCGCGACCGCCAGCATCTCGAGGTTCTCCTCCATGCGGTCCGCGATGCGGTGCAGCACGAGCGCCCGCTCGGCCGCCGAGGTGGCGCCCCAGGCCGGGGCGGCCTTCCAGGCGGCGTCGAGGGCGGCGTCGATGTCCTCGGCCGTGCCGCGGGCGACCTCGCAGAACACCTTGCCCGTCACGGGCGTGACGTTCTCGAAGTACTGGCCCTTGACCGGGGGTGTCCACTCTCCGCCGATGAAGTGCTCGTAGCGGGACTTGAACTCGACCTTGGCTCCCTCGGTGCCCGGGAATGCGTAGACGGTCATGGTGCTGGCTCCTTTGCCTGCGGTTGCCTCGGCGCCGGGTGGCGCCCTGCCGTGGCTGTGACCCTAGTCACAAGGATGTTGCACGGAGGTTGCAGCCGGGCGCGGGTGAGGGGCGGGCCGGGTCAGGCCAGGTCCCGCTCGATCCGCTCGAGCGTGGCCACGGCGAGCGCGCGCCGCGGCGAGTCCGTCGGCAGCAGACGCAGGGCGGCGCCCCAGAGCTCGACGTCGTCGCGGGCCTCGGGGCGGCCCAGGTAGGCCCAGAGCTGTTCGACATCCGCGTCCTGGGCGACGGCCTCGCGCAGCGCCTCCCCCAGCTCCGCCCGGATCGAGGCGACACCGGGGGACACCGACCGCGGCAGCACCGGCCCGGCCGCCGCGTGCAGCGCACGGTCCAGATCCCCGGCGCGCAGCGCCTCCCGCGCGCACAGCAGGTCCGCGTGCACCTCCCCCACGAGCCGGTACGGCCGGGACAGCAGTGCCACCGGCGCCCCCACGTCCCGCAGCGCCCGGCGGAGTCGATGCACCTCGGCGCGCAGCGAGATGGCGCGGGCGGGGGCGTCGCCCGGCGCGGGCCGGTGCCCGGCGGTCTCCTCCGGATACAGCGCGACCTCGAGCTCGGCGCCGGTCAGGCCCGGGCCGTGCCACGCGAGGAGGGTGAGGATCTCGGCGTGCCGGCCGGTGAGCTCGACCCCGTCCAGCGTGGGCGGCAGGTGGCCGGTGACGCGCAGCAGGCCCGCGGCCTCGTCGTGGCGGTGCGGCGCGCCGGCGGGGCTCGGCCCCGGCGAGGCGGACGGCGGAGCCGAGGGGCCCGGCGTCGGGACGGTGCCGCGGGGACGGCCCCGGGACGGGGCGGGCAGGTCCCGCCAGGCGGCGTGCACGGCGTCCACGGTGGCCTGGAGCAGCGGCAGGGCGAGGTGGCTGACGGCGTCCTCGCCGCCCGTGAGGTCCAGGACCCCGACGAGCCGCCCGGTGGCCGGGTCCGTGAGCGGGACGGCCGAACAGCTCCACGGGTGCACGCGCGGGCTCAGGTGCTCGCCGCGGCTGACCTGCGTGGGGGCGCCGGTCGCGAGGACGATGCCGGGGGCGGAGGTGCCCATGGACGCCTCGGACCAGTCGGCGCCGGCCACGAAGCCCATGGTCTCGGCGTGGCGCACCGCGGTCCGGTCGCCCTCGACCCACAGCAGGTGGCCGCGCGCGTTGCCGATCGCGGCGAGCATCCCGGCCTCGGCCGCGGGGTGGATGAGCATGCGGCGGACCACCGGCAGGGCCACGGCGAGACGCTGCTCGCGGCGGGCGGCGGCGAGGTCGTCGTCGGCGAGGGTGGCCGGGTCGGTCTGGCCGGGCACCGCGGGCGCGGCCGCGGAAGCTCCTGCGTCGAGGGCCGACCCCGCCGGGGTGAGGGCGCCGAGGGAGCGCAGCCAGGACTCGCGGACCTCCCGCCGCAGCCCCTGGAGGGCGGCGCGCAGGCCCTGGTCCGCGCCGGTCGGAGCGGTGGACGACGACGGCGCGAGCGACAGGCGGACCGAGTCGAGGGACTCGTGGGCCCGGTCCACGGCGCGTCGGTAGGCGCCGGTGGCGAGGGTCGAGCTCATCCCGAGCCTGCCATCAACCGCGAGCGGATCAGGAACCGCTTGCCCTCGGGGGCCTCGACGGAGAAGCCGGAGCCGCGCCCGTCCACCACGTCCAGGGTGAGGTGGGTGTGCTTCCAGTATTCGAACTGGGCGGCGGACATCCAGAACGGGATCTCCACGGCGGCCTGGTCCCCCTCGGCCGGCAGCGCGAAGGTGCCCAGCAGGACGTCGGCGGCGCCGGTCGTGAAGTCGCCGGCGGGATAGCACATGGGCGCGGAGCCGTCGCAGCAGCCGCCGGACTGGTGGAACATGAGCGGGCCATGGATCGGGAGGAGTCGGCGGATCAGCTCGAGCGCCGCGGGCGTCATGGCGACGCGGGACACGGTCTCGCCCGGCATCTCGGGGCGAGCCTCGAGCGCGGGCGCGTGCTCCGCCGACGAGGACGGCACGGTCATCGCGACCTCCTGGGGATGGGCGATCGTCGGTCCCCCCACCCTAGCCTCCAACGTGATCCACGTCACCCCAGCCGGCGTGGTGGGGGGCGCGGCGGCCCGGGGGCTGTGCCGCGAGCCAGACGTTTCGGCTGCAATCAGGGGCTGATCACGACCGAAACGTCTGGCTCACGGCGCAGGGGGTGGGGAGGGGAGGAGGGCTGGGGCGGCGGGCGGCTCACGCGGCCACGCCCGGCATCCACCCTCGTACACTCGGCACATGCTCCCGGACCCCAGCCCCACCGTCACCGTGGACGGCCTCCTGCTGCGCCCGCTGCGCGCCGCGGACGAGATCGCGGCGCGCGAGGCGGACGCCGAGCTGCATCGGGAGGGGTTCGACTTCCTGATGGCCGGCACCCGCTCCTTCCCCGCGGTCCGCCGCGCGTTCGCCGCCGAGGCGCGCGGCGACGTCGAGCCCGGCCGCGCGCCCGCCTCCTTCTACGTGGGCGTGGACGAGAACGGTGAGCTGGTGGGCCGGGTGTCCGTGCGGTGGGAGCTGAACGAGGCGCTGCGGCACGTCAACGGACACGTGGGCTATGCGGTGCGCCCCGCGTTCCGGCGGCGGGGCCACGCCGCGCGGCTGCTGCGCGGCGCCCTGACGCTGCTGGCCGCACGCGGGGTGCCCGCCGCCCTGCTCACGTGCGACGAGACGAACACCGCCTCCGTGGCCACGATCCGTGCGTGCGGGGGCGTGCTGCGGGACCGGGTCGAGGCGGACCTCGACGGTGCGCCCTTCCCCGTGCCCCAGCTGCGCTTCGACGTCCCCACGACGGCGGCCTGACCGGAGGGACGGCGGGGACCGCGCCGCCGGCCTCAGTAGGCCTTGACGCGCTGCTCCACGATCAGGTGGATGAGCGCGAACCGGCCCTCCTCCTGGACGGCCTTGAGCGCCGCGTCCACGGCCGCCGGCACGTCCGCGTCCCGCTCCACGCGCACCCCGAAGCCGCCGAACGCCTGGGCCATGGCGGCGAAGTCGGGGTTCTTCAGCTGGGTGCCGGAGACGCGCCCGGGGTACTGGCGCTCCTGGTGGGTGCGGATGGTGCCGTACTCCTGGTTGTCCATGACGATCACGAGGGGCGTGGCGCCGTACTGCGCGGCGGTCGCCAGCTCCTGGCCGTTCATGAGGAACTCGCCGTCGCCGGCGATGGTCACCACGGTGCGGTCCGGGAAGTTCAGGGACGCGGCCACGGCACCCGGCACCGAGTAGCCCATGGAGCCGTTGCGGGCCGAGATCATGGAGCGATAGCCCTCGGTCGGGAAGTACCGGTGCGCCCAGTTGGTGTGCTCGCCCGCGCCGAGGGAGATCATCGAGTCCTTCGGCAGCTTCGGCACCAGGTTGGCCATGAGCGTGGCCATCTTCGCCTGGCCCTCGGACGGCTCGGCCGGGGGCAGGGCCGCGAACTTCTCCTGCTCGCCGCGCATGCGGGAGGTCCACTCCTCCCACTCCGGCTTGACCTCGAGCTCCATGCGGACGAGGTCGCGGATGAACCCGTCCGGCTTGGCCACGATCTGGTGGGACACGGGGCCGGAGCGGCCGCGCAGGGACGGGTCGATGGTGACCAGGAAGTTCTTCTTGTCCCAGTTCTGGCGGATGGTGAAGCCGTTGGTCACGACGTCGCCCGGCACGGTGCCGACGAACACGATGAGGTCGGTCTCCTCGAGCATGTCGTAGGTCGGCTTCGGGCGGCCGTAGCCGATCGGGCCCACGTAGGACGGCGAGGAGAACGGCACGGTGCCCTCGGTGCGCCACTCGGCGGCGGCGGGGATCTTGTGCTCCTCCAGCCACGTCGTCAGGGTCTGCGCACCCTCGTCCGTCCAGTCGTTGCCACCGGTGATGAACAGCGGCTTGCGGGACTCCTTGAGCGCGGCGTGCAGGGACTTCCAGTCCTCCACGGTCATGCCGCCCGGGGCCACGGGGATCTGCGGGTGCAGGTGCGCGTCGATCTCCTGGCGGATCACGTCCTCCGGCAGGCCGACGACGACGGGCCCGGGCCGGCCCGAGCTGGCGGCGAACATGGCCTCGGCCACGATCTCGGAGGCGCGCTCCGGGTGGTCCAGGACCATCACGCGCTTCGCACCGGTGCCGAACCAGGCGTGCGGGTCGAACTCCTGGAAGGCCTCGCGGTCGCGGTGCTCGAACGGGATCAGGCCGACGAACAGGACGAGCGCCGTCGAGTCCTGCCACGCGGTGTGCAGGCCGACGTGGGCGTTCGCGGCGCCCGGGCCGCGCGTCACCATGGCGACGCCAGGGACCACGTTCATCTTGCCGTCGGCCTCGGCCATGTACGTGGCGCCGCCCTCGTGGCGGCACACCACGTTCTCGATGCCCGAGTCGTGCAGGCCGTCCAGGACGTCCAGGTAGGACTCGCCCGGCACGGAGTAGACGCGCTTCACGCCGTGGGACTCGAGGGTCTTGACGATGACGTGCCCGGCGGAGAGGCGACCGGTCGCCTGGGAGGTCTGGGACATGGAGGTCTCCTGTGCTGGTTCGGGGGCCCCTCCGGCCCCGTGGGTGCACCCCGCCGCGCAGACGGGGTCCGTGGGGGTCAGGGTACTGGACGGGACGGCGCCGGAGGCGACCCGATACGCGGCGTGAAGCCGGTGACGGGAGGGCGGGCCCGCCGTACGCTTTCCCCATGCTCTCCGCGCCGACGCTCTCCCGCCTCGCCTCCCTCGCCGCGTTCCTGAACACCGCCCCCGGCCTGCGGGGCGGTCAGCCGGCCGACGAGCGGTTCACCGCCGCCACGCAGCTGCCCTCCCTCGTCCCTGAGCTCCAGGAGGACGAGGTCCGCCTCCGCCTGGCCGCCGCCGCGGCCGTGCGCGGCCGCGAGCTCCGCGGCCGTCTGGCCGAGGTCTGGGCCCTCGCCGCCGTGGACGAGGCGGCCGCCGTGGAGCGCGTGAACGCCCTCCTCGCCGCGGCCGGGCCGCTGCGGCTGACGGCCGGGGGCGACGTCGTCGGGCTGGCCCCGGCACAGGTCCCCGCCGACGCGGTGGAGCGGCTGGCCGCGATGGCCGCCCTCGCGCTGGCGGAGACCGCGATGGACGGCGAGCTGGCCCGCCTGCGCGTGTGCGAGGGCGAGGACTGCGAGAACGCGCTCGTGGACGCCAGCCGGAACCGGTCCAAGCGCTTCTGCGACGAGGCCAACTGCGCCAACCGCACCCACGTGCGCTCCTACCGGGCACGGCTGGCCGAGGCGGCGGAGTCCGCCCCCGCGGCGGATCCGGCCGGGCCGGAGGAGGCGGAGGCGCCGGAGGCCGTCGTGGACTCCGAGGCCGCCGCCGACGAGCCCCGCCGGGAGACCAAGAAGGAGAAGAAGGAGCGCAGGAAGGCGGAGAAGAAGGCCCGCAAGAAGGCGGAGAAGAAGGCCGGCAAGAAGAAGTCGGACAAGAAGAAGGACTGACCCGGCCCCACCCGCCGGGGGACGGGGCGGCCTCGTGGTTCCGTCGGCCGACCGGACACCCCTAGCCTGCGAGGCATGAGCGAGCACACCCCCGCCCACTCCCCCGCCGCCCCCGCGTCCCTCGGACCCGCCCACCGCAAGGTCGGCGTCGTGGGGGCCGGCGGCGTCGGCACGGCGATCTGCTACGCGGCGCTGATCCGCGGCGTCGCCCGCGAGGTCGCCCTCTACGACATCGACGAGCCCAAGGTCCGCGCCGAGGTCCTCGACCTGGCCCACGGCACCCCGTTCACCTCTGCGTCCGCGATGACCGGCGGCGCGGACCCGGACGTCCTGGCCGGCTGCGAGGTCGTGGTGATCACGGCCGGCGCCAAGCAGAAGCCGGGGCAGACCCGCCTCGACCTCGGCGCGCACAACGTGGAGATCCTGCGCGGCCTGCTGCCCCAGGTGCAGGCGCACGCGCCGGAGGCGCTGATCGTGCTCGTCACCAATCCCGTGGACGTCCTCACGCTGGTGGCCCAGCGCCTCACCGGTCTGCCTGCCGGCCGGGTGATCGGCTCGGGCACCCTCCTGGACACGTCCCGCCTGCGGTGGCTGCTGGCGTCGCGGGCGCAGGTCCACGCGTCGTCGGTGCACGCGGCCATCCTCGGCGAGCACGGGGACACGGAGTTCCCCGCGTGGAGCTCGGCGCGCATCGGCCCGACGCCCCTCCTCGAGTGGCCGACGCCGGCCGACCCGCTGTTCACCCGCGCCGACCTGGACGAGGTGGCGGACACCGTGGTGCACGCCGCGTACGAGGTGATCCAGGGCAAGGGCGCCACCACGTACGCGGTCGGCGTGGCCACGACCCGCCTGCTCGAGGCGATCCTGCGCGACCAGCACGCCATTCTGCCGGTCTCCACCGTGCTCGACGGCGTCCACGGGCTCTCGGACGTCGCCCTGTCCATGCCGTCCGTGGTGGGGCGCGACGGCGTCACCCGCGTGATCCAGCCCGAGCTGGACGACGCGGAGATGCGGGCGCTGCACGCCTCGGCGGACGCGCTGCGGCGGGAGGCACGCAGCCTCGGGTTCTGAGGCGCCGGGCTCAGGCGCGGGGGGCGTCGCCTCCGGTGCCGCCCTGCTCGCGGCGCTCGGCGGCGGCCTGGGCGCGGCGGTCGGCGGCGGCCTTGCGGAACATCTCCTCGGAGGAGCGGTTCACACCGGAGCCCTGGGAGAGGTGGTCCGGGTTCTCGCGCGCGGCGAGCTGCAGCATGGCCACCACCACGAGCGAGGTCATGAAGAAGACGCCGAAGGCGATCAGCGCGATGTCGATGCGCAGCGGATTCTGCGTGCCGCCGGAGGCCGTGATGCCGGCGATCACCCCACCGACCACGCCGAGCACGGCGGAGAAGACGAGCGGGCCCTTGACCGTGGTGCGCAGACCGCCGCGTGCCGGGCGGCCGGATCCGGCGCGATCGGCGGACGGGCGGGGGGACGGTGCGCTCACGGCGGGACTCCTGACGGCTGGGGGCGGCTGGGGCGACACGGCCCGCGCAGGCGCCCGGGGCTGAGGCCCTCGGGGCGCGGCGGACCGGAGCCAGTCTACGCGTCCGGCCGACGGGTGGCCCCTCGGGGCCCCGAGGTCCTCCCCCGGCGAACGTCCGCCCCGCGGGTCAGGACGACGACGTCGGCCCGGTTCAGAGGCCCCTGGCCGTGCCGCGGTCCCGGCGCACCTCGTGGTGGAAGCCGAGCCCGGAGACCATCAGGAGCACCCCGATCAGGATCGCCCCGCCGCCGGCGATGCCGAGCAGGGCGTGCGGGCCGAAGCCCTGCAGGGCGGCCACGACCACGCCGCCCCCGGAGAGCAGGCCCACGAGTCCGGTCCACAGCTGGTCCCGCGCGGGGATGAACTCGCGGCGGTGGCGGGCCCACGCCACGAGCTCGGCGACGCCGCCGAGCACGAGGGCGGCGCCGGCCGCCACGCCCACCGCGGCCGGGGACCCCAGGAACAGCAGCACGATCACGCCGAGCATCCACGCGGCCGCCGCCAGGGACAGCGGGGAGCGCATGGCCACGGGCACCGGGTCGCGGCGCAGGTACTCCCACATCGCCGAACCGGAGAACGCCAGGTACAGCGCGAACATGACCTTCATCCACGTCAGGCCCGGCTCGGCGACGAACACGGTGGTCAGACCGAACGCCAGCGCCACCACGGCGCGGATCAGGATCGGCTTGAACACCACGGACGAGATCTCGAGGGGGGTCTGCACGGTAGCCACCGCCCCAGTCTAGGAGCCGTGCGGCCGCGGCCCGGCCCGCGCGTCACCGCCCGGACGCGCTCACACGACGCCGAGCCGCATCCAGTCGTCGCGCCGGGCCCGCCAGCCGAGGGTGAGCGCCCGCATCCCCATGTAGACCCCCGCGAAGCCGAGCCAGAGCAGGCCCAGCTGCACGCCGGCGTCGGGCACGGCGGCGTTCGGTCCGGGCCAGACCGCGGTCCAGCCGAACCCGCCCGTGGCGAGCTGCGCGAGCACCCAGAGCGCCGGCGCGTAGACCACGAGGTTCACGAGGCCGGCGAGGGCGAGGTAGCGGGCGTCGCCGGCGCCGATCAGCACGCCGTCCAGCACGAACACGTACCCGGCCACCGGCTGCCCGGCGGCCAGCACCCACAGGCCCACGGTGGCGGCGGCCTGCACGGTCGGGTCCGTGGTGAACAGCCCCGGCAGCACCGGTGCCGCCAGGGCCAGCACGGCCCCGGTCACGACGCCGAAGCCCAGCCCCCAGCGCACCATCGTCCGGGTGAGGCGACGGGCGGCGTCCGGCCGGGCGGCCCCGAGCTCGGCGCCGATCAGGGCCTGCGCGGCGATCGCGAGGGCGTCGAGGGCGAACGCCAGCGTGGAGAACAGCGTGAAGACGAGCTGGTGCGCGGCGAGGGTGAGGTCGCCCGCGCCGGCGGCGGCCATGACGGTGATGAGGATGGCCGCGCGCAGGCTCGCGGTGCGCAGCAGCAGCCACGAGCCCACCTGGGCCGTGGCCCGCATGCCCGACGCGCGGGGCGCCCACGCCGTGCCCGAGCGGCGGAAGCGCGGGGCCAGCACGAACAGGTACGTCACGAGCATCGCCCACTGCACCACGGACGTGCCGACGGCCGAGCCGGCCACGCCCCAGCCCAGCCCGTACACCAGGGCCACGTTCAGCCCGATGTTCGCGCCGAAGCCCACACCCGCCACCACGAGCGGCGTCACGGTGTCCTGGAGGCCGCGGAGCACCCCGGTGGCCGCGAGCACGGCCAGCAGGGCCGGCAGCCCCGGCATGGACCAGCGCAGGTAGGCGACGGCGTGGGCCTGCACCTCGCCCGTCGCGCCGAGGGCCGCCGTCAGCGCGGGGGCCGCGAGCCAGCCGAGGACGGCCAGCACCGCGCCGAGCAGCAGGCCCAGCCAGATGCCGTCGCGGCCGCGGTCCATCGCGGCGGCCGGGTTCCCCGCCCCGATCAGCCGGGCCACCGCCGGGGTGGTGGCGTAGGCCAGGAAGATCATGAGGCCGGTGAGCGTGTGCAGGATGGTGGTGCCGATCCCGACGCCGGCCAGCTGGGCCGTGCCCAGGTGCCCGATGATCGCGGTGTCGGCCAGCAGGAACAGCGGCTCCGCGATGAGCGCGCCGAACGCGGGGACCGCGAGCGCGAGGATGCGCCGCGTGAGGGCGCGCGCGTCCTGCGGGGCGGGCGCCGCCGTCGAGCCGGAGGGTCCCGCCATCTCAGCCCAGCAGGGCCAGCAGCGGGGCCAGCGCCGTGGTCGGGGCAGTGGGGCCGGGCAGCGTGTCCGGCAGCAGGGGGGCCACGAGGTAGAGCATCGCGATGGCGATGCCGTTGTTCACCATGTGCAGCAGCACCGCGTACCCGAACGAGCGGCCCATCAGGATGTAGGACACCGTGATCGCCACCGCGAGGGTCAGGTACGGGACGGTCTCCACGAGCCGGAAGTCGCCGCCGGTGCCGAGGAAGTGCAGGAGTGTGAACGCGAGCACGGAGACCACGGCGCACACCCACACGTTGATCCAGCGGGAGAGCTTGCCGATCAGCAGGTGGCGGAACAGGTACTCCTCCACGAGCGGGGCGGCCACCACGGTCATGAGGATCATGAGCACGGGCGGGGCCTGCGTGGTCATCTCCTCGAGCGCGGCCTGGTTGGCGCTGGTCTGCGCCTCCCCGATGAGGCTCAGCACGATCACGTTCACGACGATGCACGCCAGCCACGTGGCGGGCAGCAGCAACAGCTTCCACCACGTCCCCGTGCGGAACACCCGCAGCGACGTCACGAGCGGGCGCCAGGCCACGGCCAGCACGAGCACCACGAGGATCGCGTAGCTGACGATGTTCACCGTGAACCCGTCGCGGACCAGGTCGAACGCCTCGAGGTCACCGGGGACCAGGCCGAGCGACACCGCCAGCCACAGCCCCAGCCCGAGCACCATGAGCGCCACGTACACGAGCACCACGACGGCGTCGCCCCAGTGGAACCGACCCGGGGTCCAGTCCGGCGCGGGGCGGGCCGCGGGCCGGCGGCCGGGCCAGCCGGCGGGGACGCCACCGGGGGCGCCGGGGTGCCCGTGCAGGCTCGGGGCGACGGCGGCGCGGCGGGCGGACGGCCGGCCCGACGGCGGCCAGCCGGCGGGCGGACCGGCCGGCGGGCCGGAGGGAGGAACGCTCATGGCGGCCACGCTACCAACGGGGGCGGACGCGCCAGGCCGCGGGCGCCGTCGTCGGGAGCGGCTCCGTGGCCCACGCCACGCCCGCGCGCCCGCGACACGCGCGCGGTGGCGGCGGGCCGAACGCCTCGTCTACGGTGCTCCCCATGGCCTTGTTCTCCCAGCCGGTGTTCATCAACCTCCCGACGACGGACACCGAGCGGATCCGTGAGTTCTGGACGACCCTGGGCGCCACCGCGATGGACGACTACTCGGACGAGCACTCGGTGTGCATCGAGCTCACCGAGTCGACGTACGCGATGTACCTCAGCCCCGGCTACTACACCGACTTCATCGGCAACCGTGAGATCGCCGACTGCCTCACCACCAACTCCGCCCTCATGGCGCTGACCGTCGGCGACGCCGCGGCGGTGGACGCCCTGGCGGACCGGGCGGTCGAGCTCGGCGCCGCCGAGGTGCCCCTGCCCGTGGACCTGCGCGAGGAGATGGCCGACTCCGGCATGCACTCCCGCGAGATCGTCGACCCGGACGGCCACCAGTGGGAGTTCGTCACCGCCTGAGCCCGCCGGCTCAGGCGCCGAGTCGCCCGGTGAGGCGCGCGTGCATCGCCGCGGAGGCCTCGTTCAGCCCCGTCACCTCGGCGTGGATCCCGTGCCGGGCGTACTTGGTCAGCACCGAGTCGAGCGCGGCCACAGTGGAGGCGTCCCACACGTGCGCGGCACTCATGTCGATCACGACGCGCGGCGGGTCGAGGGCGTACTCGAACTGCGAGTAGAGGTCGTTCGAGGACGCGAAGAACAGGGCGCCGTGCACGCGATACGTGACGGCGTCGCCGTCGTCGTGGACCTCGCGGACCACCGTGACCAGACGCGAGACGCGCTGAGCGAAGAGCACCAGCGCAGCGAGCACGCCCACACCCACGCCGATCGCGAGGTTGTGAGTGAGCACCGTGGCCGCCACGGTCACGACCATGACGGCGGTCTCCGAGCGCGGCATCGCGCGCAGGGTGGCGGGGCGCACCGAATGCCAATCGAAGGTGGCGGCGGCCACGAACATCATCACGCCCACGAGCGCGGCCATGGGGATCTGCGCCACGAACTCGCCGAGGGCCACCACGAGGACCAACAGGAACACGCCCGCGAGGAACGTGGAGATCCGGGTGCGGGCGCCGTTCGCCTTGACGTTCATCATGGTCTGCCCCACCACGGCGCAGCCGCCCATGCCGCCGAACAACCCCGAGACCACGTTCGCGACACCCTGCCCCCAGGACTCGCGCGTCTTGTCCGAGCGGGTGTCGGTGATGTCGTCCACGAGCTTCGCGGTGAGCAGGGACTCGAGCAACCCCACGAACGCGATGCCGACGCTGAACGGCAGGATCAACCGGAGGGTCTCCCACGTCAGCGGGACGTCCGGCAGGCCGAGCACGGGCAGCGCATCCGGCAGCGCGCCCCGGTCCCCCACGCGCGGCACGGCCAGGCCGGCGGCCATCACCAGGGCGGTGACCACGACGACGGCCACGAGCGTCGCAGGCACCGCAGTGGTGAGCCGCGGCAACAGCACCACGATCGCCAGGGCCAACGCCGTGAGCGGGTACACGAGCCACGGGACGCCGATCAGCTCGGGCAGCTGCGAGGTGAACACGAGGATGGCCAACGCGTTGACGAACCCCACCATCACCGAGCGCGGGACGAACCGCATGAGCCGGGCCACACCGAACACGCCGAGCAGGATCTGGATGACGCCGCCGAGGATGATCGCGGCAAGCAGGTGCCCCACCCCGTACGCGTGGGACAGCGGTGCGACGACCAGCGCCACCGCCCCCGTGGCCGCGGAGATCATGGCGGGCCGGCCGCCCACGATCGC
>ERZ941671.91-NODE-91-length-50252-cov-4.384784_pt1 | contig 50252 bp, 45 predicted proteins | sample MGYA00521093_ERZ941671 | MGnify/ENA primary metagenome ERZ941671 (study PRJEB32759, sample SAMN07749878) | skin metagenome | biome: transportation; feature: city; material: polyester macromolecule | host: Homo sapiens | place: Hong Kong:MOS line | collected... | reverse complement strand
TCTTCCGATCTCGGCAATAATGCATCACGTCTATCACGCAAGCGCATAAAACTGACAGTATTCAACGATTAAACGTTATCAAATAGCACTAAGCTTAAGCTGTGCCAAATTGTTCAACATAAGATTGCATCAACTGATTAATCACCTCATTCATGCTCAGGCGTTGGCTTTCGCAGACTTTAGCAAAGTCTTCAACCAAATGCTTATCTGATTCAATGGTTAAGGCTTCCAAATCGCCCCAATCATCACTGGTATCAATCTCACTATCGGGCATTGCTTTCAACCGAGTAAGCATCGCTTTTTGCTCAGCAGTTAAGGCAGGTGGTCGTTCCCCTTTTTTAAATGTCATACTAACGGTAGCCATAGTATTCTCTCTCTTCTTGTTTGGTTGCTTTGCGGGCAGTAATTATCCTTACAACCTCAGTATCTTTATCATCATAATGGGTCAAATGCCCCACAAAAACAACCACACAACCATCAATCATACCCACAGTACGCCAACGCTGTTCACCATCGACAATTTGATGTCTTTCACTAACACCCTGTTCATCAAAGAACGCATAAATCGCTAATTCAAAGGATAATCCATGTTTGGTTTGATTACTAGTATTTTTACTAATGTCCCATTCAAAGCGAATATAGTCAAAATCTAATTGTTTATCCATTAGATTTTTTGAACCCCACTCACTTTTTGAAACCCTTTTGGCAAGAGTGCGCCGCGTCGACCGCGTGTACCCATAAAATTGGCAATATCCATCGGTTTGAGCGTCAAGGTGCGTTTACCACTGTCCAATGACAAACTATCCCCTTCGCTAAACGTCGTGATGGCGACCACGCTGTCACCGTCTTTTAAATCAATCAGCTTGTTGCCTTTGCCTTTTTTCATCATCGGTAACTCAGTCAATGGGTATACCAGCAAATGCCCTGCCGAGCTGACCACGCCAACTAGCGTATCTTGCTCACCAATTTGGTGGGTTATTAAACTAAAGGCGTCATCAAAATTAATCACATTTTTGCCCGCTTTTTGGTTGGTATCAAGATCAGCAAAGGTGTTAATAAAGCCATAGCCTTGTGAGCTTGCCATGATGAGCTTACTGTCATCTTGTCCCATCAGCACATTGACAAAACTTGCCCCGCCCGTGGGTTTTAGCAGGCTGGTAAGCGGCTCGCCTTGCCCCCGCGCAGAGGGTAAGGTATGGGCATCGAGGCGATAGCTGCGACCGGTGTTATCCATGAGATAGACTTTTTCATTGGATTTGCCTTGCGCATGGGCAAGATAGGCATCGCCCGAACGGTAATTCATATTGGCGGCATCGACATCGTGCCCTTTGGCGGAGCGAATCCAGCCTGATTTTGACACGATGACCGTCACAGGCTCGCTTGGGGCTAGGTCAGTTTCTTTAAGCGCGGTGGCTTCCGTGCGTTCTACAATCGGCGATTGGCGTTTGTCGCCATGCTCTTTCATATCGGCAGTGAGCTCTTCAATCATTAAGCCAGTCAATTTGTCTGGGTTGTTCAAGTATGCTTCGATTTGGGCTTTTTCTGCTTCTAGGTCACTTTGTTCACGTTTGAGCTCAATTTCTTCAAGGCGTGCCAATTGACGCAGACGAATATCCAAAATCGCATTGGCTTGGATTTCGGTCAAATCATAGCGCGTCATCAATTCTGCTTTTGGGTCGTCTTCCTCACGGATGATACGGATGACTTCATCAATATGAAGATAGGCAATCAGCAAACCTGCCAAGATATGCAGGCGCTGCTCGATTTTATCCAAGCGGTATTGCAAACGGCGCGTGACAGTATCTCGGCGCACAGACAGCCATTCGGTGAGGATGGTAAGCAGTGATTTGACTTGGGGTTTGCCATTGGTGCCAATCATGTTGAGATTAACGCGGTAATTACTCTCAAGGTCGGTACTGGCAAACAAATGGCTCATCATCGGCTCGATATCAACACGGTTGGAGCGCAGCTCTAGCACGATACGGCAAGCGTTTTGGTGGTCGGATTCGTCATGGATGTCAGTCACCCAAGGCAGTTTTTTGGCATTTATTAAATTGGCAATTTGCTCAATGATTTTATTGCCGGATATTTGATAGGGTAGCGCATCGATGATGACTAAGTTTTTTTCTTTGTCATCGACATGATAAGTAGCGCGCATTTTGTAGCTACCACGACCCGTTTTATATAGCTGTAGCAAATCCTCAGGCGAGGTGATGATTTCTGCTTTGGTCGGCAAATCGGGTGCAGGGATGTACTTTGCCAGCTCTTTTTCCGTCATCGTGGGTTTTTTAAGTAGCGCAATGCAGCCTTTGACCACTTCAGACAAGTTATGTGGCGGGATATCGGTTGCCATACCGACTGCAATGCCGGTTGTGCCGTTAAGCAAAATGTTCGGTAGACGGGCAGGCAAGGTGACGGGTTCTTGCAAGGTGCCATCAAAGTTGTCTTGCCAATCGACAGTGCCTTGACCAAGCTCGTTTAGCAAGGTATTGGCATAAGCCGATAGCTTGGCTTCGGTATAGCGCATCGCAGCGAAGGATTTTGGGTCGTCGGGCGAGCCGAAGTTGCCTTGACCGCTAATGAGTGGATAACGGTAGCTAAACGGCTGACTCATCAATACCATGGCTTCATAACAGGCGGAGTCGCCATGCGGATGGTATTTACCAATGACGTCACCGATAGTGCGCGCTGATTTTTTGGGTTTGGCGGTATTTTTGAGCCCAAGCTCGCTCATCGCATACACGATACGGCGCTGCACAGGTTTTAACCCGTCGGCAACGTGTGGCAATGCCCGGTCCATGATGACGTACATCGCGTAGTTCAGATACGCGTTTTCGGTAAATTCAGCGACTGAGCGAGTGGGGTTATTCAAATCGTTTGGTTTGGTAATTTTTGCTACAAGGGTATCAGACATAATGGTTACTTAATCAATGACAAAAAATAAAAGAAAGTGCAAAAGAAAGAAAGTGCAAAAGAGAGATAAGAAGTATGAGGAAATATCATAAAGCTTGAGAGTAGAAAAACAAGTATTAATCCATGACATGGCAAATTTGCCCAGTTTTACACGTCAAAATGTGTCGCAAAAACGCCTTTTAAAGATAATTGGACACTGTAGCCGCTTTAACGGTCAAATAACGGATAACTATTTCGACGCGAAATCATTTTTATCATCCCATAAGTACAGAGAATAGGCTTGAGAATTGAGTAAATATTTAGTATGTTAATAGTACATTTGGCCGCGATTTTTAATATAATTTTTAGTAGTGGGATTGACCTTTTTATAAAAATTCTTTTAATTATCAATATGCTATTCGCTGATAGACCGCATACCTAAGGAAAAAATTTCTCATGAATGAATCAACCACCTCAGCTCAAACCCCTGACAACAATGCCCAATACAATGCGCCTATCGATACTCCCATCGATACTCCCATCGAAACTATGGAAGCGCAGCCACATGCGCCAAAGCTTACCGATCATCATGAGAAACCTTGGTTAAAGACTTACGAGCATTACGGCATGAACTATAACATGCAAATGCCCGGTGACGAAGTCAACCTAATGAATGTTTTTGAAAAGAATTTCGAACAATTCAATGGTAGTGATGCCTTTGTGTGCATGGGTAGTAGCATGACCTATCGTCAGCTAGATACTTATAGCCGCCAAATCGCGGCGTATTTGCAGGGATTGGGTCTAAAAAAAGGCGATACCGTTGCGGTGATGATGCCAAATATCTTGCAATACCCAGTGTGTATGATTGGTATCATCCGCGCAGGTTTTATCTTGGTCAATGTCAATCCACTATACACCGCTCATGAATTAGCGCATCAGTTAGAAGACTCGCAAGCCAAAGCGTTATTTATCGTTGAAAACTTTGCCAAAACCTATCAAGATATCGGCAAAAAAATGGTTGATCACGTTATCGTCTGTTCAATCGGTGATTTGATGGGTACGTTCAAAGGTATGCTCGTCAATACCGTGGTCAAGTATGTCAAAAAAGCCATTCCAGCTTGGCAAATTGACGGGCATGTGACGTTTAAGAGTGTAATCAAGCAAGCGTCTGCCAGTCGCTATCAGCGACCAGAAGGTATCAAGGGCAGTGATATTGCGGTACTACAGTACACTGGCGGCACCACAGGGGTTGCCAAAGGTGCGATGCTTACCCACAGTAACTTGGTATCCAATATGCTACAGTGCCAAGAGTTCGCCAGACAAGTGTTCCCCAATCAAATGGTGGGTGAGTACGTCGTCGTTGCCTTACCGCTTTACCATATTTTCTCATTTACCGCCTGTGCGCTACTATGTATGAACATGGGCTTTACCGGTGTATTGATTCCAAACCCCCGCGACCTGGACAGTTTTGTCAAAGAATTAGCAAAATATAAGCCAGTATTCTTCCCAGCGGTGAACACATTATTTAATGGTTTGGCGCACCACGCCGGTTTTCGTGCATTAGACCACAGCAAATTGCGTTTGTCGCTAGGCGGTGGTATGTCGGTATTGCCTTCAACCGCTGAAGAGTGGAAACGTATTACAGGTACCAATATCTTAGAAGGCTACGGCTTGTCCGAAACCTCACCCGTTGCCACCCTAAACCCCTTGGCACAAGAGCAATTTAGCGCCAAAATCGGTATCCCGATGCCCAACACCGATATCAAACTGCTCGATGACAACGGCAATGAAGTCGCAGCAGGTGAGCGTGGTGAGATTGCGGTTAAAGGTCCACAAGTGATGAAAGGCTACTGGCAGCGTCCTGAAGCCACTACAGAAGTAATGACAGCAGACGGTTATTTCAAAACCGGTGACATCGCTGTCATTGATGAGCAAGGCTATTTCAAAATCGTTGACCGTAAAAAAGACATGATTTTGGTATCAGGATTTAACGTCTATCCAAACGAAGTTGAAGAAGTGCTAGCGGCACATCCTAAAGTGTTGGAAGTTGGGGTGATTGGGGTACCGAGCGAAAAAAGCGGTGAAGTACCAAAAGCGTTTGTGGTACGTAAAGACCCAAGCCTCACCGAGGAAGAGTTGCTGCAATATGCGCGAAGCGAGTTAACCGGTTATAAACGTCCGCGTAAAGTTGAGTTTGTGGATGAATTGCCAAAATCAAACGTTGGCAAAATCCTGCGTAAAGAACTGCGTAAACTTGAAGAAAAAAAGTAAGCTAACGCTTGTTGCCAAAACCCAGCTTTTCTATATCAGATTAGTTGGGTTTTTTATTGCATCGCGCCCAATTAACCTTATAAAATTGGGGATACCAATAGGCTGTTACGAGTAATACTGAGTTTATGGATGACGCTATTTCACCAATCAATGACCGCCCGATGCATGAGATGTATGAATGGGAAGAAAATCAGCAACCGTGGCTGATTAGCTACGAGCGCTATAACATTTGTAGTACCATCGATATGCCAGATGAACAAACGTCGCTGATTGACATGTTAGAGGCAGGGTTTGCCAAACATGCGCGGCAAGTGGCGTATTACTGCGATGATCAGGAGATTACTTACCAGCAGCTAGATAAACTGAGTCTAAAAGTTGCCATTTATTTACAGCAGTTAGGGCTCAAGGTCGGCGATGCTATTGGCGTGATGTTGCCCAATATTTTGCAATATCCTGTGATTACCCTTGGCGTCATCCGTGCTGGCATGGTACTGGTGAGTATGAATCCTTCCTACACCAGTCGCGAGCTTGAGCACCAAATGGATGATGCCGATATCAAGGCGTTGTTTATATTAGATAAATTTATTTATACCTATAAAGACATTGCCGATAACCTTAACCGCGATTTACATCATTTAATCATCTGTCGGTTGGGCGATTTAAAAAGTAAGCTCAAAGGCGCGTTAATCAATTTGGTCTCAGCGACCACCGATTTGCCGCCAAAAGGTAATTGGATATATTTTAGTCATTTATTAGCGGGCGCTAGCAAGGCTTATGAGCGCCCAAATCTCACGTTATCGAATATTGTATTAATTCAATATACCGGTGGTACCACAGGGACGGCAAAAGGCGCGATGCTCAGTCATGGCAATGTGATTGCCAATTTGCTGCAAATCGATGCGTTGATTCGCAGCGCGTATGATGAAGAAGGGCAGGAAGATATTATTTTGGCGTCGTTGCCACTGTATCATGTATTTTCATTCACCATTTGCTGTGTTTTTATTTTGTATCGTGGGTTTGCATCAAGGCTCGTGCCCAATCCACGTGATATCAATGAACTGGTCAATACGCTAAGGCGTACACCGCCGCATTTTATTTTGGGGGTCAATACGCTATTTAGCGCCTTGATACAGCATCCTGAATTTCGAAGGCTCGATTTTTCCCAACTCAAAGCCACCATTGGCGGCGGCATGGCAATCCTCCCTAGTGTTGCCAAAAAATGGCATACCATCACAGGGTTGCCGATTATCGAAGGGTATGGGCTCTCAGAAACCGCGCCTGTGATTACCTTTAATCCATTAACTATCGCAGAATTTACCAACAAAGTCGGGCTACCAACCCCTGCCACTGACATCATCTTATTGGACAACAACGACCAACCTGTGCGCATTGGCGAACGCGGAGAAATCGCCGTCAAAGGCCCGCAAGTGATGGTGGGGTATCGCAATCTACCTGTCGAGACTGCTAATGCGTTTACCGCGACAGGCTATTTGCGCACGGGCGATATTGGCATCATTGATGAGCGCGGTTTTATCAAAATCGTTGACCGTAAAAAAGACATGATTGTGGTGTCAGGGTTTAATGTCTACCCAAATGAGATTGAGTCGGTGATGCTCGAGCATGCCGATGTGCTCGAGTGTGTGGCGATTGGCGTACCAAGCGCGACGCGCGGGGAAGAGCCCAAAATATTCGTGGTCAGAAAACACAACCGTGTCACCGCTGAGCAGCTACTGGCGTTTGGTAAACAGCACTTAAGTGGCTATAAACGCCCACGCTATGTCGAGTTTGTCGATAGTCTGCCCAAGTCCAATGTTGGTAAGATTTTACGTAAAGAGCTGCGTAAGCGTGAAGGGCTTGAATAGCAACCTGCCAGGTTGCCGACGGAATTGTCTTGCTAAAACTGGGTTGGCAAGGTAGCATAAAACCACTGTAATTTTTGCCCATTGCTTAAAAACTATCTACCAAACCGTCAAGGCGGTCTTTTAGGGAATCTTATGCGTATCGATAATCGTGAAAACAACCAACTTCGCCCAATTAGTTTTGTGCGTAACTTTACCAAACATGCCGAAGGCGCCGTGCTGGTCAGCTATGGTGATACCAAAGTGCTATGTACCGCCAGTATCGAAACCCAAGTACCGCGCTGGCTCAAAGGCACAGGTAAAGGCTGGATTACCGCTGAATACGGTATGTTGCCACGCGCGACCCACGAGCGTACCCAACGCGAAGCCGCCAAAGGTAAACAATCAGGTCGTACCCAAGAGATTCAGCGGTTGATTGGTCGTAGCTTACGGGCGATGGTAGATCTTGAAAAGCTTGGGGAAAATACCATCCATATCGACTGTGACGTGCTGCAAGCCGATGGCGGTACCCGTACTGCCAGTATCACCGGTGCGGCTGTGGCATTGGTCGATGCGTTAGAAAAACTGCAAGCCGCCAAAAAACTCAAAGCCGATCCTTTGGTAGGCTTGGTGGCAGCGGTCTCTGTGGGTATAAAAAACGGTGAAGTGCTGTTGGATTTGAACTATAGCGAAGACTCAAGCTGTGACACAGATCTTAACGTCGTGATGACCCAAAAAGGCGAGTTTATCGAGATTCAAGGCACTGCCGAAGAAAAACCGTTTACCCGTGCGCAAGTGGACGAAATGCTAGCGATTGCCGAAGAAGGTATCAAACAGCTGATTGCTGAACAACAAGCGGTGCTAGGTTGGTAAAATAGCCTAACAAAACAGGCTCGGCTAGTAAGGGCGTAGCACATACGCCCTTGAAATCGTTATAGAGATGATTATGTTAAAAGTCACCGAGACAGGCGTTACCATTGGTTTGCAAAGTCAAGCGGTGACACCAAACAAGCTGACCCAAATACTCTGGGTGGGTATCGCCATTGCCGTGGTAGGGCTATTGATGGCATTTAAAATGCTCTCAGTTGCCATCGGCTCGCTGATGATTTTACTAGCCATCATCGCAGGTGTTGCGTGGCAATCATTCAACCGAAAAAAAGAGGTGCCTACTTTAACAGGGGGTGAACTGCGACTGACCCAACAGGGTTTTAGCCATCACCAAGGTGCTAACGTCACAAGCTATCAATTATTGCCTAGCGATAGCATTGAGCCTACCACTGATGGCATGATTATCTACAATGCTGACGGTCTAACCTTGTATCACATCACAGGTTTTCATGACCCTAAACATATCAAAATCGCCCAAGCCGTCCTACAAGGTAAGCCCATCAAAGCCCAAGGCAAAGCAATCAAACTACAAAGCACTTAATCAAAAAACCACACCCTATCTCACACAGTGGGTAGGCTTAGTTACCAAATCATAATAATTTTTTTGCCAATACTTGTTAAAATCCTTAAATATTATTAATCCACACTCTGATAATAACATTCATTATTAAATTCATATAAAAAAACACGGAAGGAAAGGACGATGTCAACTGCATTAAAATTTGCCACCCCATTAATCGTTGCGATGGCGCTGGTAGGCTGTAATAAAAAAACAGAAACCACAACCACAACTACTGCTTCAGCGCCTGCTACCACAGTTACCGCTAGCGCCAATGGTGCAACGGCAACCGCTACGGTAAGTACCACAACGACGTCGACCACGGCAGTTGACCCTAACATGACGCCAGAAGACCACAAAAAAGCGCGTGAAAGAATCATGAAAGAGTGGAAAAAAACCAGCCAAACCATTGGTGCGATGGTCAAAGATCCAAGCAAATTTGATGCCGCGCAAGTCAAAGCCGCCGCCGAGAAACTTAACCAAAATCCTTGGGTGCATTATCCAGAGACCGCCAAGGGTGGTGAAGCAAAAGAGGAAATTTGGCGCGATGCTGCAGGTTTCCAGCAACAAATTGATAAATTTAAAACCGCTGCCAGTGCCCTCAATGCCGCCGCTGCGACTGCAACCAGTGTCGATGGCATCAAAACCCAATTTGGCGATTTGGGCGCTAGCTGTAAATCCTGTCATGACAAATATAAAGAAGATTAATTTGTTATCCCTAATAAAAAGGCAGCATTCAATGACTGCCTTTTTTTATTGGCCTAATTAACTTTGATAAAAATTAACTTTGATAAAATTGTGAGAGATATCAAACGAGGTCAATGGTAGCGGGCGCAGTTTGGTTAACTGGCTTAGCAACACTTTGGCATCGGTTGACAGTTTTTGCCCCGTTTGCCAAAACTTCACCGCTTGGGCTTGTACATCGGCTTCAAAAGTGCTCTGACTGGTATCAAAATCAGCAAACAAATTATCTTTAGACACGCTAAAGGGTTTGTTGCAAGCCAGCGTCAATAAACATTCAATCGCTTGCGGCAGGATTTCTACTTGTTCAAACTGTTGCTGCTGCTGCTCATTACGTCCATCGGGCGCATACCAGTAGCCAAAGTCATTGAGCAATCGGCGTTTTTGACCTGCCATACACCAATGGCTAATTTCATGCAAGGCACTGGCAAAAAATCCATGCGCAAACACAATTTTGGCAGGCTCGGTATCGGTCGCGGCAAAATATTCAGGCTCATGCTCGCCTTTGACCAAAATCGTATCACGATGGCAAAACCACTGTTTGAACCAACCTATCAGCCATTGCACTTGTAATGCTTCCACCGATACCCATTGATAGTCAGTCAAAGGGCGATTTTTTGTCTTTGATATACTGGCGAGTGCGGGCACAAAATTAACCTTTAATGCTAAATGCGCACTTTGTTGGTCAATCACAGTTGTGTCAATATCATTGGCTAACACAGGCACCACCGCGAATTGACTGACAAAAGGCAGCGTCATAAAGGGGAAAATAGCAAGGGTTCGTGGTGATATTTGTGCGGATATTGGCGATAGGTGTGTGGACATAGCAAAAGTAGGGTCGATAAAAATTGCTATTATACAATTTAACCGCCCGCATCGACTAGGAAATCACGCCAACAACATGCTACCATGCAATGGACGTCAGTATGCTTTATACTACAACGCAACATAATTAAAAGGAGCGGTGAAATGACGCTACATTCTTCATCAAACGTGCCATCACAATCATCGCAAGATGTACCAACAACTGCCCCATCCAAAACCGCCAATAACACCACCAGTGAGATTGGCGCCAGTGCCAGCTTGGTCAAGTTTATTGATTTGGCACGTTGGGAGCATACCAACGATAACCATTATCACTGGGAAGGCAAGGTGAGTCTCAAGGATTTGCCACGTATCTATGCCTTGGGTGATGAACATCATGACAACGATCAGCCACTGGATGTGATGTTAGATATTCAGAAAAAAGGGGACGTGGTATTTTGGCAACTACACACCACGGGCGTACTTTGGCAAACCTGCCAGCGCTGCCTAGACCCCGTCGCAGTGAGTCTGGATGTCGATAGTGAGCTTGCACTGCTTGAAGATGAAAATCACGTCGCATTGCTTGATGAAGGCACAGAAATCATCCTGATTGATGAGCTAACGGATGACAATAAACTGTGGCTATTACCAATGATTGAAGATGAGTTATTGGTGGATTTGCCATTAGCGCCCAAGCATGATGACTGCGAAATGGCAGTCACTGAGGTGGGCGAGTTGCCAGAGGCAGTGGCGGAAAAAGAAAATCCGTTTGCGGTACTGGCAAGCCTAAAAAGTTAATAACAACCACGCCATTATATACGCCGTAATACACGTAGTAACAAAAACTTGCCACTAAATGTCGGTTAAGGCTTTGCTAAATGGGTTTTTTTACGTATAATATGGCGTTTATAAATTTATCTGATTGTCTGTTCCAATAGTTTGCCTTATATCCATGCCAAATATCGATATCAAGTTGTTTGCATGATGATGTAATGAGGTTAAGGGAACGATGTTTTAATAGCGAGAAGCACAGGAGCTAACCTCATGGCTGTTCAACAAAACCGTAAAAGCCGTTCACGCCGTGATATGCGTCGTTCACACGACCGCATCACAATCAATGCTGTTGCTGTAGATGCAACTACCGGTGAAAAACACATCCGTCACCATGCGACCAAAGACGGTTTTTACCGTGGTCGTCAATTATTCAAAGTAGCAATCGTTGCTGAATAATTAGCGCAAAATGCAGGGCTTTGACATGGCTTAGTATGCATTGGCTAAGCACCAAAAAGGCTGATGATGATTCATCAGCCTTTTTTTATTTGTTTTTTATGTAAAAATACCCCAAAGAAAAAGCTAGAATTTTTTTTTCAATATGCCATAATAATCAGAGTACAATTGTACACATAAATTTACTGGCTTACTTTTGCCTGCTTGCTGGATAGTAGGTTATATTATTGCCAGCCAAGTTTGATAAGCTTATAACGTCAATCTAAGCTACTGACGCCATTTTGATTTTGCTGATAACTTTTGGTAAAGTAATCGACCAAAAAATCGCCTAAGCAAATTTTTTTAACCGTATTTTTTAGCGGTCTAGTAGACACGATACAACATAAGCAGTACAACATAAGCAGTACAATATAATAAGTTAGGACATTATGGATAACCCAATGCAAAGCCAAGCCAGCGCAAATCAACCAGCCACTTCATCACAAGATAATGCTGCACCTATGAAATATGCTGTGATTTTTCCAGGACAAGGCTCGCAGAGTGTGGGCATGCTACACGATTGGGCAGCCCAGTATCCTACTGTCAAAGCAACGTTTGATGAAGCCTCAACAGCCCTTGGGTTTGACTTGTGGGCGATATGCCAAGGGGCGTCAGGTGCCGCGTCTTTGGATGATACCGCGTATACCCAACCTGCACTATTGACCGCTAGTATGGCGATTTGGCGGGTGCTGCGCGATGAGCTTGATTTACAGCCGGCATATGTTGCAGGGCATTCACTGGGTGAATACAGTGCGCTGTGTGCCGCTGGGGTATTGAGTTTGGCAGATGCTGTAAAGCTGGTGCATCAACGCGGTCAGTATATGAGCGCCGCCATGCAATCACAAACAGGTAAAATGGCAGCGATTTTAGGTCTGCCCGATGAAGATGTACAACAAATATGTGACGCTGTGGTAGCGGCGCATACGCAGGCAGTGGTCAGTCCAGCCAATTTTAACGCGCCAGGGCAAGTGGTGATTGCAGGTAATGTGGCAGGCGTGGATTTAGCGTCAGAGAAAATCGCTTCACTCGGTAAAAAAAGCATGCCGCTTAAAGTTAGTGTACCCTCACATTGCCAGCTGATGACGCCTGCCACCGATAAGCTTGCCGCAGAATTAGAAAACGTGACATTTAACCCACCCAGCATTCCGGTGATACAAAATCGCCATGCGCGGGTAGAAAACGATGTGACCGCAATCAAACAAGCCTTGATTGAGCAGCTCAATATGCCCGTGCTATGGTCGACTATTGAGAATAATTTAGCAGACGCGCAAATCAGCTTACAAATCGAATGTGGCAGCGGTAGCGTGCTGACAGGACTAGCCAAACGTCAAGCGCAGAAAATTAACACACTAGCGACCGATACAGTGGCCAAACTAGACAATATAAAACAACAATTATCAGCCCAATAAAAAAACCAAGGAAGTATATGACTCAACGTATTGCATTAGTGACAGGCGCTAGCCGTGGGATTGGTCAAGCAATCGCCAAACGTCTGGCAAATGAAGGCTATCTTGTCATCGGCACTGCTACCAGTGAAAAAGGCGCAGCGGCAGTCAATGATTACCTACAGGAATTGGGTGGTGCAGGTCGTGTGCTCAATGTGCAAGATGCCGAGCAAATCAACCAGTTATTTGATAGCATTGAAAAAGAATTTGGCAATGTACAGGTGCTAGTCAACAATGCCGGCATTACCCAAGATGGTCTGCTCATGCGGATGGACGACAATGCCTGGGAGCGCGTGCTCGACGTGAATTTGACCTCGGTATTTCGTACCAGTAAACGCGCCATAAAAGGCATGATGAAAGCGCGGCAAGGTCGCATTATTAATATCACTTCCGTAGTCGCAGCGATGGGCAATGCCGGACAAACCAACTATACGGCAAGCAAAGCAGGCATTGAAGGGTTTACCCGCTCACTGGCTCGGGAGATTGGGTCACGCCAAATCACCGTCAACTGCGTGGCACCAGGCTTTATCGACACTGACATGACCAAGGATCTTGATGAAGCATTGATTCAATCCATGCTTAATGCCGTTCCGCTAGCCAGACTGGGCAAACCTGAAGACATCGCCGCTGCGGTAAATTTCTTGGCAAGTGAAGAAGCAGGTTATATTACCGGCACCGTGCTTGACGTCAATGGCGGCATGTACATGTAAATGGTTTAGCCTGCCAAACACCAACCTAACGAGCCTTAAAATGCAGTTTTTGAACTTAAAATACAGTTTTTGAAATAGTAACAGGTTGCATTATTTTATTTTGAAATAGGCAATGAGCATGATAATATGCTCTAATATGTAGTTTACTCGATATATCATATACCCCAATGCAAGGAGAGAAGCATGAGTAACGAAATCGAACAAAAAGTAAAAGCCGCAGTAGCTGAGCAATTAGGCGTGAATGCAGAAGACATCAAAAATGAATCTTCATTTATGGATGACCTCGGTGCAGATTCACTTGACCTTGTTGAATTGGTGATGTCTTTTGAAAACGAATTTGGTATTACCATTCCTGACGAAGACAGCGCACAATTGACCACGGTGCAAAGTGCTATCAGCTATGTACAATCAAAATTGGCTAACTAGTTGCTAGTTAATTTAGCAGCTTACTTATTTCTTAGTTTAGCAGCAGTTTACCCCAGTTTTAGCGATAAAATTGGGGTTTTTATTTGTTTAAAATCAGCTCCAACACAAACTTCGTGCCGATAAACGCCAAGCCAAGCAAAATCACACCATATAGCGTCATATTAGCCGCGCGTTGACCTCGCCAGCCAAAGCGCCAATGTCCAACCAATAGCGCCCCAAATACCAACCAAGACAACAGACTAAACACAGTCTTGTGTACCAAATGCTGCGCCAGTAAATTGGTGGTATCGATAAAGCCCAACAACAGCGAAATCGACAATAGCAGAAAACCCACAGTAATCATATCAAACAGCAAGGCTTCCATGCTTTGGAGTGAAGGTAGTTTATCGACCCAGACACGGTGAAAGGTTTGACGTTTGAGTTCGCTGATTTGTAGCCGCAGCATAATCGCGGCAATCGCTGCCATAAATAGTACCGAATAGGCAGCCAAAGACATGATGATATGGGCTTGTAAGATAGGACTGATGGTTGATAGCGGGTGATACGGTGCATCGCCAAAAAAACCAATCATCATGCCCAAGAATGCCAACGGCGTTGCCAAAATCCCAAGCGGCAAAATTTGGCGATAAAGACAAAATCCCCAATAAAATAACAGCATAAACAATGTCGTCAACGACACGACATTAAAAATATTAAAGTTTAGCCCCCCTTGGGTAATGATATCAGGATATAACACCACCGCATGACCCAATAACCCAATCAGCAATTGCCCAAGCACCATGCTTTTACGGATGGGCTTTTGTTGCGTAACTGCCCACATCAAATAGACGGTAGTTAAGCCATAACAGACTAACGCAAGTACAAAGATTACAAACACCCTAGCCTCATCAAAAATCATCAAATACGTGCAAAATGCGATGGTTATACTAGCATGACCCATGTAACAAATCGCGATTTTATCGGTATTATATTAGCAGTTTTAGCTAATTTAGCATAAAATAGTAAGATTATAAAATTGATAGCAATAGATTAGAGAAATTATATGTTTGAAACCTTAACCGAACGCCTGTCGACGAGTTTACGTAGTATCTCTGGTACAGGGCAGCTAACTGAAGACAACATCAAAGACACCTTGCGTGAAGTGCGTATGGCACTACTAGAAGCTGATGTCGCCTTGCCAGTGACGCGCGATTTTGTGTCACGGGTAAAAGACAAAGCCCTAGGTCAAGAAGTCCTTAAAGAACTCGCCCCAGGTCAAGCCTTTGTCAAAATCGTCTATGACGAGCTGACCGAGATGATGGGCAGCGCTAACCAATCACTGGAAATGACAGGCAAGCCACCCGTTGTCTATCTACTAGCGGGTTTGCAAGGGGCGGGCAAAACCACCACAGCCGGTAAACTTGCCAAATATCTGCAAGAGCGCCATAAGAAAAAAGTCATGCTAGTCTCTGCGGACGTCTATCGCCCCGCAGCAATCAAGCAGCTTGAGCAAGTCGCTGAGCAAGTCAAAGCCAATTTTGTGCCATCGAGTGCTGACCAAAACCCGATTGATATCGCCAAACGCGCCATCGAACAAGCCAAAGTACAGTTTCAAGATATTTTGATTATCGATACCGCAGGTCGTCTACACATCGACGAAGCCATGATGGATGAAATCAAAGCCTTAACCGCAGCGGTCACTCCGTCAGAAACCTTATTTGTCGTTGACTCAATGACCGGTCAAGATGCGGCAAATACTGCAAAAGCCTTTAATGATGCGCTACCTTTGACTGGCGTGATTTTGACCAAGACTGACGGTGATGCGCGCGGTGGTGCGGCGTTGTCGGTACGTGCCATCACTGGCAAACCGATCAAATTCTTGGGTCGTGGTGAAAAACTTGATGCGCTTGAGCCCTTCCACCCTGAGCGTGTGGCACAGCGTATCTTGGGCATGGGTGACGTGTTGTCACTGGTCGAAGAAGTCGAGCAAAAAATTGACCGCGAAAAAGCGGAAAAAATGGCGAAAAAAATCCAAAAAGGCGGCGAGTTTGACCTTGAGGATTTGCTAACCCAATTCCAACAAATGAAGAATTTGGGCGGCATGGCGGGCTTCTTGGATAAGATGCCAGGCATGAGCGGTGCGGATGTCCAAAAAGCGGTATCAGATGCCAAACCAGAAGAAAAGGTCAAAGAAATGGAAGCGCTTATTCATTCCATGACCCCATTTGAACGTAAAAACCCTGATAAAATCAACCCAAGCCGTAAACGCCGTATCGCGGCAGGCGCGGGTAAAGACGTACAGCACGTCAATCAGCTGTTAAAGCAGCACAAGCAAATGGCAAAAATGATGAAGATGCTATCTGACCCATCGGGCATCAGCAAAATGATGAAAGCGGTGCAAGGGTTGACCAAAGGCATGGGCGGTGGCGGTGGTCCATTATTTGGACAAAACAACCAAGCAGGCGCAAATACCACGACAGTTAACGGTCAAGCCAATCCAGTTGCGCCAAAATTCAAAACCCGTTTTTAAAATTTTAATCGCAGGATTGTACTTTCAAAGCCCGTATGCATTACGGGCTTTTTTATTCAACTAAGGAATAATGAAAGTATTAAATATTCCAAGACAGTATAATTAAAAATCCTTACTATATTTTCAATCATTAAGCCATTGGATGTTTAGCTTGGCACTTTGAAAACTTATGAGGAAAACATGACAAACGCGACCCAAAATCACCCATTCACCACCCGTACGCAATTTAAAGGCAAAGTCTTGGCATTAGCCGGTATTTCAGTGATGGCAGTGGCAAGCTTAACTGCCTGCCAAAAAGCCCCACCCAAAAACGAGAGTGCAGCCAGCGCTTCAGCCGCTAACGGCAATGGTGTATCTTTGCTAAACGTATCTTACGACGTGTCCCGCGAGTTGTATAAAGAATACAACCCGATTTTTACGGGGCAGCAAAAACAGACCGTCACTATCCAGCAGTCGCATGGCGGCTCAAGCAAACAAGCCTTGAGCGTGGCGAATGGGCTTAAAGCGGATGTGGTGACCATGAACCAAACCTCAGATGTAGAACTGCTGGTGAAAAAAGGCTTGGTGGATAAAAACTGGCAACAAGCGTTTCCCAATAACGCGGTACCTTATACCAGCACCATGGTACTACTAGTTCGTAACAACAACCCCAAGCAAATCAAAGACTGGGATGACTTGGCAAAACCCGGTGTCAGTATCGTGATTGCCAATCCAAAAACCAGTGGTACAGCGCGATATGGTTTCTTGGGGGCGTATGGATATGGCTTGCACCACTTCAATAATGACGAAGCCAAGACCAAAGCGCTGGTGAAGCAAATTTTGAGCAATGTGGCAGTGTATGACAGTGGCGCAAGGGCAGCGACAACAAGCTTTTTACAACGAGAAATTGGCGATGTGCTGATTACCACAGAGAATGAAGCACAAATCACCAAAAAAGAATTTGCCGATAAAAACTTACAGATTATTTATCCCAGTTATTCGGTCAAGATTAGTAACCCTGTCGCTGTGGTGAATGCCGTTACCGAGCAAAAAGGTACCACTGAATTGGCAAAAGCCTATTTAAAAGGTTTGTGGGATACGCCTGCCCAAGAGATTATGGCGAAGAATTATTTGCGCCCTGTGGATGCGGCGACTTTGGCAAAATACCAAAGCCAATTTCCTGCAATTGCCACGTTTGAGCCAAATCAAGTTTTTGGTAGCTGGGATGAGATTATGAGCAAGTTTTTTAAAGATGGCGCAATTTTTGACCAATTGGCGGTAAAAAAATAGCCGTGGCTCTAGCGATTGGCGAGGGTAGTTAGGTCATACTTTAAGGCATCAAAACACACATCGGCAGCAAAGCCCCGATATTGCAAAAATCGCAGTTGACGGGCTTTTTCTTTAGGCTCTGTCGGGATGGCATCACCGTATTTTCGTACCCGTGCTGCCACCGCTTGGGCAAGCCAATCCACTTCATAGGCCTCATCTGGGTCGTCATCCACCGTGTCTGATTCGATATCATTGAGTAATAAATCCTCAAAAAAATCATTGTGCATCTCAATCCATGCATTAATCGCACTGACCGAACGGACGGTGGTTAAGCCGTGTTTTTTTAACGTTTGAAAAATCCGCTGGGTACCATGCTGCTTGCCGATACCTTCTTTGATCAATGCAGATGTCATACGCTCATCGCTTTGATAGCCTTCTGCTTCAAATTCGCTCAAAAGCGCTTCGATAGCCGCCGCATCACATCCTTTTGCCAATAGTTTGTCCCGCAGCTCTTTTTTAGACTGCTCACGCCGCCCAAGATAATAAAACGCCAGCCAACGCATGTAGCTCTCGGCTTTAAGTTTGTCATGGTAAGCTTGGCGTTGTTCATCAGTCATTAACTGATTTTCGATAGTTTCTAACAAGGATTTAGGATCTGGCATAGCGGTTTTAAGGGTGATTAAAAAAAAGGTTAAACATCGGCTGGCGAACAAGTTGAGCAGTATAAAAACAAAAACCCCAGTAAAAACTAGGGTTTTGGTTAGCTAGGTAGTTATTGCATACCTTCGACAAACTCAGGGGGTTCAACGTCATGCGCTTCTTCTGGCACAGGTTCGACATTACCAAGCTTAGCAGCGCGCACTTTGGCTTCAATCTCTTGGGCGATTTGTGGATTTTCTTCCAAGAATCTAATGGCGTTGGCTTTACCTTGACCAATTTTACTGTCATTGTAGCTGTACCAAGCGCCCGATTTTTTGACCGCATCAATATCGACACCCAAGTCAACCACTTCACCTAGATGATTGGTACCTGTCCCATACATGATGTCAAATTCTGCTTGGCGAAACGGCGGCGCCAGTTTATTTTTGATGACTTTAACGCGGGTCTCAGAACCGACGATGTTTTCACCGTCTTTAACCGCACCAATACGACGAATATCCAAACGCACCGACGCATAGAATTTAAGGGCGTTACCACCGGTTGTGGTTTCTGGCGAGCCAAACATGACACCGATTTTCATACGAATTTGGTTAATGAATACCACCATACAGTTAGAGCGTTTGGCGTTACCGGTGATTTTTCGTAACGCTTGGCTCATCAAGCGCGCTTGCAGACCCATGTGGCTGTCGCCCATCTCGCCTTCAATCTCTGCGCGTGGGGTAAGGGCGGCGACCGAGTCAACAACAATCATATCCACCGCACCTGAGCGCACTAGCATATCGGTGATTTCAAGCGCTTGTTCACCGTTGTCAGGCTGCGTGACAAGTAAAGCGTCGACATCAACGCCCAATTTTTTGGCATAAATAGGGTCTAGCGCATGCTCAGCATCGATAAAAGCACAGGTACCGCCTTGCTTTTGACATTGGGCGATTGCTTGCAAGGTTAAAGTGGTTTTACCCGAACTTTCAGGACCATAAATTTCGACGATACGACCCTTTGGCAAACCGCCAATGCCCAGTGCAATATCCAAACCCAATGAGCCTGTGGAGACTACATCCACGTTGATTTTTGCTGACTCATCACCCAGGCGCATGATGGTATTTTTACCAAATTGTTTTTCAATTTGTGATAAAGCGGCAGTTAAAGCTTTGGCTTTATTGTCGTCCATAAGGACTCCTTGTTATAAAAAAGGTTGATAAAAACGGGAAAAATTTAAAGGTAGTGATAAGTTAAAAAAGAAGTGAATTGATAAAGCTATAATAACAAAATATACGAAAAATTATAGGGCTAAATCACTGATATACGACATATATTGTCGCTTATGATTGTTAATAATTAATTAAAAATAACATGAGAAAATCTCTATATAAATGGGTGTTTTTTGGGTGTTTTCAAGCTATAAGTTGCAACAAAAATCCCCACTAACAAAGTGAGGATATGAAATACGAGTCGCCAATATTGAGGCTTAGTGCGCCGCATCTTCTGGTGAATCATTGGATAGGGTTTGGGTGTTACTATGTATGGCAGAGCTGGGTATGGCAGAGCTAGGTATGGCAGTGCTCGGATTTGAGTCGGCTGTCGCTGCCAAATAGCTTTGCGGATGATGGTGAGTGATTTTTGCTTCTTCATGCGCCAGTGAGCGCGCCGCTTGACGTAGCTCAAATTTTTGCACTTTACCTGTCGAGGTTTTTGGAATTTGCGCAAAAATAATATGTTTGGGCACTTGGAAACCTGCCAAATATTTACGGCAATGGGCAATGATGTCTTCCCGATCTAGCGTCGAGCCTTCGCGGATTTCGATAAAGGCTACCGGTACTTCACCCCATTTGTCATGGGGAGCAGCAACCACCCCACAGCTTTCCACTTCTGGCATACGATACAGTACGTTTTCCACTTCAATACTTGAAATATTCTCACCGCCCGAGATGATGATGTCTTTGAGCCGATCCATAATTTTGATGTAACCATCTGGGTATTTGACGCCCAAGTCACCGGTCTTAAACCAGCCACCGTTAAAGGCTTCTGCGGTGGCTTTGCGGTTTTTTAGATAGCCTTTCATCACCATATTGCCGCGGATAGCAAGCTCACCAATTTCGCTACCATCGGCTGCAACTGGGGTAGTGGTGCCTTGTTTGAATACATCAAACCCCGCTAGCAAATGTGAGTTCATGCCTTGGCGGGATTTTTTTTGCGCGCGTTCACTGACAGTCAAATCATCCCATTCTGGGCGCTCGACACACAGGGTGACGGGACCATATACTTCTGTCAAACCGTAGACATGCGTGATTTTAAAGCCCATTTCTTCCATTTTGGCGAGCAAAGACTCAGGCGGTGGCGCGCCTGCGACATTGCAGCGTACTTCATGTTTGATGGCTTTTTTCAGCGCTTCATTACCATTGGCAATCATGTTGTGCACGATAGGCGCTGCGCTATAATGGGTAACTGTTTCATCGGCAATCAACCGTAAAATCAAATCAGCATCAATTTTGCGTAAGCACACATTGGTACCCGCACGCTCGCCAATGCTCCAAGGAAAGCTCCAGCCATTACAGTGAAACAAGGGGAGCGTCCATAAATACACAGGGTGCTTTGGCATATCCCAATCTAAAATATTAGAGACGGCATTTAAGGTGGCACCACGATGGTGATACACCACGCCTTTTGGGATACCTGTGGTACCTGATGTGTAGTTGAGCGCGATGGCATCCCATTCATCAGTTGGTTTTTCCCAGTTGTCTAAGTCGGTTCCTGAGGCGATCAATTCCTCATACGTCATATTGCCAAATTGTTCAGTGGGCGTGACCGCAGGGTCGGTGGCATGAATGATAATTAAGTTAGGAAATGACTCTTGAACCAGCGCAATATGCTGTTCAAACTCAGTATCGACAATCAATACTTTAGCCTCACTGTGCTGTAGGCAAAAGACCAAGGCATTGATGTCCAAACGGGTATTTAAGGTACATAGCACACCACCAGACATCGGTACGCCAAACGCGACTTCAACCATGGGTGGGGTATTGGGCAGTAGCACTGCAACAGTATCGTCTTTATCGATGCCCAGTTTTTTTAGGGCATCCGACATTTTGCGGCAGCGATTATAGGTTTCGCCCCAACTTTGACGCAGGTCATTGTGCTCATAATCTTTATACACAATCGCCGTTTGATCGGGATAGATGCTAGCAGTACGCTCAATAAAATCAATGGGAGTAAGCGGGGTATAGTTGGCAGGATTTTTTTCCAGCCCTGTATGGAAGTTTGGCATAACGACATCCCTGTAGTTAACAAATAAACGCCTTTATCATAACAAGGATTTTGACCAAATCCTATATATCAGTGTGCTTTTTGATAAAATATAAAAAAATGACCAAAATAGATAAGCCTTGACTGTGTTTTACAAGCTAGCACAACACAGTCAGGGTTTAGTCTTCGACAAATACGCAGCCAAGTGTGAACACACCGATATTTGCTATAGAGACACTGGCGGCAGGAAGAACTTCGGTTTTAGCATAACCGCGTAACGATAAATAGTTGAGTAGGGACTTGGTATGAGGGTTTAAATTGCCGCTAAGCACATACATTTTACCTTTTTTGCCATTGGCGGCGGTGATGATAGCATCGGCGAGTCGCTCAATACATTTTTCAAAACTACGCACCTTTTCAAAGGCGACTATTTGACCTGAGTATTCGACTTTTACAATCGGTTTAATACCGAATAAATTGGCAAAAAAGCCGACTGGGGCTGAAATACGCTTGGTACGAATCATGCCTTTAAGGTTATCAACGGCCAAATAGATATGGATTTTATCGCGCAGGCGGTTGATTTCGGTGATGATTTGAGGGATTTCTGTGCCTTGTTTGAGTAAGCGTGAGGCTTCTTGTACAAGAATCGCTTCGCCATGTGAAATCGTGCGTGAATCATAGATATAAATTTTCATGCGATGACTAAACATCGAGCTGATATTGAGCAAGTTGTTGTAGGTTTGGCTTAAAGAAGAGGATAAACAGATGATTAAAACTTCTTGCACGTCTTCTTTGATGAGTTGATAAAAGAATTCAATGAGCTGATTTTCAGTGGGGGCAGAGGTACTGATGTCGATATTGGGGGTATCGAGTAGAATACGCGATAGACTGTCTAAGCTTAGGTTTTGTCCATCTAGATAATTGGCACCGCCCATATGGATATTCATTGGCAACATTTTGACATTTTCTGGAATGCCAAGGTCGTCAAGACAAGACGTGGACGTGCTCACAATCATTTTTTTCACAGTAATTTCCCTTCGGTTGTACTTTTATCCTAGCTTGATATTAGCATTATCACAAAAATAAGCATGATTTTTTTGTAGACTCATCGGGACAAAATTTGCCTTATGCTTTCAAAGATGACTATTTATAATAGGTTGACCTATTTTTGGTTTGATGTATGCTTAAGGTATGTTGATACAGCTACATTGCCTAACCACATTGACGAATTGCCACATTGACGAATTGATTATGATAACGAACTCATTTACAAAATGACAAGATTAATTCCTTAATGTGACCAAATAGTGAAAGGAAATTACTGCCAAGGATTATTTATGTCAAATAACAGCCAGATATCTACTCATAACACCCATTATCCGCATATTTTTGAACCCCTGGATTTAGGATTTACCACGTTAAAAAATCGTATTGTGATGGGCTCGATGCACACAGGGCTTGAAGATCGGTTTTTTAACTATCCAAAGCTAGCCGCTTATTTTGCCGAGCGCGCCAAAGGGGGTGTTGCTATGATGATCACAGGCGGTATCTCGCCCAATCATGAAGGTTGGTTAGTGCCGGCAGGCGGGACGCTCAATCACAAAGGCGATGTGGTCAATCATCGTAAAGTCACCAAAGCTGTGCACCAATATGACTGCAAAATCATCTTGCAAATTCTGCACAGCGGTCGCTATGGTTATCATCCATTGGCGGTATCAGCCAGTCCCATCAAGTCGCCTATTTCACCCTTCAAACCCCGTCAAATGAGTGAAAAAAATATTTTGGCGACTATCAAAGACTATGCCAAAACTGCCAAACTTGCACAAATGGCGGGCTATGATGGTGTCGAAATCATGGGTTCAGAAGGCTATTTACTCAATCAGTTTTTAAGCAATCACGTCAATCAGCGCACCGACCAATGGGGTGGCAGTCTAGAAAACCGTATGCGTTTTGCGCTTGAAGTCATCAAAGCGGTACGCGAGGCGGTGGGAGAAGCGTTTATTATCACCTTCCGTTTGTCGATGATTGACTTGGTGCCCGATGGCAACACCATGGATGAAGTCATTACCATCGCCAAAGCCATCGAAAAAGCCGGCGTGACCATAATAAATACCGGGATTGGCTGGCATGAGGCGCGTATCCCAACCATCGTCACGTCAGTGCCACGCGCAGCGTTTGCCGATGTGATTGCTGAAGTCAAACGCCACGTGACTATTCCTGTGATTGCTGCCAACCGTGTCAATATGCCAGAGACTGCCGAGCAGCTGCTAGCAGAGAACCAAGCTGACTTGGTACAAATGGCGCGTCCGTTCTTGGCAGACCCAGACTGGGTGGCAAAAGCCAGTTTAGGACAAACTGACTTAATTAATACCTGTATTGGCTGTAACCAAGCATGTCTAGACCATACATTTGACAATAAACGCTCAACCTGTCTGGTCAACCCCCAAGCCTGTTATGAAACCGAACTGGTCTATAAACCTGCCAAAAAAGCCAAAAAAATTGCCGTAGTGGGCGCAGGCATGGCAGGCTTATCAGCGGCGACGGTCGCCGCCAAACGCGGTCATCAGGTCACCTTGTTTGAAGCACAGGATAAAATCGGCGGACAGTTTAACTATGCCAAAGTGATTCCAGGTAAAGAAGAGTTCTTTGAAACCATCCGCTATTTTACCAATTTGGTGGACAGTTTAGACATTGAGCTCAAACTGAATCATAAAGTGAGCAAAGAGGAACTAGAGTCGGGTCAGTTTGATGATGTGATTATTGCCACAGGCGTTGTGCCACGGGCGCTTGACTTTGAAGGGGTGGAGTTACCGCAAGTGATGAGCTATGCCGAATTGCTATCGGGTCAAAAAGTTGCAGGTAAGCGAGTCGCGGTGATCGGTGCAGGCGGAATTGGCTTTGATGTCAGCGAATATTTGACCTCCACCCATGTTAAACCGTTTGAAAAAGATGCCCAAGGCAAGGTGATTTATCAACCCCATCCGCAAAGCGTAGCCTCATGGAAACGTGAGTGGGGTGTGGACACCAACCCACACTATGACAGCGAAGGTGGACTGGTAAAACCAGAGCCCATTACCCCGACCCGTGAAGTGTATTTGATGCAGCGTAAAAAAGGTCGCTTGGGGGCAGGTCTCAATAAAACCTCAGGCTGGGTGCACCGTGCTCATATCAACAAGCATGGCGTCAAACAGGTGAGCGGCATTGGCTATGAGAAAATTACCAATGAAGGGATTTGGATTACTAACCCAGACGGTCATAGCCAATTATTGCGCGTTGATAGTATCGTTATCTGCGCGGGGCAAGAATCGGTCAATGACTTAATGCCTGCGGTGGGTGATGACTTGACAGCCCAATATCACTTGATTGGTGGGGCAAAATTGGCAGGCGAATTGGACGCCAAACGTGCCATTCGCGAAGGCGCGGAAGTCGCTGCCATGTTGTAGCAGCTTTTACTATGTCATAAAAAAGGCGATGAATGAATGTCACCGCCTTTTTTTATGTCGACCGCGTATTATTGAATGGCATCAGATGCTAAGAAAAAATTGCGCGCTTGCTGAGAGTCAATCAGTTTGTCTACAGCACCTTGCAAATCGTGCGTAGTGTGCGGCTGCTCAATCATCTCGCGAATGGTGTCATACAGCCGTGAAAACAACGAGAAATTACTCTGTAGCAAATAACTCATAATGAGCTCGCTCACCCCCGTCACTTCCAAATCAAGCGACGTCTTAAAGCGCAGCTCGCCATCCATCACATCCATTTCCAAATTGCCAATCATCAAATCATAATTTAGATAAGCCAGCATGGCGAGCATCTCAGGGCGATTGGCTTCAGCAATCGCAGTAGGATAAACACTGTACACCGCAATCAATTGCTGCTCACTAAAAAAACGAATCATACAACCCCAATGCCGCTCTTTATCTGACACTTGCATCGTATAATGATGAATGCTTTGCTCATCTTGTTCGCTGGCAGGGTGATACATAAATTGATAACCCATACTGGCTAAGATATGCTCTATGTCATCGGGGGTAATCGGTTGTATCTCTAATTCGTCATCTGCATCAAGCGACTCACTGGCTAAAATCGGTTCATCTTGTGAATGGCTATGTTCATCAAACGCTGGATTGATTCGATTTTTAGCAAAAGGCTGATAGTCAGTAGCATCGCTATGCTCGTTTGTCTCAGCATAATAGCCAGAGTCAGTTTTTTTATCGGCTACAGGGAGCGGCGCTGATTTTTCAGCAGTAAAGAACAGTTTTAGGCGTTGCCATAAACGCTTCGGATTTTTGGACATTGATTTCACTTACCCAAGAAAAAATAGCTAAAAATAGAAAAAAAACGAAAAGCAAAACAGTTAAAAAACAAAAAAGTTAACAAACAGGTTGGCAAAACTTTGACGCTATCACCAAGCTTTATATGGATACTTTATATTGATAATAGCAAAGACCTGTCGCAAGTTAGTATATAATAAGCTTTCTACACAACTTTAGCCAATTATCTATACAATGGGTATGAGGCCATGATTTATCAATTTAATCTGTTATCTATTTAATGACTTGCAAATTTTAACCAATGCTATGCCAAATCCAACACCCACTGCTATGCCTATCTCGGCGACCAGTTCGCTGCTAAACTGTCAAAATGTCACCATACAACGTGGCGAATTTCCGCTGTGTGAAGCGGTGAATTTGGTGCTAAACCGTGGCGATATTTGTCATTTGGTGGGTGAAAATGGCACCGGCAAAACCACATTTTTGATGCAGCTTGCAGGGTTGATTCCTGTGTTGACCGGTGATATCAGCTGGCAGGGCAAGGCAGGGTTACCTGTGCAGCCATTTTATGTGGCGCACCAATTGGGTATTCATTTGCAACTCACCGTTGAGCAAAATTTGCGATTTTTGTTAGCCTTGTATGGCATCAAACCAAGCGCAGACGCCCTTGAGCAAGCACTCGATTGGGTTGGGTTAGCAGGTTATGAGAAAATCAACTGCTATCAACTCTCGGCAGGGCAGACGCGCCGCGTGGGTCTGGCACGCTTGCTGTTTGCGCTGGAGTATGTAGCGCAATTTCCTTGCTGGCTACTTGATGAGCCGCTGACCGCGCTTGATGTCAATATGATTGCCAAAATTGAACACTTGATGCAGACATTCGTTCAGCGCGGCGGGGCAGTGCTCATGACCAGTCACCAAACTGTCGCCGTCGCCAACAAGCAATTAGATTTAACCTTGTATATGGTTTAGGGGCAACTGCAATGATTGATTTTTCTGCCCTGTGGCAACGTGAATGGCAAATCAAGCAGCAAAACAAAGTGCAGTGGTTATATCCACTGGTGTTGTTTTTAATTATCATCACCTTATTTCCACTGGCGATGGGGACGGAGCCAAAATTATTGCAGCAACTGGGCGTGCCTGCGGTATGGATTGCAGCGTTATTGTCGCTGATTATGGGTATGGAAAACTTATTTCGCCCAGCCCTCGATAACGGCACACTGGCGCAATTGGTTGTCGCTCGTGCCTCGATTCCCACTTGGGTACTAGTACGGCTCATCGTGCATTGGCTGACCAGTGCGGGGATGGTGTGTCTGCTCGCATTTTTGGCGATGCCGCTTTTTGGCTTGACCAGCCAAGCAGCCATTGCCCTGAGTGCTTCTATTTTGGTGGGCAGTCCGATTTTGCTATGCTTATCAGCGATTGCCAGTAGCTTGACATTATCGCTAAAAAACGGCGCGGTGTTAGTGCCATTGATTTCGTTACCGATGCAGCTCCCTGTGCTGATTTTTGCCACGGGGGCAGTGGGGCAATTTGCCATGGGGCTTAACGGTTATCCGATTTTAGCACTATTACTGGCGGGCAGTATTTTGGCAGTCATCGTCACGCCTTTTGTGATTGCATTTTCATTAAAACTGGCTTGGTTAAGCTGATGATTTTTAGATGAAAAAATCCCCAAATACCAGTAAAATAAGCGAACAAATATCTTATTGTTGATGGCTTACATTCATTTTAGAAAAAAAAGCAAGGCGCATTCCATGGCAGAAATTACCCCAAACGTTGGCAAAACTGGCTTTTTTTCTCGCCTTTGGCAAGGATTTCTTAAAACTGTTGGCACCAAAGAGTTTTATCGTATTTTTGCCCCTTGGGTGAGATATTTAGCTGTCATTGCTGCGCTGCTATTAGCGGTGGGTGCCGTTTGGGGATTAGCGTTTGCGCCACCCGACTATTTGCAAGGCAATAGCTATCGCATTATCTTTATCCATGTCCCCACTGCCAGTCTAGCCATGTCAATTTATTTGGGCATGGCAATTTTGGGGGTGATTTTTTTGGTCTGGAAAATTAAAACCGCCAATTTGGTTGCCCAAGCGATTGCGCCGATTGGCTTTATGCTTTGTGTGTTAAGTCTACTTACAGGCTCGATTTGGGCAAAGCCTACTTGGGGCACATACTGGGTATGGGATGCGCGTCTCACTTCTATGCTGATTTTGGCGTTTTTGTACGCAGGCGTGATGGCACTATTTGCCGCATTTGAGCATACCGCCAGTCGTGGTAAAGCGGCGGCGATTTTATCGATTGTCGGTGCGGTTAATTTGCCGATTATCAAATATTCTGTCAACTGGTGGAATACCCTACACCAAGGCTCGACATTTACCGTAACTGAACGTCCAAAAATGCCGCCTGATATGTATATTCCGTTGTTGCTGATGATGTTAGGCAGTTATTTTTTGGTGGCTGCACTGACCATCTATCGTACCAACACCTTGATTTTGCAACGCGAAAGTAGCAAGCAGTGGGTGATTGATGAATGCAAACGGCTATATCGTTAAAGTATTATTGCTAAGCTTATCCTAGCTAAAGTTGTCGCCATTTAACTAGCGATAGCTTTAATTCTATGGCTTTAATCGATTATCTAAACCTAAATCCAAATCTGAGGTCACCAATGAGCCCGTATTTTCATAATGTTGCCGAGTTTATCGCCATGGGTGGGCATGGTAGCTATGTGTGGTCAACTTGGCTACTGACCTTACTAGGCATTGTCGCGCTTGTCTTTTTTAGTCGTAGTCAGCGTAAAGCGACCTACCGAGATATCACTACCCAGCAGGCGCGCCAACGACAGCGTCAACAGCGTACCGCTAAGGGCAGGTGATAATAGTATCTATCGGCCTAATCGGTGTTATAATAGACAAGTAGCCCCATAGGGTGTGGTTCATCAAAAGTGAGATGAAAAAAGCGATGAATAAAGTACGACAAAAAAAATTAATGTGGGTGATGGCAACCTTATTTGGCGCAATCATTGCCGTCGTTCTTGTGATTTATGCGGTCGGACAACAAACCGACTATTATTTTGACCCCACAGCCATTAGTCAAGGCAAGGCACCTGAAGATACCCGTATCCGAGCAGGGGGCATGGTCGTGCGCGGTAGTGTCGAGCGAGATAGCACAGACCCGCTCAATGTCAAATTTAAAATCACCGATTTTAAATCCACCGTACCGGTATCTTATAAAGGCATCTTGCCAGATTTATTCGCCGAAGGTTCGGGCGTGGTAGCCACAGGTGCGCTTGAAGGCAATACTTTTGTAGCAAGCGAAGTATTAGCAAAGCATGATGAGAATTATATGCCGCCTGAAGTGGCAAAATCACTAAAAACGCAGCATCAAGCCAATGGCACTGACGTCAACCAAGCCCAGTTTATGCCAGCTACCCCTGTCAAACAATAAATTCACTTAGCTAAAAAGCCAATTAGCTAAAAAAATCAGCTGGCTAACAAAGCTATAGAGCTAAAAAAGTGGGCAATTGACCCACTTTTTTAATATCTTAAATAGTGTTAAAAATTTTATGCCACACAAAATCTTTAACCATAAAATTTTAAGCATAAAAAAAAGGAAACCGCTTGGGTTTCCTTTTTGTTCAGTTTAAAAAACTGATTATTTTGCAGCAGATGCAGAAGCGTCAGCAACAGTTGCAGCAGCAGAAGCGGCAGCATCAGCAACTTGGTTAGCAGCGTCAGCAGCAGCTGAAGCTGGTGCAGCAGCAGATGCAGTTTCTACTACAACAGTAGAAGCGTTAACAGTTGCAGCAGATGCAGTTACTGCTGGTGCAGAAGCTTCAACAGTGGTAGTAGTAGTTGATGAAGCAACTGTAGTTGAAGCAGTGGTAGAGGCAGCAGCTGGTGCAGCTTCTTCTTTTTTGCTACATGCAGTCATAGCTAAAGATGCAGCAACTAAACTTGATACAGCGATTAATTTAACGTTCATTACGTGTTCTCCTAAAGAAAATAACCCCGTATTCACTCGACGATACTCTAAATAAAGCGTTTATTTAGAATTAAAGACACACGGGACATGAAACTGGCAATATTGTAGCGGAAACTTAGTCAAGATAGAATAACTTTCGCATAAAAAAATATAATAAATCTGATAAAAGGTTGTAACAAAATAACACCGCAATCACAAATACAACTTTTTGGACTTATTGATATCGCACGAAAAAGATATCTTCTTTTAGCTTTTCGCAGAAAATGACGTATTATACGCATAAAAATCTGGCAAGGATATCTTTATTTTTGTAAATTTACAAAATTTTTTCTATTTCCCGTACTGTATTAAATAATGCCTAAAAAATAATTTTTTTTTGGCAATAAATGGTTAATTTTAATCAGGTTTGGCAGATTATAGATAGGTAATAATAAGTTACATTAGTGGTATATTGTTAGGGTTTATTGTCAAAAATCTGTATAAAACTACGATTTCACACAGTAATTTTTAGGCAAAATGCTACAATGCCAAAATAAGCAAACTATATGAGCATATTATAAAAGCAAGACAATATTTAAGGAGGTATTGATATGAAGTGGGAAGATCGTGGCGGTAGTTCGAATGTATTGGTCAGCGGCGGTAAAGCCGTGGGTGGCGGTATCGGTAGTATTATCATTGGTTTGATTTTGTGGCTGGTGTTTGGTATGAACCCGATGACTGCGATGCAAACAGGTTCTGCAATCACAGGTGGCAATAGTGGTGGTCAACAAACCCTTGACCAGCAAACGGCTGACCGCGACCAAAAATTCGCCTCAGTGGTGTTAAAAGACACGGAAGAAGTGTGGGGTCAAATTTTTAGTGAAAACAATATGCAATACCAACAGCCTAAATTAGTATTATTTAATGGTATGGTACGTTCGGGTTGTGGTAATGCGTCTTCAGCGACAGGGCCTTTTTATTGTCCTGCTGACCAACGCGTCTATCTTGATACCAGTTTTTTCCAAGAAATGCGCCAAAAATTGGGTATTACAGGTGACCAAAATGGCTCAGGTGATGCACAAAACCAAGGTAAAGCAGGTGACTTTGCACAGGCTTATGTGATTGCTCACGAGGTGGGTCATCATGTGCAAAATCAATTGGGTATTAGCCAAAAAGTGGATGAAGCCAGTCGCCGTGCCACTGAAGCACAAGCCAACAATTTATCAGTGCGGCAAGAGCTACAAGCAGACTGTTTTGCCGGTGTTTGGGCAAACCGTAACCAACAACGTGTTCAATTCTTAGAGCAAGGCGATATTGAAGAAGCGATTAATGCGGCGGAGCAAATCGGTGATGACCGTTTGGCCCAAGCCAGTGGTCGAGCAGCGGTGCCTGACAGTTTTACCCATGGTACCAGCCAACAACGTATGACGTGGTTTTCACGCGGTCTAAAATCGGGTGATATCAACCAATGCGATACTTTTAGTGGTGCAATTTAAGTAGCGGTGCGATTTAAGCCCAAAGGACGCCAATAAAAAAGATGCCAACAAAAAGCTCAACACTAGGTTGAGCTTTTTTATTTTTATGAGTCAGCTAATTAACAGGATTAAGCGGTACATGATTAAGATTTATCTTTACGCGTCATTTGCTCAAAGAATTCATCATTGGTTTTTGAGTCTTTAAGTTTTTCTAGCAAAAACTCAGTGGCTTGTAGTTCATCCATGGGGTGTAGCAGTTTGCGCAGAATCCATACTTTGCGTAGCATCGCCTCATCCATCAACCGTTCTTCGCGGCGAGTGCCCGATTTTTTGATATTGATGGCAGGGAATACCCGTTTTTCGGCAATGTCACGCTCAAGGGTAATTTCTTGGTTACCTGTCCCCTTAAACTCCTCATAAATCACCTTATCCATGGTACTGCCTGTGTCAATCAAAGCGGTTGAAATAATGGTCAAGCTACCGCCTTCTTCGACATTACGCGCGGCACCAAAAAAGCGTTTTGGGCGTTCTAAGGCATTGGCATCCACCCCACCAGTCAATACTTTACCCGATGAAGGCAATACAGTATTGTAAGCGCGGGCAAGGCGTGTGATGGAGTCAAGTAAAATCACCACGTCTTGTTTGTGCTCAACCAAGCGTTTGGCTTTTTCAATCACCATTTCGGCGACTTGTACGTGACGGGTTGGCGGCTCATCAAAGGTCGATGCGACCACTTCACCACGCACCGTGCGCTGCATCTCGGTCACTTCTTCAGGACGCTCGTCAATGAGCAGCACGATGAGATAACATTCTGGGTTATTTTTGGTGATGGATTGCGCGATAGATTGTAGCAGTACAGTTTTACCCGCTTTTGGTGGGGCGACAATAATTGAGCGTTGTCCTTTACCAATCGGGGCAATCAAGTCAATGATACGACCCGTTAAGTCTTCTGTGGTACCGTTACCCAGTTCTAAGCGAAGCTGCTGGGTGGGGAAAAGTGGGGTTAAATTTTCAAAAATCAGTTTGTGGCGAGAGCGGTCTGGGGTGTCGAAGTTGATTTCGTTGACTTTTAATAGGGCAAAATAACGCTCAGAATCCTTGGGTGGGCGAATCGTACCAGCGATGGAGTCACCCGTCTTGAGATTGAAACGGCGAATTTGGCTCGGACTCACATAGATATCATCGGGACCTGCTAGATAAGAGCCTTCCGACGATCGTAAAAAACCAAAGCCATCGGGCAAAATCTCAAGCACGCCATCCCCATAGATAGCTTCACCGTTTCGGGCATGGGTTTTTAAAATAGCAAAAATGATATCTTGTTTGCGACTACGGGCCATGTTTTCTAGACCCATTTGCTCGCTAATCAACAACAATTCAGCAATCGATTTTTTTTTGAGTTCAGTCAAATTCATAGGTAAATCATCAATAACTAATTTTGAACCACCTCAAAACGTGAGTCGAGCAAAGGCGCTGCATCGTTTTAAGACAGTAGGGTGTGAAGAGAATATAAAGAGAAAAAAATAGAAACGTTTGAAATGATTAACTGAGCGTTGCAAACAGACAATACCAAGTACTAAACCAAATAATAGTAAATGCCTGCTAACGTAACGTTAAGCATATCGATAAGATAGTTATTTTGTGAAACACACTATACGACTTGACATATTCATTTGTCAATGTATGGGCATAAAAAACCGCGATTTTTTTACTCACAAGTATCAAAATCGCGGCGAATCTCACTGGTAATTATCAAAAAAATATACCGTTACCAATATAAAAATTCAATTTAACCTACGCTAGTGATTCTTACCCTAGCGATTATAAGTGTTTGTTGATAAGGGCAGTCAATTGGGCTTTTGGTTGCATGCCCATAGTGGCATCCACTTTTTCACCGTTTTTGAACATAAATAAGGTAGGGATACTACGGATACCATATTGTGCGGCTAGGTTTGGATTTTGGTCAACGTCGATTTTAACGATTCGCGCTTTACCCTCATATTCTGAAGAAAGCTCGTCTAATACAGGGGCGATGGCTTTACATGGACCACACCAAGTTGCCCAAAAATCGACCAATACTGGGGTATCTGATTGTAATACTGCTTTTTCAAACGTACCTTCATCGGCATGAATAACTGAAGACATAGTAACTCCTACGTGTTTACGTGTTGATGTTGTTAACTGTTAGGTTTTGGATTACGGTTAAGTAATGACCCAAACGCTTGTTTTTGCCCAGTGCTTGTTTTTGCCTAATAAAAAAATCTTAATATTGGATACAATCAAACAGTGATAGAAACAATGATAGGATAGTGAAATCTATTAAACAGACACCCAACGGCAAATTACTTTATAGTGATTATTATGATAGGGTCATCTTAGCATAACACAACCCCAAAACAGGGTATGGCTATGGTTAATTGTTTTGATAGTTATGATAAGAAACATTAATGGTATCTAACTAATCGTATCTAAATGATTGTAACGATAGAAGTTTTTAGAAAATATTAAAGTCAATTTTTTTCACTGATGGACAGGCATGGGATGAGGCAAAAATGGCAGTTGCAATAAAATGGCTTTTACTCAGGGGTGAAAATGCGTAAAATGGTGTCTAATCGAATTATTGACTTTAACCGACACTAAGTGAAATATGCCTGACTTACTTGCTAACAACGAACTTATGGCCGCCATTGATATTGGCTCAAATAGCTTTCATCTTGCCATCGCGCGGTTAGACCATGGGGAAGTACGAAAATTAGCATCAATGTCAGAAAAAGTGCAGCTTGCCGCTGGACTTGATGAAAACAACTATTTGTCGCTTGAGGCACAAAAACGCGGGCTGGATTGTTTGACCCGTTTTGTTGGACGACTAGACGCTGTTTCACCACAGCGGTTACGGATTGTGGCTACCAATGCCCTGCGCCAAGCCAAGAATGCGGATGAATTTATTCGACAAGCCAATTTAATTTTACCCAAACCCTTAGAAGTCATTGCGGGGCGAGAAGAAGCCCGTCTAATTTATTTGGGTGTTTCTCATACCAATGCCAGTACCGATAAACGTTTGGTGATTGATATTGGGGGTGGTTCGACGGAGTTTATTATTGGCAAAGGCTTTGACCCGATTTTGACTGAAAGCCTACAGATGGGCTGTGTTGCCTTTACCAAATCCTATTTTACTGACGGCGCTATCACCGAAAAAGCGTTTGAAAAAGCGATTGCTGCGGCGAGAAAAGAAGTGCTTGGCATTAGCCGTTTGTACCAAAAAACGGGCTGGGACAGTGTCACGGGCTCAAGTGGCACGATTAAAGCGGTCAATCAAATTTTGCTGCAACTTGGACTTGCCGATGAAAATGCTCGGGTGACCTACAGCGGTGTCAAAGAAATCCAAAAATTACTGATTAAAGCAAAGCATATCGACAATATTGATTTTGCCGACATTAAAGACACCCGTAAAGCAGTGTTGCCGGCTGGTGTCGCGGTGCTGTTGGCAGCGATGAATGTTTTGGGCATTGATACCATCTCTTATTCAGATGGTGCGCTGCGTGAAGGTGTCATGTACGACATGCTTGGGCGTTTTGCCAGTGAAGATGTGCGCGATCGCAGTGTACAAGCCTTGATGACGCGTTATTCGGTCGATAGAAAACAAGCAAAACGTGTGGTACGTACCGCGCAGCAGCTGTTTGACCAAGTGAGAAATCGCTTGGGGCTTGATGAAGAAGACGCGGATTTACTTCGCCGTGGTGCCTATTTATATGAAATTGGTCTTGCCATCAGCCATAGTAGCTATCACAGGCACAGTGCCTATTTGCTGGAAAATTCGGATATTGATGGGTTCTCACAAGTCGATAAAACACGCTTGTCGCAGCTCGTGATGCACCATCGCCGTAAATTAAAACCTGATAGTTTTGATGAAGTCAAAATGGTCGGCGGTGACAATCTGGTGTATTTAACTTTGATTTTACGCCTAGCGGTACTGGTGCATCACAGCCGTAGCAAACATGATACGCTACCGATTCAGCTAGCGGCTAAAGATAACCATACTTGGGAAGTTTCGGTAAATTTAGCGGATGATAACGCAAGTCTTGTGCTATCAGATTTGCAAGATGAAATTGATATTTGGCAAAAGTGGGGCATGAGCTTATCCGTTGCCACTTATGAGCCAGCTATTGGGTAAGTAAATAGTTAGATAAACAGCTAAGTAAATAGCTAAGCAAATTTTTAAATTTTAAATTAAGAGCTTAGGTCTGTCATACGATATTAAGATGACAACAGTCGCAATAAAACAAGGGAATAACGACAATGAGTGTTTGGGAAAAAGTACAGCTTGCACGTCATGCAAAACGACCATTATTTTTGGATTATGCCAACCAGCTGTTCACGGAATTTGATGTGCTGCAAGGGGATCGCGCGTATGCCGATGACAAAGCGATTTTGGGGGGTATGGCGATGTTTAACGACCAGCCTGTCATGCTGATTGGTCAACATCGCGGTCGCAGCACCCGTGAGCGTATTGAGTACAATTTTGGTATGGCAAACCCAGAAGGCTACCGCAAAGTAGTTAGACTGGTGCAAATGGCAGAACGGTTTAAATTGCCGGTGTTGACCTTTATTGATACCCAAGGCGCATATCCTGGCGTGGGTGCAGAAGAGCGTGGTCAAGCCCAAGCGATTGCCCAAAGTATTGCGGTATTTTCATCATTGAATGTGCCTGTGATTGCCACGGTAATCGGTGAAGGGGGGTCAGGCGGTGCATTGGCGATTGGCGTCGCTGATCGTATCAATATGCTAGAAAACAGCATTTATTCTGTGATTTCGCCTGAAGGTTGTGCATCGATTCTATGGAAAACGGCTGAAAAAGCGCCCCAAGCCAGTGAGGCGTTGAAACTCAGTGCGGCAAATTTAAAATCCCTTGGCTTGATTGATGAAGTCATCGGGGAAGGCGAGGGCGCGCATATTAACAGCGATGTCGCTATGACCAACCTTAAAGCCACGCTTGAGCAACAGCTAGCGGTGCTGGTAAAGCTTGATGAGCAAACGCGTCTGCAACAACGCTATGAAAAACTGATGAGCTTTAATTCTACGGTGTCCTTACCAAAAGCCTCTGCTTGATTGTCAGTGATTTAACCTATTTTAATGACCCATGGGCGTTTATTGAGGCGCCCATTATTTTATCGCATTTGTTTTATCTCACTGTTTTTCTCTCGCCGCATGAGCTTGAGCGCTATGCCGCCTATTCCTATGCCGTCTATCCCTATGTCATCTGTCCGTATGTCATCTGTCCGTATGTCACCTGTTATTGAAGCGATTAAACAAAGTTATCAAACCCATATCAACCCGCACCCCAAGGCTGCCACTAAAATTTATATTGCGTGCAGTGGCGGGCGAGACTCGATGGCATTACTGTTCGCCTGTCAGCAGCTACAACTACCGATTCATGTGATTCATATCAATCATAAATTGCAAAAAATCAGTGATGACTGGCAACAACTGGTAGAAGGCTATTGCCACAAGCACCACATCGACTATGACAGCGTTTGTATCGATTGGCAATCGCAGCAAGTTTATGCAGCCGATAGCACAATCAGCCAAGAACAACAAGTCGGCACACAACAAGTCAATGAACAACAAGCCAGAACCGCCCGCTATCATGCCATCATACAGATTGCAGGCGAAAATGCCATTGTTGCCTTGGCGCATCACGCCAACGATCAGGTGGAAACCTTGTTGATGAACCTATGCCAAGGGACAGGATTGGCAGGGCTGACAGGTATGACGGCGTTTGGGGTGCAGGACGAATTTGGCACACCCATTTGGTTATGGCGTCCGTTGCTTGGGGTAACGCGTGATGAGATTAGCGACTTTGTAGCGGCGCAACATATCCCTTATGTCGATGATCCTACCAATTTTGGCGTAGCTAATCAGCGCGCTTTTTTACGTAATCAGATTTTGCCACTCCTTGATGAGCGCTTTCATAAAGTAGTGCAAAATATCACCCGCACCCAGCAAAACCTAACCGAAGCGCAGCGTATAGTCGAGGAGCAATATCAACAAGATTTGGCGCTATGTCAGTGGTCAAATGGCTGGACAAGTCATCAGCAATGTTTGCATATCCCCAATCTAAAATCATTGAGCCAAGCAAGACGCTTTAACCTATTGCATCATTGGGTCAAAGGCTCACAAAAATTTGCCCCCACTCGGCAATTGATTGTACAAATTGAGCAGTTACTACAATCAGCGCAAACAGACCAGCAAGCGATTTTGCAGTGGCAGGGGATTGAGATTAGAAAATACCGCGATACGTTATACCGCCTTGATGCCGATTATGTGAAGGCGATTCATGGCAAGTCAGATAACAAGGTATTAGCCAATTTGACTGCCGATGTGGGATTATCTGTGGGGCTATCTCTAGAATTGGCGCTTGCTAGCAGAGCCGTGTTGCCCAATGAGTCTTTTCAATTATTGTCACAATCGTTTCATCAATCGTTTAAAAAACTGTGCCAACGATTTGATATTCCTAGCTGGGAGCGACAATTTGCCAAAGTGGTCATCATGAATGACGACGAAGAAAAGGTGCTCACGGCATCTCAAACACCGCCACGGTTCGCTTTATTATTGCCGAATATCAGTGTTTGGCTGGCAGATGCCAGTGAGCTGAATTTGGCTACCCAAGCGCCTTGTCCGTGGCACTTGGTTTGGACAGACAGTCTTGAGAGTGAATGTCATTGATTTAAGACTATCATTGACTGAGGCTATCATGGATTAAGGTTATGAAACCGCCATGAATCCCTTGAATTTGCGCCATATACACCAATTTACGCTGTAAATTTGTCATCAAAATTTGCAGTAGGTATGGTAGACTTATTTGCGAATAATAGCGAGGGCGAACCCTTTAACTACTTTCTTCTAACTGCTTTCGTCACCCCACAAAAAATGACTACAAAGGACATCTATGGCAACCACAACTTCTCTTAATATCGCCTTTATTGGTGGCGGTAATATGGCATCGGCACTTATCGCAGGGCTATTAGCAAAAGGTCAGCCAAGTAGCCTACTGCATGTGGTTGAAACCGATGCTGAGAAGTTAGCGGATTTTGAGGCCCAAGGGTTAAATACCTACGATGCGAGCAATATCGACGATACCAAGCACGCCATCGAAAAAGCTGATGTGGTCGTGCTAGCCGTCAAACCGCAGGTCATTAAAGATGTGCTACTGCCAGTCAAAGATAGCTGGGGCGAGCAAGTGGTTATTTCAATTGCCGCAGGGATTGGTACCGATAGTTTAGCCGAATGGTTGGGGCCGCAAGTCAAGCTAGTGCGGGCGATGCCAAATACCCCTGCGATGATTCAAATGGGCGCCACAGGCCTGTACGCGACAGCCGGGGTGAGCGAGGCGGAGCGACAACTCGCGCAGCAAGTGATGTCCGCGGCAGGACTGGTGTTATGGGTAGATGACGAAGACCTACTGCACGCCGTGACCGCTATCTCAGGGTCAGCGCCTGCGTATTTCTTTTATATGTTAGAGAACATGATTGCCACGGGTGAAAAATTGGGGCTGACCCAAACCCAAGCAACGGCTTTGGCGATGCAAACGGCACTGGGCTCAGCGCAAATGGCATTGACCAGTCATGATACGCCAGCTGAGCTGCGTCGCAAAGTGACCTCGCCCAATGGGACTACCCAAGCGGCAATTGAAGTGATGGATGACAAAAAAATGCATCAAATTATTGCCGATGCCATGCTAGCGTGTGAACAGCGCTCGCGTGAGCTTAGCCAAGCGTTTGGCAAATAACTTGATTTGGCTATAACATTGGCTCCAACAGCAAATTTTAATTGACTATCTTAACGGCTTATCGTTAACAAGTGTGTAAGCAGCAAATAAGGATAAAAACAGGGCATGACTAATCTTTTGGCAGGGTTGTTTGATATCGTCGTCGCGGCGGCGATGATACTGGTTTTCTTTCGATTTATGCTGCAGTTTGCTGGCATTACTGCAAAAGATGCGTTTGCCAAACCCATTTATCGTATGACACGCATTGTCGATGTGTTTGGACGTATTTTCCCAACCCTTGGCGATGGCAGAATCAATACCGCAAGTTTGGTGTTGCTGTTTTTGCTGCGGATGATTTTTATTTGGGGCGTGCTTGGCATGATGCGCATTGATAGTCAAAATATTGGGCTGTTCTATATGCCAGAGGTGAACTTAGCCATGGTTGATTATCTATCGCGGCATTTTTCACCTGTCATGATGTTTTTTGTGGCGGCGGTGACCTTGCTGATTGATTTTTTAAGAATGTGTCAGTACATCATTATTGGCTCGTTTATCGGGGGTTGGGTGATGCTTTTTACCCAAAAAATGCCAGCGATTTTTGGCCTGCTCACCCTGCTTAGTGAGCCAATTATTCAGCCATTTCGCAAAGTATTACCTGCCACAGGCATGCTTGATTTGGCACCTATGCTGGGTTTTTTCTTGATTATTTTGCTAGAAACCTTGGTGCAAACCGTAGGTGTTTATTTATTAACCCTATAGTCTTTGGCAAACGACGATTAAATAGTTAAGCTTTAAAGCAGTGGGCTAAACAGGCGAATAGCGTTGTCCAAGAATTTTGCCCCAAAGCTACGCTGCTGCCACCCATCGCGCTGTAATGGCTCACTTTGTTGCAGGTATTCATGCTGGCAAGTGAGCATTTGCTGGGTCATGGTACGATTATAAATCGCCATACTCACCTCCATATTCAGATAAAAACTGCGCATATCCATATTGACGGTACCAAATAAGCAATAATCGTCATCCACGCACAAAATCTTGGCATGTAGCAAGCCGGCATTGAACAAATAAATCTGCACCCCTGCTGACAACAGCGGCTCAAAATAAGCCTGTGAAGCAAACCGTACCAACAGCGAATCTACTTTTTTGGGTACATTTAAAATCACCTTGACCCCACGCTTGGCAGCGGTAGTGATAGCAAGCAGCAGCGCATCATCTGGCACAAAATAAGGCGTGGTAATAACCACTTGTTTTTTGGCAGCAAAAATCGCACACACCAAGGTTTCGTAGATGACATGTCCCGTTAATTCTGGCGCCGATGGAATCAGCTGCAAGCTGACTTGACTCACCGATGGGTAAGCTTGTAGGTTGCTTTGCAGCGGCAAAATGTTAAGCAGGGGCGGCTGAGGGACACGCGTGTTAGCGTTTTTACCTAACCCGCGAGAGTTAGCCACGCGTTGTAATTTGCGATGATGCAGCTTTGAGGTGCCAATATACAGCGACTTGGTATAGAACGACTTGGTAAAGCGATTAACGATTTTTTTAAGGCCGGAAAAATTGGCGTTGGTTTCTGCGCTGATATCCGTGGTCGTGACAAGTGCCATGGCTTTCACCGAATTGACGTTATCATGACCTTCCACCCGTATCATGACATCAATCCATTTGCCCACATGCTCGTTTTGTTTGAAAAAATCGGGGTCGATTAAATTAAAACTTCCCGTATAGCCATAGCAATTGTCAAAAATAGCCAGCTTACGATGATTGCGGATATCAATGCGTTTGACAATAGTTTTGAACAAACCTACGGGCAGCGATTCATGCACAAAAACACCAGCGTCTTTGAGTTTGTTTACCCACTGACTGCGAAAAAACGCATGACTACCAACGCTATCAGCGAGCAAATGCACGGATACGCCGCGCTGGGTAGCCGCCATCAAAGCTTCTAATAACTCAATCACCCGGCCTTGTGGCGACACAATATAAAACTCTAGCAAAATCATCGTGTTTGCCGCACGGATATCGGCTAATAAACTGGCAAAAATATGGTCAGCGTCTGTCATCAGCGTCAGCGTATGATGGTCATACACGCCAAGCCCAGTTTTTAATAGGGCGATATTGCTCAGTTGCCGTGCTTCGGTGTCTAAATTTTTGGAAATTTCATTAAAATCAATCTGCTGGGCATTGGCAAAGTCACGCAGTAATTTTTGCGCCATCAAACTGCGCTTACGGTACTGGTGCCCAATATTGATTTCACCAAATAACATATAACCGATGATGCCAACAACAGGCAGGGCAAATAACACCGCAATCCAAGCAATTGCCACGCTTTGGTGGCGCTGCTGTTGAATAACCCGCACAACTAGCCAAAGCGTGATGAGAAAATGGGCGATCACACCTAGCTGCAATAGCAACGTCTTGACAATCGACCACTCCAATAATAACCCCATACTAGCTTGCCTAACCCAGCATTGAGGTGTAATGAAAGCGCTTGGGAATTCTTTGACCATGAGGGTGGACAATGTCAGCGACTTTGAGCACGTGTTGTGTCCAAATATCTGCGCATTGTACCGCTGTCACAAGCTTATCACCCAGTGCCAAGCGACCTGCGATATAACTTGCCAGACTACAGCCTGAGCCATGATATTCACCCGCCAGTCTTGGCAAAATCGCTTGGTATGCCAGTCGGCAGGTTTGGTTGTCATTAACGTATAAATACTGCTCGATACCAGAGGCTTGGCTATCGTGAGACGTCTTGACTAGCACTGCTTTGGCACCTTGCTGGCACAAATCTTTGGCGGCAGCGTGTAGATTGTCGATGCCTGTCAAATCACGCAGTTCAATGCTGTTGGGGGTCATCAGGGTCGCAAAAGGGGTCAACTGGGCAAAGGCAGTCACCAAGGTGTCTTTGTCGCCTAAAGCACCGCCACTGTTGGCCACCAGTACTGGGTCAAGCACATACGGCGTACCTGTTGCAATACTGCCATCGGTGAAAAGCTGCGCGAGCATCGCAATATTGTCAGTGGTGCCAAGCATCCCTGACTTGATGGCTTTGACAGGCAAATCATTGAGCACCGCCAGTGCTTGCGCCCTTACCAGCTCACTTGCGCATGCCTCAAACCCAAAAACTTGCTGTGAACTTTGAACGGTCACTGCGGTACACGCAATCGCTGCATGACTCCCTGCTTGCCCAATCGACTCAATATCCGCTTGCAAGCCGGCGCCGCCTGATGGATCTAACCCCGAAAAACACAATACAGTGGGGCGCAGTGTCATGCTGGGTGCTAAAATAGGGGCAAGGGTAGCAGGGGTTGACATAAGATTCTCACAGGCTGGTTATCAATCCTTATAAAGGATTGGTTAAGTGGTTTTTTTAATCATTACTTTCAAACAGATTATCACATAACGACTTGGTTATAGGTAGGCGTTATGCGTAGGCACAGTGCCACTGCCAAGGTGCTGCAATTATTCTCACATAATTTTTTTAAAAAGTCTTGCAAATTTGGATTGGTTTGTTATAATGCCCACCCACAATACTTGAGGTTAATGGCGACATTGACTAAAATTATTGTACGGTGTTATAGATAAGTAAGACCAATTCGGTGACGTGGGTGAGTGGCTGAAACCACAGCCCTGCTAAGGCTGCATACGGGAAACTGTATCGAGGGTTCGAATCCCTCCGTCACCGCCATTTATTGAAGCAAAATTAGTTTTAAAATTATTTAAAATAAAGTTTGACAAAATAAATATTCTAACTTATAATAGCGCCCACTTCAAACGAAGACATTAGTTAAGCGCTTGTAGCTCAGTTGGATAGAGCATCAGGCTACGAACTTGAGGGTCGGGGGTTCGACTCCCTCCAAGCGCACCACTAATTACTTTGTTAAAATTAATCGCCACTCTTTGAGTTTAGGCGATTTTTTTTATGTCTTATTTTTTTATACCTCATATCACTCGGCGGGTTATTTTACCGTTAGTCCTCCCTTGTTTGTCAAAGTTGCCTAAGGCATTTTCATCCCCGTTATGTTTATCCCAGTTATGTTTATTTGAGTCATGCGCTGATGGGTCTGTAGTTGGCGTTTGAGTCATAGCCTTTTGGTTGTATTTAGGCTACAATTTCGCTTAATTACTACTATCATTCGCCCGCCATACCTATGCCTAAGACCAAAACCCCAATGTTAAAAACAGCTGAGACCAACAGCCACCCGCAATCTCTGCCATCAGCGCCATTGCCAGAACAACAACCCGTGATGGCAAAAGCGGCTACTCGGCTGATTGCTATGCTGTATGATGGTATGTTGATTTTGGCGATGCTATTTTTTGTGCAGATGCTGCTTATTGTATTGGGGACCAAACTGCTAGGTTTGGCAGGGACGGATATGAAGCAAGCGGCGACATTACCGCTATGGTATCGTAATGCTGTGCAAATCCCTGCGTTCGTGATTATCTTGGTCGGGTTTTATGGGGTATTTTGGCGTAAGGCAGGGCAGACGCTTGGCATGCAGACTTGGCGGCTTAAAACCATGAACCGTGATGGCTCATTGCTAAGTTGGCGGCAATCGATGATGCGGATATTAGCCGCGTGTTTATTGCCGGTGGTCTGCGGGATGATAGGCTATCTCATCCACCAGTCGGTGGGTGCGCTGTATTTTAGTATGTTTATTGGGCTATTGTTTAATTATTGGTTTGCATGGGTCAATAAGCAAGGACTGGCGCTGCATGATTTGTTGTCAAACACCGTGACCATGAAGATGCCAAAAATTAACCATGAAGGCTTGTTTGCTGGGTTTAGAAAGAAATAATTACTTGTCTCTCGCCCACAACCAGTCTGCCAAATCGAGCAAATAGTTATCATCGCCAAATTCAGCAATCACCGCATTTTTAGCGGTATCAAATAAGCTTTGCGCGTATGTCTTGGCAGCTTCCACGCCCAGTAGTTTGACATAAGTGGATTTATCCAATTTTTCATCACTCCCCGCAGGTTTGCCAAGCTGCTTGGTATCGGCAGTCACATCCAAAATATCATCTTGTACTTGGAAAGCCAAGCCAATCTGCTCGGCAAAGCTATTGAGTGCTTGGCGCTCGCTGTCAGTCGCGTTGGCACAGATGGCACCCATCAATACTGACGCTTCAATGAGCGCGCCTGTTTTGTCACGGTGGATGGCTTCAAGCTCAGTTTGGCTAAGCTGTTGGTGCTCGCCATTTAAATCCAGCATTTGCCCCATGACCATCCGCCGTGCCCGTGGCGCAAACGTGGCAGATAGCGGGGTAGCAAACTCACTGTTTTCACCAAAATACGTATGGGTCAGGGCTTCAAATGCCAAGGTCTGTAGCACGTCACCGGCAAGCATGGCAGCGGCTTCACCATAGGCGATATGGGTGGTAGGGCGACCTCGGCGCAGCGCATCATCATCCATACAAGGCAAGTCATCATGCACCAGCGAATAGCCGTGTAGACACTCCACCGCCATCATGGCACGGCGCACGTCATTAGATAATTGATGGGATGGGTTGGCAAGATTGTTGTCGGTTTTTACCGTGGCAAAAGTTGCTGCAATCAGTAAAGGACGTACCCGTTTGCCGCCATTGGTCATCGCGTATAGGCTTGCTTCATGCAGCGGCGAGGGTAACTTGCAGGCTTGGAGGTAGGCTGTGATATCCGATTCTAGTTGGTCAATGACTTGGCGCGAAAAAGCAGTAAATTCCATAATCAATTCTTTTGTATGTGTTAAAATTTTGAGCAATAAAAAAGCTGCCCCCATTAAGGTTGAGCAGCCTTTTTGCAAAATGGCGCAACAAGTTTAACCCATTAGTCTAGGAAATTAAAGCTATCTAAATCCATCGCCATTAACTCGCTTGGTGCCAACATGCTCTCTGAGTGACCTGAGGCGCGTGGCAATAGTTTTTCAAAATAGAACTCAGCGGTTTTGATTTTGGCTTCATAGAATTCTTTGGTTTCGCTGCCGCCATTTTTGAGTTTATCATACGCTACCGCTGCCATACGTGCCCAGTGATAGCCCATGATGACGTAGCCTGAGTACATTAAGTAATCATCGGATGCCGCTGAGACGATTTCACGGTCTTTACGAGCCGTGAGCATAATACGTGTGGTAAGGGTATTCCACTCTGCACAGTATTTGGTCAATTCCCAAACAAATTTACGCATGCCTTTATCTAATGCATATTCACTACACCATTTCATGATATTGGCGGTGTAATCCAGCAGCACTTTGCCTTTTGATTGGATTAACACTTTACGACCTAGTAGGTCAAGCGCTTGTACGCCTGTGGTGCCTTCATAAAGGGTTGAGATACGCGCATCACGGGCGATTTGTTCCATGCCCCATTCTTTGATATAGCCATGACCGCCGTAGATTTGCATACCATGTTTGGCGCATTCAATGCTTAGTTCAGTTAAGAAGCCTTTGAGTATTGGGGTATAAAAGCCCAATTTATCATCCCATTTGTGGAACTCAGCATCGTCACCGAGCATCGCTCCTTCAAACATTTTATCAGCATAGCGTGATGCGTGATAAATCATTGAGCGCGCGCCTTCTGAGAAGGCTTTTTGGGTGAGTAGCATGCGCGCAACATCGGCATGATGGATAATCGCATCAGCCACTTGGTTTGGCTCTTTGGTACCTGATAGGGTACGCATTGAGCGGCGTTCTTTGGCGTAGGGCAATGAGTTTTGGAAAGCCAATTCCATATGCGCTAAGCCTTGCATACCTGTGCCTAGGCGGGCAGTGTTCATAAAGGTAAACATGGCTTTTAAGCCTTTATTCGGCTCACCGATTAAATAGCCTGTCGCATTATCAAAGTTGAGTACCGCAGTGGCTGATGCTTTGATACCCATTTTGTGCTCAATTGAGCCACAGTTAACGGGATTGCGCTCACCAATCTCACCGTTTTCTGTGACCAAGAATTTTGGCACGATAAATAACGAAATACCCTTAGTACCTTCAGGCGCATCGGGTAGGCGTGCTAATACGATATGCACGATATTTTCCGTTAGGTCATGTTCACCGGCTGAAATAAAGATTTTGGTACCACTAATCTTATAAGTACCATCGTCTTGTGGGATGGCTTTGGTTTTAACTTGACCCAAGTCGGTACCACATTGTGGCTCAGTCAAACACATGGTGCCCGACCAACGACCTTCTACCAAGGCTGGCATATAAGTGGCTTTTTGCTCAGGGGTGCCGTATTGCATGATGGTATTCATACAGCCCACCGACAGCCCTGGATACATGGCAAATGCCCAGTTTGCCGTGCCCATCATTTCACTTTTGATGAGGTTGACAGACATTGGCATATTCAAGCCACCAAATTCTTCAGGAAACGGTATGGCTTGATACCCAGCTTCAACGAACATATCATAAGCTTCTTTAAAGCCTTTTGGCGTGGTGACAACACCCTTGTCAAAATGGCAGCCTTCAGCATCGCCTGATTGGTACAGTGGCATCAACACATTGCTACAATAATCCGCAAAACTCTCAAGCATCATATCCACGGTTTCAGGATCGGCATTTTCACCAGATTTTAAGGTTTTATAGTGTTCGGGGTAATTAAATACTTCATTGGTTAAAAAGCGAATATCACGCAGGGGGGCTTTATATGATAATGGCATACGCTGAAATCCTTTTAATAGGCTATTAACTAAGATAAAAAGGGAAAGGTAAAAATAAGTCCGCTCAGTATAAAGGTATTTGCCACTAAAAGCTTCAAATCATAATAAATATTCATAAATAATACTAATTATCATAAAATTATTTTATGATTTTGTAGTGCAAAGCTTCGCATGGACAAGAATGCAACAATTACCAACTACCTTAAACTTACTCGTTTTATTTAAACTTTACCAAAGATATTAAATAACCAAACGTATTGAAAAATCATTTGTGAGCCACTCTTGCCAAATCTTCCCAACCCATCTCCCAACCAATCGCCTAGTCCATCGCTCCCTGATACATCGACACTGCCAGCCAAACCTGCACCGACATCACTCAACAAACGCGAACGCGGCGCCGTGCTGTGGTCAATTATCAAAAAATTATCCGTTTTTGCAAAACCTTATCACTCATTAATCATAGCGACGTTGCTGCTTACGGTGATTGGTTCATTTGCCGCACAGGTCAATGCTTTTGTACTGCGTTACACAGTCGATCATTTGACCGAGATTCTCAAGCTCAGCGAGCCGTGGCAGGAAGGTGCAAAACTGCTCACGACTATCAGCATCGTGCTACTGCTCAAAGAACTGTTGTACGCGGCAATCAGCTTTGGACAGCGCTATTTTGGTGAAAAAATCCGTATTAATTTGTCCCGGGATTTATCGCAAAAAGTCGTGGCGCGTATTTTAAGTTACCGCATGGGGTTTTATACCCACCCTGATAACGACAGTGGTAAGCTGCAGACGCGCATTGATTTGGGTGTCAGTAGTCTGACGCGCTTGGTGCAAAACTTTTTTATTGATATGTTGCCGTTATTTGCCAATGCGATTGTAGCGCTGGTAGTGATGTTTAGCGCCAATGTGTGGGTGGGGATGGTAGGGCTGGTCATTGTACCGATTTATTTTTATATCAGTCAAAAACAAGCCACGCGCTTGCAAGGCTTTCGTCGGCAGATGCGCCACTATCGGGAGAGCAAAAGCGAGCAAATCATTTCGCTGATTAACGCTATCACGGTGATTAAATCCTTTGTCCGCGAGCCGATTGAAGCGCAAAAACATTTTGCCATTCAAAAAGAGATGACCGATAACCAACTCAAAACGCGCGGTATTGGCTTTGGCTATGATGCACTCAAAAGCTTTATCGAGCAGATTGGTGTGGTGGCGATTATTATTTTAACCGCGTATTTTGTGCTTGATGGGCAGATGACCATTGGCATGATTATGTTTCATGTGTTGTTATTTCAAAACGTGGCATCGCCGATTCGCCAGTTGCATCGTATCTATGATGAGGTCAATGATGCGCTGACTTATGCTGAAGGGTTTTTTGATATTTTGGAAGATGATAGCCAAATCGAAGTGGTAGGCGGTGTCAATCCTGCGACGGTGCAGGGCGATATCGAACTTCAGCACGTGGATTTTGTCTATCCCAACGGCAACCAAGCCTTGCAAGATGTCAGCTTTCGCATTCGGCGCAACCGAATTACTGCATTGGTCGGGTTGAGTGGCGCAGGTAAAAGCACCATTATCAATCTGTTGGTAAAATTTTATCAGCCCACGCAGGGGCGAATTTTGCTCGATGGCAAGGATTTGCAAGACTATGATACCCATGAGCTACGCCAACAAATCGGTTTGGTGTTGCAAAAAAACCATATTTTTGGCGGGACTATTGAAGAAAATATTCGTTATGGCGATTTAACTGCCAGCCAAGCTCAGATTGAGCAGGCAGCAATACAAGCCTCTATTCATGAACAAATCACCCAGCTGCCCAAAGGCTACCAAAGCGAAGCCAAATCCTTGTCAGGTGGACAGCAGCAGCGTATTGCACTGGCACGTATGTTTCTCAAAAATCCGCCAATTGTCTTTTTGGACGAGCCGACTGCAAGCCTAGATGCCATTGCCAGCCAGCAAATCAAGCGCAGTTTGGATTTAATCAAACAAAATCGCACGGTGATTATCGTGTCGCACAATATCGCGCAGATTATTGACGCTGATGATTTGGTGGTCATCGAGCAAGGGCGCGTGGTGGAGACAGGCACGCATGATGAACTATACCGCAAGCAAGGCAAATACTATGAGATTTTTAATGCCATGTCCGATAGTTTAAATCTTGATAAAATCACCCAAACGTTAGACAGCCATTAATTTAGGATTCATCATGCAGGCTTAGCATGCGTACTGGTGGCGCTAAGCGGATTAACGCCGTAACCCTGCTGACTTAAATTTATGCTACCATAACTGTTTTGTCATATTCACCCAACAAGTTAGTCAATACTCATGGAATCTCAAGTCTTAAAAATATTTTTGGCACTGGTGGTACTGGTCAATCCATTTGCTGCGTTATCGTTATTTATTGATATCACCAAAGACGCCAATCGACAACAAACTCGCAAAGTTGCACTGATTTCAGCCATTACTGTGTTTGTGACCATCGCGATATTTTCGTTGGCAGGCGAGCCTATCTTAAAGGTGTTGGGGATTTCGCTTGGGTCATTTCGTATCGCAGGCGGTATCTTGGTATTGATTATTGCCATTGGCATGATGAATGGCGCTGGCAATGTTGCCAAACCGCATGTCGGCAAATCCGGGGATTTAAATGGCGTGGCGTTTCAAGGGGCGGCATCTGCCGTGGTGCCGTTGACGATTCCGATGGTGATTGGTCCTGGTGGGATTTCTACCGTGATTATTTATGCCGCAAGCGGGCATAGTTATTTTAATATGCTAGCGATTATCACCGCAGGTTTGATTATCAGTATTATTACTTATCTAAGCTTTATGGCAGCGGGGCAGGTGAGTCGTTTTTTAGGTGATACCGGGCTTAATGTGCTCAATCGTATCATGGGGATGCTACTTGCGGCCGTTGCGGTAGAGATTTTTGTTGGCGGCTTAAAAAGTGTATTTCCGCAGTTGTTGTAAGTTCAATGGTTCAAGCTGCATGGTTCGCTCAATAATTTATCACAGCAACCCTCAAGCATTAAGCATTGTAGTGGCTGTGTTAATATCATAAATTATGCTTGATTTTTACCGTGAAAGTCGCCATTTTAATAATCATGCAATATGCCAAACCCTGTTAATAAGCTGTCAACAAGCTTTTAAAAAGATGCAAGCGTTAAACCATGCTTACGTTGATTAAAGCGATATGATAGGGTGACTAACAGGTTGCTTACCCTAGTTCATAAGCTTAGTTCATAAGATAGCTACTAAGGTAGTAACCAAAATAGTCACTGGGGCGGATAAAAGATTGAGGAGCGACGATGCAAAAAGATACAAAATCAGATTACCAAAGCTTACTGCAAGCGGCAAAGGATGCCAAAGCAGAAGCGATGATGCTAGAGTTTGTCGAGCAAGATGATGGCAAGATGGTACTACGTACTTCGAATGGCGAGTCAGAAGACTTGGTAAGCATTGAATTTTCTGACAAAGTGAAAGAACTGTTGGGGGATGATACCCAGTTGATTGGTCAAAGTATGATTCATGCGGCCATTCAAACCTTAATGCAAAAGCAGCTCTCGCAGTGGCATGCCAATGTATATGACGAAGAACCCGTGCATTACAGTTAACGCGTAAAACCTATTCATTGATTTGTTGAACCCGTAAGACTAAAGACTTATGGGTTTTTTTGTGCTTGGATTT
>ERZ941671.90-NODE-90-length-50623-cov-3.914729_pt1 | contig 50623 bp, 46 predicted proteins | sample MGYA00521093_ERZ941671 | MGnify/ENA primary metagenome ERZ941671 (study PRJEB32759, sample SAMN07749878) | skin metagenome | biome: transportation; feature: city; material: polyester macromolecule | host: Homo sapiens | place: Hong Kong:MOS line | collected... | reverse complement strand
AGCTGCCGCTGTGATCAACAGAGGAAAACCAATGGCTCTAGCTTGTTCTTCAGCGTTAGCCAGAGTGACGCTACCCACTGAGCCAGGGACGGTAGGCACACCGGCTTTTTTCATGGCGTTGATAGCGGATATTTTGTTACCCATTAAGCGAATGTGCTCAGGCGCAGGACCTACGAAGGTCAGCCCTGCCTCTTCCACACGTTCGGCAAATTCGGCATTTTCAGATAAAAATCCATAACCTGGGTGAATGGCATCAGCGCCAGAGATTTCTGCGGCTGTTAAGATAGTATCGATATTGAGATAGCTTTGACTGGCATTGGGCTTGCCAATACAGATGGATTCGTCAACGAATCGAAGGTGCATCAAGTTGTCATCTGCAGTTGAGTAGACGCCCACCGTTTGGATGCCAAGCTGCTTACAAGCGCGAACAATGCGAAGCGCAATTTCACCACGATTGGCGATCAGTAATTTTTTTATCATTGCTATCCCTAATTTTTATCGATAATCAAACTTCAAATATAAAAAAAGTTAAAAATTAAGACTCGTAACGGACAATCGGTTGACCAAATTGCACCACATCGCCGTTTTGTACCAAGATTTCTGCAATGATACCGCTTTGGGTTGCTTCAAGCGGGTTCATGATTTTCATGGCTTCAATAATGCCTAAACTATCGCCTGCTTGTACTTGTTGGCCGACCTTGATAAATGGCGCGTCATTAGGACTCGGTGCAACATAATACACCCCAACCATTGGTGATGTTTCTACCATGCCAGATTTTACAGGGGCAGCATTAGCGGTTGTCGTGGTGGCTGTAGTTGCTGTGACGGGTTGAACATTCGCTTGGGGTAAATGGCGGGAAATAGAGACCTTTTTATCGCCATCTTGTACGGTTAATTCTGCTAACGTTCGCTCTTCCATTAAGTCAATAAGTTGCTTGATTTTACTTATATCCATATCCTAACTACCTTAAAATTATACGCTTCATAGACAACTAATTCATAGATTGCCGTATTGTAACAAGATTTTTCTAAAATAAATAGATATAGCAGGGTATATTTGTGTACGTTTGTACACTTAAAATTTGCTGCCATGTTGCTATTGATTTTAGGCTAAATTGTATTGCTACTGATATTTCTGAACCAGATAATTAAACGCCGCGGTATAACCAAAAGCGCCCATACCACAGATGACGGCTTCAGCTTTGTCACTAAAATAAGAATGCTGTCGAAATGGCTCACGCGTGTGAATATTGGAAAGATGAACTTCTATAAAAGGTTTATTCACGGCGAGTAGGGCATCGCGAATTGCTACCGATGTGTGAGTAAAGGCAGCGGGATTGATGATAATCGCGTCAATCTGCTCGTCAGGATTTGTGGTCAACAAACCGTGATGATGGATTTTATCAATGAGGGCAGATTCTTGATTTGTTTGAAAACAGGTGAGTTTAACTTGATGATTGCTGGCTAATTGTCTTATATCATCTTCAATATCTTGTAGGGTTTGAAATCCGTAGATTTCTGGTTCTCGCTTGCCAAGCAAATTAAGATTGGGACCATTTAATACTAACACATGGGTTAGTTTGGTCGTTGTCGTTGTCGTTGTCGTTGTCGTCGTCGTCGTCATGATGATTCCTTTATCGTGGCTGATTTAAAATTTCCTCAAGTTTTTGCAACCTTAACTTGTCAATGGCTTCACCGATCTGTTTGCCGGTCAGCTCGCTTGCCACATCTTTGGCAGAAATTTGCGTTAATTGCGTTTTGATGGTGGCTAACAGCGCGGTTTGTTTGACCTGTTGATAAAGATGAACGACTTGTAAGGCTTGCTCTAAAAGTGAGGTGTCTTTAAGGCTATTAGTTAATCTTAACAGTTCAAATAATTGCTCCGCAGTTAAGTGATCGAAATTTTTTAATTTATCAAAATGCTCAAGAATAAATAACCCCAATCGCTCAGTGTTTTTTGGTACCTTTAAACCTTGGCAAAATTCTAAATACTCGGTAGTTGGGTTGTTATGTTGCTGATCAGACTTAAAGCAGGTTGCAACCAAAGCAAACTTCATGACGTTGTCCGCTTGTTGCTCTCCCGCCATTCGCAGGCTAGATAACATCAATTGCCATTGCTTAGGATTATCATTCGATGCTTGATACAATTTTGGCATAATGACATCAAGGACATTGAGCTGATAAAGCGTGTCAAAATAAATATCCGACCAAGCTTGCGTTAACGCTTTTGACGTCTCTGACCATACCCGCTCAGCGACAAGATGATTGAGCTCACCTGCGGCTTTCATTTGGCTGGTAAGTTTCGTGGTTGACTCATCGACCGTAAATCCGAGCGGGGCATAACGACTGGCAAAACGGGCAAGGCGCAATACACGTACCGGATCTTCTGTAAAAGCGGCTGACACATGGCGTAATTTTTTTTGCTCAATATCTGCTAAGCCACCATACGGGTCGATGATATCGCGCGCATCAAATTTGCCCTGTTTAAAACCGCAGTCAAACAACCCATTGACTTCTATGGCCATGGCATTGATGGTGAGATCGCGCCTGGCTAAATCCTCTTCTAAGGTGACAGCGGCGTCAGCGTGTACGTTAAAACCAAGATAGCCGTTACCGCTTTTGCGTTCCGTGCGAGCCAGTGCATATTCGTCATGGGTCTTTGGATGTAAAAAAACCGGAAAATCGGCACCTACTTGCGAAAATCCCAGTTCAAGCATCTGCTCAGGCGTTGCGCCGACTACCACATAATCGTGTTCAGTGACCTCGCGCGCTAATACATAATCGCGTACCGCACCACCGACCAAATAAACTTGCATGACCACCCCGATGTTTTAACTAAATTAAACCCATAAAAAAACCAGTTTAGAGCACTAAACTGGTTTTATCAATCAACACAAAATTATTTTGCCAATTCTTGCGCTTGCGTCACCGCTACAGCAGTCATATTGACGATACGACGTGCTGTCGCAGAAGATGTCAAGATATGCACAGGTCGTTGCGCTCCCAATAACAATGGACCGACAGTGACACTATTGGTTGCGGTTTTTAGCAAGTTAAATGCGATGTTAGCCGCATCTAAGTCTGGCATGATGAGTAGGTTGGCTGAACCTGTCAACTTGCTAAATGGGAATGAGGCATGGCGGATACGGTCATCAAGCGCGGTATCACCATGCATTTCACCGTCAAACTCAAAATCAACATTCATATCGGTCAGTAAATCATAGACTTGACGCATTTTTTTGGCGCTTTCAAAGTCAGATGAACCAAAGTTTGAATGTGATAACAATGCCACACGCGGTTCAAGACCAAAGCGGCGGACTTCTTGCGCTGCTAATACCGTCATTTCTGCTAGTTGTTCAGCAGTTGGGTCTTCATGCACGTAAGTGTCAGCGATGAACAAGTTACGACCTTGAATCAATAAGGCATTTAACGCATAAAAATCTTTAGCATCTGCGTGTTTTTTGATGACGTTTTGCACGTAGTTTAGGTGCAAGTGGTATGAACCAAACGTACCACAAATCATACCGTCAGCATCGCCACGTTCAACCATTAGCGCGCCAATCAAAGAAGTTTTACGGCGAACATCACGACGTGCCAATTCAACCGTCACACCATTGCGTTTGTTCATCTCATAATAAAACTGCCAGTAGTCTTTGTAACGTGGGTCGCTTTCGATGTTGACTAGTTCATAATTTTCACCTGCCACCATACGTAAGCCCAACCGCTCGATTTGGTTGGCAATAATGGTTGGACGACCGACCAAGATAGGTTTTGCCAAGCCTTCATCCACCACCACTTGCACTGCCCGCAATACGTTTTCATCCTCACCTTCACAGTAAACGATACGTTTTGGTTCTTGTTTGGCACGGGTGAAAATAGGTTTCATCAAGAACGCAGAGTTATAAACAAACTCTGAGAGTTTATCGCGATAAGCACGCATGTTTTCGATGGGTAGCGTGGCAACGCCAGAATCCATCGCAGCTTTGGCAACCGCTGGTGCAATCTCCAAAATCAAATTTGGCTCTAGCGGTCCCGGAATTAAGTATTCACGACCAAAACGTTGGGTTTCATCCACCGTTTTTTGACCTTTTTGTGGGGTGGCTTCCACATGTGCCATGGCAGCAATGGCTCGCACACAAGCAATTTTCATTTCTTCGTTGACGGTTGTGGCACCGACGTCAAGCGCGCCACGGAAGATATACGGGAAACACAGTGCGTTGTTTACTTGGTTTGGATAGTCAGAGCGACCTGTGGCGATAATCGCATCGGGACGCACCGCTTTGGCATCTTCAGGTAGGATTTCTGGGTTTGGATTGGCTAGGGCAAAGATAATGGGATCTTGCGCCATGCGTTTTACCATATCTTGGGTCAGCATGCCAGCGGCAGATAGACCTAAGAACATGTCCGCGCCTTCAATCACATCCGATAAGGTTTTGGCTTCGGTATCGCGGGCATAACGCTGTTTTGACTCATCGAGGTTTGCTCGGTTGCTGGTGATGATGCCTTTTGAATCGCCTACAAAGATGTGTTCTTTTTTTGCGCCCAACGCACAAATCAAATCTAAACAAGAAATCGCTGCGGCACCTGCACCAGAGACCACAATTTTAATATCTTCGATTTTTTTGCCGGTAATTTGTAGCGCGTTTAATAACGCGGCAGACGCAATAATCGCGGTGCCATGTTGGTCATCATGGAACACAGGGATATTCATGCGTTTACGCAATTCTTTTTCGATATAAAAACACTCAGGGGCTTTGATATCTTCAAGATTGATACCGCCGAAGGTAGGCTCTAAAGAGGCGATTGCTTCGATGAATTTATCCGGATCGTTTTGTGCCACTTCAATGTCAAACACATCAATGCCGGCAAATTTTTTGAACAGGACACCTTTACCTTCCATCACAGGTTTTGACGCCAAGGGACCGATGTTCCCCAGTCCTAAAACAGCGGTACCGTTTGTCACCACCCCGACTAAGTTGCTACGAGCGGTATAAAGCGCGGCTTTTTTGGGGTCTTTTTCAATTTCTAGACAAGGTATGGCAACGCCAGGCGAATAGGCAAGTGCCAAATCCCGTTGGTTGGCAAGTGCCTTGATGGGGGTAACAGAAATTTTACCTGGGCGTGGATTGGCATGATAATGCAAGGCGGCTTGTTCAAATAATTCTTTGTCTGATAAGCCATTGTTGGTCGGCGATAATTTATCCATAATATCCTTCGTTGCGACAGTCGTTTTCGAATCGTAGTGTTCGCTATTCTAGCACTATTGACAGATTGATGACTAGTTGAGTACCGGCAAAAAATAAAACTAGTGAGCTAAAAAATCGCGCTACCGACCTTGGCTATCATCTCAAGATGAGCAGCTGACACATATTTCAGGCGCATCTGCCAACGGTGGCTCAGTGTCACTTGGCTTGGCTAATGCACTAACTTGGTAAGGATTAGCCAATAGCTGATACAGTCTATCCACCTCGCTCATGTCATTTTGTTCAGCCAATTCAATGGCTTGCTGTGCCATGCTGTTTCTTAGGACATACACGGGATTGTGTCTCATTACCAACTGCAAAGAATCCTGCTGTAATTTGGTATGGTAGGTGGCAATCCAATCCGCTAAGGTGGCATTGGGTTGACCGTTACTGCTGCTAATTGAAATTTTCAACTGATTAAGTAAATTAAATTCATGTAATAGGTTTAATTTATCATTGGGCTTGGCGTCAGCAACGATTGCTACTAGCGCTCGCAAGCTGTTGGTAAAGTCGAGTTTGTTTTGCTGCATTATCTCTAAATACTGCAAAGCAAAGTCACAGTTTTCTTCATTGATGGGTAAGCCAAATTTTTGGCAGAGACCTTGCTGATAATACTGATAAAAAATCTCACCAAAACTGTCTAAAATGTCGGTTAACTGCTCGCGCGACAAGGTTTCTGGCGGATGATTGGCGGTCAGTTTTTCGCCATTAAGGCGTAAAAATAAGGTAATCAGACGTGACAAATTCCAAAGTCCAATGGAAGGCTGGTTTTGATAAACATAACGCCCGTTGTAATCAGAATGGTTATTGATCCAAATCGGATTAAAGCGCTCCATAAAACCGTAAGGACCAAAATCGATGGTCGCACCTGTGATAGATAAATTGTCGGTATTCATCACCCCATGGGCAAAGCCAATCAGCTGCCAATCCGCCAGGGTTTTGGCAGTTTTATCAACGACTTGCCGCAAAAAATCTTGAATGGGCGTGTCACTGTCAAAACACGAGTTAAAATAGGTTTTGATGACATAACGGGTAAAATACAGCAATAAATCAGGCGCATAATTTGCCACCCATTCAAAATGCCCAAAGCGAATATGACAATCTGCGGTACGTAGTAGCGCCGCGCCGCGTTCGCGTGTCTCACGGTTGACAGGGGTATCTGAAACCACAAAGCCCAGTGCGTTGCTAGACCGAATGCCCAAGCAATTAAGCGCATGACCCGCCAAATACTCTCGCACTACGCTTCGAATCACCGCACGACCATCCCCCATGCGTGAGTAGGGGGTTAATCCTGCCCCTTTAAGATGCAAATCGGTCAATTGTCCGTCTTTATCGATTACCTGAGCGAGTAATAGACCACGACCATCGCCTAATTGCCCTGCCCATTGCCCAAATTGGTGTCCAGCATACGCCATGGCTAATGGTTCAAAGCCGTCGGGAACGATGTCACCGCCCAAGATTTCGACCCAATGCTGCCTTAAAAACTCATCGTCTGCCCAACCAATTTGGTGGGCGACTTGCGGGTTAAAATGCCCTGCTTGCGGGTTGGTGAGCGGTTTGGGGGGTTGTTTATGATAAAGCCTTGGATCGAGCGTGGCATACGAGTTTTCGATTTTCATAATTTTTCCATTTTTATAGGCATGACTAATCTGGCGGTTAAATGCCCCCTGTTTAGGGGCGTTTTAAGTCATTAATTGCGCTATAATAGCGCGTTAACAGCCGGCTGAAAATTTGATTAAGCTTGCTGATGTTTTTTAAAATTTATATTGCTTACTATACCTTTATCCGACGATAGGGTCTGTGCAATAACTGTGCATTAGTCAATGTCGCTGTAAAATTCACTTTTTGCTGTCATGCTTTTTGCTGTCATTAAGTGTTACTTGATAGAAAATCCGCTTAGAAAAAAGCAGTTAAAAAACTACCTAAAAAGCCACTTACTTAAAGGAAGGTCATGCCTGCGTTAGATCTGAACAATCCCAACAATGTCTATTTGGTTCAGTCGGGGTTTAATGTCCAAGATATCGAAAAATCGCCTACCTTGGTCAATTTGCTTAATCGCTTCCAAGGTAACTTACGCATTGATGAGCAAGATACCACCGTCGGTGTCGGCGCAAAAGCCTACGGCAATACCATTCATATTGCTAAAAGTTACAAAAATTTTTTGAACATCGCCCATGAGCTAGGGCACGCAACCGGTCAATACCAACAAATTAATCGTGATAAAAACAATTTGTATCAATTTGATACGCCACAAGCCTATGGCATGGCACGCGCCAAAGCGGAGGGTGAGGCAACTTATTATGAGTTTTTGGTGGCAAAAGAATTGGGCTATCAACGGTTTGTCAAACCCTTGTGGCCCGATAACGCGGCAAAACCGCAAGATAAAGATGTGTTTACTGAAGTCGATGAAATCATGCGCCAAGCAATCAGTGAAAACGACAAAATAACCCAATTGGCAGTGCTCAATCAGAGCATGTTGCCCAGTGGGCAGTTTCACGCGCCACTTTATACGTATGATGAATACAATACCTTGGTGTTCTTGAATAACCGTTTTGCCATTTCGCGTATATCGCAAGATTATCAGCAAGCATTTGGCAAGCCACTGGATTGGAACAGTTATGAAGCCAAATCCCTTGCCAATAAAGCTAACCAGCATTTTGGCACCTTAGCTAATGACGTCCTCATCAATCACCATATTGATGGTTCTGTACTTGGACAGCAGGGTCTCGGGGATTTATTATGGGGTAGTCAGGGGGATGATGTGCTAGTGGGTAATAGCGGTCAAGATAGGCTGCTAGGCGGTGCTGATGATGATGTGCTCATCGGCAATGCCGGTGATGATGTGCTAGTGGGTGGCACGGGCAATGATTTATATTATTTCACCAAAGGATTTGGTCATGATACCATCATCAATGTGGGCGGTGGCAAAGATACGCTTTATCTTGCGGATAGAGGCTATGACGAGCTCAGCTTGGTCACGCAAGAAAAGCAGGACTTAACGCTGGATTTCGCAACTAGTTCGCCCAATGATAATAAGAACAACCATACGCCGACTGACGATCAACTTACCATCAAAGATTTTTATTTGGGGGGCGATAACGCCAGTTTAGCCATCGGTTTTGCAAAAAGCGGCAACGCCAACCTTGCGACGCTGATGCCAGTCAGTCAATTAACCAGTCAATTAACAAATTTTGGCTCAGTCGCAGAGCGTGATATGACTGATTATCGGCCAGTGCTCCAAAAATCTCTTTTACAACTGGGCAAAGTCAATGTTACTGCTACAAACGACAAATAAGCTGTTTGTCACATAAACTTGAAAGATACTGCAAGGAAATGCGATGTTACCATTAGAAATTAAATATTTGCAAAACGCTCAATATGAACCTACCCATGCAGCGATGCTGGCACGTGTGTTATCGCGTATCGAGCAAAAAAAATCTGCCAGCAGCGAGCAGGCGCAGCTTAGCGCTGATGAGTTATGGATTGTGGACCACGAAAATGTGTTTACACTGGGTCAAGCGGGCAAACCTGAACATATTTTGCAAAGAGATAATACCCCCATCATCCACACCGATCGTGGCGGTCAAGTCACTTGGCACGGTCATGGGCAGTTGGTGGTGTATTTTTTATTTGATTTAAATGCGTTGGGGTGGGGCGTGCGCGATTTGGTCAGCAAAGCTGAAAACATCATCATTGATGTCATCACGCCTTATTTGCCGCCAGATTTTTATGCCAAAGCGCGTGCGGATGCGCCAGGGGTGTATGTGTATAACCAAGACGATTTAGAACTTGGTAAAATTGCGTCATTGGGATTTAAGATAAAACACGGCTTTAGTTATCATGGCATCGCCATCAATGTACAAAATGATTTGACCCCGTTTCAAATGATTAACCCTTGTGGCTATGCCGGCATGACCATGTTGCGTCTAGCAGATTTTGCGGACGTGGATTATCAAGCATTTACCCAACAATTTATCAACCGTGTCAACCAAGAACGCCAATTTAGCCTAAGCAAATAAAATTTTACTAGCGGCTTAAATATAAGCGCCTTTAATATAACTGTGTTTAATTCAACGATTGATTAGAGTAGGTAATGCCTTTAGCTTCATACACTTGGTAAGTCGCCTGCAGTAAATCATCAATATACGGATTGGATTGGTGTGCCAGTACATTCATAAAAATCGGGGTTGTCGCATCTTCGTGGCGTAGACGATGATAATGAATTTGCTCGGTACGCACGGTTTTTAAACTATCAGGCACTAAGGTGATACCTTCACCTGCCGCCACCAAGCCCAAAGCAATTTGGATATCGCGCACTTTGGTGGTCAAATGAGGTGACAACTGATGGCGGGCAAACAAATACATGAGTTGGTCGGTTTCGCCATTCAATAGCGGATTTTGCAGGATTGGCAAGGGCGTGCGATGATACAAAATAAGCGTATCTTCTAGCAACTCTTTAAATGCGATGCCGATATCATCCGGGCGTGATGCCAAGGGGTGCGCCATTGGCAGTGCCACCACAAAGCGTTCATGCCGTAAAAATATCTGTTGCACAAAGTTGTCACTGTGCCGAAATCTTCCAAATCCCACATCGATGTCCCCCGACTTTAGCGCTGACATTTGCTGCTCCGAATTGATTTCGACCAGCTTGATATCCAAATTTGGGTGTCGCTGTTTGACTGTAGAAATAATCTCAGGCAACAAACCGTACAGCACTGAGGCGACAAATCCAATCGTCAAATGATTGTTTCGATGCGGCTGGGCAAAGCGCTGAGTCAACTCACGGGCTTGCTCAAGTTGTAACAATATTGGCTCAATCTGTGCCAAAAAAAAATGCCCTGCTGCAGTTAAGGTCATTGGGCGGTGATAGCGATCCAGCAGCTCGACACCCAGCTCGCTTTCAAGTTGCTGGACATGGCGGCTTAACGATGGCTGTGATATAGCCAAGGTTTTGGCAGCTTGGCTAAAACTGCCTGCTTTTGCCACTACCACAAAATAGGTGAGTTGGGAAATATCCATATCAATACTCAATGATCATTACAGCGTTGTGTTATCGGGGTTAAAAGCTGTTTACTCATTCAATAAATTATTTATGCAACAAATTTGCGATCAAGCCAAACCATTAAATCAATGTCACTAAATCAATGTTACAAAAAATGTCAAATTTATGTCGCCATTTCAAGATATTCTAACCAATATATTATAAAATTTGGGCAATACTACGTTAAAAATATTACGCTAAAAACCTTACGCTAAAAAAAGTTTAAACCCCTAGATTAAGTTGCTCATTATGGCCATCCGTCTACCCAAGCCAAAAAAAGCCCAGTCTTTACCCCCGATTGAACCCAGTTTCGATAATATGCATCAAGTTAATGAAATGCAAGCTGATGAAATAATTGAAACTGAAGCTGGTACGTCTTTTGTCACGTTAACCGAGATACATGAAGGCTTTAATAATCGTCGGTTTTTTGATTGGCACGGTCGGGTTAGCCGTGTTCAGTTTTTAGCGTATTCCACCTTCAATGCGTTGATAGCATTAATGCTGGTCGCTTTGCTATTTGTGATGATTGGTGGCTTTCAAGGCATGGTAAATGCCAGTAGTGAGCAGTTGCCGATGAGTTTGCTTGGTGCAAGTAGTGTGGGTGTGGCGGTTTTGTTTTATCTACAGCTTGCCGTTAGCAAACGGCGCTTCAATGACCTTAACAAAACAGGGTGGCTTGCGCTATTGATGCTAGTGCCTGGGGTAAATATCTTAGTTTACCTTTACTTGCTAGCAATCGAAGGGACGGCAGGCGCCAATTATTATGGCTTACCTGCTAGACCTGCTACCCAGTTAAAAACGGTACTGATGGTATTGATTCCGCTTTTAGTCATGTCACTCATCGGTTTGTTAACCCAAGTTGTCGTGCCCAGTTATCAGAGTTATCACAGTTACCAAGCGATGAAAAATAATAGAGACACTCAAAACAATGTCATTGTGACGGCAACAAACTCTAGCCAATCGGCACAGACATTGCCTGCAACTGCCTCCGCTGTTGCTGCCTCAACCACTCAACCAGAGAATTTAAGAACAGAAGCGGTGGTAATTACCGGTGAGCAATTAGGAAACGGCGTGGCTTCCACCCCACAACCCACCGCGCCAGCGAATGTCAATCCCGCTACAACCCCCAATCAAGTGTCAGACACGCTTGCCAACACGCCAAGTATGACTAATCAGATGCCTGAGGCGCCAACTGACACCGCTAATCCCAATACCCTAAATCCTAATAGCTCAAATCCCAATAACCTAAATCAAGGTTCAAATGAGCGCGCGCAGACGGGCAGCAATCCCACAACGAATGCCACGGGCAGTCAAGGGGTGGTTTCTTATGAAGACTTTGTCAAAGCCTCTGAACAACAAATATTTATCGATAGAAGATAATTTTTTTTAAATAAATAGGTTAAATAAAATTTTTTATCCTGGTATAAATCATGAGTGCCAAAAATTATAAATTAAGAGGGCGCAAGTTTAACTATTAGCGGTTTACAAACGGTTTCAAATCTGCACATTTGCTAATACAAGTTAGCTAAGTATAACAAAACCACAATCAAACCTATGATTAAATAACGCCGCGATATCCCTATAATGTTACCTATCAAGAAGGGGTATTTAACATGAAGATTAACAAAACACATGGCAATATAAGGAGTGGCTTAGCATCTCAAAGTTTGGCGTCTCAGTTAGTTTTTGCTAACGTGCTTGAGCATGATTATCGCCAAGCGACCGTCAAATCGGTATTACCGAGTTCGACTAATCCTCAAACTTATTTGGCAGATTACTCATCTAATTTTTTTACCATAAAAGATGAGGACAATCAATTAACCAAAGACTTGCGGATTAAACATAGCGTTAAAAAGTCTGCAAAGCTACCAAAAAAGCTACCAAAAAAATCAGCCAAAGATGATTTAGTGGATGATTGGGCAACCGATAATAAAATCGATGATGAGTCTTGGCGCTATCATCGTAAATGGCTTAGTACCGTCTTTATGATTTGGTTCTTTTTAGCGGTCGCCTTATTGCTAAACGCTGCTTATTATTAACTGTAACTTTTAACTACCACAGTTTTTTTGAGTAATCATTACATTTCACCATGTAATGATTTTTTTTGGCTCAAATAAATGAAAAAAGTTTTATAATAAAGCTATTATGATGAAAAAAATCATTTAGATAAACAAACCATTTAGATAGACAAATCATTTAAAAGGAAATCCCTTGCCAGTCACTCAAACGGATGTTAATACACAAACTATAGCCAAGAGTACAAACAATAACACAATCATAGATTTGCTTGCGCTTATCACTGATACCATGCCGCAGTGGAAAGTGCATCGGTGTCAAGTGACGGACGGGGTTATCTCACAGCACTTGCCTATGAAATTTATTTACCATTATGAGTATTTATCTGACCTACTCAAACTGCAACATCCGCTAAATGGTCAATTGCTAGCAAGCTTTGATCGATTGCTGACGCGAGAGCAATTTGCGCAAATGCTTGGCATTCATCTCCACCAAGTTGTTAATCCTTGGCAAATAAAGTTTGCTGGCAAATTGGTGGTGTTTTATCAACACCCTGACATTGCATTACGCTTGCATTGGGTGAATACCATCAAAACATTTGAGCCCATCTATCTACAATCAAAATTATCTCAAGCAGAATCGTTGCCCTATGCGATTGATAATGCTTTTACCAATTGGCAGATTACCGGGGTAGAAATTATTCAAAAAAACCCGCAGGTTGAGCTTGTGTATGACAGTGATGAAACCAATGGCACCCAATCCATTTTGCCTTCCACCCAATTTGTGCCCGTGCCTACGCCGTTAGCCCATTGGATGATGGCATATTTTCAGTCGCATCCTGTCATTGCCAATGAATGGTTGGCGCTAATCAAATCAGAAGCGCAATCTTATGCCCAAACACAGCATTTTATTGCCGACCCGTGAATAGCCACCAAAAATCTAGACGCATTTAGCCATCTGCTGCAGTATTAGCGCTTGATTGAGTGATTTTTTAATCGTTGTGAGTCTAAAGTGTTAACTTTTTTGATTGTATATCTTCTCTGCTGACTTCGATAAGTTCAGTCTGATAAAAAGCTGTCACGCACCACAGCCAACTAACCACAAAGCAGATTTACTCTGTTTGGTAATCTGAGGCGTGGATAGGGGTGTTTGGCTAATATTGTGAGTAAGCTCGCTCACATTAAGACCGCAGCTGGTCAAAAGCGCGGATAATAATTGATATTTGACGGCATAATTCATGTTCTGGGTATTGGCAATGGTATGGGTAACCATACCGACCACTTCGCCTGTGGGAAGCAGGAGCGGACTGCCACTTGAGCCAGGCTGAATTGGCGCAGTAAACTGCATAAAACGAATATCATTGCCAATGCCTTGTAGCCCTGCGATATTGCCTTGGGTGACTTGTAATTGACTACCAAGACCTGTTAGCGGAAAACCAAGCGTGGTAATCTGCTCACCCAGCAAATCATAGCCACGTTCTCGCACGGGCAGATAACTTGGTAAAGGCTGATTGACTTTAAGTAACGCTGTATCACTACCTTCATCTGCCAGCACCACTTGGCATTCCATATCGGGATAACCTTGTTGACGCAGTGCGATTTGGTTTGCCCCGTCCACCACATGCTCACAAGTGAGTAAATGATAGGGATCAATCGCAAAAGCCGTCCCAGTCCAAGTGTCACCTGGCTGAGGGCGAGGACGTCTGTTGTCTGGTATGGATTGCAAAACGTTGCCTGTTGTCATGTTATTAGGGTAACGGGCGTCAAGGCTGATGTGTAAACGGTCGGCAAAACTGGCTAGACTTTGACTAGATGTTTCCGCGAGTGCTCGGCATTTATATTGCCCATTACGCTGGTAGATCTCCAGTACAATACTGGCTTTGATATGGCGCTCTGGGGTATGAAACGCATAGTCAATATCGCTAGCGACTTTGATACCCAGGACTTTGATACCCAGATCATTGACTTCCACGGCTGGGGCAATCACACTAGCGTCTTGGTAAGCATACACGATCAGTTGCAGATACTGGGTTTGATTTTGGGAAAACACATTGGCTAAGTCTAATGTCCAAACATGGCTTTTCTCACTCTCGACTGTCAGCGCTGCCCAATCTTTGCTTTCATGCAGATAAGCAGGGCTGGTAGTTGCTCGGCGACTTGCATCCATCGCTATCCAAACGCAGCCCATCTCAACCCCAAAACGACTGGCATTTTGGCTGGTTACTGTCACTTGGCAAGGCGTGTGGGGGATAGGCGTATTTGCCCCAAGTACCAAAGTTGGCATCGTGTTTCCTTATTATTTTTTTTATTATCCGAATAAAAAAATACCCCATTGACAGCAAATAGGGCATTTTTATCTACAATTAGACGTTAGGCATGTGGTGTAATGGCCGGCATCAAATCATGAAAGGTACGACCACTGGCAATTTCGCCAATGGCATGCATTTTCCATTCACCATTGTGGCGATAAATCTTTGCTAAAATCAGCGCGGTATGACTGCCTTGGGCTGATAAGTTATAGCGAGCCACTTCGCTATTATTGCCGGCATTAACGATACGACAAAACGCATTGGCAACTTTCTCAAACGTTTGACCCGTAAAGCTATTGACGGTAAATACCAGTGACTGTACATGAGCAGGGATACGAGATAAATCGACATTGATGACTTCATCATCGCCATCCCCTGCGCCTGTGCGGTTATCGCCTGTATGAACGATACTACCGTCCTTTGACTGCAGTTGACCAAACCAAATTGCATCGATGGGCTGTTTGCTCGCGTCAAACATAATGCAAGATGCATCCAAATCGATACTATCATTACTACCGCCGCCACCGAATAGACTGCCCAAAAAGCCACCGGATTTTGGGGTGGATGCAACATCCCACCCTAGACCCATTTTGATACGAGTCAGTGCCGTGCCTGCTTCTTTATCGAGTGAAATTTTTTGTCCTTTTTGTAGACTAACCGCCATCTTCATATCCTTTATTTAATGAGTTTTTATCATTATTTTAATGGTAAATTGCTGCTTGAAATCCGATTTAGCCGATATTTACGCCATATTGTTGGCACATAGCTGCTAAGCCACCTGCATAGCCTTGACCCACCGCACGAAATTTCCATTCGCCATTGTGTTTATAGACTTCGCCAAATACCATCGCAGTTTCGATGGAATAGTCTTCTGCTAAGTCAAACCGTACTACCTCTGCCCCTGTTTCTTCATTGACCACACGAATGAAGGCATTGGATACTTGACCAAAGTTTTGATTACGAGCTTGGGCATCGTGGATGGTCACAGTGACAGCAATTTTTTCAATATCGGCTGGTACTTGTGACAGGTTGACTTTAATCACTTCGTCATCACCGTCACCTGCCCCTGAGCGGTTGTCCCCGGTATGTTCGACTGCACCGTTGTCAGATTTTAGTTGGTTATAAAAAATAAAGTCATGGTCGCCGCGTACTTTGCCTGTATTATTAAGCAAAAATACGCTGGCATCTAAGTCAAATTCTGCCCCTGATGTGGCACGCTCATCCCAACCTAGACCAATTAATAACCGTGTTAGGGTAGGATCTGTTTTTGACAGGGATAAGTTACCGCCTTTATTAAGTGAAATAGCCATTTGTATCTCCTATATTATAATATTGAATTAGCTAAAATTTTTCTGAGGGTGTTTTCCTCCCTTAAATTAAACAATTATCTGTATAAGTCAAAGCTCTATTCTTTAGCTTAACGCTTTATACAAAAAATATTTTAAAATTTTTGAGGTATGCTTAAAAAAAACGGAAGAAAAATATTTACTAAACTTGCATCCTAAACCAGAGTTTACCATGAGTAAGAAAAGAGTAGAACACAGCGACACCTATAAGGCTGAAGCCCGCGCCAAAATCAACTGATGGCAGCCTTGTCACCTGCGGGAATTTCTAATACTTTGACCGTCAAGCTGCTTGATAAAATCTACCAAAAGTTTTTATACGATTAGCAGATGTTATTGGTTACAATATGCTTATGTAAATTCTAGTGCTCGACCTTATAATTGCACTAGTTTTTGGTTTTAATCGGGTATGGCTGGCGGGCTGTTAATAAGCTGGCATCAAAATATTTAGTAATTTATATTTAGTGACTTATATTTAGTAATTTGGATGGTTGGGGAAGCATAACTTTATGGAAGGCTCGATTGATCTCGTTAGTTTGGTAACGCACGCCAGTATTTTCGTCAAAATTATCATGGGCATTTTATTATTTGCTTCTTTGTTGTGTTGGGTCACTATTTTTCGTTTAAGCAGTCGTTTGGCAATTGCCACGCGCGCCGATAATTATTTTGAGAAAACCTTTTGGTCCGGGGTTGAATTGCCAACCCTATACAAAGGCGTTCAAGGTAACCCAGATAGAAGTGGACTTGAGCAAATCTTTTTTATTGGCTTTAGTGAGTTTTTAAAACTGCTAAAAAACACCCAAGCCCGTAGTGAAATCATTGAAGGCGTCGAGCGCAAACTTCGCGTTGGCTTGGGGCGTCAGCAACTCGAGCTTGAGCAAGGATTGCCGTTGCTAGCCAGTATTGCCTCGGTCTCGCCATATATCGGTCTGCTTGGTACGGTCTGGGGGATTATGACGGCTTTTATGGGCTTATCGACTTCTGCGCAAGCCACACTGGCTGCGGTTGCCCCTGGTATTGCCGAAGCCTTGATTGCCACGGCGCTCGGGTTGTTTGCTGCGATTCCAGCGGCACTGGCTTTCAACCATTTTACCGCAAAAAACGATAAAGTTTATCAAAGTCGTAGCCTGTTCTGTGATGAGATGACAGGCATGTTGTTGCGACAAACTGTGGATACGGCTACCAACTTACCGACGGGGCTGAATTCACCTGCCATGATGCCACCGCTCGCTCGCTAGATAAACGCTAAATGCTAAATGAATGTTAGATAAATTTTATTGAACAACTTGACACTATGAAAGCAAACCCTTACAGCCGTAACCGTCCACAAAAACTCAATGCGGGTATGAATGTGGTGCCTTATATTGACGTTATGTTGGTGCTGCTGGTCATATTTATGGTGACCGCGCCCATGCTAACGACGGGAGTAGATATTGATTTGCCAAAAGCGCAAACCAAATCACTACAGCAAGGCACGCAGTTACCGGTGATTGTGTCACTAAAATCTGATGGACAGCTATATTTAAGTACCCAAGACAAAACCGATGAGCCAATGAGCGAAGAGGCGTTAATTGCGACTTTGAATAATTTACAATCTCAGCCTCAATATCAGTTCGATGGTAAGCCCAATGTCAATGTGATGATTAATGCCGATCAAAATAACCAATATGGGGATATTATCCAATTGATGGCAAACTTGCAGCAAGCGGGCATCCAAAAGGTTGGCTTGTTAACGGCACCGCCAAAACCAGCCAGCAAGCAGCCTTCTAATACGATGACCTTTTAATTTTTGATTGAACATTTTTGCTAGAATAAGGAAATACTGAGACGATGTATGCTGAAGTGACCTCAGTCTATGTACCCGTCAAAACACCCGATTACCCGGTATGGGCGATTGTGCTCAGTGCCATTGCCCATGCGTTGGTGGTTGGGTTATTGTTTTTCTTTTATCATAACACCCCGCCAGCGCCCATGGAAACATCGTTGATTACCCCTGAGCAGTTGTCGGCAATGGAAGGGCAAATCAAAGCCAACCAACAAAATGAGCTTGCGCAAAACCAAGCCACGGCTGGCGAGATGGCTGACGCTCACACACCGTCTTTAAATTCGCAAACCCTATCAACTGTGCCAATGAACACGCCCCATTCGACCTCAACCAATCAAATTGAAACGGTCAAAGATAATTTGGCTGCCAAGCAAGCGCAATGGGAAAAAGAGCAGGCGCTATTTGCTGAAAAGCTAGACCGGGAAGTAGCAGCTGAAAGACAAAGCGTGATTGATGAATTAAACCAGCGCAATGAAACCCAGCAGCGAAATCTGCAAGATTATAAAATTGCCGAAAGCAATATTGATGAGGTAAAAAACGAAATACGCGCCAACAATGCCGCCTATAATAAAAATCTCAATGCCAATAGCGAGCGGCAAAGTGACAATAATATAAAATCACTGGATTTGGGTAAAGATGGTCAATCTACAGGTGCAGCGCAATCGCAATCATCTGGCGGTCAAGGTTCTAGCAGACGTGGTGGTGCATCGGGTGGGAGTTCGGCAGGCTATGTCAGCCAAGTCATGGCGATGATTGATGCAAACTGGAATGTACCAACCAATAGTAATGGCAATTCATTAACGGCGTCATTTAGCATTGCTGCGGATGGTACAATTAGTAATATCACTATTCGCGGCAGTAGTGATGCCGCTTTTAAAGCAAGCTTACAACAAGCAATCAACCAATCAAGTCCACTGCCGCCCCCGCCAAATGGCGCAAGAACCATGACGGGCAATTTTAAAGCTAAATAGTAAATCTAAGTAGTAAAGCTAAATAGTGTTGTAGCGCTTAGTCTTGCCCAATCTTTTTTGGCGATTAAAACAATGCTATTATTTTAAAACCAATTTTTAATAATTATAAATATTGCAGGCTAATTATGAACAAGACTTTTTTGAAAGCGGCAGTCATTGCCTTGGCTACCACTGCGATGCCACCTCTAGCAAACGCTGCTGATAACGTTGATTTTACCCTAGTCAAGCAGGCACCAAGGTCAAACTTGCAAATTGCCATCGTACCATTTGCTGGCGCAGAGAGTATCTCAGGGATTGTCACCAATGATTTGACCAATTTGGGGCAATTTACCTTAGACAGCAATTTACCAGAGCGACCTCATAGCAGTAGTGAAGTCACTTTGCCTGTCTGGCAGCATAACGCCGTGCCTTATTTGGTGGTCGGCAATACGCGCAGCAATCGGGGTAATGTTGAAATTAATTTTGAAGTGATTAATGTGGCGACAGGCGAGGTGATGCAGGGTCTGCAAACCGTCACCACCAAAAATAACTCGCAAAGTTTGCGTATGGCAGGGCATAAGGTTGCTGACCGTATCTATGAGATATTGACAGGCATCAAAGGCGATTTTTCTGGGCGTATTGCGTATGTGGTGGAAACAGGCAAGCCTAAAAACCGTGTGTCACGTTTGGTCATTTCTGATGTGGACGGGTTTAACCCAAAAGTGATTTATGAGTTTAACGGTACCATTAAAACCCTAAATACCTCTGCTGACAATCAAACCTTTACTTTCCAAGTTCAGCCCGACACGCTAGGCTATCCGCAGGTCATGTCTGCCAATATTGTCAGCGGGGCAGTCAGCAATTTGACGAATTTTAAAGCCATGAACTATGGCGCGTCCGTGAGTAAAGATGGTCGTGTGATATTTAGTAGCAGTTTTGAGAACGGCATACCGCAGATTTATTTGGCGCAAGGTGGCAATTCTCGTCGCTTGACCAATGACCCTGTGGGGGCTATTTATCCTAGTTGGGCGCCTGATGGGCAATCATTTGTCTATACTTCAGATAGAGCCGGTGGTAAAAAAGGCGGTAATAAAGGTCAAATTTATCTCTACAATCTGGCAACCGGTAGTGAGCAGCGCTTGACGGGCGGCGGACTGAGCAGCATGGGGCGCATCAGCAATGATGGTAAAAAAATGTCCTATTTGTCGGGTGCCAATCAAGGCGTGGTGATGGATCTGGGTTCGCGCTCGGTAACCGCTGTAAATAACGTTGGGTTAAGTGAAGCCCCAGGTGTCTCACCCAATGGACAACACTATATTTACTCCAATAAAAATGTCATTACCATTGTATCAAATGGCAAATCCATCAGTATTAGCCCATCCCAAAATGGCGTACCCAATGGCTTGATTTATGGACCACTTTGGCTCAATCCAGACGCCAATAATGTTTTACCTTAACCAAGCCACAAATAACATGAAGCATGTTTATCTCTTACCCCGTTTATGGTGCGCCGCTGTTATGGCAATTGTCATGGCAATTAGCTTGGCGATGACAGGCTGTCAGACCATGCGCTCGCCATCAACAAACCTATCTAGCACCTCCTTGCAAAGTTCGACCTCACTGCCCAAAGTCATAGCGACTGCGCCAACTAATTTGCCTGACCTTCATATTCGCCAGCTGTCAGGCAAGTTAATTTTTATTTATTTAACCGGATTTGGGGAAAATCGCCAAGCGCAGCTGATTGAAACCCAAATCGATGGCAGCGACCCAAAGACTTTGTATAAGGTCAATGGGACGATAATGAGCTTATCCGCCAGTCGCTTAGGCGACCGCCTGATTTTTACGGTTCAAGCAGGCAAAAGTTATCCTAAAGTCGTTATCCTTGATAGAGCGACTTTGCAAGTTACTGAGATTTCTGCGGTTTCTGCCAAAGGCACCCATAATTTTAGCGGCGCAATCTCCCCCGATGGACGCCAATTGTTACTAGCAAATAGCCAAATGGGCAATCCAGAGATTTTTTTGACCGATAGCAGCGGCAATATAAAACAACAACTGACCCATCAACCAGCGATTGATTTAGCCCCTGTGTGGTTGCCAGATGGTGAATCTTTTATATTTACGTCGGATAAAGCCAAATTTTTACAACCGCAACTTTATCAATACTATTTTGCAAAACAACAATTTTTGCCTTTAAACTTGCCTGGTAAAACCAATGCCATCGCTCGGGTTAGTCCCTCGGGGCGTTTGATCACTTACGTCAGCGATAATAGCCAAGGCAGGCTCGTAGATATGGCAACTAAAAAAAGCATCGCTATCAATAATGAAGGATTGGCTGAACCTGCCAACTTTTCGCCCGATGGCAACTATTTGTTGTATTCGGCAAAAAACCGCATAAAAATCATCCCAGTACCAACCTTTAAACCATTGGCATCACAGCAGTCCCCTGTTAGCTGGACGGTCGAGTTTGCCGATAGCAACCACCAACCATTTACCATTCGAGAACCGATTTGGGTAATACCCTAAAGTCCATAACAATCAATTGAAATTCTACTGTATGACCCGATAAAAAAAGTAATAATCATTAATGGAAAATTATAATGAACCTAGAAAAACCAACAGATGCTCACACACCTGACCCAGCCAATCCACAATTTGGTAGTGGGGCGAATGGTTATCCATCAGCGTTACCGCAATACACGCAGCTTAGTCAAAACTTACCGGTGACCCAAAGCCAAATCAATTATAACCACATTACTTATGCGCTTGCGCTGTTTAGTTATTTTACCGCGGGACTGACTTGGATTATTCCGATTGTGATGAATTATTTAAAGCGCGATGAGGCTAGGAACACGTGGCTTTATAGTCACTTTGATTGGCAAATCAAAACGTTTTGGTACAGTATATTTTTTTGGGTGATTGGTTTTGTCATGGTGATTTTTGCAACGGGTGGGCTATTTTTTGGCGCTGCCTTTGATAGCAATCATACGATGGGTGGTAGCTTTATTGTTGGTGCTTTAGGCGGCTTGATAATTGTCGCCACAGTCTTATGGCATCTGTATCGCATTATTCGCGGTTGGATTGCCTTGTCAAATGGTCGAGCTGTGCCTTAGTCTTTGATTATAGGACGTTAAAAGCTAAATCCTGCAATCTATATTCTAAATACTCTGGGTTGATAGCTGATATGGTAGTTAATATAGCGGTGAAGCAAAGAAAATTGCAGGTGTTTATTTAGCGTCAACACTGATATAATAGCTTTTCTGATTTTGACGAGATAGTCTAGACAGCGCGTCAACGGGTGCTATCTCTCAAGCTAAATAGGTTAGTTCTGCTTGTATAAAGGGCAGAGTCAATTAGATTCACCCATGCAATGTGAGTGCTTATTCAACTATGTATGCCTTTCTTCGTCCGTTCTTATTTAATACCGATCCTGAAAAAGCCCACGAAATCACGTTATCGTTACTCGAAAAATCGCAAAAATTTGGGATGCTCGGGTTTTTGTACGGTAAACAAGAACTAACAACCGAATGTATGGGGTTAACCTTTACCAATCCGGTTGGTTTGGCAGCAGGGCTTGATAAAAACGGCGAATATATCGATGCGTTAGCGGCATTGGGTTTTGGCTACATCGAAATTGGTACGATTACCCCAAAACCACAGCCTGGCAACGACAAACCGCGTCTATTTCGTATCAAAGAAGCCCATGCCATTATCAATCGCATGGGATTTAACAATAAAGGCGTCGATTATCTCATTGAGCAAGTCAAGCGTGCAAAATATCAAGGTATTTTGGGTATTAACATTGGCAAAAATGCCAGCACGCCGGTTGAAAATGCCCTAGATGACTATATTTATTGTCTAGAGCGCGTGTATCCTTACGCGTCTTATATTACGGTGAATATCTCCTCTCCCAATACCAAAAACCTGCGTGACTTGCAAAGTGGTGATGCGCTCACGGCGCTGCTTGATGGTATCAAATCACGCCACAGCCAACTCGCTAGCCAACATCAGTATTATGTACCATTGGTGCTGAAAGTTGCCCCAGATTTGGAAGAAGACCAAATTGATTATATTGCCAAAGAATTGGTGCGTTTTGATATTGATGGGCTGATTACCACCAATACCACCTTAAGCCGTAATGGGGTAGAAGATTACAAAACCAGTCAAGAAGCAGGCGGGCTATCAGGTCGACCACTGAGTCACCGTAGTACCCAAGTTCTTGAGCAGTTTGCCGAACGCTTACCGAGCTCAGTTGCGCTTATTGGCGTAGGCGGCATTGACAATGGTCAACGTGCGGTTAAAAAGATTGAAGCAGGTGCGGATTTGATTCAGCTCTATAGTGGTTTGATTTATGAAGGACCAGAGCTCATTCAAACCTGTGTTGAAGCCATTGACGGTTATCGTCTAAGCCAACATTCACCCTCTAATTTGTAAATCCCATGATACGAGCTTGACCCGATGACTTTGTTAGATATGGTAGTGTTGTTTGTATTGTTTATAGGGTTGTGGCAGGGATTTAATAATGGCTTAATGCGCTCACTGGTGGGCATGTTTGGTTGGCTATTGGCGCTGCTGCTCGCCAGTTATTTGGCAAAACCTTTAGCCCCGTTTTTTGTCTCTTTGACGGGCTCAACCGGCCTTAGTATCATTGCGGCATTTTTGGCAATTGGCTTATTTGTCATCGTGGGACTGCAAATCGTATTATGGGTGATGAGTAAAACCTTGCAGGGGCTTAGACTGAGCATTCTAGATAAATTGGCGGGCGCAGGGTTTGGCTTGGTCAAAAATTTGGTCATTGTGTTGATGGTGCTGAGTTTATTGGCGCCTTTTGTCAGTCAACGTGACTTTTGGCAGCAGTCTAAGTTTGCCAATGCGCTACTGCCACTGGCACCTTTTGCGACACAAATCACCCAACAGCTTGCTACCACGCTCGGTAAAACCGCTGCCGATAAAATGGGTCAATAGTGGGGAAAATGGGTCAATAGTATTGGTAAGTTTGACTGACGGCTAAAGTATTGTAATTGTCAGCCGGCAAAAAAGGTAGTTTCATTCAATTTTCATCAGGTCTCTTTTCATCAGGTCTCATAGCCATCGGTGAAAAATTAAAGGGGTAAAATATGTGTGGAGTTGTCGGTATAGCCGCTCACAGTGAAGTTAATCAAATGCTATACGATGCGCTGACTATGCTGCAGCATCGTGGGCAAGATGCCGCGGGTATTGTGACATGTCAAGATGGCCGTCTGTTTTTGCGTAAAGAAAATGGCATGGTGCGCGATGTGTTTATGACCCGTCATATGATGCGTCTTGTCGGTCATCAAGGCATCGGGCATGTACGCTACCCAACGGCTGGTACGTCTAGCAGTGCGGAAGCTCAGCCTTTTTATGTCAATTCGCCGTATGGTATTACCTTGGCGCATAATGGTAATTTGACCAACGCCGAAGAGATTGCCAAAGAACTGTTTATGGAAGATATGCGCCATATTAACACCGATTCTGATTCAGAAGTTTTGCTCAATGTGCTAGCGCATGAAATGCAAAAACTCGGTATCCAGCATCCAAGCCCCGACGATATTTTTGAAGCGATGACATCTGTCTATAAACGTATCGAAGGCGCGTATGCGGTAGTTGCTATGATTACGGGCTATGGTATTTTGGCATTTCGTGACCCCAATGGTATCCGTCCGCTGATTTTTGGTCAACGATTAGCGGAAAATGGCGGCTTTGAATATGTGGTGGCATCTGAGTCAGTTGCGTTAACCGCATTGGGTTTTGATATCGTTCGAGATGTGAAGCCCGGTGAAGCGATTTTTATTGATGAAAACAATAACTTCTTTAGTCGCCAATGTGTCGAAGCCAAAGAGTTTAGACCTTGTATTTTTGAATACGTCTATTTTGCCCGCCCAGATTCGATTATTGATAATATTTCTGTTTATAAAGCCCGTATGCGTATGGGCGAGACTTTGGCGCAGAAAATCATCAAAGAATGGGGCGAAGATCACGGGATTGATGTGGTTATTCCTATTCCCGATACCTCACGTACTTCTGCGATGGAGCTTGCCCAGCATCTAGGCGTAAAATACCGTGAAGGCTTTATGAAAAACCGTTATATCGGTCGCACCTTTATTATGCCAGGTCAACAGCAGCGCAAAAAATCGGTACGTCAAAAATTAAGCGCGGTGCCTTTTGAATTTAGAAATAAAAACGTATTGTTGGTCGATGATTCAATTGTACGTGGCACGACTTGCCACGAGATTATCCAAATGGCACGTGATGCAGGCGCCAATAATGTGTATTTTGCCAGTGCGGCGCCACCCGTCAAATATCCCAATGTGTATGGTATTGACATGCCAGCGCGCAATGAGCTGATTGCCTCAGGTCATAGTGTGGAAGAAGTGTGTAAAATCATCGGCGCGGATCGTTTGATATTCCAAGATTTGGATGATTTGATTGAAGCGGTACAAGACAAACACAGCGATGCCAAAAAATTTGATTGTTCGGTATTTGATGGCAAATACATCGCCGGTGGTATTGATGAAGATTATTTGGATGAATTACAGCGTAAACGCAGTGATAAAGCCAAACAGAAAAAATCTGGGATACAAGACGTGGCTGATACGCCTGTGGATATCGTCGGGGTGCAAACCGAGGTGTAAAATATCCTTCATAAAAAAAAGCCCAAGTAGGGCTTTTTTTATGGCTATTGAAAACCTATCAGATTCAATCCCCATAAAAACCCATTAAGGCTAGCAATCCCCACCAGCATACTTAGCAGTAATTGCTTTTTCCAATGATAGCTGAGCAACACCACTAAAAGCGCCAATATCTCTGCCACAAGTAATGGCGATAAGCCCAGACTCATACTCATAGCGTTGGGCATAGCCTTGGGCTGCTGCCAATGCAAGGAAGTTAAAATCAACAGCGTCATCACGGATAATGGCAATGCTTTATTCACCGCGAGCAACAATGGCGCATCCAATAATCGCTTTGGCAAAATTATCGGGGTGATGCGGGTGAGTAAAGTCACCAAAGCCATGGCAAAAGTAGCGGCGATTAAATAAACGTTATCAGGTGGTGTGTTCATAATATTCTAACGATTAATGGATAAATTTTTTGGCGGTTGAGCTGACAGGTAGTTTGAACTATCAGATAGCTTGCTGATGAGTGGATTTATTGCTCATAAAAAAGTGGATGATAATGAGTCCCAAACTCACGCAAATCGCTGATAGTAAAAGCCAATCGGATATAAAATAAAACGCCGCTATAAATGCAATGATGGCGATGAAGATGGGATAGTAAGCCTTGACCGCTTTAAACTGCTCGTAGGCTAAAATAGCAAATAAGCACACTAACGCAAAATCCAAATGGGGCACCCAATCATTGAGCCCTGCACCCAGCAAAATGCCCAATATGGTACCGATAACCCAATAACACTGATTGAGCAAACTCACCGGTAGTATCAGCCTTTGGCGTTCATTTTCATGAAGGGTGGTTAACACGGAGAAAGTTTCATCGGTTAACGCAAACAAGCAATAAAATCGACTGATAGGATTGGTTGGTAATTGTTTTAACAAAGGAATGGCATAAAAAGCGTGGCGCAAATTTATCGCTAAGGTATTGCTGGCTAGGGTTGAGATTCCAACCCCGCCCGCTAACAGCGCGATAGAAGCATATTGCGCCGCACCCGCGTATAACACCACACTAGATAAAATCGCCGCCCATATAGGAAGTTTTGCTGCCACAAACAACACGCCAAAGGCAATCCCTGCAGGGATATAGCCCATTGCTACAGGAAAGCTTACTTTAAACGCCTGTTGCCATAACCCATTTTTCATTAATTCATTTGTCATCATTGCTATTCTTGTTTAAATTTTAGCCATAAAAATACCCTAGCAAGTAGGGTATTTTTGCCGCTCAAATCATTTATTGATTATCTAATACTTTGTTGTCATACATAGGCGCATTGCGGTCTTCAAAAACCACTTCGTCCTCAACAAATTCTGGTTTGACTTCGACAATAAAGTCTTTGCGCGACATACCGAGCCACAGTGGAATCGCACTGGCGATATACACCGATGAGAAAGTACCTAAAATCAAGCCAATGAGCAATGCTACTGAGAACCAATGTAAGCTTTCGCCGCCAAGTAGCAGCATCGCGATAACCACCAACAACACCGTTGAAATGGTCATGATGGTACGACGTAGCGTTTCAGTGAGCGATAAATTGACAATTTGCGTTGGGCTGGCACCACGGACACGGCGGAAATTCTCACGGATACGGTCAAAGACGACGATGGTATCGTTAATCGAGTAACCAATCAATGATAACACCGCGGCAAGCACGGTCAAATCAAACGGCCATCCGAAAAGTGCGAAAATACCCACGGTGATAATACTATCATGAAATAACGCCAACACCGCGCCTAAGGCTAATTTGGCTTGGAAACGCACCATCACATAAATAAACATACACAGTAATGCCAGTGCCGTTGCCCCCAAGGAGCTGATATAAATCTCATTACCTACTTGACTGCCAACCACGTCAATGTTCTTGATGGTAGCATTGTTATTGGGTAAATCTAACGCAGCATCAAGAGAGTTTGATAACCCTTCGATTTGTTTTTGCGGGGGCAGGCGTACCAAAATTTCTTTGTTACTGCCCAAATATTGCACCACACTGTCATTGATTTTATGGCTGGCTAAGGCTGACTGAACTTGGGCTTGTTGCACCGGTTGCTCATAAACAACCGTGGCTGACACACCGCCAGTAAAATCCAAGCCTAGATTTAAACCTTTGGTTAAAATAGCGACCAAAGCCAGAATCGTTAAGATGGCGGATAATATGGCAAAAGGTTTAGCTACCTTTAAAAAATCAATGATACGCCGACCGGCAAAGAATTTTTCACCGCCAAAATCTTCTGCTGAAAATTCAGACGTGGCAGCGTTAGCCACCGCTAACCCAGGGTTTTGGGGTATCGTATCGGTGGGAGTAGCAGGCTGCTTGACCAAATTTTTATTCACCCCTTTACCGTTACGGCGCGGTGTTTTGCGGTGCTGTGCATTTGATGCTATTTCATCACTACGACGTACGCCCAGCTCTGAGAGTTTTTGCTCGGGGTTGATGGGTTCTGAGCCGTCTAAACCGTCTAGATCCTCTAACTTGTCATCATTCATTATTCGCTCCTTAACCAATACTTAGGCGTTTGACAGTTTTGCGGTAGCCATAAGCTAACTGTACCAGTGCACGCGTGACGGTCACTGAGGTGAAGATAGAGCTGGCAATACCAATGGCTAAGGTGACAGCAAAACCTTTAATCGGACCTGTACCAATCGCAAATAAAATAAATGCGACAATCAAGGTAGTCAGCTGCGCATCAAAAATACTGGTAAATGCGCGGTTAAAACCCGCCACAATCGCAGATTTGGGTCTGGCGCCGTTGGCAAGCTCTTCGCGGATGCGTTCAAATATCAGTACGTTGGCATCCACCGCCATCCCGATGGTTAACACGATACCTGCGATACCCGGCAAGGTTAGGGCAGAACCAATCAATGACATGATGGCTAAAATCATCATTAAGTTAAAAATCAACGCGATATTGGCAATCAAACCAAATAAACGATAAAAAATAATCATAAATAAGAACACGAGTAAGTAGCCGACTTGGGTAGAGAACATACCTTTTTGGATGTTATCTTGTCCCAATGATGGACCAATAGTACGTTCTTCAACAAAATACATGGGCGCCGCTAGCGCACCTGCACGAAGTAACAAAGCCAGCTCTGAGGCTTCTGCATTACTATCTAAGCCCGTGATTTGGAAAGTTGAGCCAAAGACGCCTTGAATGGTCGCTTGATTGATAATATGGCTTTCTGCGTAAGGTGTTCTTACTTCTTTATTTTGACCCGTCACTGGGTCTGGCTGGAAGGTGACACGCTGCTTATTTTCAATAAACAGCACCGCCATTTGTTTGCCCACTGATTTTGCTGTGGTATTTTGCATCAAACGACCACCCGCGTTATCCAGCGTGATATTCACTTGGGGGCGACCATTTTGATCCATCCCTGCTTGGGCATCCTGTACGTTTCGACCGGTGACCACAGCTTGACGTTCCAATAAGGTTTTTTGTGGGCTGTCGACTTCACCAAATGAGTAGGCTTCAGTGCCTGCAGGCAATACCCCAGATGGATTGGCTTGGAAAGTATTGTTTTGGTCAGATACCATGCGAAATTCGAGATTGGCGGTACGACCAATGACCCGTTTGGCTTCTGCGGTATCTTGTACCCCGGGTAATTCCACCACAATACGATTGGCACCTTGTGATTGCACCACGGCTTCAGCCACGCCTAGCTCATTAATACGGTTTCGTAAAGTCGTCAAGTTTTGGGTGACCGCATCTTGAGAGATTTGTGAAATCGTTGACTGGGTCAAGGTCATGTTAATCGCTGGACCCCCCGCATTGATGAGCGGTTGTAATTCGTAATTTGTCCCAAAGCGACTACGTAACACATTAATGGCTTGATCACGCGCGGCATTATCGACAAAGTTTAACGTCAGATTATTTTGCCCTGCTTGTAAATTGGTCACGGCAATTTTTTGGTTGCGTAGCTCTGTACGGATATCTCGAGTTAAGTTTTCCAAACGCTGAGAGACGGTTTTGCTCATATCGACTTCTAGTACAAACCGTACACCACCCCGCAAGTCCAACCCTAATTTAATAGGATTGCCGCCAATATTACGTAGCCATGCTGGCGTGGTTTGCGCCAAGTTCAACGCCACCACGTAATTATCGCCAAGCTTTTCTTTTAGCACTTGTTGCGCTTTAAGCTGCGTTTCAGTCGACTCATCACCAATTTTTAACAAAGCTGATTTACCATCAAAACTGTTGTTTTTGGTTGGAATATTGGCGGCATTTAGGATGGTTTCCGCTTGTTTTAGCACATCATTGGTCAATGTGGTACTAGCGGAAGCCCCCGTGATTTGAACGGCGGGCTTGTCTGGGTAAAGGTTTGGTAGGGCATACAGGGTGCTTAGTAGCAGCACAATGCCGATTAAAAAGTATTTCCAAGCAGGGTAGTGCATAATCTTGACTTCTTAAACTTGATTTTTTTTAGGTAACTAGTTGTTCTACTAGGGCTATTAACCGCGATCAACAAGGCAGTACAATATCATAATAGCCAGTTGGCAACTTAACAGAATGCTAGGTCGCCAACCTGACAGGTGAGCTGCATCAGCAATTATTTAAGACTATCAATGGTACCCACAGGCAATACCGAAATGATTGAGGCACGTTGCACCATCACCTCTTGGGTAGTATTTAATGCAACAACCGCATATTCACCTTGAAGCTTTTTGATTTTTCCCATCAAGCCACCGGCAAATACCACTTCATTGCCTTCTTTAATGGCATCAATCATTTGACGATGCTCTTTGTTACGACGGCTTTGTGGTCGGATAATAATGAAGTAAAAAATAGCAAAAAAAGCCAATGGCAATAGCATTTGCATGATGGTGGAAGCACCCGTTCCAGTAGGCGCTGCCGCCGCACCTTCCGCATGGGCAGATTGGATAAATGCTAAAATAGCGGTAAGTAGCATAGTTGAAATACCCTTCAATTGAGATTTAGTCATAAAATGGTGATAAAAACAACCTGTAATGATAACCGATTTAGCCAAATTAATAAATGATTAACCCTTGTTTGCTGAAATAATTCAGCGCTAGGAAGATGAACGGTGAGTAGAAAATCCAGCGATTTTGGATAGTTTTGGATAATAAGGTCAAAAATTTTTATCGGAATTATTCACTATTTTATGCTTGATTATTAACAATGACGTAACAATAAAGTTAATGGTTATGCTATGCTTAGTTGTAACAAATTATTTCTTTTAGGGTCAAACAATTGGGTGTTACCAATTGAAGGAAAATCTCATGACTATCACGTTAAATTTTCAACCGATTGATAAAATCCGAAAGCAAGTCAAGTCAAAATTATGGTTAAGTGTAGTCATGGCGACTTCGTTAACCGTCCCAACGCTGGCAAATGCTGAAATCACCCAGCGTGATATCGACAATTACGCTACTGCGATGGCGGCTGCCGCAAATGCTAAAAGTATTTCGCGCGTTGCAAGCCTAGTGGCAGATGATGCCTTGATATCTGTGTCGCGTAAAGGAAAAACCACGACCTTAAATAAAAGCAATTATCTAAACCTGCTGCAAAACAACTGGTCAAAAGCAACGCGATATGGCTATGATATACAATTAAACAATGTGGTATTTAGCGGTAACCATGCCAAAGCAGATGCGATAACCACAGAAGTCATCGTCGAAAATAACGTGACGACACGTTTAGTAACAACTTCACGTATTACCTTTGCTGAAAGCGGTAACTCGGTGTTATTGTCTAGGGCGATTAGCCAACTTGTGATTGAAAAGCACTAATTTAGTGGTATTAAAAGTGGTGTTAAACAGGGTGGTGCAAAAGTTTTGTGCCACTTTTTTTATGGATTCTAGTATAATTTCAGCCAATATTTAATTTCACTGGCTTGAAATCACAGCCGTTTTTTTATTTATAATGTCAAATTTTAGCTTATATTCTTTCATAGTTTTACGCTATGAGATGGATATATGTCCTACATCTAAATTGCAAAAAAGAGCTAGGAATTATCATGTTGCTTTCGATAAGCCATTCATCAAAAAAAACTATCAAACCGTTAAGTTTAGCTATTTCCTCTATTATTTTGGCAGCCTGTAGCAGTGCGCCAACCAGCACCACCAGTCCAGCGGGTAAACCCATGATTGGATCATCCAGTCACAGCAAAAGCACGGTGCGTAGCGCGCAAGAAAATGCCGCGCTACTGGATATGGATAGTTTGGATGAACTTGAAGGGCTGCTTGAAGCCACCGACATGACCATGGTAGAGAATAACGCTTTGTTGGTTCAGCGCTATGGTAATCTGTGGGATAGACTGCGCGTCAATTTTCGTATGAACTCCAACGTGTACGATCCGCGTATTGAAGCGCAGAAAAGTTGGTTTATTAGCCGCCAAGACTATCTAAACCGATTAACAGCGCGTGCTAGCCGCTATTTATACTACACAGTGCGCGAAGCTGAACGTCGCAATATTCCAACAGAACTGGCATTATTGCCTGTGATTGAAAGCTCTTATGACCCCAATGCCAATAGTAATGCCTCTGCTGCAGGGTTATGGCAGTTTATTCCAAGTACAGGTCGTATTTATGGGTTGAATCAAACCAGCACCTTTGATGGTCGCCGTGATGTGATTGAGTCAACCCGTGCCGCTTATGACTTTTTGACCGCCTTGTATAACCAGTTTGGTAGTTGGGAGTTGGCATTGGCATCGTACAATGCCGGTCCTGGTCGTATCCAATCTGCGATTAATTATAATGCAGCACGTGGTCTACCAACGGATTATTGGTCGCTCAAATTACCCACTGAAACGATGAACTATGTCCCTCGGTTTTTGGCTGTGGCGCAAATTGTCAAAAATCCGAGTACCTACAATGTGTATTTACCCGCAATTGCGAACCGTCAGCATTTTAGAAGTGTCCCTGCCAATGTTGGCGTGAGCTTGTATGAGATTAGTAGTTTGACAGGCGTAAGCTACGATGAACTGCGTGCCCTAAATCCTGCGTTAATTGCAGGTACGGTAGATATGTCGGGCCCAAGCCGTATTTTGATTCCCAATGATCTCAATCAATCAATTGACCGTAAAATCACCCAATTACGCGGTAATGGTTATATGAGTCAACAAGGTTATTTGGCAAACAATAGCTATGTCACGCCTAAAACTGTTACACCGACTTATAACACACCGACCACAAACTCTGGCAACCAAACCCGAAATACAACCACAAGTCAGGGTGATTCACTGAGTGCCGCCAAACAAGCCTATAGCAAAAAAGAAACAGTTAACTTGCCATCGTCTAGCAGCGATTTGGCGGCGATGGCAACTAGTATGGTTAAAAACCAAACCACGACTTATATCGCCCCCATTCCTAGTACACCAAGCATCCAAAGCCGCAATACAGTAATCAAAGAACCACCGATTACCGCCACTGAGCAAAAAATAGTGACCGCTGAAATGCAGTCTACCAATACATTACCAACCACTTCAGCCGTTGTTACTGCCAACAATACCATTGTGCAAGAGCCGCCTTTATCCAATCAAGAGCGTAACTTGATTGCTAAAGAAATTGAAAAAACCGCACCACAAGTAGAGCAAGCCATTAACCCTACCGATGGTAATATCAAGCTCAATGCTATTCAGACCCAGCAATCTGTATTAGAAGCCAAAGGCGAAACCAAAAAACTCAGTTACGAAGAACCGCCAGTGGTGTTGCCAAAAGAGGTCAAAATTACCCAAGCGTCGAGCTTAAATGGCAAAGTCCCAAGCACGGCGCAAGCGACCACGAGCAAATCCAATACCACCAGTGAAAGCAAAGCTGTCACAGTTAGCAAGCAAGCTGCCAAAAAACGTCCAAGTGGCACACGCAGCACCTATCAAGTCAAAGCTGGCGACACCTTGGCAAATATCGCCAGTCGCATGGGTGTAAATTGGCGAGATATCGCTGAATGGAACCAAATTGACCCAAATGCTGCCTTGCTAGCAGGTTCAACACTTTACTTATACAACGCCAAGCCTATCGAACCCAAAGTAGCAGAAGCGCCAAAACGTAAAGCCAATAGCTATATCGTGCAAGCGGGGGATACCTTGACAGGCATCGCCGACAAGTTTGATCTAAATGTCAGTGAGTTAGCAAAATTCAATAATTTACCAGTCACTTATCAAGTGCGTACCAACCAAAACTTGTGGTTAATTCCAGACAAAATGCCAGAGCCGCCAGTGGCACAGCCCGCAGCGCAAAAGCCTGCCCCTGCTAGAGCTGAAGTGCAACCGGTATCAAGTCGTTATACGGTTCAGACGGGTGATACCTTGTCGGGTATCGCTGATCGACTGTCCGTATCGCCCAAAGACATTGCCGATGTCAACGGTTTTAACACCAATTATCGTGTGCAAAAAGGACAAGTCATCATCGTGCCTGTCACAGTTGAAAAGGTCAAATATGCGCTAGCTGGCAAATCGATTAACTACACAGTACGTCCAGGTGACAGCTTAGGTAGCGTCGCCAATAACTTTGATTTAACGGTAGCAGACTTGGCCAAAGCCAATTATCTAAAACCGACCGCAAACTTAATTCAAGGGCAAAAACTGGTTATTCCTCAAGCGGGATTGGGTACGGTGGCTAGCGTGACAGCGACCCGCGAACCGATGAGCAAGCAGGACTCTGCAAAACCAGAGAGCAAAAAAGAAACAAAAAAAGAGACCAAAACAGCCAAAGATACCCAATCAGAGGATGATAACAAGCCAGCGTCAAAACCAGTAAGCAAATATAGCCGTGGTGATACGCAAAGCTACCAAGTAAAATCTGGTGATAGCCTGACAAACTTGAGTGCAAAATATGGCGTTTCCAAAAGCGAACTTGCCGCCTTAAATAACTTAAAAGGTAATGAGTCGTTATTAATTGGTCAAAATATCAAAATTCCAAAAACCACAACAACCTATAAAGTCAAAGCAGGCGAAGGCTTAATTTCTTTGGCAGGACGCTTTGGCATCAGCCCTAAAGAACTGGCTAGCTTAAATAACTTGTCACCAACGGCCTCGCTAAAAGTGGGTCAAATCATTACGGTGCCAAAATAGGTTAACTATAGTTTATAAAATAAGAAAACCACTATGTAAAAATAGTGGTTTTTTACTTAAGTTTTTGCCCGGTTTTATAGTTTAGTTTTTATACTTAGCAAGGAAATTATAAGGCAATAAAAAAGCGTATTTAATTAAAAATACGCTTTTTTAGCTTATAAAGAGATAAGGGTTAATTAGTTAACCATATCTTTTAAACTTTTACCTGCTTTAAAGCTTGGCACTTTGCTTGCTGGAATTTGAATTTCTTCTTTAGTCTGTGGGTTACGACCTGTACGTGCTTGGCGTTCTTTCACGCTAAACGTACCAAAGCCAACCAGTGACACGGTATCATTGGCTTTCATTGCTTCGCCAATCGTTGCAATAAAGGCATTTAATGCTTCAGTTGATTGGGCTTTAGAAAGACCACTTTTTTTAGCAATGCTATCAACTAATTCTGACTTATTCATAAGAATATCCTTCAAATTTTTAGGGATGAAAATAAACGTTATATATACAAAGCACACGCTTGGCAATTAATTAGGCTCAAAGCCTTAAGTATCAAGTGCTGCATAAGTAATTATGATTCGATTATAAGTAAACTCAAGCGGCTTCACAAGCAGTTTAAGCATAATTTCTGTGGAATTAAGCATTGATTAACGTGTTTTTGCAAAATATAGCGGTTGGCACACCAAACGATAACATTTTATTTCAACAAAAACCGCTAAAAATTGATATATACAGCTATAGTGAGTAAAAGTGACTCAAAACCAATCTCGCAATGATTTTTTGACTAATACTCAGCGACTGACAGTGTTTTATACCAGACTTACAATAATTAATGTTATTAATACCCTTTTAAAGCTACACTATCGACAAATTACAAAACCCATATTTGATTAATTTTGTGGAAATTTAATGAACGATAATTTTCAAACTTCGACCAATGCCCCAAGCAATATAGCCACGACAGCGCTCAATGTGGTATTAGTGATTATTGAAACCTTGCTGACCCTGTTGCTACGTTTTGATGCAGATCTTCGTAAGACTGTTTATCCTTTAGCCACGACCAATACTGTCGTTCGTATTCACGCTTATATCCCAAACGTCACTTTTTATGTGACTTTTACCGTTAACGGCATTTTGTTAGACAGTCAATTACAGCCTTCTCAGCAGGTCGATGTGACCATCAATGGCTTTACTTGGCAAATCGCCCAGAATTTATTTACCAACCAGCCCAAAGCCATCGAGCAGCTACAAATCCGCGGCGAAGCACAAAAGATGGCAGAGGTGAAGGCTTTTTTACATCAAATTGGTATCAATCAGCTATTACAAGTCATCACAAAAGCAGTCAAAGGCGATAAAGACAAGCAAAAAACCAAAAAGCCTATCAAAACCGATGCTGACTACAAACAACAAGTCGAAGCACTCAATAGCCAAGTCAACGCCGCAAATCTACAAAAAACAGCGCTTGAAGCACAAATTGTAGAATTAAAAAGTAAAAATCAATGGATGAAACGCGCGGCAATCGCATTTTTTGTATTATTCGTTATTTGCGCGATTGGCTGGGCGGTAAAATAACAACCATTGCCTGCATTGCTTTGATAAAAGTCGCTTATCATTAAACAAATAAATCTGAGAAATAAATAAATCCGAGTGTTTTAGTAAGAATTAATCTTGACTAAAAGACTCGGATTTTCATATAATAGCCATACCAACCATAAAACGTGTTTTCACAGCTTACTGTGCTTGAACGGATTTAAATTTTTAACTTAAGTGGGGCTACTATGCGATTGACAACCCGAGGACGCTATGCAGTGACAGCGCTGCTAGATTTGGCATTGCAAGAGCAAAAACATGAATTGGCTGTGTCATTGTCTGATATCGCAAAACGTCAAGAGATTTCTATTTCTTATCTTGAGCAGTTGTTTTCAAAGCTGCGTAAAAAAGGTTTGGTGGTAAGCACTCGTGGCGCATCAGGTGGTTACCATATTGCCAAACCCATCAATGAAATCTCAATTATGAGTATTATTTCAGCAGTTGATGAGTCGGTTGATGCCAGAGCTTGCGAAGGTAAGGGCAACTGCCAAGACGGCGCCATGTGTTTAACCCATGATTTATGGAATGGATTGTCTGAGCAAATTGAAAACTATTTGTCTACCGTGACACTAGATACGCTTATTAATCGTCAAATTATCCGTGAAATTTCTGAGCGTCAAATTTTGATGGTTGAAGATATGCAGCATAGGGATCAATCTGCGGTAAGCCCGATGATAGACGCACCCGTATCGCAACGAGCAAAGCATAGCACCACTAAAGTTAGTAATATTAGTAATAATCATTCATTAGCTGATAACAGCAAAACCTTAAAACAAAATTCTGGGGAGAATTTGTTAGCATGAATAAATTAGTCTATTTAGATTATGCCGCGACTACACCAATTGATGAGCAAGTCGCCCAAAAGATGATGAAATACATGACCTTTGATGGCGTGTTTGGTAATCCTGCCTCGCGTTCGCATGGGTTTGGTTGGCAAGCTGAGGAAGCGGTTGAAACTGCCCGTGAGCAAATCGCAGAATTAATCAACGCCGATTCACGTGAAATTGTCTTTACTTCAGGGGCTACTGAGTCAGACAATTTGGCGATTAAAGGTGCGGCGCAATTTTATAGTGGTAAAGGCAAACACATCATTACCAGTAAAATTGAACATAAAGCCGTGCTAGACGTCTGCCGTGAATTAGAAACAGAAGGTTTTGAAATCACTTATCTAGACCCACAGCCAAAGACAGGTCTGATCACGGTTGACCAAGTTAAAGACGCTATTCGTGAAGATACTATTTTAGTGACCCTAATGATGGTTAACAACGAACTTGGCACCCTAACAGATGTTGCGGCGATTGGTGAAATCACACGTGAAAAAGGTATTATTTTTCATGTCGATGCGGCGCAAGCAGCCGGTAAAACCCCGATTGATTTAGAGCAATTAAAAGTTGATTTGATGAGTTTTTCTGCCCATAAAATTTATGGTCCTAAAGGTATTGGTGCTTTATATGTTCGCCGTAAACCACGTGTGCGTCTAAAATCACAAATGCAAGGTGGTGGTCATGAGCGTGGTATGCGTTCAGGTACTTTGGCAACGCATCAAATCGTAGGGATGGGTGAAGCCTTTGCCATTGCGGGCAAACGTATGGCAGAAGATGAAGCCAGACTGACAAAACTGCGTCAACGCCTTTGGGATGGCTTAAAAGAGCTTGATGAAATTTATCTTAATGGTGACATGAATCACAGCATTCCAAATATCGTCAACATCAGCTTTAACTTTGTAGAAGGCGAATCGTTGATGATGTCATTGAAAGATTTTGCCGTGTCGTCGGGTTCTGCTTGTACGTCAGCGACGCTTGAGCCTTCCTACGTATTACGCGCGCTTGGATTGTCAGATGAGCTTGCTCACAGTTCAATTCGTTTTAGTTTGGGACGTTATACCACCGAAGAAGATGTTGACCATGCGATTGCTGAGATGCGAACCGCGGTTGAAAAATTACGCGCTTTATCACCGCTTTGGGATATGTATAAAGAAGGCGTTGATTTAAATAGTGTGGAATGGAATGAACATTAATTTGAATTAAAAATTAATTTCCATTAAAAATTTATTCAATCGAATTAATAAGTAAAGATTAGTCAGTTACGTTTGACGTAACCAGCCAAAAGGAAAATGAAATGGCCTACAGTGATAAAGTGCTTGACCATTATGAAAATCCACGAAATGTGGGAAACTTAGATAAAGATGCCAAAAATGTCGGTACCGGTATGGTCGGTGCCCCAGCGTGTGGTGATGTGATGCGCCTGCAAATCCAAGTGGGTGATAACGGTATCATTGAAGATGCGCGCTTTAAAACCTATGGCTGTGGTTCAGCCATTGCCTCAAGCTCATTGGTTACAGAATGGCTTAAAGGCAAAACCTTGGATGAAGCCAGTACCATTAAAAACAAAGATATCGCAGAGGAGCTGGCATTGCCACCGGTTAAAGTGCACTGCTCAGTGCTGGCAGAAGACGCCATTAAAGCAGCGATTGAAGATTATAAATCCAAAGCTGAAGCTTGATTGACTGCACGATTGTCACAGTCTTATTGATTCATCCTCAATAAGACTGTGTGTGAGTCGCTCAAAGTGACTGGCCTAAAGATTGAAATGATTGCAGATTGACATGAGTAAATGGGGTAGTAAAGTGATTGAATTATCAAACGATGCAGCTGAACATGTACGCGATTTTTTGCAAAACCGTGGTCATGGCGAAGGTATCCGCGTAGGTATCCGTACCGCAGGTTGTTCTGGCTTAGCTTATGTGCTGGAATTTGTCGATGAGCCAGACCCTAACGACCAACGTTTTGAAAGCAATGGGGTTAGTGTATTTATCGATCCAAAAAGCTTAGTTTATCTTAATGGTTTGAAAATGGATTTTGTCAAAGAAGGGCTCAATGAAGGCTTTAAATTTAGTAATCCAAACCAAAAAGGTGAGTGTGGCTGTGGTGAATCTTTCACCGTTTAGTTTTTAATATTTTTTTGTCAGTATAGTGATGGCTCGGTAGGGGAAGTTGAAAATGGTTAATTATTTTGAGTTGATGAATGTACCCCAACAATATCAAATTGATATAGCCAAACTTCAGCAGACCCTTCGCCAACTTCAATCTAAGTTCCATCCTGATAATAATCTTGATGCGTCTGTAGCTGAGCAAAACCTTTCGCTATCTGCTAATACGGATGGTTTTTTGCGTGAATCAATCGCCAAATTATCCGCACTAAAGCCTGAGCAAGCGTCTGCGATTATTAATGAAGCCTACAATACGCTTAAAAACCCTGATTCTCGCGCGTCACATTTATTGGCACTCAAAGGCATTTCACAATCTATTAACCAGCCGATTCGTGATTTGGACTTTTTAGACGATGCCATGTCATTTCGCATCGATTTAGACGATGCTGATGGCCAAAGTATTACCTTGCTTAGCAAAAAACTTACCGAATGGCTAAATAATTATCAACTTGCCTTTGACGAAGTTTACCAAAAAATTGATAATTCAGCTGCAGCTGAGGCTAATGATGATGCCTTAACCAAACAGGCGATAGATATCATTCAAAAACTGCAGTTTTTGGTTAAACTGCAAGCAGATGTGGCAAAAACCACCGATGAATTAGCCAAGCAGAATTTTGATAATGATGACGATCTGTATGTGTAAATCATGATTAAAGGGTAAGTTGTCATAGCGTTGGTTAATTTATTTGGTTTATCATATTTTTAATTTATAATACCATCCGTTTTGACTTTCTATAAAGATACAAACTAAGCTAAAGATATAAACTAAGCTGGTTTTATTTTCAAATTATTTTTTCTATTTTTTAATTGGTCCAATTTATGTCGTTATTACAAATCGCTGAACCCAATCAAAGTGCCAAGCCCCATGCGCATCGTTTTGCTTTAGGAATTGATTTAGGAACCACGCGCTCACTGGTAGCGGTAGTCCGTTCAGGCGAGCCACAAGTGATTGGCGATAAAGTTAGTGAGTGTCAATCCAGTGACAATAACGCCAATGACGACAGTCAAATTGCTAATCAGGTAAAAGGTATCGATTGCCAAAAGCTTTTACCCTCGGTGGTGTATTTTGGCTTAGATGACAATGGCAATCCAGAAACTTTGGTAGGTAGTCATGCTGAAGCAATGGCAGAACAAGCGCCAAATCATACTGTACGCTCGGTCAAACGGTTTATGGGTCGAAGCATCAAGGATATTAAGTTCAATCATCCCTATGAATTAGTCGGTGATGTCGACGTCATGCCAAGTATCCAAACCCCACAAGGTGCCAAAAATCCTGTTGAAGTATCAAGTATCCTGTTAAAACATCTGTATGATCGGGCAAAATTGGCGTTACCTGACAATAGTATTGTGGGCGCGGTGATTACGGTGCCGGCTTATTTTGATGAAGCACAGCGCCAAGCCACCAAAGATGCGGCTAAATTGGCAGGCATTCATGTGATTCGCTTATTAAACGAGCCGACGGCTGCTGCGATGGCGTATGGGCTGAACCAAGCACAAGACGAAGCGTATCATCTTATTTATGATTTGGGTGGGGGCACGTTTGATGTATCGGTGTTAAAGCTCAATCACGGTGTGTATGAAGTGCTGGCAACGGGCGGTAATAGCGCACTGGGTGGCGATGATATTGACCGCCTGATTGCTAATTGGCTGATTCAACAAACAGGCTTGAATCCATCAACCATTGATAACCATCAAAAACAGCTGCTAAACGTACAGGCTCGCACGCTTAAAGAACAGTTGTCAAAAACAGACCAAGTGACTGCCGAGCTTTCAATCAACGGTCAAACTTTTGACATTGTGTTAACCCAAAGCAATCTTCGTCAAATCATCCAGCCTGTGACTGACCGTACATTAGCGGTGTGTGCGCAAGTGCTACGTGATGCTGGACTTGAAACGTCCCAGCTTGATGAAGTGGTGTTGGTAGGTGGTTCGACACGAATGCCATTGATTCAGCAAATCGTAGCAGAAACGTTTAATCAGCCGCCACTGTCACGCATCAATCCCGATGAAGTCGTCGCGTTGGGCGCAGCCAAATATGCTGACCAATTAATCGGACAACAGCAAAATACGGTGTTGCTGCTTGATGTCACGCCTTTATCCTTGGGGCTTGAGACCATGGGCGGTCTCACCGAAGTGATTATTCCGCGTAACACGCCCATTCCTGTGACGCGTAAACAGGTATTTACAACCTATCAAGATAACCAAAATGGTATGATTATCCATGTGGTACAAGGTGAACGCGATACGGTGGCTGACAATCGCTCGTTAGGGCAGTTTAAACTGACTGACATTCCAGCGATGAAAGCAGGGTTGGCGCGTATCGAAGTCACTTTTCAAATTGATGCCAATGGTCAGTTAACCGTCTGGGCTAAAGAGTTGACAACGGGCAAAGCAAGCCAAATTCAAGTCAAGCCGTCTTACGGGTTGTCAGAAGATGAGCAGGAAAAACTGCTCAAAGCAGGCTTTGATTTTGCCATGCAAGATCGACTGCAGCGCAGCTTGATTGAAAGTCAAGTAGAAGCAAAACGAGAATTGTTGGCGCTAGCATCCGCGCTTGCAGAATTTGGCTTTTTATTAACCGATGAGCAGAAAAATACGCTGCAAACCTCGATGGCTGATGTTCAACAGGCGATTGATGGTGGTGAACAAGCCCAGTTAGAAACAGCGAGCGCGCAGCTAAAAGTTCATAGTGATGACTTTGCTGCACTTATCATGAACCAAGCGGTCAATGAAACCATGAAAGGCACTTCAACCGCGGATTGGTCAAATTAATTTTGAATACATAAGACTATTAATCGTTAAGAGATTGTTATGCCAAAAATTACTGTATTACCGCATCACCAAATTTGCCCTACTGGCGCAGAGATTGAACTCAATGAAGGCGATAATCTATGCCGTGGTTTGCTAGAAAAAGGCGTGAAAATTGAGCATGCTTGTGATATGTCAAAAGCTTGTACTACTTGCCATGTTATCGTGCGAAAAGGGTTTAATAGTTTAGAGGAAATGGATGATATCGAAGCTGATTTGCTAGATCGTGCTTGGGGGCTAGAGCCAGATTCAAGACTGTCTTGCCAAGTCATCATTGAAGATCAAGATTTGACGATTGAAATTCCAAAATATACCATCAATCACGCCTCTGAAAATCATTAATACCAACCAATAAAAAAAGGCTTACTAATCATGGTTAGTAAGCCTTTTTTGATGGCGCTACGTATCGCTAAACACTCGTTATTGCTAGAACAAGGCGCTGACTCATTCAGCGCATATGTATTCACAGCATATTATGGCGCAGCAGTCTGCGGTTTAACCGTGACTTTAGTGATGGATTTTAGGTATGCTAAATAATCCTCAAACTGAGACTGACCGATATTTTCGCGCACGATTTGGGCAGTTTGTTGTTTGACTTCGGGTGTGATTTGGGCGTTATCATTGCTAATAACACCACCCACAATCACGCTTGCACCCGATACAGTAGGCCGCGTCATGACCGCTAGTTGATTGTTAACAGCAGGTTGACTAAATGCCACACCACGCTCGTCATCGCTCAGTTTGCTGTCTTGACGAGTCACAATCCCCAAATCTTGGAATGGGGCACCCGCCGCCGCAATTGAATTGGCTTGTTTGACTTTGGCAGCGATGGCATTGGCCTCTGCCACTGCTAAACTTTTTGCTTTCTCTTCAATAAGTTTGGCTTTAATAACCGGCTCGGCTTCTGCTTGTGTCATGAGTTTGCTGGTGCGGTGATTGGTTGATTGTAACCATACCACTTTATCAGAGACATCTATGCCGACTGACACACTGCCTTCTTGCAGCGCGAGTGGCTCAAATGCTGCCGCTACAATAGCAGGTTGATTGAGAGCGGAAGAGTTATTGGTTTTAGGGTAGTTTTTAATCGATTTGGCGGTTAATTTATAGCGATTGGCAAGCTCGGTGATAGTAGCGCCAGCAACTGCGTCATTGTTGATTTTACCAATCAAATCTTGATAGGCGGCTTCACGCTTTTGCGCCATCACTTGTTCGGTTAACACAGGCGTCAAGCTTTCAATGGTTGGTGGGGTTTGACCATTGATTTTTACCAATTTGAATAAATGATAGCCATAGTTGGTTTTGATGGGGCTGGTGACTTGACCGACTTTTAGGGTCTTGATTTGGGTCATGATGGTGTCATAATCATTGGGGAACATCGATTGGGTAATCGGACCGATATTGCCGCCATCGTTTTTACTGCCTTCATCTTGCGAGTACTGTTTGGCAAGCGCCGCAAAATCCGCTTGATTGGCATCAAGTTTACTTTTTAATGAGGTTAAGGTGGCTTGTGCTTGACCGCCATTCATCAAAATCATTGCCAATTCGTATTCGGTCTGGTTGTTGCTATTTTTCAAATAGCTTTGATACTGTTGCTGCAATTCCTGAGCCGTTGGGGCAGCAACAGGCAGGGTATTTTTATTGAGTTCTAAATAAGTTAAATCCACCATATCACTAGATTTAAGTGTCGCTTGATTTTTTTGATAATAACTTGCAATCTCTTGCGGCGTCACTTGTACCTGCGGCGCAAAGCTGTGCCAGTCCAAACGCAGCACTTGCACAGGGCGAGACTCAGACTGCATTGACATAAGTTTATCAATGCTCCCTTGCGCAAAAATCCCTGTATTAATGATACCGCGGCTAAAGGCAGTTACCAACAAGTCTTGACGAACCGAATCAAATAATTGTTCTTTGGTCATGCCGCGACTGGTTAAATAGCTAGCAAACAACTCGTTAGAAAATTTTCCGCTGGCGTCTTGAAAGGTTTTTTCTGCCATCAACATTTGGGTGATGGTGGCATCTGACACAGTAAAACCAAGCTGGTTGGCTTGGTTGATAATCAAATAACGGTCAATCAAATTGTGCAGCATCTGCTCACGTAATTTATCGCTATTAAGTAGGCTTGCATCGCCATTCACTTGCTCAAGCAAGGTTTCGCGGCGATTGTTAATCATGGTTTGCAAGGTAGCATTATCGATATTTAACTCTGCAACTTTGGCAACAGCATTAGGGTCATCTCCGCTACGGACAATTGACTCAAACCCCGTGATGGCTAAAGGAAGTAAAAAAAGAACGAGCAAGGCTTTGCCCATCCAACCTTTCAAAAAATTGCGTAAAGATTCCATATTGCTCACTTGCAGTTTAGATGGATTTATTAAGGATAACTAATCAGGCTAAATAATCAAATCAAACACGATATTATAGGGGAACTGTCCACCAAAATCATTATCTTTCATCAAGTTGGGTAGACAGTTTTAAGATATAGCAAAATAGTAAAAAGGCAGACTGTTAACAATTTATAAATTTTTAGATAACGCTTTATAAATTCTTAGATAGCTCGGAAATAATAGCGTCAAGGATTTTGAGTCTTGCGGTATATTTATCATCGGTGGCAATCACATACCACGGGCGTTTTTTATGGTGGGTTAAATGAATCATGTCGGAAGCGGCTTGCACGTACTCATGCCATTTGGCGCGGTTACGCCAATCGTCATCGGTAATTTTAAACTGCTTATTGGGCGTCTCTTCACGCGCTTTAAAGCGTTTAAGTTCTTCTTCTTCACTGATAGCGAGCCAAAACTTGACCACAATGGCATTGCTCTGTACCAAGTCGTTTTCAAAGCGATTGATTTCGCCATAAGCACGTTGCCAGTCTGCCTCTTTTGCAAAGCCTTCAATACGCTCAACGAGTACCCGACCATACCAACTACGGTCAAAAATGGTCACTCGGCTATTATGTAGGCGTTGTTTGAGTAAGGCGACGCATTTATTGCGTTTGAATTTTTGCGATAAATACGCTATATCCACATCTGCCATTTCATCATGGGGCAGGCGCGTCCAAAAACGCCACAGATAGGCGTGTTTTAATTCATCTTCGGTCGGTGCAGAGATAGCGTGGATGGTAAATTCACGCGGGTCGAGTGGGGCAATGATGCGGCGTATCGCACCGCCTTTGCCTGCCGCATCCATACCTTCAAAGACAAAGATGATATGGCGCTGACCTCGCTCACGAATCAGTTCAGCGAGTATATGTTGTTTGCTATGCAGTTGTTTTTTATAATCTGCTTTTTCTAATGCGTGGGATTCGACGTTAACCAACTCATCAATCAGAGGGGTTGGTTTAAAAGGCAGTAGGGTGGGTTTAACAGGATTTTTATCCGTTTTCGGGTTAGCTGATTTGTCGACTTTTTTGGGGTTGTCTTGGGCATCATCGGCTGCAGCTAGTTGGTTCATGGTTTGCAGCGCTGCTAATACAACATTCGCAAATTGGATGTTTGAGGCATCAATATCCTGTCCATCTATGTGGTGCCAGCTTGATTGTAACCCCATCAGCTTGCTGCTAAAGCGTTTGAAACGTTTCACGTCTTTTTTTCGAAACCAATCTAAATGGTACAACTGCTCAGGGTCAGGCTCTTCATCGGTCAAGCGTTTTTTTAGCGTTTTGTTATCCACTGAAAACCAGCATTTGACGATATCGGTGTTGTTATTGACCAAATCTTGTTCAAACGCCTCAATGTCTTCAATCATTTGCTGTAAGCGCTGTTCATCTATATCATCGCCACAGTCAAACACATAACGAATCAAGTCGGCGTACCAGTTGCCAAAATACACCGCAATTTCACCCTTTCTAGGCAGTTGCCATGTGTGACGTTGCCAAATCGGTTGGTAGCGGCTGGGATGCTGACCCATGGTGGCGTGAACCTTGATATAGCGTGCGTCCATCCATTCGGTTAGCGCTTTGACCGCTTCGCCTTTGCCCGAATTTTCCATACCATTGACCAAGATGAGTAACCCGCGCGAGTTTTTGCCAGCCCGTTGCTCGCGTAGGGTGGTTTGCTCGGTAATCAGGTCAAAACTTAATTGCGCCTCAAGCGTTGCAGGTGGCGTTTTGTGAGCTTTATCGGTTTTGACAGATTTGGCAGCGTTATTGGTGGGTGCAGACGCGGCTGTATTATTGAAGTTGTTATTTAAGCTATTGTTTGAACTGTTGCTATTTTGCGTTGGCATACGACCTTCTTAGGGAAATACCCGAAATTTTGCTAATGACCGCTTCATTTTTTTAAAAGATAGCAGTTATCCTACCGGTGAACAATTTACGATTTGTATTTTTGCTGGATTTACATTAAGGTAATGCGGCACAAAACTTCATTTTACTGTGGGTTTATACAATGAATAAACTGCAGTTTCTCTGTTTTGAATTTAAAAATTTTGCAAAAAATCGAGGCCCTATGAGCAGCTTAAGCCAATTAGAACAAGATTTAAAACAATTCCGCGCCCTTCCATACCACAGCGATACCCAGTTAGCGCAAAAACTCAGTGAAGTACAAGCCTGGCAACGCGGTCGTATTCATAAAACCCACCAAGCTTTATTTGCCAGCGCCAACAACCATGCGATGGGGGAATTTTTAATTGACCAACTATATGGGGGCGAAAAATTCAACGTGCTCGCTGAACAGCTAGAGCGCATGGTGCAAAAGGCTGAAAAACTAGAAAAATTTATCCCTGCCAATGCCGTGAGCACAGGGGCAGCCGGTATCATCGAAGCGATTAACGCCATTAAGCTTGATCTGCAGCTTGCTCAGTATTTACAAGAAAATCATTTATCCGTGGATGAGCCATCCATGATTAAAGCCTATCGGTCTGTCAATGCAGAGTCGGCAAGACGCCAGCAGATTGCTGACCTCAAGCAAATGTGCTATCGCACAGACAAATATCTTAAATCATTTATCTTACAAAAAGCATTTTCACTTGCCAAAGGCACAGCGTACAAAAAAGGCTTTCAGCCGTTATATGACTTTATCGCCGAAGGTTTTGCTGCCATCAAACCGATTAAAAGTATTGGCGCATTTATCGAGCCATTTTGTGAAAAAGAGTTGCAAATCATTACCAATGTGCATGCTGGCAAAGAACATCCTTTTAATGTTTAGTGATAAAATAGAAAAAAATTTTGCACCAACTTTGCGCTTTTAACTTTGCCAATTTTTGATTGGCGATGACCTCACTAGGAAACCACATGAACGACAATAACCATAATTCAATCCAAGACAGCTTGGTTAAAGACAGCCTCCAAGCCAATGACAAACTCAATAGCCAAGTACAACAGTCACTGACAGCTGACACCACCATCAACCGTCAATTTACTGGCACAGCTGATTTGCCAGAATCCGTGCCGCAAGGTCAGCAGCTCACTCGCCCTGCATCCGCTACCCCAAATGACGCTATTCCCAATAAATCATCAGCGCAATCAACTAGCAGTTTTGATAAATCAGCCATCGACAACCCCCATACCGAAGCCACCGATGGCAATGAAGAAACCCATTTTGGCTACAAAACCGTCAAAAAAGCTGAAAAACAAGAAAAAGTAGCAGAAGTGTTTACCTCTGTTGCCAAAAAATACGACATCATGAATGATTTAATGTCACTGGGTATTCATCGTCTGTGGAAACGCTATGCCATAAGCCTAACGGGCGTGCGTGCCGGTCAACGGGTACTAGATATCGCAGGCGGCACAGGTGACTTGGCAAAAGCCTTTAGTAAAGAGGTCGGTCGCACAGGTCATGTGGTATTGTCCGATATCAATGAAGCGATGCTAGAGGTCGGTCGTGAGCGTCTGCTCAATGCAGGCTGTAGTAACGTCGATTTTGTACTAGCCAATGCTGAGACGCTGGCACCATTTGAAGATGAAAGTTTTGATTTGGTGACCATTAGCTTTGGGCTACGCAACGTCACCGACAAAGACGCGGCACTGCGCTCGATGTATCGGGTGCTCAAAAAAGGCGGTCGCTTGCTGATTTTGGAATTTTCAAAACCGGTGTTTGAGCCATTTGGTAAAGTCTATGATTTGTATTCATTTACCGCATTGCCACTCATGGGTAAATTGGTGGCGAATGATAGCGAAAGCTATCAGTATTTGGCAGAGTCTATCCGTATGCACCCAGACCAACGCACCCTAAAAGGCATGATGGAAGACGCAGGCTTTGTCAATTGTGACTATAACAACCTAACAGGCGGTATCGTGGCGGTACATCGTGGGTTTAAAAAGTAACTGATGGCGAAAAATATAATAGCTCACTGAAATTTATATACTAAAAGAGAATCAGATGTTTACTGTATTACTACTCGCAGGCATTGAAAAAGTGGTTAATCTAGCGATTGCCACTGACCCCATCACCCAAGCAGGGCTACAACCGTTATCGGGTAAAGTTTTGCGCCTAGTGATGGCAGAGCCAGCCATTGAATTTGATACGATTTTTAATGATGACCATATCCGCTTTGAACCTGTGACGGTTGATGTTTTTGAACCTAAAGGTAGCGCCGTGGTAAGCAAACCTGATTGTGTTGTCAAAGTGGACAACCCTGTGCATTTGCTCAATTTGATGGGTGACCCACAAGGCAATCTGCCGATTGAGGGCGATTATAAAGTGCTGATGCAAGTCAAACAGTTGGTCGCTGGGTTTGACCCTGATATCATTGGTAAACTGCAACCTTTGATTGGTCTGCCGATGGCAAGTCAATTGTCTAATCTGTTAGCCAACCTAAAAGGCACAATCGCTGCACCTGCCAAAGAGATGTTTGCCGATATTGCCAATATCAGAGAGTGGAAAACCAACGGTGCAAGTACTGATGCCAATGCAGGCAATGAGTTAAAACAACAGCTACTAAAACTGCGGGCGGATATTGAACGTGAACAAGCCAGACTCGATGCCATCAAGCAACAGCAAGCGGCTTTATTGCAAAAGTAGATTGCAAAAGTAGATTACAAAAGTAAATTTATTGCAAAATTCGCTTTTGCACAATCAACATGACGGGTTATATCCCCGTCTTTTTTTAACCATTAAAAAATTGCTTATATCATGCTAGAATTCCCACCATTGATAAGCTTTCTAACGAGTTGCCAACGTGTTACTAAATCATCGCAAACGTCTTTTACAACTGTGGCGCATTGCCGCTCATTATCGTGTTGATACCCATCTACCTATTGAAGAGACGCCGCAGCTTGAGCCCATTGCCAAACTTATCCGTATGCACCCTGCCAGCTATTTTCAAAAACCGCATCCAGACGGGGTTAGGCTGGCGCTTGAAGAGATGGGCACGCTGTTTTTAAAATTAGGGCAGCTGCTTTCCACCCGTCGTGATTTGGTCACCCCTGAGATTATTGAGCAGTTGGTGCATCTGCAAGACAGGGTAAAACCCTTTAGTGTCGATACGGTTATCGAGCAAATTGAACAATCGACAAAAAAAGGCGGTTTGGGGCAACCTATCAATCAGCTATTTGCTAGATTTGATGGCACACCGTTAGCGGCGGCATCCATCGCCCAAGTACACACCGCACGCCTGCATGATGGGCGTGAAGTGGTGGTTAAAGTAGTTCGCCCAACCATCCGTGAACAGATTATTGAAGATTTTGAATTATTGCGCGATTTGGCAGGGTGGGCGTCAGCACGGATTGAAGCGGCGCGTGCCGTACATATTATCGATATCGTTGAAGATTATCGGCAAGTCTTGCTCAATGAGCTTGATTTAACCCTTGAAGCTGCCAATACCACCCAAATGCGCAACAACTTTTTGGGTTCATCGATGATGTATGTGCCTGAAGTGTATCAAGCGAGCAAAAACATCATGGTGATGGAGCGCATTGTTGGGGTACCGATTTCGCAAACCCAAGTATTTGATGCGCTTGGATATGATAGGGCGGCACTTGCGGCAAAAGGATTAACGATTTTTTTCACCCAAGTATTTCGGGATAATTTCTTTCATGCCGATATGCACCCAGGCAATGTGTTTGTTGAAACGCTGCCAGCCGATACCCCAAATCCCAATCCCCGCTACATCGCCCTTGATTGCTCAATCGTGGGCGAGCTATCTAAAGCTGACCAAATGATTGTGGCAAGGCTTTTATTATCGGTAATGAACAATAACTTTACCGGTCTAGTGGATATTATCGCGCGGGCAGGCTGGATTCCACCCAATACCGATAAATACGCCCTCATGCGCGATATGCGCCGCACCGTGTCACCGATGATTAGTAAGCCAATCAACGACATTGATTTTGCAGGCGTGCTCATGTCGGTGCTTGATATTGCGCGTCGCTATCATTTGGATATACCGCCGCAGTTGATGCTGCTGCTTAAAACGCTAGTGCATGTGGAAGGTTTAGGACGGGATTTATACCCTGAGCTTGATATTTGGTCGCTCGCCAAACCGATTTTGACAGGCTGGGTGAAGCAGCAATTTGACCCGATGCAAAAAATTGGCGAGCTACGCAAGCAATTACCTGAACTGTTACTGAGTCTCAATGACATGCCACAATTGCTGGATAACAGTTTGCAAAGTCTGTCAAATCTGGGTGGACACCAAGATCAGCAGCTGCGTGAAATACAGCAAATTCGCTCAGATATGCTCAAAAGTCGTCAGCAGGATTGGCTTGCGGTGCTTGGGTTTGTGGGGTCGTTATTTATCGCGCAAATGATTGCCAGTCATGCCGTTTGGCAGGTGAGTAGCTGGCTTGCACCGATTTTTTATGTGATTGCAGTGCTGTTTGTATTGTGGCGGTTATTAAATTAGCGACTTAAGTATGCTTCACATAATGATCGG
>ERZ941671.89-NODE-89-length-50771-cov-5.656676_pt1 | contig 50771 bp, 44 predicted proteins | sample MGYA00521093_ERZ941671 | MGnify/ENA primary metagenome ERZ941671 (study PRJEB32759, sample SAMN07749878) | skin metagenome | biome: transportation; feature: city; material: polyester macromolecule | host: Homo sapiens | place: Hong Kong:MOS line | collected... | reverse complement strand
CACTTCCTTGGCGTCGCAGCGGCCGTTGCCGTTGGTGTCGGTCCACTCCTCCGGCCGCGCGCGCGCGGCGTCGCCGACAAGGACGTGCAGACCAGCGGGATCAGCCTCAATCCGCAGTACCGCTACGCCGAGAACGAAGCGCCGAAGATCACCGGCTACCAGGCCAGCAACACGGTCAGCCTGAAGGTGCGCGACATCGCGAAGCTGGGCAAGGTGCTCGACGCGCTGGCCGGCTCCCTCGACGACACCCTGCTCCCCCACCTGCTCGACGCGCTCGGCGACCTCGACCTCGACGCGCCCGACACGATGCGCACGCTCCGCCACGAGGGACGCGACCTCATCGTGCCGTTCGACGCCGACGAGGTGCGCCCCGGGTTCCGCGGCGCGACGCTTGCGCCCTGGCCGAACCGGGTCGTCGACGGGCGGTACGCGTTGGAGGGCCGTGAGTTCGAGCTGCCGCTCACCGAGCCGCGCCGCGGGCACGCGCTGCACGGCCTCGCCGCCTGGCTCGACTTCGCGCCCGTCGAGCAGTCGGCCGATGCCGTGACGCTCGCGGCCGAGATCGTGCCGCAGGGCGATGACCGCGTCGAGCTCCGGCCCGTTGCCGGCGGCGTCGAGCAGCGGGGCGTCGGCGTCCGGGCCGAACGTGCAGCGCAGGGCCGTGCGGGCCTCGTCCTCGCTGAGGCCCAGCGCGAGCAGGGCCGGGGACGGCTCGGCGTCGTGGGCCGAGCACGCGGACCCCGCCGAGGCCAGCACGCCCCGGCGGGCCGCCTCCTCCAGCACCGACTCGCCGTTCACGCCGGGCAGCACGAACGAGGCGTGACGCGGCAGCCGCCGCGCGGGATGGCCGGTCAGCCGCGCGTCGGGCACGAGCTCCCGGACGCCGTCGAGCACGCGCGCCGCGAACCGGTCCCGCAGCCCGGACCACGCGTCCGCGGCCGCGGCGCGCTCCGCCTCGGCCTCCTCGAAGGCCGCCGCGAACCCGGCGGCACCGGCCACGTTCTGCGTCCCGGACCGCCGGCCCCGCTCCTGGCCGCCACCGGGCACGAGCGGTTCCAGGGCGTGACCCGGGCGCACCCACAGCGCGCCGACCCCCTTGGGCCCGCCGACCTTGTGCCCGGACAGCGCCACGAGATCCGCCCCGAGGGCGCGCACGTCCACCGGGATCTGCCCCGCGGCCTGCACCGCGTCCACGTGCAGCGGCACGCCCGCCTCCCGGGCGACGGCGGCCAGCTCGGCCACCGGCTGCACCGTGCCCACCTCGTTGTGGGCCAGGTGCACGCTGACCAGCGCGGTGTCCGGGCGCAGGCGGGCGGCGAGGTCGTCCGCCGAGGTCAGGCCGTCACGGTCCAGCGCGAGGTGCTCGACCTCGACGCCGTGCAGCCGGGCCAGCTGGTCACAGGACTGCCGCACCGCGCTGTGCTCGATCCCCGTGGTCAGCACGTGGCCCGCCGGGCGGCCGGCGAGGATCCGGGCGCGCACCGTGCCGAGCACGGCGAGCGCGTCGGCCTCCGTGCCGCCCGAGGTGAACACGACCTGCCCGGCCCGGGCGCCGATCGCGCGGGCCACCCGCGCGCGGGCGTCCTCGAGCAGGGCCGCCGCCGCCCGGCCGGCCTCGTGCGCCGAGGACGGGTTGCCGTAGACGCCGGTGAGGGCGGGCCACATCGCCTCCAGCGCGCTGCGCCGGACGGGCGCGGTGGCCGCGTGGTCCAGGTCGAGGGTGGTGCTCATCGGCGCGGCGAGCCCTCCTCGACCACGGCGTCCAGGCCCAGGTCCAGGGACCGGACGGTATGGGTCAGCGCTCCCACCGAGATCACGTCCACGCCCGTGGCCGCGATCGCCCCGATCGTCTCCAGGCTCACCCCGCCGGAGGCCTCGACGACGGCGCGGCCCGCCACGAGCTCGACGCCGGCCCGCAGCTCGGCCGGCGAGAAGTTGTCCAGCATGATCGTGTCGACCCCGGCGGCGAGCACCGCCGGGATCTGCTCGAGCCGGTCGACCTCCACCTCCACGTGGGTGGTGTGCGGCAGGCGTGCCATCCCGGCGCGCAGGGCCGCGGTGAGGGCCTCGCCCGGGTCGCCGGCGCCGCCGAACCCCAGCGCGGCCAGGTGGTTGTCCTTCAGCATCACGGCATCCGAGAGGCTGGAGCGGTGGTTGTGCCCGCCGCCGTCCCGCACCGCCTGCCGCTCGAGCACGCGCAGACCCGGGGTGGTCTTGCGGGTGTCCACCACCCGCGCGTGCCCGCCGCCGGCGCGCACGGCGGCCACGTGGGCGGCCGTCGTCGTGGCGATCCCGGACAGGCGCTGGACGAGGTTCAGCGCCACGCGCTCGGCGCGCAGCACCGAGCGGGCGGGGCCCGCGACCTCGGCGACGACGGCGCCGGGGGACAGGTCGGCGCCGTCGGCCAGGTGCAGGGTGACGGACACGGCCGGGTCGACGAGCCGGAAGGCGGCCTCGAGGGCGTTCGTGCCGGAGAGCACCCCGGCCTCGCGGGCCACCACGCGCGCGGTGATCCGGGCCTGCTCCGGGACGAAGGCCTCCGAGGAGACGTCGCCCCAGGGCGCGTCCTCGGCGAGCGCTGCGGCCACGATCCGCTCCACGTCCGGCTGCGGGGCCGGCGTCGCCGGGGCGCGGTCGGCCGGGGTCACGTCCCGGCCCCGGCGGACTGCGCGGCCGACTGCTTCGGCGCGACGGCCAGCATCCGCTCGAGCGCGGTGCGGGCCGGGTCGGCGACGGACGCGGGCACGGTGATCCGGTTGACCACGCGGCCGGCCACGAGCTCCTCGAGCACCCACGCGAGGTAGCCGGGGTGGATGCGGTACATCGTGGAGCACGGGCAGATCACGGGATCGAGGCAGAAGATCGTGTGCTCGGGGTGCTGGGCGGCCAGGCGCTGCACGAGGTTGATCTCGGTGCCGATCGCGAAGGTCGAGCCGGCCGGCGCCGCCTGGATGGCCTTGACGATGAAGTCCGTGGACCCGGAGGAGTCCGCGGCCTCCACCACGGGCAGGGGGCACTCGGGGTGCACGATCACCTGGACGTCCGGGTGCTCGGCGCGGGCCTGCTCGATCTGCGCCACGGTGAAGCGGCGGTGCACCGAGCAGAAGCCGTGCCACAGCAGGACCTTCGCGTCCCGCAGGGCGTCCTCGGAGTTCCCGCCCAGCGGCAGGCGGGGGTTCCACGTCGGCATCTGCTCGAGTGGGATCCCCCTGGCGCGGCCCGTGTTCCGGCCCAGGTGCTGGTCCGGGAAGAACAGGACGCGCTGGGCACGCTCGAACGCCCAGTCCAGCACGGCCGAGGCGTTGGAGGACGTGCACACGATGCCGCCGCGCTCGCCGACGAAGCCCTTGAGGGCCGCGGAGGAGTTCATGTAGGTCACGGGCAGCAGGGGCACGCGCCCGTCGTCGTCCGGCTCGGTGCCGTAGACCGCCTCGAGCTGCTCCCACGCGTCCTCGACCGAGTCCAGGTCGGCCATGTCCGCCATGGAGCAGCCGGCGGCGAGGTTGGGCAGGATGACGGCCTGGTCCGGGGTGGAGAGAAGGTCCGCGGTCTCCGCCATGAAGTGCACGCCGCAGAACACGATCGCCTCCGCCTCGGGCCGGCCCTGGGAGGCCCGCGCGAGCTGGAAGGAGTCGCCCACGAAGTCGGCGTGCTGGACGACCTCGTCGCGCTGGTAGAAGTGGCCCAGCACGACGACGCGTTCGCCGAGCGTCTGCCGCGCCGCGCTGATCCGGGCGTGGAGCTCCTCGTCCGAGGCCCGCTGGTACTCCTCGGGGATGCGGCCCTGCACGGGGGCGTCGGCCGGGACGGCGTCGTCCTGCGATGCGCCGGGGCCGTAGGCGGGCAGGCCGGCGTCGAACGCCCAGGGGCCGCGGGTCAGGTCGGGGGAGCACGAGGAGCCGCGCGCGGCGTCCTTGTCGATCAGGGTCAGGGTGCGGGCCACCGAGGCGGTGGTCCCGGTCGGGGTGGTCATGGGTGACTCCTGGGTCGGGGCTGGTGGGTCAGCGGCGGGCGTCCGGCCCGGCGGGATCGGGGTCGGTCCCGGGCCCGGCGGGCCGGTAGCGGTAGAGCTTGGGCGGGCGGTGCGGGGTGCCGCCGCGGACCTCGCCGGTCTCCTCGAGGGTCCCGGCGGCGAGGGTGGCGCGGCGGAAGTTGGCGGCGTCGAGGCCGCGGCCGAGGACGGCCTCGTGCACGGCGCGCAGCTCGGCGAGGGTGAAGGAGGGCCCCAGCAGCGCGTGCCCGACGCCGGCTCGCGGCAGGTCCGCGCGCAGGCGCGCCACGGCCGCCGCCAGGATCTGCGCGTGGTCGAACGCCAGCGCGGGCGGTGCGTCGGCCCGGTGCCAGCGCACATGGACCCCGATGGGCAGCCCGGTCACGTCCGGGTCCGGGCGGGACGCCGGGGTGGCGCCGTCGTCGTCCAGGGCGGGGCTGAGCGCCCAGTGGGCCACCGTGAGGACGCGTCCGGTGGGGGAGCGGTCCACGGCGCCGAACGCCGCCAGCTGCTCGAGGCGACGGACGGGACCGGGCACGCACTCGGCGGCCACGCGTGCGGCGACGTCGGCCAGCTCCTCGTCCGCGCCGAGCCACGCGCCCGGCAGCGCCCACCGGTCCAGGAACGGCTCGCGCATCCGCGGGACGAGGGCGACACAGAGGCGGGGCACGCCGTGCGGGTCCGGGCGCACGCCGAAGACGGCCGTGGACACGGCGACGCTGACGCGGGCCTCAGCGACCGGCATGGGACCTCCCGGGGCGGACTGGCGGGGCTGTTCTGGTCAGTATGACACTGTTCCCGCCCATCTCAGAAGGTCAATATGACTGTAAGCGGGGGAGGCACCGGCGCGGTCCCGCGCTAGCCTGAGTCGGGTGAACACGACCGCCGCCTCCGCCCCGTCCGACGCCCCCCTGGCCTCCACCCGCATCGGGGAGGGCTCGCGCCGCGTCGCGTTCCTGCACGGCCTCATGGGCCGCGGCCGGAACTTCACCGGCCCGGCCAAGGAGCTGGGCGACGACTTCACGGTGGAGCTGATCGATCTGCCGGACCACGGCGCCTCGCCCTGGACGGACCGGGTGGACTACCGCGAGATCGCGGACCGGGTGGCCGCCCACCTGCGCGCCGGCCTCGCCGCCGACGGGCCGGTCCACCTGCTGGGCCACTCGATGGGCGGCAAGGTCGCCATGGTGCTCGCCCTGCGGCACCCGGAGCTCGTGGACCGGCTGATCGTGGAGGACATCTCCCCGCGGCTCTCACCGCAGGCCACGGACGAGTTCGTGCACCTGCTGGGCACCATGCTGCGCATGGACCTGGACGCGTACGACTCGCGGGCCGAGGCCGACGCCGCCATGGCCGAGCACGTCCACGACGCGCGGGTGCGCGGCTTCCTGCTGCAGAACCTGCGGCGCACGGCCGGCCACTTCGCGTGGCAGCCCAACGTGGCCATGCTCTTCGAGCACCTGCGGGAGATCGGCTCGTTCCCGGACCCGGTGGTCCCCGAGGACCCGGAGCGCGTGTTCGACCATCCGGTCCTGTGGCTGGCCGGCGCCGAGTCGGACTACGTCCAGGACGAGGACGTGCCGCGGATGAAGGAGCTGTTCCCGCGCGTCGTGCGCGTGACCGTCCGCGACGCCGGCCACTGGCTGCACGCCGACCAGCCCGAGGCCTTCGTCTCGGCGGTGCGCACCTTCCTCACCGCCGACTGACGAGGCCCGCCGGGAGACGGATCCAGCGCCGAGGCCCGCAGACGCGCCGCTACCTTCCGTGCGTAGCGGCGCGTCTGCGGGCCTCGGCGTCGGGCGCGGGTGGGGGCGGACCCGTCGGCCGACGGCGTCAGTGGGCGGGCGCGGCCTTCTTCCCGCGCAGGCGTCCGACGAGCAGGACCACCCCGAGCGCGACCGAGCCCCAGAGCAGGCCCCACACGGCCGACGTCGCGGTCTCCGTGAGCCAGCCGAGGAACGCGCCGGCGGCGTGCGTGACGGGCTCGACGATCCCGTGCTGCACGGCGTAGGGCCACGGCACGCCCAGCGCGTCCAGCTCCACGAGGGCGATGTGGCCGCCCACCCAGAGCATCGCCACGGTGCCGATGACGGTCACCACGCGCAGCACGTGCGGCATGGCCTTGACCAGCCCGGCGCCGAACGAGCGGCCGCCGGAGGTCGAGGCGTTCTGGTGCAGGTGCAGGCCGACGTCGTCCATCTTCACGATCAGCCCCACCACCCCGTACACGCCCGCGGTGATGACGACGGCCACCACCGCCAGGATCGCCGCCTTCATCCAGAAGCCCAGGTCGGCCACCTCGTTCATGGAGATGACCATGATCTCCAGGGACAGGATGAAGTCCGTGGTGATGGCCCCGCGCACCACGGTGTCCTCGGCCTCCGGGCCCCGCTCGACGGCGGGCTCCTCGTCGTCGGCATGCCCGTGGCCGGTGAGCTTGCCCCACACCTTGTGCGCGCCCTCATAGGACAGGTAGGTGCCGCCGGCCAGCAGCAGCCACGGCAGGATCCAGGGGGCGAGCCAGTCGAGCAGCAGCAGGGCGGGCAGGATGAACACGAGCTTGTTGCGCAGGGAGCCCTTGGTGATCCGCCAGATCATCGGCAGCTCGCGGGCCGCGGCCGCGCCGGCCATGTACTGCGGGGTCACCGCGGCGTCGTCGACCACCACGCCCGCCGCCTTGGCCGCGGCGCGTCCCGCTCCGGCGGCCACGTCGTCCACGCTCGCGGCGGCGAGGCGGGCGAGGGCGGCGACGTCGTCGAGCAGGGCTACGAGTCCGACCATGGTTCCTCCTGGGGTGGGGCCGACGGGCGCGTCGGTGCGCGGGCAGGGCGCAGGTTGAGCATAGCGGCGAGGACGGACACGGCACCGGCCCGGTCTCGTGGGGGACCGGGCCGGTGCGTGCGCGGCCGACGAGGCCGCCGGTGGGCTCAGGCGTCGTTCTCGGTGGTCTCCACGGGACGGGAGCCCAGGCGGCCGTCGATGCGGAGCAGGCCCGAGCCGTCGTCGCCGACGAGCTCGAGCTGGCCCACGATCTCGGAGACGGTGGCCTCCTCCTCGATCTGCTCGTCCAGGAACCAGTTCAGCAGCGGGCGCGAGTTGAGGTCGCCCGCGGACTCGGTGGCCCGGTACAGCTCGCGGATCGCCTCGGAGACCTTCTGCTCGTGCGCGAGCGCGGCCCGGAAGATCTCCAGGGCCGACAGGCCGGCCTGCACGGGCGGGGCCGGGATGGCGCCGATCGTCGGGAAGCTGTCCCGGTCGGCGACGTGGTCGATGAACTTGTTCGCGTGGACGATCTCCTCGTCCGCCTGGTGCCGCAGCCACGCGGCCATCCCGGACAGGTCCAGGTCGTCGGCGGCGATCGCGAGCTGGCGGTAGACCATGGACGCCTCGAACTCGAGGGTGATCTGGTCGTTGAACTTCTGCAGCAGGTCATCGGTGAGCTTCATGCCTCGAACTCTAGGCAGGCGGCCGGGGCGCGGTGAAGGCGCGCCCGCCCCTCATCGAGGAGCGACGACGGCGGGCGGCGGCTTCCGCCGGATTCGGCGCCCCGCGGCCCCGGCCCTAGGCTGGGCGCCGTGTCCGAGACCCACCACGCCCGCCCGGGCGTCGACCCCGTGTCGACGCCGCCCTCCGACGTGCCGCGTGGTCCGGGAGGTCGGGACGCGCTCGTGCGCCGCCGCGTGTTCCGGACGCCCCTGCTGCGCCGCGTGGTCTACGCGGTGGTCTTCGAGCTGCTCGCCATCCTCTTCACCACCGTGATCCTGGCGGCGCTCGGCAACGGCGGCGGGCCCTCGCTCGCCGTGGCGGTCGTGTCCTCGACCGTGGCCCTGCTGTGGAACATCGTGTTCAACTCGGTGTTCGAGACCCTCGAACGCCGCCTCGGGATCACGGGCCGGCCCTGGTGGGTGCGCGTGGCCCACGCCGTCGGCTTCGAGGGCGGGCTGATCGTGTTCCTCGTGCCCGCGGTGGCGCTGATCCTCGGCATCGGGCTGGGGGAGGCGTTCCTCATCGAGGCCGGCCTGCTCGTGTTCTTCCTCGTCTACGCCGCGGTGTACGCCTACGCGTTCGACTCGGTGTTCGGCCTGCCGGACTCGGCCGCCCGCGCCGAGGCCTGACCCGCCGATCGGAGCAGGCGCGGCTCAGCGGGAGGCCGGCAGCCCCAGGAACGCGCGGATCGCGGGCATCTCGCGGCGCACCTGGTCCAGGCCGAGCTCGTGGGCGGCGGCCAGCTTGGCCACGGACCGCTCGCCGTTGGAGATGGGCATGCTCTCGGGCACGAACAGATAGGCCCGGCCCTGCCGCTCCATCTCGAACAGGCGCTCGCGGGTCGCGTTGTACCGGCGCCAGCGCGTGAGCAGGGCGTCCGCGACGGCGGGGTAGCGCCGGAAGGTGCGCTGGTAGAACGAGGGGAACCGCTCGGGCCGCTTCACGTACCCGCGCTCCCGGGTCAGGACCACGAGGACCTTCTCGAACCCCGCGTCCTCCGCCGCGGTCAGCGGGATCCCGCCGTCCACGCCGAGGGCACCGTCCACGAACACGGTGCCCTCGGCGTGCACCGGGGGCATGAGGACCGGCATCGTGGACGACGCGCGGACGCGGACCATCAGGTCGGTCAGGGTGGTCATGTCGGAGCGGTCCCACCAGCGGGTCTCGCCGCTCGCGGCGTCGAACCCGCCCAGCACGAGCCGGGCGGGGTTCGCGCGGAACGTGGCGAAGTCGTAGGGCAGGTCCGCCTCGGGCAGGCCGGCGTGCTCGTAGATGTACTCGGCGTTGAACAGGCCCTTGCCGCGCAGGAAGCTCAGCCAGTTGCCGAACCGAGGATCGTCGGCGAAGTCCACGAACGAGCGCCGCGCACGGGCCGGGTCGCGGGACAGGTAGTTCACGGCGTTGGACGAGCCCGCCGAGATGCCGGCCACGAAGTCCACGTGGATCCGCTCGCGCAGCAGCTCCGCCACCACGGCCGAGGTGAGCGCGGCGCGCATCCCCCCGCCCTCGAACAGCAGCGCCGTGTCGGTGACGTTGGACGTCATGGGCTCGGTCATGGTCGGTCCCTCCGTGTTCGCCGTCCGCCGAGCCGGGCGGGGAGTGCTCCCGTCCGGCCGCGCCCATCCTAGGCTGTCCCCATGGCGACGACCCACATGAAGAGCACCCCCGTCCACACCGTCGGTGGGCTGCCCCAGGTGGGTGCCCCCGCCCCCGACTTCACCCTCACCGGGGCGGACCTGTCCCCGGTGACCCTGCGGGAGCTGCGCGGCCGCCGCGTGATCCTGAACATCTTCCCGTCCCTGGACACCGGCGTGTGCGCCGCCTCCGTCCGCGAGTTCGACTCCCGCGTCGCGGACCTCGGGGACGCCACCGTCGTGGCCGTGTCCGCGGACCTGCCGTTCGCCGCCGCGCGCTTCTGCTCGGTCGAGGGCATCGACCACGTCCGCAGCGGCTCTGTGTTCCGCTCGTCGTTCGGCGGCGACTACGGCGTGCGCATGACCGACGGTCCGCTCGAGGGCCTGCTGGCCCGCGCCGTCGTCGTGGTCGATGCCGACGGCGTGGTCCGTCATGCCCAGCTCGTCCCCGAGATCTCCGAGGAGCCGGACTACGAGGCCGCCCTGGCGGCCGCCCGGGGCTGAGCGTGACGCCGCCGGGCTGGCCGCCGCGCGCACGACGCTCGCCCCTGGCGTTCGTCATCGCGCTGTTCGGCGTGCTCGGCGCGCTGGTCCTGGCCGGGGGCCTCACCGCGCTCCTCGCCGGCCGGATGGTCGACGTCGCCGCGGACTCCGCCCCGACCGTGCCCGCCGCCGAGGCCCCCGCCCGGGAGGCGGGCGAGCTCGCGGCGGGCCTGACCCACGTCCACGACGGCGTGACGGTGGACTGGTCCGCATCGGCCCACGACGGCTCGTCCCTGGACCCGGGCCAGCCGGTCGCGGACGCCCCGGGCATCCTCCTCGTGGAGACCGCCCTCGGCGCCCGCACCGGCACGGGGACGGGCATGGTGCTCTCCCCGGACGGGCTGGCGGTGACCAACTACCACGTGGTCGAGGACTCCTCGGAGGTGCACGTGGTGGTCGCGGACACCGGCGCGCGGCACACGGCCACGGTGCTCGGGCGCGATGCCGAGCACGACATCGCGGTGCTCGACGTCGAGGGCGTCTCAGACCTGCCGGTGGCCAGCGTCTCGCTGGACCCGGTGCGGCGCGGGGACCAGGTGGCCGCCGTCGGCAACGGCGGAGGCCAGGGTTATCTGACGGCCGTGCGCGGCACCGTGCTCGGCACGGACCGCTCGATCATGGCCGCGGCCGAGGGCACCGATCAGTACGCGCGCCTGTCCGGCCTGATCCAGACGGACGCGGACGTCGTGCCCGGCTACTCCGGCGGCCCGGTGGTGGACGACGCCGGCCAGGTGGTCGGCGTGACCGTGGCGGCCAGCGACGGGACCACCGCAGACGAGGTGGACGGCTTCGCGATCCCGCTGGAGGTGGCCTTCGACGTGGCGGACCAGGTCCTCTCGGGCGAGGAGACGGACACCGTGAGCATCGGTGCGGACGGCGCCCTGGGCATCATGGTCGGCGCGGATCCCGACGTCGGCGTCGTGGTCATGCAGGTGGACGCGGGCTCGGCGGCCGAGCAGATCGGCCTGGTCGAGGGCGATGTGATCCTCGAGATCGAGGGGCGGCCCGTCGGCGACGACGCCTCCCGGATGTCCCGCCTGGTCAACGACCACAACGTGGGGGACCGGATCACCGTCCAGTGGCGCACCGCCGACGGCGAGGTGCGCGAGGCCGAGGCGGTCCTGCAGCCGGCCCTCGTGAACTGACCGGCCCCCCGGCGCTCAGGAGAGCAGGTCCAGCGAGAGGGCCATCGCGGCCACGCCCAGCAGCACGCCGCCCAGCGCCGCGGCGCGGCCCCCGGCCGCCCGGGCGGCGGGCAGCAGCGCGTCGAGGCTCACGGTCACCATCACGCCCGCCACGGCCGCGAAGACGGCGGCCACGAGCGCGGGCGTGAGGAACGGGGCCAGCAGCAGCCAGCCGATCAGCGCGCCCAGCGGCTCCGCGATCCCCGTGAACGCGGCCCACGCGAAGGCCTTGCGCCGCGATCCGGTGGCCTGCCGCACGGGCACGGCCACGGCCACGCCCTCGGGAACGTTGTGCACGGCCATCGCGACGGCCAGCGCGAGGCCCACCGACGGATCCTGCAGGGTGCCGGCGAAGGTGACGAAGCCCTCCGGCAGATTGTGCAGGCCGATCGCCAGGGCCGTCACCGTGCCCAGGCGCAGCATCCGCCGCCGGTCCAGGCCGGCCGGGTCGTCGACGTCGCCCGGCATCTCCGAGACGGGGTCGGGGACGGCGCGCTCGAGCAGCACGTAGGCGCCTGCGCCGAGGGTCAGGGCGGCCACCGCGACGGCGGTCGCCGCGGGGCCGACCGCCCCGCCCAGCCCCTCGACGGCGGCCGGCAGCATCTCCAGGAAGGAGACCGCGAGCATGACGCCCGCGGCGAGGCCGAGGGCGGCCCCCAGCCCGCGGCCCGAGGGCTCGCGTCCGACGATCGCCAGGACGCCGCCCAGCACCGTGGCCAGCCCGGCGAACGTCGTGAGAGCGAGCGCGGTCCAGAACGGGTCCACGGGGGAGGGCCTCCTGACGGGCGGCGGGCGGGGTGCGACCATCCTAGGGACCACAGGAGGAGACCATGACCGAAATCGCCGCCGGCCCCGGATTCGCCCTGCCCCGGGGCGTCGAGCCGGGCCGCGCCGTCGTCGTGGGCGCCGGACCCAACGGCCTGACCGCCGCCGCCCTGCTGGCCCGCGAGGGCTGGGAGGTGGACGTGTTCGAGCGGGCCCCGGTGCCCGGCGGCGCGTGCGCGTCCGCGCCGGTGCTGGGGGAGGGGACCGTGGTGGACCTCGGGGCGGCGGGCCATCCGTTCGGCGTCGCCAGCCCCGTGTTCCGGGAGCTGGGGCTGACGGACCACGGGCTCGCCTGGCTGCACCCGGCCGTGCCGATGGGACATCCGCTGCCGGACGGGCCGGCCGCCCTCCTGCACCGGGACCTCGAGGCCACCGCCGTGGGTCTCGGCGTCGACGCGCGGGCCTGGCGGGCCGTGCACGGGGCCCTGGTCGAACACGTCGACGAGATCCTGGCGGGCGCGCTCGGCCCGGTGCTGCGACCCCCGCCCCATCCGGTGGCGATGGCCCGCTTCGGCCTGCGCGCCCCGTGGCCGGCCGATCTGCTGGGCCGGGCGATGTTCCGCACGGAGGCCGCCCGCGCCCTGTTCACGGGCTCGGCGGCCCACGCGATCCTGCCCTCGAGCCGGCCCCTGACGGCGGCGTTCGGTGCGCTCTTCGGCGCGCTCGGGATGAGCTCGGGCTGGCCGGTGGCGCGCGGCGGGTCGGGGGCGATCGTCGACGCGCTCGTGGCGGTGCTGCGGGCGCACGGCGGGCGGCTGCACCTGGGCCACGAGGTCACGGACCTGCGCGCGCTGCCCGCCGCGGACGCCGTCGTGCTGGACCTGACCCCGCGCCAGGTGCTGCGCGTCGCCGGCACGGGCCTGCCGCCGCGCTACGCCGCGGCCCTGCGCCGGTGGCGCCCCGGGCCGTCCGTGTCCAAGGTCGACTTCCTGCTCGACGGGCCGATCCCGTGGCGCGACGCCCGGCTCGCGGGCGCGGGGACGGTGCACCTGGGCGGGACCGCCGCCGAGATCCGGCGGGCCGAGGACGACGTCGCGGCCGGCCGGATGCCGGCGCGGCCCTTCGTCATGCTCTGTCAGCAGCAGGCGGCGGACCCCACACGGGCCACCGGGCCCGCCCGGGGGCACACGGTCGTCTGGTCCTACGCCCATGTGCCCCACGGCCACCCCGGCGACGTCCGTCCGCTGATCGAGGCGGAGGTGGAGCGGCACGCACCCGGCTTCCGGGACCGGATCCAGGCCGCGGTCGCGATGCGCCCGGCCGACCTGGAGGTGTGGAACCCGAACCTCGTGGGCGGTGACATCGCGGGGGGATCGCTCGCGGGAGCGCGCGCGCTCCTGCGCCCCACTGCGTCGCCCCGGCCGCACCGGGCGGGTCGGACCGGGCTGTATCTGGCCTCCGCCTCCACCCCGCCGGGCGCCGGCGTCCATGGCATGGGCGGGGCGTGGGCCGTGCGGACACTGCTGGCGGACCGTCGTCGCTGACCGCGTCGGCGCCCGGTCCGTGGCCTGCCGGGGTGTCGGCGACCGCTGTGCGCCACGGCTGAGACTGATCCGGATCCGGACTTTCGCGAATCGGAATGTGCCCGCTACAGTGTGGTTCATCTCACGGAACGTCCCGTCTCGGCGGAACGGCCCGGGGGTCGTCTCGCACCATCGGATCCCCACAGGGATGCGGATGAGGGACGTCCTTGCACCTCTCATGAACGGAAGCACCTTCCATGAAGTACACGAAGCTCTCCGCTGCCGCGGCCCTGGCCGCCGGCTCGGCCCTCATCCTCTCCGCGTGCGCCCCGGGCGGCGGCAACGCAGGCGAATCCAGCAACGGCTCCGGCGCCAGCCAGGGCGGCGACTCGGGCGCCGGCAACGTCATCGAAGGGGACAAGGGCCAGAAGCTCACCGCCGAGGCCTCCGGGCCGGAGATGGCCGACCTGGGCGACGTCAAGACCCAGGACGGCTCCATCGCCTACTCGGTGGGCGCCGACGACTTCCTGTCCTACAACGGCCTGCAGTCGAACACGTACACCACGTACAACTCGGCCGTCGTGGACCGCATGTTCTCGTCCTTCTGGTACTTCGGCACCGACGGCTCGATCATCCCGAACGAGGACTTCGGCACGTACGAGAAGACCTCGGACGACCCGCTGACCGTGAAGTACACCATCAGCGACGACGCCAAGTGGTCCGACGGCACCCCCGTCACCGCCGGCGACTTCATCGTGCACTGGGCCGCGAACAACGACACGGTCAAGGCGGAGGGTTCCGAGACCCCGCTGTTCGACTCGATCTCCTTCGAGCAGGGCAAGTACATCCCGGAGGCGCCCGAGGGCGAGGCCGACGGCAAGGAGTTCACCGTCACCTACCCGGAGCCCTACGCGGACTGGGAGATCCTCATCAGCACCGCGCTGCCGGCGCACATCGTCGCCAAGGAGGCGGGCATGAGCTTCGAGGAGCTCGTCACCGCCGCGAAGGAGAAGGACGTCGAGGCGCTCACCCCGGCGGCCGAGTTCTGGAACGACGGCTGGGACTTCAGCCCCGGCGAGCTGCCGGACGCCTCGCTGGTGCCCTCCATGGGCCCCTACAAGTTCAAGGACGGCGGCTGGCAGGCCGGCCAGTCCATCACCCTCGAGGCCAACCCCGAGTACTGGGGCACCCCGCCGGCCACCAAGGAGCTCGTCCTCCGCTTCGCCGACCCCAAGACCCACGTGCAGGCCCTGCAGAACGGCGACCTCGACGTCATCGAGCCGCAGGCCACCGTGGACACCCTCCAGCAGCTCGAGGGCCTCGGCGACGACGTCAACGTCCAGACCGGTGACCAGCTGACCTGGGAGCACGTGGACTACAACCGCGGCGAGGGCTCGGTCTTCGCGGACTCCCCGGAGCTGCGCGAGGCCTTCGCCCTCTGCCTGCCCCGCCAGCAGATCGTGGACAACCTGATCAAGCCGATCTACGCGGACGCCCAGGTCATGAACCTGCGCGAGGTCTTCCCCTTCCAGGACAAGTACCAGGAGGTCGTGGACGAGGCCTACCCGAAGGAGATGGACGAGCCGAACATCGAGAAGGCGAAGGAGCTCGTCGAGAAGTCGGGCGTCTCCAAGCCCACGGTCCGCCTCGGCTACCAGGCCGGCAACCAGCGTCGCACCGAGACCGTCGCGCTCATCAAGAGCTCCTGCGACCAGGCCGGCTTCGACGTGCAGGACGCCAACTCGCCGGTGTTCTTCAAGGAGGTCATGCCGGCCGGTGACTACGACGCCGCCCTCTACGCCTGGGCCGGCTCGGGCCAGAAGGCCTCCGGCGCGAACATCTACCAGTCGGACGGCGCTCAGAACCAGCAGAGCTACAACAACCCCGAGGTGGACGCGGCCTGGGACAAGCTCGCCACCTCGCTGGACGAGAACGAGCAGCTGGAGCAGGTCAAGACCATCGAGAAGCTGCTCTGGGAGGACTTCCAGGCCATCCCGCTGTACGCTCACCCGGGTCTGGTCGGCCACAAGGCCGACGTCGCCAACGTGCGCGACACCGCCGCCCAGTCGGGTGCGCTGTGGAACGTGGAGCAGTGGGTCCGCGTCCAGGAGTGACGCCCCGCTGACCTCTGACCCGGCGGTCCGCCTCCCGCGGACCGCCGGCGTCGGGATCGAGGACAGAGCCCGGCCGGGCACCGGCCGGGCTCTGGCCGTGAACCGCGGCGAACCCGCACCCCTCCCTTTCCCTTGCACTCGCACGGAAGGTCACCCCCTGTTGTGCTGAAATTCATCCTCAAGCGCCTCGGCAGCTCCCTCCTGGTGCTGTTCGGCGCGTCGATCCTGCTCTTCTTCCTCGTGGCCCACTCGGGTGACCCCCTCCAGGACCTGCGAGAGTCACAGAACCCCAACCGCGAGACCCTCATCGCCGCCCGCACCGAATTCATGGGGCTGGACCAGCCCTGGTACGCCCGGTACTGGGACTGGCTCCAGGGCATCGGCGGCTGCGTCACCGGTCAGTGCGACCTCGGCCTCAGCCGGAACGGTCAGTCCGTCGGTGACCTGCTGAGCAACGCCGCGGCCTCCACGCTGCGCCTCGTGGTGCTCGCGACCGTCCTGGCGATCATCATCGGCATCGCGATCGGCATCGTCACCGCGATCCGCCAGTACTCCGGCCTCGACTACGTGGTCACGTTCCTGATCTTCCTCTTCTTCTCGCTGCCCGTGTTCTGGGCGGCCGTGCTCCTGAAGGAGTACATGGGGATCCGGTTCAACGACTGGATCCGCAGCCCCGAGCTGAACTGGCCCCTCCTCATCGGGGTCGCCGTCCTCGCGGGCCTGGTCCTGCAGGCCGTCATGGCGGGCGACCTCAGGCGGCGCGCCTTCACGTTCGGCGCCACCGCCGCGTTCATCCTGCTCGCCGGCTGGGTGCTGTTCGCCGTCGACTTCTGGCGGCATCCGCAGATGGGCCCGGTCGTGCAGCTGGTCATCGGCCTGGCCGCCGCCGTCGGCGCCACCGCGGTGATCTCCGGTCTGCGCAACCGATCGGTCCTCAAGGCCGCCCTGGTCACGGCCGCGATCGGCCTCGTCGCCTACTACGCCACCTACGGCCTGCTGTGGCGGACGCCGTCCGCGCTGCTGCTGGCCGGCCTCGGCGTCATCCTCGTGCTGGTGGCCATCCTGGTGGGCCGCCTGCTCGGCGGCTTCTCCAAGGGCTCGGCCGTGTCCGCCTCGCTGGTGACCGCCCTGATCATGGGCGTGGCGATCGTGGCGGAACACCTGATGAACTACTGGCCGACCTTCCTGAAGGTCAAGCCGCGCCCGATCTCCACGATCGGCTCGGGCACCCCGAACCTGGACGCCCACTTCTGGGTGGTGTTCCTGGACCGCGGTGCGCAGCTGCTGCTGCCCACCATCCTGCTGACCATCATCTCGGTGGCCACGTATTCGCGGTACACGCGCTCCTCCATGCTCGAGGTCTCGCGCCAGGACTACATCCGCACCGCGCGCGCCAAGGGCCTGCCGGAGCGCCAGGTGATCCTGAAGCACGCGTTCCGCAACTCCCTGATCCCCATCACCACGATCATGGCCTTCGACTTCGCCGGCCTGATCGGCGGCGCCGTGATCACGGAGCAGGTGTTCGGCTGGAAGGGGATGGGCGAGCTGTTCGCCACCGGCCTGCGCGACGTGGACCCCATGCCCGTGATGGCGTTCTTCCTCGTGACGGGCACCGCCGCCGTGCTGATGAACCTCGTGGCGGACGTGCTCTACGCCGTCCTCGACCCCCGGATTCGAGTGTGAGCCAGATGACCACCAACAACTCCTCGACGACGGGCGCGCAGCTCGACGAGAAGCAGATCTTCGACCTCGCGGAGGCGGAGGACGCCAAGCTCCGCGCCAAGGCCGGGAAGTCCTACTCCCAGGGCGCCCTGGTCCGCAAGCGGTTCTTCCGCCACAAGGCGGCGATGATCTCCCTGATCGTGCTGGTCTTCATCACGCTGATGGCGTTCTCCTCCATCGGCTTCGCCGGCATCCCCGGCTGGTGGGACAAGTCCTACACGGCCGCGGCCTCCGTGGTGAACGGCGGTCGCCCGACGCTGTCGGTCGTGCCGCAGGCCTTCGGGGGCGAGGGCCTCCGCTGGGGCGAGCACCCCTTCGGCCAGGACACCACGGGCAAGGACTACTTCGCCCTCGTGATGCGCGGGACCCAGCAGTCCATGATCATCGCGGCCATCGTGGGCCTGCTCTCCACCGTGATCGGCGCGATCGTCGGCGCCGTGTCCGGCTACTTCGGCGGCTGGGTCGACTCCGTGCTGATGCGCCTGACCGACCTGATCATCGTCATCCCGCTGCTCGTGCTCGCCGCGGTGCTCGGCCAGATGGCCAGCGGCATGAAGATGGGCATCCTCCCGCTCGCGGTGGTGCTCGGCCTCGTGTCCTGGACGTCCCTGGCCCGCCTCGTGCGCGGCGAGGTCCTGTCCCTGCGCGAGAAGGAGTTCGTGGCGGCCGCCGTCGCCATGGGCGCCAAGCCGGGCCGCCTGATCTTCAAGCACCTGCTGCCCAACACGATCGGCGTGATCGTCGTGAACGCGACGTTCGCCATCGCGGGCGCGGTGCTGCTGGAGACCTCGCTGTCCTTCCTCGGCTTCGGCGTGAAGGCGCCGGACTCGTCTCTGGGCCTGCTCATCTCCGACTACCAGAACGCGTTCACCACCCGTCCGTGGCTGTTCTGGTGGCCCGGCATGATCATCCTGGCGATCGCCCTGTCCGTGAACTTCCTCGGCGACGGCCTGCGCGACGCCTTCGACCCGCGCCAGGGCGCGGGCGCCCACCGCAGGCCCCGCTTCTTCGGCCGCCGCGCGGCCGCCACCGAGGCCGGTGCGACGACGGCGGGCGGTCTGGCCGCGGCCCCGACGGCCGGTCGGATCGAGGCCCCCGTGGAGGAGGCCGGCGGATCCGCACGGATCTCCGACGCGGACGAGGACGGTCAGCGATGAGCGCGAACGACAAGAAAGGCCGATCCATGTTCGGCAAGAAGAACGAGAACGACGTGACCGCCGGCGGGCAGGGCTCGCACGCGGCGTCGTCGGCCGACCTCGAGGCGCGCGGCGCCGCCGTGCCCGGCTCCTCCGGCGCCGGCGGCGTGCCTCCGGGCCCCGCGACGAGCGCGATGGGCGTCGTGGCCCGCCACGACGACCTGGGCGGCGAGCCGGTGCTCGCCTTCCGCGACGTGGACGTGAAGTTCGCGACCGAGTTCGGCGAGGTGCACGCGGTCAAGGGCGTGACGTTCGACGTCAAGCCCGGCGAGGTCGTCGCCCTCGTGGGCGAGTCCGGCTCCGGCAAGTCCGTCACGAGCGCCACCGCCATGGGCCTGCTCCCGGGCAATGCGGACATCACCGGCTCCGTGCAGCTGGCCGGCCGCGAGGTGCTCACCATGACCCCGGGGCAGCTGCGCGACATCCGCGGCGACGAGGTGGCGATGGTGTTCCAGGAGCCCATGACGGCCCTGAACCCCGTCCTCACCGTGGGCGACCAGCTCACGGAGGCCCTCGAGCTGCACGGCATCGCCTACGGCACCGAGGCGGACAAGCGCGCCGTCGAGCTGCTCACCATGGTGGGCATCCCCGACGCCGCCACCCGGCTCAAGCAGTACCCCCACCAGTTCTCGGGCGGCCAGCGCCAGCGCATCGTCATCGCGATGGCGATCAGCTGCTCGCCGAAGGTGATCATCGCGGACGAGCCCACCACGGCGCTCGACGTGACGGTCCAGGCCGAGATCCTGGAGCTGCTGCGCTCCCTGAAGAACAAGATGAACACCGGCATCCTGCTCATCACGCACAACATGGGCGTGGTGGCGGACATGGCGGACCGGGTGTGCGTGATGCTCCACGGCGAGCTCGTGGAGCAGGGCTCGGTGCACCAGGTGCTCCAGCACGCCCAGCACCCGTACACCCAGAAGCTGCTCTCGGCGGTGCCGCGCCTCGGCGAGCCGCTCGAGGTGGCGGAGCCGGAGCCGGTCACGGCCACGCAGACGCAGGCCCGGTACGCGATCGAGGCGGAGAACCTCCACCTCGAGTACGACCACCGCGGCAAGAAGAACCGCGTGGTCCACGACGTCAGCTTCCAGGTGGCCCCGGGCGAGATCCTGGGCCTGGTGGGCGAGTCCGGCTCGGGCAAGTCCACCATCGCCAAGTCGGTGCTCGGCCTGCTCACCATCGCGGAGGGCTCGCTGCGCATCCAGGGCCACGACCTGGCGACGATGCCCAAGGCCGAGCAGCGCGCCCTGCGCAAGAACATCGGCGTGGTCTTCCAGGACCCGGCGGCCTCGCTGGACCCGCGGTTCCCGATCGGCGACATCATCACCGAGCCGATGGTCGTGCACAAGGTGGGGGACCGGCGCTCGCGCCTGGCCCGCGCCGAGGAGCTGCTGGACGCGGTGCGTCTGCCGCGCTCCGTGGTGAACCGGTACCCGCACGAGCTCTCCGGCGGTCAGCGCCAGCGCATCTCGATCGCCCGCGCCCTGACCCTGGACCCCCAGGTGCTCATCGCGGACGAGCCGACCTCGGCCCTGGACGTGTCCGTCCAGGCCGCCGTGCTGGACATGTTCGCGGAGCTGCAGCAGCGCTACGAGTTCGCGTGCCTGTTCGTGTCCCACGACCTCGCGGTGGTGGACATGCTGGCCCACAAGGTGCTCGTCCTCAAGGACGGCCGCCAGGTGGAGCAGGGCCCCACGGAGGAGGTGCTCCACCGTCCGAAGGAGGAGTACACCCGTCGCCTCCTGGCGGCGGCGCCCGTGCCGGACCCGGACCAGCAGGCGGAGCGTCGCCAGGAGCGCCGCGAGTTCCTCGCCTCCCTCGGCGAGGGCGTCTACTGACCGCGCGGGTCGGCGGCGGGCGCGTCCCGCCGCCGACCCCGGGCCCACCGGCCCGCCTGTCCACGGCGGCCCCTGCGCGTACAATCGCACGGGGGCCGCCGTCGTCGTGCGCCTCCACCCCTTTGATGTCGAACCGGACAGGACGCCCATGACCTCGACCGAAACCCGCCGCTCCGATCTGCGCAACGTGGCCATCGTGGCCCACGTGGACCATGGCAAGACCACGATGGTGGACGCCATGCTGCGCCAGACCGGTGCCTTCAACACGCACGGCGACGTCGCCGAGCGGGTCATGGACTCCGGGGACCTGGAGAAGGAGAAGGGGATCACGATCCTCGCCAAGAACACCACGGTGTTCTACTCCGGCCCGTCCGCCCCCGAGGGCGAGACCGTCACCATCAACGTGATCGACACCCCCGGCCACGCCGACTTCGGCGGCGAGGTGGAGCGCGGCCTGTCCATGGTGGACGGCGTCGTGCTGCTCGTGGACTCCTCCGAGGGCCCGCTGCCCCAGACCCGCTTCGTGCTCCGCAAGGCCCTCGCGGCCAAGCTGCCCGTGATCCTCGTGGTCAACAAGACGGACCGCCCGGACGCGCGCATCGACGGGGTCGTCTCCGACTCCATGGACCTGCTGCTCGGCCTGGCCTCGGACCTGGCCGAGGAGGATCCGGACCTGGACCTCGACTCGGTGCTGGACGTCCCCGTCGTCTACGCCTCGGGCAAGGCCGGCCGCGCCTCCCTGACCCAGCCCGCCGACGGCGCCCTGCCGGAGGCCGAGGACCTCGAGGCCCTCTTCAACGTGATCATGGAGCACATCCCGGCCCCGTCCTACACCGAGGGCGAGGTCCTCCAGGCGCACGTCACCAACCTGGACGCCTCCCCGTTCCTCGGCCGCCTCGCGCTGCTGCGCATCTTCAACGGCACCCTCCGCAAGGGCCAGCAGGTCGCGTGGGCCCGCCAGGACGGCGCCCTGAAGACCGTGAAGATCACCGAGCTGCTGGCCACCAAGGGCCTCGAGCGCGTGCCCGCGGAGGAGGCCGGCCCGGGCGAGATCGTCGCCGTCGCCGGCATCGAGGACATCATGATCGGCGAGACCCTCACCGACGCGGAGAACCCGAAGCCGCTGCCGCTGATCACGGTGGACGACCCGGCCATCTCCATGACCGTGGGCATCAACACCTCCCCGCTGGCCGGCCGCGTCAAGGGCGCCAAGGTCACGGCCCGCCAGGTGAAGGACCGCCTGGACAAGGAGCTGATCGGCAACGTCTCGCTCAAGGTGCTCCCCACCGAGCGCCCGGATGCGTGGGAGGTGCAGGGCCGCGGCGAGCTCGCCCTGGCCATCCTCGTGGAGCAGATGCGCCGCGAGGGCTTCGAGCTCACCGTGGGCAAGCCGCAGGTGGTCACCCGGACCGTGGACGGCAAGGTCCACGAGCCGATGGAGCGCATGACCATCGACATCCCCGAGGAGTTCATGGGCGCGGTCACGCAGCTCATGGCCGCCCGCAAGGGCCGCATGCAGGAGATGTCCAACCACGGCACGGGCTGGATCCGCATGGAGTTCCTGGTCCCGGCCCGCGGCCTGATCGGCTTCCGCACCCGCTTCCTCACCGAGACCCGCGGCGCGGGCATCGCCTCCTCCTACGCGGCCGGCTACGAGCCGTGGACCGGTGAGATCGAGTACCGCACCAACGGCTCCCTCGTGGCCGACCGGGCGGGCTCCGCCACGCCGTTCGCCATGATCAACCTGCAGGAGCGCGGCACCTTCTTCGTGCAGCCCGGCGCCGAGGTGTACGAGGGCATGATCGTGGGCGAGAACTCGCGCGCCGACGACATGGACGTGAACATCACCAAGGAGAAGAAGCTCACCAACATGCGTGCGGCCTCCTCCGAGTCGTTCGAGGGCCTGACGCCCCCGCGCCGGCTCACCCTCGAGGAGTCCCTCGAGTTCGCCCGCGAGGACGAGTGCGTGGAGATCACCCCCGAGGACATCCGCATCCGCAAGGTCGTCCTGGACGCCAACGAGCGCCTGAAGGCCGCGCGCGCCCGCGCCCGTGCCTGAGCGTCCCCGCCGCCGCGCCCGGCCCGCCGACGTGGTGGGCGGGGCGTTGCTCGGCGTCGTCGCCGGCGCGCTCGGCACCGCCGTCCATCTGAACCTGGCCTCCCTGCCGGGCGGCTGGACCCTGCCCTGGGGTGCGGTGCTGGCGCTCGTGCTCGTGGGCTCGACACAGCGCTGGTGGATGGTCCGACGCGCGGGCCGCGGCGGGCGCGCCCTGCCGGCGGGGGCCGCGGTCGTCGCCGGCGCGTTCACCGCCGTCCTGGCCCTGCAGCGCCTGCCGGTGGACGACGCCCTGGGGGTGTCCTGGACGGCCGGCCTGTGGGCGGCGGCGCCGGGCGCCGTCGTCGCCTCCGTGGCCTGGAACGTCGGCCAGCCGGTGCTCGGTATGGTCCTGTTGGCCGCGGGCCGGCGGCTGGACCGCCGACCCGCGGAGGCCGCCGAGGCCGCCACGCGCCCCTGCCGGGCCACTGTGACCGCCCGCGAAACGCGTCCGGGGGAGCGAGTACCCTGGACCGCAGCCCCGCAACCCCGTGCCCAGAGAGAGGTGGACGGTCAGCCATGACCTACGTGATCGCGTTGCCGTGTGTGGACGTCAAGGACAAGGCGTGCATCGACGAATGCCCCGTGGACTGCATCTACGAGGGTGAGCGCATGCTCTACATCCACCCGGACGAGTGCGTCGACTGCGGTGCGTGCGAGCCGGTGTGCCCCGTCGAGGCCATCTACTACGAGGACGACACCCCCGACGAGTGGGCCGAGTACTACAAGGCCAACGTCGAGTTCTTCGACGACCTGGGCTCCCCGGGCGGCGCCGCCAAGCTGGGCATGATCGCCAAGGACCACCCGATCATCTCCGCCCTGCCCCTGCAGAACGCCGACGCCTGAGCCCCATGCTGACGCTGCCGGACTACCCGTGGGACACGCTCACCCCCTACCGTGAGCGTGCCGCCGCCCACCCGGACGGCGTCGCGGACCTGTCCATCGGCACGCCCGTGGATCCGACGCCGGCGCTGATCCGCCGGGCCCTGACCGAGGCCGCCGACGCGCACGGCTACCCGACGACGCACGGCACGGACGCCCTGCGCCGCGCGGTCGTCGACTGGTACGCCCGGCGCCGCGGGGTGTCCGGGCTGGACCCGGCGGCCGTGGTGCCCACGGTCGGGTCGAAGGAGTTCATCGCGTGGCTGCCCACGCTGCTCGGGCTCGGCGCAGGCGACGTCGTCGTCCACCCCGAGGCCGCCTACCCCACCTATGCGGTGGGCGCGCTGCTGGCCGGGGCGGAGGCCGTGGCCGCGGACGACCTCGACGCGCTGGCGCCCGAGGTGCGTGAGCGGGTGCGCCTCGTGTGGACCAACTCGCCGGCCAACCCCACCGGCGCCGTGCTGGACGCGGCGGCGCTGCGCCGCACGGTCGACGCCGCCCGTGCCGTGGGCGCCGTGGTGTGCGGGGACGAGTGCTACGCCGAGCTCGGCTGGGACGCGTGGGACGGGGCCGTCGTGCCCTGCATCCTGTCCGACGAGGTCTCCGGCGGCGACCTGACGGGCCTGCTGAGCGTCTACTCGCTGTCCAAGCAGTCCAACCTCGCCGGCTACCGCGCCGCGTTCGCCGCGGGGGATCCGGAGCTCGTGGCGACCCTGGTCAACACCCGCAAGCACGCGGGCATGATCGTGCCCGCCCCGGTGCAGCACGCGATGGCCGTGGCCCTGGCCGACGACGCGCACGTCGCGGAGCAGAAGGACCGCTACCGCCGCCGTCGGGACGCGCTGCGCACCGCGCTGGAGGCCTCCGGCCACACGGTGGACCACTCCGAGGCGGGGCTGTACCTGTGGACCCGGCGGGCGGACCTGGACCCGGCCGACGCCACGGCGCAGGACTCGTGGGACCTGCTGGGCGAACTGGCGGACCTGGGCATCATCGCCGGGCCCGGCGTGTTCTACGGAGCCGGCGGCGACGGCTACGTCCGCGTGGCGATCACCGCCACGGACGAGGCGGTCGCCCGGGCCGCGGCGAGACTCACCGCCCGCGGGCCGCGGACCGGCTGAGCCGGGGCCGAGGGCCGTCGTCGGGGGAAGCGATCGCGCGCCCCGGGCCGGTCCTTGATAGTTTGGAGCAGAGTCGTCCCCGTGTGGGCGCGCCCACGCCGGCGCGTGAACCCGGGCCATCGAGAAGAGAAGACGAGGGAGCACACCCGTGACCCATCACGAGTCCGTCCGGCTGACCGTCGGCGAGCAGAGCCTGGACCTGGGCGTCGAGCACGCCACAGAGGGCAACAACGGCATCAACATCGCCCCGCTCCTGAAGGAGACCGGCGACGTCACCTACGACCCGGGCTTCATGAACACGGCGAACGCCAAGTCGGCCGTCACGTTCATCGACGGCGACCAGGGCATCCTGCGCTACCGCGGCTACGCCATCGAGGACCTCGCCGAGCACTCCTCCTTCATGGAGGTGGCCTACCTGCTGATCTACGGCGAGCTGCCCGAGTCCAAGGAGACCCTGGAGGCCTGGGAGACCAACATCCTGCGCCACAACATGGTGCACGAGGACCTCAAGCTGTTCTTCAACGGCTTCCCGCGGGACGCGCACCCCATGCCGGTGCTGTCCTCCTCCGTGTCCGGGCTGTCCACGTTCTACCCGGACTCCCTGGACCCGCACGATCCGGAGCAGGTCCACATCTCCACCGTGCGTCTGCTGGGCAAGCTGCCGGTGCTGGCCTCCTACGCGTTCAAGAAGTCGCTGGGCCAGCCGTTCATGTACCCGCACAACTCGCTGAACTACGTGGAGAACTTCCTCCGCCTGTGCTTCGGCGTGCCGGCCGAGGAATACGACATCGACCCGGACGTGGTCAAGGCACTCGACCTGCTGCTCATGCTGCATGCCGACCACGAGCAGAACGCCTCCACCTCCACGGTGCGCCTGGTCGGCTCCACCCAGGCCAACCTGTTCGCCTCGGTGTCCGCCGGCATCAACGCCCTCTACGGCCCGCTGCACGGCGGCGCCAACGAGGCCGTGCTGAACATGCTCCGGAAGATCAAGTCGGAGGGCATCACGCCCGAGGACTTCATGGAGAAGGTGAAGAACAAGGAGGACGGCGTCCGCCTGATGGGCTTCGGCCACCGCGTGTACAAGAACTACGACCCGCGGGCCAAGATCATCAAGAAGACCGCCGAGGACATCCTGGGCAAGATGGGCGGCAACGACGAGCTGCTCGAGATCGCCCAGCGCCTCGAGGAGAAGGCCCTCGCCGACGACTACTTCGTGGAGCGCAAGCTCTACCCGAACGTCGACTTCTACACCGGCGTGATCTACAAGGCCATGGGCTTCCCGGAGAAGATGTTCACCGTCCTCTTCGCCCTGGGCCGCCTGCCCGGCTGGATCGCCCAGTGGCGCGAGCTCATGGAGGACCCGGCCACCAAGATCGGCCGCCCGCGCCAGATCTACGTGGGCGAGCAGCTGCGCCAGTACCCGCAGCGCTGACCCGGGGGCGCTGACCCTGGGGCGCTGACCCTGCGTTTGGGGGCGGTTTCGGGTGGTATTCCGACGGAATACCACCCGAAACCGCCCCCAATGCGTTCGCCGGAGCGTCTTCATGTCGAGGCGGAGTGGCCGAGGCGGCGTCGGACCACCGCGACGACGCCACGGAAGTCCTCGCGCCCATCGGCCCAGGTGACGCGGAGCGTCGTCCAGCCGCGCGCCTGGCCGTAGCGGTCCCGGCGGGCGTCGCGCGCCTGCTGCTCCCGCGTGCGGTGCCCCGCACCGTCGTACTGCAGGGCCAGGCGCACGTGACGGTAGGCCACGTCGGCCACGGGGGAGAAGGGGTCCCCGGGCTCAATCGCGGCCTGCAGCTCCGGCTCCGGCAGCCCGCCGGCCACGAGGGCGAGGCGCAGGCGGGTCTCGGGCGGCGAGTCCGCCCCGACGCGAACGGAATCCAGCGCCTCCCGGGCGGCCGGGCGGCCATGGAAGCGTCCGGACGCGCGCAGCGCGGACCGCAGCGCGGCGATCGTGGTGGCCGGATCCGTCCGGCCCGCGGGCGTCCACGGGTGCCGGACGGCGTGGTCCCCGGCGGCCACGAGGTCCTCGAACGTCCACGGGGGAGTCAGGGAGCACAGGTCCAGCCAGGTGCGATCGACCGTGGTGACGCGCAGGCCGTGCACGTGCGTGACGAACTCGGGCGCCAGCGGCCTGCGGTGGTCCATCAGTCCGGCCCGCCGGACGCGTCGCGTCCCCCGGGCCACGGTGAGGTGCACCGGCGGGTCGGCCTCGAGTTCGCCCGTCGCCGGGTCGCGCCGCCGCCAGGCTCGCGCGGGCATCGGCAGGCCGTGCAGGTGGGCCGCGGTCTCGTGGGAGAGGACGGCATCCGGGCGTCGGCGCAGAAGCGCGGCGAGGTGATCGGGGGAGAAGCCGTGCCCGGGCTCGGGCAGGCCCAGGTCGGCCCATCCCGTGCCAGGGTGCGCCCGCTGCCGGTGGAAGCCCTGTCCGACCCGCTCCAGGTCCGACCGGCGGGCGCGGTCGGGCGGCAGCCCCAGTCGGGCCAGGTCCGTGGCCAACAGGACGGCGGGCTGGTCGGGCGGCAGAGGAGTCACGACGCGCGGCATGCACCCATCGGACGACGCCGGCGGGGCGCCCGGGGCGCGCTGGCCGCGGCACGGGGACGACGCGCGGGGCGGGCGCTGCTGTGCAGGAGCCGACGGCCCGCGCCGCGTGCCGTCGTCGTCGCCCCGCCCCGGGCCGCCGGGGAGTTCCGGGGGCGATAGTGGGCGTTATCCCGGCGGGATACCACCGGAAATCGCCCCCAAACGCGGCGCGGAGGGAAGGGTCGCGGGCTGGCAGCCGGGTGCGCCGGGTCAGTTCGCGTGCAGCGCCGCGTTCAGTTCGACGGTCCGGCCGGCGCGGGGGAGGGCCTCGACCCCGCCCGTGGTGGAGTTGCGGCGGAACAGCAGGTTCGGCACGCCGGAGAGGTCCACGGCCTTCACGGTCCGCGCCGCCTCGCCGTCCTGCAGCACGCTCACGCGCGTGCCCGCGGTGACGTACAGACCGGCCTCGACCACGCAGTCGTCGCCGACGGAGATGCCCACGCCGGAGTTCGCGCCGAGCAGCACGTGCTCGCCGATCACGATCCGCTGGGTGCCGCCGCCGGAGAGCGTGCCCATGATGGACGCGCCGCCTCCGACGTCGGACCCGTCGCCCACCACGACGCCGGCCGAGATCCGGCCCTCCACCATCGAGTGCCCCAGGGTGCCCGCGTTGAAGTTCACGAAGCCCTCGTGCATCACGGTCGTCCCCTCGGCCAGGTGGGCGCCCAGGCGCACCCGGTCCGCGTCGCCGATGCGCACCCCGGAGGGCACGACGTAGTCCGTCATGCGCGGGAACTTGTCCACGCCGTACACCTGCACGGCGCCGCGGGCACGCAGCCTCGCCCGCGTCAGCTCGAAGTCGGCGACCGCGCAGGGTCCGTGGTTCGTCCACACCACGTTGGTGAGCAGCCCGAAGACGCCGTCGAGGTTGAGCTCGTTCGGCCGCGCCAGGCGGTGCGAGAGGGCGTGCAGGCGCAGCCACGCGTCCGCGGTGGAGGCCGGGGCGGCGTCCAGGTCGACCTCCAGCTCGACGACGGCCTGCGTGGTCCCGCGGTCCGCGTCGTCCGCGGCGAGGGCGCGCAGGGTGTCGCGCAGCGAGGCGTCCGCAGCGGAGAGCGGGCCGGCCACGGGGGCGGGGAACCACACGTCCAGGACGGCGCCGTCGGCGGCCGTGGTGGCCAGGCCGTGGCCGGAGACGAGACGGGAGGAGGGCTGCTGTGCGGCGGTCTGGGTCATGCGCCTCAGCCTACTGAGCGGCCGGGGCACGCTGCAGGGCGGCGAGAGGCGCGTCCGTAGACTGGACACATGAGTCTCACCCCCGTGCCCCTGCCCGACCTCGCCGATCCGGACCTCGACGTCGCGGCGCTCACCGCCACCCTGCTGGACGTGCGCTCCGTCTCGGGGGAGGAGGGGCCGCTGGCCGACGCCGTCGAGCAGGCCCTGCGCGCCCTCGGCGGCCTCGAGGTGCGGCGGTTCGGGGACGCCGTCGTCGCCCGCACCGCTCTGGGGCGGCCGACCCGCGTGATCCTGGCCGGGCACCTGGACACGGTGCCCCTGCCCACCGTGCCGGGCTCGCGCGGGACCGTGCCCTCGGCGTGGGACGGGGACGTGCTGTACGGCCGCGGGGCCGTGGACATGAAGTCCGGCGTCGCCGTGCAGCTGGCCCTGGCCGGCCGCTTCGGCCGCGCGGACGGCCCGACCCCCGTGCACGACGTCACGTGGGTGTTCTACGACCACGAGGAGGTCTCCTCGGACCTCTCGGGCCTCGCCCGCGTGGCCCGCCAGGCCCCCGAGCTGCTGGAGGGCGACTTCGCGGTGCTGCTCGAGCCGACCGACGGCGTCGTGGAGGGCGGCTGCAACGGCACGTGCCGGTACCGCGTCACCTTCTCCGGTGTCGCGGCGCACTCGGGCCGCGCCTGGCGCGGCGACAACGCGATCCACAAGCTGGCCCCCGTGCTCACCGCCCTGGCGGCGTACGAGCCGGCCACGGTCACGGTGGAGGGCCTGGAGTACCGCGAGGGGCTGCACGCGATCCGCGTGGCCGGCGGCGTCGCGGGCAACGTCATCCCGGACGAGGCGTCCGTGGACCTGAACTACCGGTTCGCTCCGGACAAGACCCTCGAGCAGGCCCACGCGCACGTGCGCGCGGTGCTGGAGGGGGCCGGCGTGGACTGGGACGCCCAGGTGCGGATCGACGACGCCTCGCCCGCCGCCCGCCCCGGTCTGGACCGGCCGGCCGCCGCCGCGTTCGTCGCCGCCGTCGGGGGAGAGCCCCAGCCCAAGTACGGGTGGACGGACGTGGCGCGGTTCTCCCAGCTGGGCGTGCCCGCGGTCAACTTCGGCCCCGGCGACGCCCTCCTGGCCCACACGGACGACGAGCACGTGTCCCGCGAGGCGGTCCACGCGTGCCTCGCGGCGCTCGCGGCCTGGCTGGCCGGCTGACCCGACGACGTCGGCCGGTGCCAGCCGCCCGACCCGCGGGCCCGCCTCGCCCGCCGCCCGGTCAGCCCGCCGTGTCCGTGGGCGCCCCGACGAGCGGGGTCGCGGGGGCGCTGGCGTCGCCGGCCGTCCGCGACGACAGCCGCCTCGAGAGCCGGGTGGCCGCCCAGGTGAGGAGGAAGTTGATCACGATGAAGATCACCGCGGCCACCACGAGGGACTGCAGGATGTTGCCGTTGCCGGAGCCGAGCTGGCGGGCGTACTGCAGGAGTTCGAAGAAGCCGATGAGGTAGCCCAGCGCCGAGTCCTTGAGGATCACCACGAACTGGCTCAGCAGCGAGGGCAGCATGGCGATGAGGGCCTGGGGCACCTCCACGAGCCGCAGGGACTGGGTGCTCGTCATGCCCACCGCCGCGGCCGCCTCGCGCTGGCCGCGCGGCAGCGAGCGCACCCCGGAGCGCACCAGCTCCGCGATCACGGACCCGTTGTACAGGGTCAGCGCCGCGATCACCGCGTAGTACGGGCCGTCCTGGGGCTGGATCGCCCCGGTGCGCGCGACCTGTGCGAACAGCTGGTAGAAGAACACCATCATCACGAGCACCGGCACGGCCCGGAAGAACTCCACGACGACGGCGGCCAGCCAGCGCACCGGGCCGACCGGGGCCAGCCGCAGGAAGCCGAACACCAGGCCGAACACCACGGAGGAGACCACGGCGATGCCCGCGGACTGCAGGGTGAACTGCAGGCCCGGCAGGTAATAGTTCCGCCACGCGTTGCCGTCGACGGCGGCCAGCCAGCGGCGGCCGGAGAGCTGGCCGGTGGCGTTCATCTGGATCAGCACGAGCACCGCCACGACCAACACCGCGGCGAGGGAGACGAGGTTGGCGAGGAGGATCCGCCGGCGGGCGATCGGACCCGGGGCGTCGAAGAGGACGGAGGCCTGGGCACTCATCGGGCCACCGCCCACTTCTCCGAGGCCCACGTGGTCAGCAGGCCGATGGGGATGACGATCAGGCAGAAGCCGATCGCGAAGGTCAGGAAGATCGCCACCATCACGTCCGGGCTGAACTCGATCATGCGCTTCATCAGGCCCGAGGCCTCCGCCACCGACGCCGCGGCGGCGACGGTGGTGTTCTTGGTCAGCGCGATCACGGTGTTGCCCAGCGGGGTGATGGCCCCGCGCAGCGCCTGGGGCAGGATCACGTGGCGGGCCGCGGGCAGGAAGCCCAGGCCGATGGAGCGGGCGGCCTCGGCCTGCCCGAGCGGGACGGTGTTGACGCCGGAGCGGATCGCCTCGCACATGAACGCCGCGTGGTAGAGCGAGAGCGCGATCACGGCGTAGATGAAGAAGTTCAGCGTGAAGTCGGACGAGAAGCTGATCTTCAGCTGCCCCCAGACGGCGAGCACGCCGAGCAGCATGATGATCGTCAGCGGGGTGTTGCGGACCACGTTGACGTAGCCGGTGCCGAGGGCGCGCAGCGAGGGGACGGGCGAGATGCGGAACAGGGCGAGCACCACGCCGAGGACGAACGAGCCGAGGGTCGCGAGGAACGCGAGCCTGATGTTCGTCCAGAACGCGAGCGGGATGTCCGCGCCGTAGTCCGCGAGGAGCGAGGAGATCGATTCCATGTCTTCTCCGAGGGTCGGGACAGGGCTGACGGGCAGGGGAGCCGCCGGGCGGGCCGAGGGTGACGGTTCAGGTCACGTCCCAGGCCCACCCGGCGGCGCAGGTCGTCAGGCGCAGGGCTCGAACTCGGCGTCCTCGCCGGAGTTCAGCGTCTCGTCGTAGGTGTAGCCCGTGCCCTCGGTGTTGGACTCGAGGGCCTTCTTCCACTCGCCGGAGTCCTTCATCTCCTTGATCGCCTCGTTGATGTCCTCGCAGCGCTCCGAGTCCTTCGGCAGGCCGACGCCGTAGCGCTCCGTGGTGAAGGTGTTGCCGACGACCTTGAACTTGCCCTTGTTGGCGTCGGCGGCGGCCAAGCCCGCGAGGATGATGTCGTCCGTGGTCACGGCGTCCACCTGGCCGGACTCGAGGTAGGTCACGCATTCGGCGTAGCCGCCCTGCTCCACCAGGTTCACGCCGGAGGCGAACTGGTCCTTGATCTTCTGGGCCGAGGTGGAGCCGGTGACGGAGCAGAGGTTCTTCCCGTCGAGGGACTCGGGGCCGGTGATCGCGGTGTCGTCCGCGCGGACCAGCAGGTCCTGGCCGGCCACGAAGTACGGGCCCGCGAAGTCGACGCGCTCCTTGCGGGCGTCCGTGATGGAGTACGTCGCGAAGATCATGTCGACCTCGCCGTTCTCCAGGGCGTTCTCCCGGTTCGCGGACGGGGTCTGGACCCACTCGATGTCCTTCTCGGCCACGCCGAGCTTGTCCGCCACGTAGCGGGCCACGTCCGTGTCGAAGCCGGTGGGCTGGGCCGAGCCCTCGCGGTAGCCCAGGCCCGGCTGGTCGAACTTGATGCCGATGCGCAGGCTCTCGCCGGAGCCGGACGACGTCGACTCGCCGGCCGAGGACGAGCCGGCGGCGTCGCCACCGCCGCCCTGCGAGGACGACGGCGCGCAGGCGGTGAGGGACAGCGCGGCCGCGGCGGTGACGGCGGACAGGGTCAGGAGCTTCGTGCGGAGCATGGTGCTCTCCTCTGGTTCGGTGCGGTGGGGTACGACGGGGGACGGGGTCAGTGCGCGAGGATCTTGCCCAGGAAGTCCTGGGCGCGCTCGTGTCGGGGGTTCGTGAAGAAGGTGTCGGGGTCGGTGTCCTCGAGGATGGCGCCGTCGGCCATGAAGACCACGCGGTCCCCGGCCTTGCGGGCGAAGCCCATCTCGTGGGTGACCACGACCATGGTCATGCCGCCCTCGGCGAGCTGGACCATGACGTCGAGGACCTCCTGCACCATCTCGGGGTCGAGGGCGGAGGTCGGCTCGTCGAAGAGCAGGGCCTTCGGCTCCATCGCCAGGGCGCGGGCGATGGCCACGCGCTGCTGCTGCCCGCCGGAGAGCTGGGCCGGCATCTTCTTGGCCTGCTGGGCCACGCCCACGCGCTCGAGCAGCTCCATGGCGTGCCGCTCGGCGTCCGCCCGGCGCTTGCCCTTCACCTTGATGGGCCCGAGGGTCACGTTCTCCAGGATCGACTTGTGCGCGAAGAGGTTGAAGGACTGGAAGACCATGCCGATCTCGGCGCGCAGCTGGGCGAGCTGCCTGCCCTCGGTGGGGAGCGGCCGCCCGTCGATCAGGATGCGGCCGCCGTCGTCGTCGATGGTCTCGAGCCGGTTGATCGTGCGGCACAGCGTCGACTTGCCGGAGCCGGACGGGCCGAGGACGATCGCCACCTGGCCGCGCGGGATCCGCAGGTCGATCTGTCGGAGGGCGTGGAAGTCGCCGAAGTGCTTGTTGACGCCCTCGAGGACGATCAGGTCATCGCCCGCGGCACCGCGACGGCGCCGCACACCGGCCTCGTCGGGGAGGTGGGCGCCGTGGGGCTGCTCAGGCGTGATCTGCGTCATGCCAGTGGAATATAGCGCACGCCACACCCGGCGCGGTGCGCCGTGCGACGCCGGCCCTGGCGGCCCGCCGGCTCGTTAGGCTGACGCCATGGCCCCACATGAGCACCCCTCGGGCGGCGACGTCGCCGCCGCGCCCCAGCGCGTCCGCCGCGGCGGGCAGGTCCTGCGCGGGGAGGCGGCGCGCACCCCCACGTTCGACCAGCTCCTCCTCGACGGCCGGCGGCCCGGCGACGCCGCACGCCCCGCCGCCGACGTCGCCTCGACGACGTCCGAGGCCTGGCGTGTCCTGCGCATCCAGGCGGAGTTCGTCGAGGGCTTCGGCACCCTCGCGGGGCTGGGTCCCGCGGTCTCCGTGTTCGGCTCGGCGCGCACGCCCGAGGGCAGCGCCGAGTACGCCCTGGCCCACGAGGTCGGGAGCCGCTTGGCCCAGGCCGGGTACACGGTCATCACCGGCGGGGGGCCCGGCACCATGGAGGCCGCCAACCGGGGTGCCCACGAGGCCGGTGGAGAGTCCGTGGGCCTGGGCATCGATCTGCCGTTCGAGACCGGCCTGAACCCCTGGGTGCACGTGGGCGTGGACTTCCGCTACTTCTTCGTCCGCAAGGTCATGTTCCTCAAGTACGCGCAGGGGTTCATCGTGCTGCCCGGCGGCCTCGGCACCCTGGACGAGCTCTTCGAGGCCCTCACCCTCGTGCAGACCGGCACCGTCACCCGCTTCCCCGTGGTCCTCGTGGACCGCGGCTTCTGGGGCCCGCTCGTGGACTGGATCCGCGGCACGCTCGTGGAGCGCGGCATGATCTCGCCCGAGGACCCGGACCTCGTCCAGCTCGTGGACACGGCCGAGGAGGCCGTCGCGTGCGTGCTCCGCTCGGCGGGGAGGGCCGACGCGTGAGCGGGCCGCAGTGGATCGTCCTGGTGGCCGTGCTCGTCGTCGTGCTGGCGGCCCTGGCCGCCGCCCTCGCGGGCCGGCTCACGCTCCGGGCCGACGACCCGGCCGGGCGGACGCCGGGGCACCCCGTGCTGCTGCCGGAGCGGCCGCGCGCGGCGGATGTCGACCTGCTGCGGTTGGCCGTCGCGGTGCCCGGCTACCAGCGGGACCAGGTGGACGCCGTCCTGCTGCGGCTGCGGGACGCCCTCGCGCAGCGCGAGGACGAGGCGGCCGCACTGCGGGCCCGGGTGGCCGAGCTCGAGGCCGCCGACCCGTCCCGGAGCGATCCGGCGGGGCGTGCCTGAGTCGCGGGCCGGGCTCGGTGCAGGCCATCGTTTGGCGCGAGCACGCGGAATCCGCGATAATGGTGATGTGACCGGCCTCGCGCACGCTCGCGTGCGGGGGCGCCGGAGGCGTCCGGACAGTGCCCGCTCCCGCGGTCGCCGGACGCCGTGACGGGAACATCATCCAGAAGGGAAGTCGCAATGGCCGCCATGAAGCCCCGCACCGGGGACGGTCCCATGGAAGTGACCAAGGAGGGGCGCAGCCTGATCATGCGCGTGCCGATCGACGGCGGCGGCCGTCTCGTGCTGGAGATCAACGCGGACGAGGCCCGCGAGCTCAAGGAGTGCCTCGAGGGCGTCATCCAGGCCTGAGCCCGGACCCCTTCGACGCGGACGCCCCGCGCACCGTCACGGTGCGCGGGGCGTCCGCGTCCCCGGCGACGCCGCGGATCAGCGGCGCACCGCGATCAGCACGCCCGTGCCGGAGGGGACGACGGCGGACAGCCAGTGCTCGTCCTCCCGGATGAGGCGGTCCACCGCCCGGGCGGACACGGTGGACTCGTCGCGCACGGCGGGCCGGGGAACGCGGTCGCCGTCGAGGGCGTCCACCACGACGAGCACGCCGCCGGGGGCGAGCATGCGCGCGGCCTGCTCGACGTCGAACTGACGCGCGGCCGGGTCCCCGTCCACCAGGACCATCTCATAGGCGCCGCTCGTGAGCCGGGGGAGGACGAGCCGGGAGCGCCCCGTGATCATGCGGGTGCGGCTCGTGGGCAGGCGGGCCTCCGAGAACGCCTCGCGGGCCGCACGCTGTGCCTCCGCGTCCGGGTCGACGGTGGTGAGGACCGTGCGCTCGGGCAGACCGCGCATCAGGGCGAGACCCGAGACGCCGGCGCCCGTGCCCACCTCCACGACCGCCGCGGGGGCACGCGTGGCCGCCAGCACCGTCAACAGGGCCGCCGTCCCCTCGCTCACCGGCGGCACGTCCAGCTCGGCGGCGCGCTCGCGGGCGCGCAGGACGACGTCGTCTTCGGTGGCCCGGCTCTCCGACCAGGCCCAGGACGCGTGCTTGTCGGTGGGCTGGGGCTGCAGGGCGCTCATGGCTGACTCCGGGACGACGACGGCGGGACCTCGCCCGCGGCACGGGCGACGCGGGCCAGTGTACGGGCCGGCACGCGGCCGCGACCCAGTGTTCTCCCAGGAGGCGGGCCGATGATGGGACACGGCACGAACCGGCTCCCGCCGTGCGGGAGGCCGTTCGCCGGACCGAGGACGCGAGGACCGAGGAGGTGGCCGCATGGGACGTCGACACACCCAGCGCCACATGGACGCCTACCTCGAGGGCGCCCTCCCCGCCGCGTCCCGGGCGCGCATCGCCCGCCACCTGGACCGCTGCCCCGAGTGCCGCGCCACCGTCCAGGCCCGGGCCCGCGTGCTCGACGCCGCCCGCACGGTGCACCAGCGTCCGGCCGGCGCCGTCGTCGCCCCGGTGCTGCGCGCCCGCGGCGTCTCCGGCCGCCTCGTGGTGGGGCTGCTCACCTTCGTCGTCCTGCTCGGCGGGCTGTTCACCGCGGTCTGGGTGGCCGGCGCGCCCCGCACCACGGCCCAGCGCACGGCCCCGACGGACACCGTCGCCCTGCCGGCGGCCGGGACCGCGTCGACGGACCGGCGCGGCACCGTCGCGGAGCTGCGGGGTCAGGGCTGGACGGTGCCCTCCCTCGTGGGGGCCGGCCTGGAGCCGCTCACCGTGGACACCGCCCAGACGGCCGAGGACGTGGAGGTCGTCGTCGGCTGGGGTCGGGACGAGCCGACCGTGACCGTCCGCGAGTGCCGACCCCGGATCGTGGGAGCCGCCCCGGAGGGCTGTGCCTCGACCGCGCCCCTGAGCACGGGGGCACAGGAGCGTCGGCTGGCCGGCGGCGGCGTCTACCGGATCGTCCCGGCGGGGGAGCAGGACGGCTGGACGGCCGAGCTGACCACGCCCCAGGCCGCCTACCGCGTGGAGGCCAGCCTGCCGGACGAGCGCGCCGACGCGGTCCTCACCCACCTGCTGGTCTCCGAGCGGGCACGGGTGCTCGAGCTGGGCGGCGGAGACGCCGTCGAGGAGCGCCTGGAGCGAGGCCTCGAACGCATCGCGGACGCCGTGCCGCGCCCCCGCGGCTGAGCCGCCCCGCCCCCGCGGCTCCGGGCTGTGGGGCGGTGCCGCTCTAGTAGAGTTCGGAGGGTGTTAGGTATCAACGGCAGCGAGTTCATCATCTTGGCGGTGCTCGCGATCGTCATCCTCGGGCCGGAGAAGCTCCCCGAGTACACGCGCGCCTTCACCGACTGGCTGCGCGTCATGCGCGACAAGGCCGAGGGTGCCAAGGCGCAGTTCAAGGAGGAGACCGGCACGGACTTCGACGAGGTGGACTGGCGCAAGTACGACCCCCGCCAGTACGACCCGCGCCGCATCATCCGCGACGCGCTCCGCGAGCCTGCCGGCGGCTCGTCCACGCCCGCGTCCCGGGCGGCGCAGGCGACGGGCGTCAGCGCCGAGGACGTGCACGGCGGCCTCACCCGCCAGGACCTGGCGGACATGGATCCGCGCACGCTCTTCCGCCGCCCCGCCGGGGCCGGCAGCACCGCCGCCGCGGAGTCCGGTGCCGCCGCACAGACCCGGTCGACCGCGCCCGCCGCCGGGGCGGCCGCCGTGGGCGGCGCCGCCGCAGCCCTGATGGCCTCCGGCCGCGCCGAGGCCCTCGCCGAGGAGCGTCCTGCCGCCGTGGAGACCGCACCGGACCCACTCGAGCTGCTCGGGCTGGCACCCGCCCCCTTCGACGTCGACGCGACCTGACGCCGTCGCGCGCGTCGGGTGCCCCGGCCGGGGCGCCGGCACCCGAGGTCAGCGCGGGGTGAACGGCAGCGGCCGCCCGGCCAGCCCGCGCGGCCGCACGGCCACCCGCTGCGCGATCTGCGTCAGCGCCCGGCCCGCGGGGCTCTCCGGCGCGGACACCACCACGGGTTCGCCGGCGTCGCCGCCCGCGCGCAGCGCCGGGTCCAGGGGGACGGTGCCCAGCAGCGGCACCTGAGTGTCCAGCACCCCGGACAGCCGCTCCGCCACCTCGGCACCGCCGCCGGTCCCGAACACATCCAGCACGGTGCCGTCCGGCAGGGTCATCGGCCCCATGTTCTCCACGACGCCGGCCACGGTCTGCCCCGTCTGCTCCGCCAGCTGACCGGCGCGCGCGGCCACCTGCGCGGCGGCGTGCTGCGGCGTGGTCACCACGAGCAGCTCCGAGGCGGGCAGCAGCTGCGCCGTCGAGATCGCGATGTCCCCGGTGCCCGGGGGCAGGTCCACGAGCAGGACGTCCAGGTCGCCCCAGTGCACATCCGTGACGAACTGCTCGAGCGCGCGGTGCAGCATCGGCCCGCGCCAGGCCACCGGCCGGTCCGCGTCGAGGAACATGCCGATCGAGATGACCTTCACGTCCCGCACCACGGGGGGCAGGATCATCCGGTCCAGCTTCGTCGGGGTGGCGCTCACGCCCAGGAGCCCGGGGATGGAGTAGCCGTGCACGTCCGCGTCGATCAGGCCGACGGCGAGCCCGCGCGCGGCGAGCGCGACCGCGAGGTTGGCCGTGACCGAGGACTTGCCCACGCCGCCCTTGCCCGAGGCCACCGCGAGGACGCGCGTGAGCGTGTCCTTCCCGAACGGGTTCGTCGGCCGGGCCGCGCGCAGGGCGTCCTGCAGCGCCAGGCGGCGCTCGGGCTCCATGACCCCGACGCGAACGTCCACGGATTCACAGCCGGGCACGACGGCGACGGCGGCGGCCACGTCCGTCTGGATCGTCCCGCGCAGGGGGCACGCGGCGATCGTGAGCAGCACCGCGACCTCGACGACGCCCGGGGCGGTCTCCACGACCGACTCCACCATGCCGAGGTCGGTGATCGGGCGGCGGATCTCGGGGTCCTGGACCGTGGCGAGCCGTTCCAGCACCCGGCGCTCGAGGTCGGTGCGGACCTCGGGCACGGGCAGGCCCAGGGCGCTCATCGGCCGCCCCCGTCCACCGGGCCCGCACCGTCGGCGGGACCGGCCGCCGGACCGGACCCCCCGGCCTCGCGGGCCTCCTGGGCCGCGAGGGTGGCGAGCGTGGTGGTCGTGGGCTCGGCGCCGGCGTCGCCGCGCCGCGCATCCCGGCCGCGGCCCTTGGTCTTCTTGTTCTTGCGGGGCTGGGCCTCGGCGCCCGGGAGGCCGGCGCGCAGCTCCTCCCGGATCTCCTCCCGGATCTCCTCCCGCAGCTCGGCGCGCAGCGCCTCGCGGAGGTCGTCCCTGAGGTCGTCCTGGACGCCGCGCAGCTCGCCGCGCACGAAGTCGCGCGTGGCGACCTCCTGGACGGCCAGCCGCAGACCGGCGATCTCGCGGGTGAGGAACTCGGTGTCGGCGAGGTTGCGCTCGGCGCGGTCACGGTCCTCGCGCAGCGCGACCCTGTCCCGGTCGTCCTGGCGGTTCTGCGCCAGCAGGAGCAGGGGTGCGGCGTAGGACGCCTGGAGGGAGAGCATGAGCGTGAGCGCGGTGAAGCCGAGCTCGGCGGAGTCGAACCGCCACTCCATCGGGCCGAACGTGTTCCAGCCCAGCCAGGCGGCGCAGAACAGCGTCATCCAGACGAGGAACTGCGGGGTGCCCATGAAGCGGGCGATGCCCTCGGTGGCCTCGCCGAAGGCGTCCGGGTTCGGGGCCAGCCGGGGCACGCGGCGCCCGCTGGCGCTCAGCGGGGTGTCCAGGCCGGTGCCGCGGCCCGGGCGCAGGTCTCGCGCGGTCTGGGTCATGCTCACACCTCCGGTGTCGTGCGGCGGCGGGCCGCGGGGTCAGGTTGCGGGGCGGGTCTCGGCGTCGTCGAGGTCCATGGCCCGCCAGTCGTCGGGCAGGATGTGGTCGAGCAGGTCGTCCACGCTCACGGCCCCGACGACGCGGTCCTGCTCGTTCACCACGGGGATGCACGTGAGGTTGTAGGTCGCGAGCTCGCGGGTCACGTGGGCGATGGGGGCGAGGTCCGAGACGGCCTCGAGATCCTTGTCCATGATGTTGCCGATCGCCTCCGGCGGCGGGTACCGCAGCAGGCGCTGGAAGTGGACGACGCCGAGGAACCGGCCCGTCGGCGTCTCCAGCGGCGGCCGGGCCACGATCACGAGCGAGGCCAACGCGGGGGAGATCTCCTGCTGTCGGATGGTCGCCATGGCCTCGGCCACGGTGGCCTCCGGGGGGAGGATGACCGGCACGGGGGTCATGAGCGAGCCCGCCGTGCCCTCCTCGTACTCGAGCAGGCGCCGGACGTCCTCGGCGTCCTCCGGCTCCATGCGTTCGAGCAGCAGCTCCTGCTGGGAGTCGGGCAGCTCGTGGAGCAGGTCCGCCGCGTCGTCCGGGTCCATCTCCTCCAGGACGTCGGCGGCGCGGTCGATGTCCAGCTGGGAGAGGATCTGCACCTGGTCGTCGTCGGGCAGCTCCTGGAGCACGTCCGCGAGGCGTTCGTCCTGCAGCTCGCTGGCGACCTCGACGCGGCGCTTCTCCGACATGTCGTGGAGCATGTCCGCCAGGTCGGCGGGCTTGAGGTCCTCGTGCGCGGCGAGGAAGCTCGTGGCCCCCTGCGGGTCGGCCTGCGCCGTCCAGCGGGCCTCGTCCCAGTTCAGCAGGAGGTGCTCGCCCCGCTGGGCGCGGCCGAAGGGGCCGCGGCCGACGATGCGGCGCACGTACAGGTCCGAGACCAGCCAGTCGCCGTTGCGCTGCTGCTCCAGCCCGATGTCCTCCAGGAAGGCCTCGCCCGACCCGTCGGAGAGGCGCACCTTCCGGTCGAAGAGGTCGGCGGCCACCATCTGCTCGGCGCCACGGCGGGAGAACCGGCGCAGGTTGATCAGCCCGGTCGTGATGATCCGGCCCGAGTCCATGGACGTCACCCGCGTCATCGGGACGAAGACGCGCTTCTTGCCGGGGACCTCGATCACGAGGCCGGTGGCGAACGGGGCTGCGGCGGGGCCGCGGTCCAGCACGACGACGTCGCGCAGCCGTCCCAGGCGGTCGCCGAGGGGGTCGAAGACGTCCAGGCCCAGCAGGCGGGCCACGAAGATCTTGGGGGAGCTCACCGACCCAGCCTACGGCGTGCCGGACCGCGGCTCCGTGTCCGCGTACGGCGGACCGCCGCCCGCCCGGGCGCCGGGCCGGGCACAATGGGTCCATGTCGTTCATGATGTCCAACCCTCAGCCCGGCGCCGAGCAGGGCCTGCCCCGCGGAGAGCTGCTGGCCACCTACGCCACCTACGCGCAGGCGCGCGAGCAGGTGGACCGCCTCGCCGCCACGGACTTCCCCGTGAGCGCCGTGTCGATCGTGGGCAAGGACCTGCGGGTCGTGGAGCGGGTGCGCGGCCGGCTGAACTACGCCCAGGTGGCGTTGTCCGCGGGTGTGCGCGGCGTGTTCTTCGGCGGACTGATCGGCGTGTTCCTCTACCTGCTGGCCCCCGAGGCCGGCCCGGGGCAGATCCTCACCTCCATGCTGCTGGGCCTGGCGGTGTGGCTGATCTTCGGCGTGATCGGCTTCGCGATGCGTCGGGGCCAGCACGGCTTCGCGTCCTCGCAGGCCGTCGTGCCCACGGCCTTCGACCTCGTGGTCGCGTTCGACCACGCCGCCCGCGCCCGCCAGGAGCTGGGCCTGGGCGGTGCCGCGGCCCCGGCGCCGCAGCCGACGCCCGCCCCCGCCGCGGAGGAGGCCGGGGACGGGTCCGTGCAGGCCACCCCGGCCGCCGCGCCGTCGTCGGGCGGGTCCCACGCGGCGCCCGCCCCCGGCGGAGCCGAGGCGCCGGCCCGGCCCGCCCCGGAGGCGGACCCCGCGCCCACCGGCCTGGACCGCTCCTACGGCGTGACCCTGCCCCCGGAGGAGGTCGCCAAGCTCATCGAGGCGCGCGGCGGCCACCCGCCCCGGCCCCAGGACGAGCCGCGCGGCTGAGCCCCGTCAGAGGGACCAGGACTCGAGCCGCCGGAGCATGTCGCGCTTCTTGCTCGCATGACCGTGCATCCGGCCCAGGATGTCGCCGAGGACGGTGACGGCGCGGTCGATGTACGGGCCCTTGTTCAGCATCGCGGCCTCGGCCCGCTGCGCCATCGCGGCGTCCGTGATCTCCGCCCGTGAGGGCAGGCCGGTCTTGGCGAGGGACTCGAGGACCTGGGTGGCCCAGATCGCGGGCACGTGCGCGGCCTCGCACAGCCACAGGATCTCCTCCTGCAGCTCGGCCATGCGTGCGAAGCCGGCCTCCACCGCCAGGTCGCCGCGGGCGATCATCACCCCGACGTCCCGCCAGCGCATCGCCTCGAGCAGCATCCGCGGCAGCTGCCGGAAGGCCTCCACCGTCTCGATCTTCAGCGTGATGTCCACGTCCGGCGCGTCCTCGGCCTCGAGCGCGTCGATCAGCTGGGCCACGTCCTCGGCCGAGCGGACGAAGGACATGTTCACCATGTCCGCGTGGCGGGCCGCGAACGGGATGTGGGCGAGGTCCTCGTCCGTGAGGGCCGGGATGTCCAGGTGCGTGTCCGGGAAGTTCACGCCCTTCTCCGCCTTGAGCTTCGCCCCGCGCGGGCCGGCCTGGGTCACCTCGAGGGTGATCTCGTCGTCGGACACCGCCGTGATCCGCGCGCCGATCCGTCCGTCGTCGAGGGAGACCCGGTCGCCGACCGCCGCGTCCGCGAACGCCTGCGCCAGGGTGAGGCCGATCCGGTAGGGCGGCGCGTCGACCGCGGGGACCGGCTCGAGCGAGCGGGCCAGCACGATCTCCTCGCCCTCGTGCACGCGCATGGACTGCTCGAGCGGGGGCAGCGGCCCGACCTCGAGCGGCCCGTGCGGCGTCGTCAGCGCCGTGCCCGTCGCCCAGTAGACCGTCTTCTCCGCCCGCACGAGCACGCCCTCGCCGTCCACCTGCTCGACCTCCAGCCTGCGGTGTGCACCCCGCGCGTCGGTCAGCTCGATCTCGTCGCCGCGCTGCAGGGCCGCCAGGGTCTTCCCCTCCGGGGCCGCCAGCGGCACGACGACGGCGCCGTCCGGCCCGTCCGCCGCGGCCACGGCGTCGTGGGGCCCGGCGGCGAGCCACACGCGGGAGGGCTCGGTGACGATCCCGGAGGGGTCCCGGGCGGGCTTCACCTTCACGACGCGCGGTCCCGGCTCGATGGGGCCGGTGCGCACCTTCGGCCCGGCCAGGTCCATCGCGACCAGGGGCGCGGGCCGGCCCGCACCGGCACACCGGCGGACCGCCGCGATCATGGCGGCCCACGCCTGCTCGTCGTCGTGGGCGCAGTTCACGCGCGCCAGGTCCATGCCGGCCTCGGCGATCCGGGCCACGAGCTCCGGGTCCGTGGCGGCCTCGGAGGGCATGGTCACCATGATGCGCGCGTCCCGGTCGCCGCGGGCCGGACCGAGCAGGCTCGCCGCGTTGCGGGCGAGGATGGCGCGGCCCTCGGCGGAGGTCAGGGCGTCGTCCTCGGGCGCGGGGGCGGGGTCGCCGTCGAGTGCGCGGGCGGCGGCCAGCACGGCGTCCACGTGGCCCAGCACGCCGGCCTCCATGCGGCCCAGAGAGGACAGTCCGGCGTCGCTCAGCGCCTCCTGCAGGGGCCGCAGGTCGGTGCCGCGCAGGGCGACGTAGTGCACGAGGTTCCGGGCCGAGGCCCGGTGGCGCTCCCGGACGCGGGAGATGAGGTCGGCGTGCTCCGCCTCGGCGGAGAGGAGGCGGTCGCGGAGGGCGGTGAGCTCGGTGGTCAGGTCGATACCCATGGTCCGAACCCTAGGGGCGCCCTCCGCGCCGGATCACGCCTGGAGCCGCGCCATCCAGGCCTCGATCTCGTCCGGGGTGCGGGGGAGGACCGCGGAGAGGTTCTCGGCCCCGTCCTCGGTCACGAGGATGTCGTCCTCGATGCGCACGCCGATGCCGCGGTACTCCTCCGGCACGGCCAGGTCCTCCTCCTTGAAGTACAGACCCGGCTCGATCGTGAAGACCATGCCCGGCTCGAGCACGCCGTCCAGGTAGAGCTCCCGCTTGGCCTGCGCGCAGTCGTGCACGTCGAGGCCGAGGTGGTGCGAGGTGCCGTGGGGCATCCAGCGCCGGTGGTGCTGGCCCTCGTCCGAGAGCGCGACCTCGGCCGAGACCGGCAGCAGGCCCCAGCCGTCGAGGCGGTCGACGAGCACCCGCATGGCCTCGGCGTGGAGCTCGCGGAACCGGATGCCGGGGCGCACGATCGCGAAGGCGGCGTCCGCGGCGTCGAGGACCGCCTGGTAGATGCGGCGCTGCACGTCCGTGAACGTGCCGGACACGGGCAGGGTGCGGGTGATGTCCGCGGTGTAGAGGGAGTCGTCCTCGACGCCGGCGTCGAGCAGCAGCAGCTCACCCGGGCGCACGGCGCCCGTGTTGCGGATCCAGTGCAGGATCGTGGCGTTGTTGCCGGAGGCCGCGATCGTGTCGTAGCCCAGGTCGTTGCCCTCGAGGCGGGCGCGGGCGAAGAAGGCGCCCTCGACCACGCGCTCGCCGCGGTCGTGGCCCACGGCGCGCGGCAGGGCCCGCACGACGTCCTCGAAGCCCGCGATCGTGGCGGCCACCGAGGCGCGCATCCGCTCGACCTCCCACGCGTCCTTGACCAGGCGCAGCTCGGAGAGGAACTCGGCGGTCTGGGCGTCGGCCTCGGCCGCGGCGGCCAGGTCCACGCCGGCCTCGGTCCGGACGGCGGCCAGCAGCGCGTCCACGTCCTGGTCGGTCTCGGCCAGCAGCCGCACCGCGGTGCCGTCCGCGGCCACGTTCTTGGTGACGGCGGACTCGAGCTCCTCGAGCCCCGCCGTGCGCAGACCCGTGCGGGCGGCCAGGCCGGCCAGGGTCGGACGGGGGCCGATCCAGAACTCACCCGAGCGCGAGTCCGCGTAGAACTGCTCGGTGTCCCGGCCGGCCAGGGGACGGAAGTACAGGGTGGCGGTGTGGTCCGTGCCGTCGTCGCCGGCGCCCGGGTCCGTGGGCTCGAGCACGAGCACGGCGTCCGGCTCGTGGTCCACGCCGAGGCCCGTCAGGTGGGCGAACGCGGAGTGCGCGCGGAAGCGGTAGTCGGTGTCGTTCGAGCGGACCTTGAGGCGGCCGGCCGGCACCACGATCCGCTCGCCCGGGAAGCGCGCGGACACGGCGGCCCGCCGCCGGGCGGCGTACGGGGCCGAGGCGTCGGGGTCGGGCAGGGCCTGCGACGAGGGCGCCCAGTCGGAGGCCATGAAGTCGCGGAAGGCGTTCGAGGCGGGGCGCTGCGAGCGGTTGTCGACGCGCTCGGCCAGCGGCTGGGGGTTCACCGCGCCGGTGCCGTCGGCGCCCGCCTCGGGGGTGGCGGCGGGCTGGTCGGGGGTGGTCTGGGCGGGGTGCTGTGCGGCATCGGTCATGCCCTCCATCATGGCACCGGTGGGCGCGGGCAGGTCGGGGCCGCCGCGCGCGGGTCTCGGTACCATGGCCGCCATGGCCCGCTACGACCTGCACACGCACTCGACCGAGTCCGACGGCACCGAGCCGCCGGCCGACGTGGTGCGTGCGGCGGCGCGGGCCGGGCTGGACGGCCTCGCGCTCACCGACCACGACACGACCGCCGGCTGGGCCGAGGCCGCCCAGGCCGCGCGGGAGACCGGGCTGACGCTCGTGCCCGGCATGGAGATGTCCTGCACCTCCGCCGACGGCGTGAGCGTGCACGTGCTCAGCTACCTGCACGACCCCGAGGACCCCGCCCTGCTGCGGGAGGTCGGCCTGGCCCGCGACGCGCGGCTGATCCGGGCGCAGGAGATGGTGCGGCGCCTGGGCGCGGACTTCCCGATCACGTGGGAGCTGGTCCAGGAGCACGCGGCGGAGAACGCGACGATCGGCCGGCCCCACCTGGCCGACGCCCTCGTGACGATCGGGGCCGTCCCGGACCGGTCCGCGGCGTTCCGGGAGATCCTCGCCGGCCGGTCCAAGTACTACGTGCCGCACTTCGCCCCGGACCCGGCCGAGGCGGTCGCGCTCATCCGGGCCGCCGGCGGGGTGCCGGTGTTCGCGCATCCCCGGGCGCGCATGCGGGGCCGCGTGGTGGGCGACGAGGTGTTCGAGCAGATGGCCGAGGCCGGACTGGCGGGGGTCGAGGTCGAGCACCGGGACAACCCGGCGGAGGAGCGCACCTGGCTGCGCGCGTTCGCGGACCGGCACGGGCTGTTCGTCACCGGCTCGTCCGACTACCACGGCACCGGCAAGCCGAATCCGATCGGCGAGCACACCACGGGCGCGGAGGTGCTCGCCGAGATCGAGCGGCAGGGCACCGGCACGGCGATCATCCGCGGCTGAGCCCGGACGGCCCGGGCGACGGCGGAGGATCCGTTGCGCGAATGACCCTTCCGGCCGCCTGCACGGCGGTCAGAAGGGTCATTCGCGCAGAAGATTCCCGGGGCCCGGGAGGGACGGTCAGCCGTCCACGACCTCACCGTTGCTGCGGCGCGTGCGGGTGCGGCCGCCCCGGCGACGACGGGCCTCGGCCCGGGCCTCGGCGCGCTCGGCCCGGCGGGCCTCCGTGAGCTCGACGCCGGCCACCGGCTCCGGCGTCCGGGCCGCGGGGGTCTCGGGGCGTGAGGCGGTGCGCTCGCGGCCCTCGCCGCGACCACGGCCCCGGCCCTCGGCGCGCTGCTCGGCGGGTGCCTCACCACGCCCGCGGCCCTCGGCGCGCGCCTCGTCACGACCGCGAGGAGAACGCTCGGTCCGTTCGCCACGGCCTCCGCCGCGCGCCCGGTCACGGCCCTCGCCGGAGCGCCCGCCCCGGCCTCGGCCGCCGCGCTCGCCGTCACGGGACCGGCCGCCCTCGCGACCCCGTCCGCGGCCGCCGTCGCGCTGCTTCGCCTCGGGGCCGCCGAGGTCCTCGAGCGTCTCGCCCTCGAGGCCCTCGAGCACGCGCTTGGCCTGCGGCAGACGGCCCTTCGTGCCCTTCGGGATGCCGAGGTCGGAGAACAGGTGCGGGGAGGAGGAGTAGGTCTCCACCGGCTCGGGCTGGCCGAGGCCGAGCGCCTTGTCGATCAGGGACCAGCGCGGCATGTCCTCCCAGTCCACGAGGGTCACCGCCACGCCCTTGTTGCCGGCGCGGCCCGTGCGGCCCACGCGGTGCACGTAGGTCTTCTCGTCCTCCGGCGCCTGGAAGTTGAACACGTGGGTGACGTCGTCGACGTCGATGCCGCGCGCCGCGACGTCGGTGGCCACGAGGATGTCCACCTTGCCGTTGCGGAACGCGCGCAGCGCCTGCTCGCGGGCGCCCTGGCCGAGGTCGCCGTGCAGCGCGCCGGCCGCGAAGCCGCGCGCCGTCAGCTCGTCCGCCACGCGGGCGGCCGTGCGCTTGGTGCGCGTGAAGATGATGGTCCGGCCGCGGCCCTCGGCCTGCAGGGCGCGGGCCACGAGCTCGTCCTTGTCCATGTGGTGGGCGCGGTAGACGAGCTGACGGATGTCCTTCTTCGTCAGGCCCTCGTCCTCCGGGTCCGCCGCGCGGATGTGGGTCGGCTGCGTCATGTAGCGGCGCGCCATCGCGACCACGGGACCCGGCATGGTGGCCGAGAACAGCATGGTCTGACGCACGGCCGGGACGGCGGCGAGCAGGGTCTCGACGTCGGGGAGGAAGCCGAGGTCCAGCATCTCGTCGGCCTCGTCCAGCACCACGGTGTTCACCAGGTCCAGGCGCAGGTGGCGCTGGCGCATCAGGTCGATGAGGCGGCCGGGGGTGCCGACGACGATCTCGACGCCGCGCTGCAGCTCCTCGATCTGCGGCTCGTAGGCGCGGCCGCCGTAGATGGTGGCGATGCGCAGGGGGCGCCGGGCCGCGGCGGCCGTGAGGTCGCCGGCCACCTGGACGGCGAGCTCGCGCGTCGGGGCGACGATCAGGGCCTGCGGGGCGCCCGCGGTGCCCTTGGCCTCGAGGCCGTCCCAACCGGGCTCACCCGGGCCGATGGCGCGCTGCAGCGCGGGGATGCCGAAGCCGAGGGTCTTGCCGGTGCCGGTCTTGGCCTGGCCGATGATGTCGTGGCCGCCGAGGGCGACCGGCAGGGTCATGGCCTGGATGGGGAAGGGGTGGACGATGCCCTTGGCCTCCAGGGCCTCGACGATCTTGGGGTGCACCCCGAAGTCGGCGAAGGTCTGCTCGGGGGCCACGGGCGCGGCGTCCTCGGTGACGATGTCCTCCGCGATCTCCGCGACCGTCGGGTCGACGTCGGCGGGGGCGGGGGTGTGCTCGGAGTTCTGGGTCATGGCGACTCGCGTTCCTGGTCGGGCGTCGTCACGGCGGGCGGAAGGCCCGGCTCCGCCGTGCGCGCGGTTCAAGCGGAAGCCGATCGCGAGGCAAGCACGCGGAGCGGCCGACGGGCGGCGCCCCGTGGAACCGGGCCGGGCGCGCCGTGCGAGGCGGGCCGTGCCGGATCCGGCAGGTCATGGTGCCGTCCCGGGCGTCAGGGGCGCGGGCGGCGGGTCAGGGTGATCAGAGAGCGACCGGTCATCCTGGGTCAGCGTGAGCTGTGCGGCCAGTCTACCCCCGCGGCCGTGATCGCACCCGAGGCGCGGTCCACGCCCTCGATCCGCACGCGCACCCGGGTGCCCGCCGGGACGCTGCCCGGCACCCGCAGGCTCACGGCCGGGTCGAGCAGCCACACCTCCGTGCCGTCCTTCGCCTCGCGCACCGCGATCCCCTCGAGCTCCGCGCCGACGCGGGACTCGAGTGCCGCCGCCTCCACGAGGTCCGCCGCCGTCCGGCTCGCGGCCGAGGCCCGGCGCGACGAGTCCGCCATGAGGGCGGGCAGCTCGGGCAGGGCGCTGCGGACCCACGCGGGGGCGGGGGCGCCGGAGGCGTGGGCGTGGCACAGGGCCAGGACGAAGCGGTCCACGAGCCGGCGCAGGGGAGCGGTGGCGTGGGCGTAGGGGGCGGCGAGCGCGGCCTGGGCCGGTTCGGCCGGCGGCGTGCGCAGGGCCGGGTCCTCGGCCTGCGCGTCGAAGGCCGTGTACCCGGCGCCGCGGAACAGCCCGGTGGCCGCGTGCAGCACCGCCAGGTGCCGCGCGTCGGCGGGGTCGAGGGAACGCAGGTAGGCGCCGTAGTCCTGGCCCTCGTCCCACGGGGCGCCCAGGGCGCGCGTGCGCTCTCGGAAGGCGGCGACGGCGTCGGTGTCCGGCGCCGGCATCGTACGCAGGATCCCGACTCCGGCGGCCAGCATCAGCTCGGCCGCGGCCATGCCGGTCAGCAGGGAGAGCTGGGCGTTGTGCTCCTCCGCCGGCAACGGCGCCCGGTGCACGAGCTCGTGCGCCCCGTCCTCGGTGACACGGACCTCCTGGTCCGGCAGGTTCAGGGAGGCGCCGCCGCGGGCGGCCTCCTGCGCGGCCCGCCGTCGGCCCACCTCCGGCAGCAGCGCCAGCGAGTCGCGCACCTCGGCCGGCCACCCCTCGGCGGCGGCCCGGTCCGCGTCGGTGACCCCGGGGCGCGGCGTCGTCGGCGCCTGTGCCCCCGGCTGCGCGTCGAGGAAGGCCTGCACCTGCCCGTACGTCAGCTGCGCCCGGGAGCGGATGCGGGCGCGTTCGAGGCCGGTCTCGACGACGGCGCCCGCGGCGTCCAGCAGGAACGTCCAGACGAACGCCGGGCGCTCGCGGTCGGGGAGCAGGGAGGCGGCGTCCTCGCTCAGCACCTCCGGGTGCAGGGGGACCCGGCCGTCGGGCAGGTAGACGGTCTGGCCGCGGCGGCGGGCCTCGGCGTCCACGGCGCCGCCCGGGGCCACGAAGGCGGGCACGTCCGCGATCGCGTAGCGGACGAGGATGCCGTCGTCGTCGGCGGGGGTCAGGAGCAGGGCCTGGTCCAGGTCCGTGGAGCCGGCGGGGTCCACGGTGACGAACGGCAGGGCCGTGCGGTCCGCGTGGTCCGGGCTCCCGGTCAGGCCCGCGTGCACCTCACGCGCGGCCGCCTCCGCCTCGGCCAGGACGGGGGCGGGGAAGGCCGGCGGCAGCTCGAGCTCCGTCCGCAGGGCGGCGAGGCGCTCGAGCAGGGCCGGGTCGGCGGGGCCGCGGAGGCCGAGGGCGTGAGGGGACATGGCGATGCTCCTGGGCAAGGGGGCCGAGACGACGCACGCCCCGGCGGATCACCGGGGCGTGCGGGCGGGTCAGGAGGCGGCGAACCCGAGCGGGCCCGACTTCTTCGCGCCGATCTCCACGAAGCCGATGCGGTCGCCGGGGACGACCACCTGGCGGCCCTTGGCGTCCGCCAGGACCAGCGGGGTGCCGTCGGCGACGGCGGCGTCCACGAGGGAGCGGACCTCGTCCGCCGACTGCTCGCTGTCGATGACGACCTCGCGGCCGACGTGCTGCACACCGATGCGGATCTCCATGGGGAACCTCTTCTCTTCGTCGCGTCCTGTGCGGTCCGCCGTCAGCCTACGGGACCGCTCGGCGGGGTGGACGGGCGCCCACGAGGTTCACCCGCGGGCGAAACGGGCCGGACGGCCGGGTCAGCGCGGCGCGTCGTCCGCGGAGGGCAGCGAGGCGAGGCCGCGCCAGACGAGCGCGTCCACCGTGCGGGCCATCTCGGCGGCGGCGGGGCGGGCGTCGGCGTCGAGCCGGTCCGCCCAGTGGCGGGCGGCGCCCAGGAGATAGCCGACGAGTCCGCGGGAGAGCACCTCGGCCTCGGCCTCGGCCACGGTGGTGTCCGCGCGGATGGTGCGCGCGACCTCGGAGGAGAGCAGCCGGTGGACGGCCTCGCTGCGCGTGCGCACCTCCGGGTCCGCGTCGATGCCGGAGTCGAAGATGAGGCGGTGGGTCCGCTCGGGGGAGGCCATGTACTCGAACACGGCGGCGACGGTGGCCCGCACCCGTTCGCGGTTGTCCCGGCGGGTGTCCATCGCCGCCTCGAGGAGCGCGCGCAGGCTCGCGACCTCGGCGTCCAACAGCTCGAGGAAGAGCTCGTGCTTGCTGGGGAAGTGCTGGTAGAGGACCGGCTTGGAGACCTCGGCCCGCTCGGCGATCTGCTCCATGGAGGCCCCCGCGTACCGCTCGGCGGCGAAGACGGCGCGGGCGCAGTCCAGCAGCTGACGACGGCGCTCGTGCCGGGGCAGACGACGGCCTCGCCCGGGCTCCTCGGGCGCGGTGGCGGCGGGGTGGTCGGTCACGGGGTCCTCCTGGCGCGGGGCGGGCTCACGCGATGCGCGCGGCGCCGCCCTCGTCCTCGTGCGCGGGGCAGACCGCCTCGACCGTGCCCACGGCGGGGGCGGGGCGGCCGGGGGCCTCGATCCCGAAGACCGCCTCGAGGGCGTCCTCATAGCGGTCGAGCCGGCCCTCGGCGGCGAGTCGCTTGGCGCGCACGCTGGGTTCGTGCAGGAGCTGGTTCACCATGCGGCGCAGGGCGAACTCCACCTCCTCGGCGGCCGCCGTGCAGCCGTGGCGGGCGCGCACGCGCTCGAGCTCCCGGTCGAGCACGCCGAGGGTGTGGCGGCGCAGGGCCTTGATCTGGTCGGTGAGCCGGTCCAGCCCCTCGCCGGTGCGGGCCGAGACGGTGACCAGCGGCGCGCCCTTGAGCTGCCCGACCATCGGCACCATGTGGCTGACCACCCGCCGGTTCGACACCTGGTACATCGAGCCAGTGCTCATGCGGTTGACCGGGATCGAGCCCGCGCCGGTGGTGCGTTCCGCGGGCTTGGTCTGCAGCACCAGTTCGTGGGTGGTCTCGTTGACCATCCAGCCGTGCTGCCAGCCGTGGTACTCGTAGGCCACGAGTTTGCCGTCGGCGTCGATGCCGGCGCGAACGTCGGCGAGATGCGCGGGGCCGTAGTCATCCCAGCCGAGCTCGTCGCCGCGCGAGAACTGCACGCGCACCGGCTTGCCGACCGCCTGCGACATCACGGCGGCGGCCTGGGCGCAGTCGTCGTAGCAGCTCCGGCCGAAGGTGCCGGAGCCTTCGACATACTTCACGCGCACCTGGTCGGCCTTGAGCCCGAGCACCT